>Ga0255048_10003150_pt1 | contig 10149 bp, 10 predicted proteins | sample JV7_2_2_MG_FD_183619 | JGI IMG/M metagenome (GOLD analysis project Ga0255048, IMG submission 183619) | Seawater microbial communities from Jervis Inlet, British Columbia, Canada - JV7_2_2 | ecosystem: Environmental > Aquatic > Marine > Inlet | place: Canada: British Columbia | collected 2016-10-06
CTCGCGAATCACGCGACAAGCGTTATGTACGAAGGAACGCCTGACTACCCGGACAAGGACCGCCTGTGGTCGATCATTGAGGAGTATGGCGTCACGATCCTGTACACCGCTCCTACGGCGATCCGCGCTTTCATGAAGTGGGGCACCGAGTATCCGGATAAGCACGACCTTTCGTCGCTTCGGCTCCTCGGCTCTGTCGGTGAACCGATCAATCCAGAGGCATGGATGTGGTATCACGAGAATATCGGCGGAAGCTCCTGCCCAATCGTGGACACTTGGTGGCAGACGGAGACCGGAAGCATCATGATCACGCCGCTCCCGGGCGTGACCTCAACCAAGCCCGGTTCAGCCACCAAGGCTCTCCCCGGCATCGAAGTAGAGGTTGTGGACAAGGACGGCAACCCCGTGTCACCGGGAGGAGGCGGCTTCCTGACCATCACAAAGCCGTGGCCGTCGATGCTTCGATCGATCTACGGCGACGATGACAGGTATGTCAGCACGTACTGGTCACAGATTCCTGGTCGGTACTGGGCAGGCGACGGTGCGAAGCTCGACACTGATGAGTATCTGTGGATACTCGGACGTGTCGACGATGTGATGAACGTATCTGGCCATCGGATCTCCACGATGGAGGTCGAGTCTGCGCTCGTCAGCCATCCCGCAGTCGCAGAAGCGGCAGTCGTGGGTGCAGCGGATTCGCTCACAGGACAAGCGATCGTCGCATTCGTGACGCTGCGCGGTGGATTCGAGGACACAGACGAACTCAACGCCGAACTCCGAAGCCACGTGGCAACAAAGATCGGTCCGATCGCGAAGCCGAAGACGATCATCTTCACACCGGATCTTCCGAAGACCCGGTCAGGAAAGATCATGCGAAGGCTGCTGAGGGACATCTCGGACAACCGGGACCTCGGAGACATCACGACGCTTGCAAACGCGGACACCGTCCAGGCGCTTGCCGACAAGGCGAAGGCTGTGACGTCGGGTTCCTGACACACAGCTCAAGCGGGCGCCGCAAGCGCGGCGAGGAGCGCCCCCTACTCGGGGGGCGCTCCCGTTCGTGCGCACAGGTATCTGTCGGCGGCGTGCGCAGCAGCTCGTCCTGATCCGACACAGAGAGTCATCCCCCCGCCCCCGACCCATGCCCCGGCGAGAAACAGGTTCTCGACGGGTGTCGTGGGCTTTCGGCGGTTCATCTGGCTCATGACCGTCTGTTCCCGTCCGTAGAGACTTCCTTGCGGTTGCATCACATACCGGACGTTGGTGAGCGGCGTTGCCACGCTGCGCACGACAATCGACTCTCTCAGCCCCGGGATTCGCTTGGCGGCCCGATCGATCAGCGTGTCTGCGACCGATTCCTTGATCTCCAGGTACTGCTCATTGTCACCGTACCCATCCAGGTCTCCGCTGGTTCCCCACACATCCTTGTAGTCCCACGGAGCAAGCACGGTGAGCACGATCACAGATCCTCCCTGAGGAGCACAGCCTGGGTCGACAACGGTGTAGTTGGAGATGATCATCCCGGCTTTGTCAAAGTCGCCAGCGGTGATCGCCTCGTACTCAGCGTCGAAGTCGTATCCACCGAGGTCAAAGAATTCGTGACGGTTCCACCCCTCGGCTGCGACGTCTCTATCCAATCCGAGGTACACAACGAAACTCGCGAGAGCCGGACTCTCAGACCGGACCTCCGAAGCCCAACCCTCGTCGACCACCGTTGCCGGCAGAGCATCGGCCGTTGCTTGCGGGCTTGCATTCGAGACGGCGGCCCTTGCGTGAACGATCAGACCTCGGTTGGTCGTGACCGTGACACTGCCCGGTCCGTCAGGGGTGATGGAGGTCACGGTGTTGCGGTAGTGGATCGAACCGCCTCGCTCGATGATCGTCTCCGCCATCGCCTTTGTCATGGCGCCCGAGCCGCCGGTTGGGTACCAGGCACCTGACGAGTGATAGCTGAGCAATGTCAGCCCGAACTGACCAGCCGACACCGTTGAAGGCGGCAGGCCGAGGTATCCCCACAGCGTCGACAGAAGTGCCTTCGTTTCATCCGACGCGATGTACTGATCCAGGAACACGTCCCACGGCGACCCGAACGCCATCGACATGTCGGGATACCGATCGATCATCTGGTCCATCGGCACCCTTACGCCGTCCCTGCGGTCCTGGCCGTATCTGGCCATGTCGTGACCAAGACGCCTCAACGCCGCGAACAGATCGGTGACCCCTTCACGTTCGTCTGGGAAGATGTCACAGATCTCGGCTAGATAGTCCGGGAAGTCGGCTGAAACCGACACCTCGAAGTCAGGAAAGGCAACCGTGTAGAAGGGATCGAGTCGGTTCATCTCGACCTTGTCGAAGACACCGAGCAGATCGAACATGGGATAGGCCCAACCGCCCTTCTCCATGCCATCCAACGCATGAAGCGCCACCTCGAATCGGTACCCGCTCTCCCTGAAGTTATGGGCGTACCCACCAGGCTTGGTGTGATGCTCCACCACCACGACTTCATGGCCTTTGGCCTGCAGGTGCCCTGCGGCCGATAGGCCACCCAGCCCCGCACCAATCACAACGACGTCTGTTTCGATCGGTTCGATCATGGGTCAGACGGTATCGGAACCTCTTCGGCATCCGGCCACGGATCGGCGTCAATCAGCTTCCGCCATACATACACACCGACATCTCGTATCGATGCGATGACAGGGACCGCGAGCAGCGAACCGAGAAGACCGCCGACCTGGAATCCGACCATGAGACCTATGAGCACGATGGCCGGCCTGAGATTCACGGCAGTCCCCATCACCCTTGGGGCGATGATGTTTGCCTGGAGTTGAACAACAAGCAGATAGATGACCACAACGATCAACGCGAACCAGTAGGTCTCAAGTTCAGGCCATCTGGTCGAGCCCGAGAGAAGGGCTGCGAGAACACCAGGGATCGCGGCGAGAATCGGCCCGAACGTCGGGATCATGTTGAGCACCACCATGATCATTCCCATCAGGAACGCACCCGGCAGGCCGACGGCCCACAGGACAATGAACACGAAGAAGCCAGTGATGAGGGAGTTGACGAGTTGGCCATAGAGATACCCCCTCCACACGCTCTTCTGTTTCGCCATCATCATGTGGCCATCCCGCTCGTATCCGACAGGGAAGCTCGCCAGCGTTGAATCGTGCAGTCGACCGCTATCTGCATTCAGGTACATCGCAACGAGGGTCGTGATGATCGCCGACGTGATCAATGCCGTGACGATCCCGAGAACCGTCCTGACGCCGGAGAACCCTGCACCGAGATACTCCAGTATCCGCTCGGCGTCGAGGGCTCCACCCTCGCCTTCGCCAGGGAGCACGGAACCCTGCAGCGAATCGACGAATTCGGAGATGTCGATGGTGAGGCCGAACAGAATGACGTGCCCGTTGACGTCCGCGTTCCGTAGGAGCCACAGCCTCACTTCATCGACCAGACCGATCGGATCGAGCTCGACAACTGACTCCACGATCGACCTCGCCAGCATCGCTCCGAAAGCAACAGTCCCGATGAACACGACGAGATACGCCAAAAGAAGCGCGAAGCCTCTCGGGATGTGCAGATGCTTGACCCCGAGACGGATCAATGGTGCCACGAGAAAGGCGATGAGCGCAGCCAACGCGGCGATCGCGAGCACGTTGCGGATCAGGTATACGCCCACAACCGAAAGCATGAACACCATGCCAACAACCATCAACTTGGCGTTGTCTCCCCATGGCGGGGAAGGTGGGTAAAATCTCGGTTCGCTGGTCTCGGCGGCCTCGGTTGAATCCATGCGACCACGCTACCTGATTCCCCGTCTACTACGCTCGCACACCATGAGCATCTATCAACGTATGATGCGACGCCTGAGCAAGACGCGTGGCATCCGCTGGGTGCTCTCCAGGGTCCTTACACCACTCGACTTGAAGCTGAAGGGCAGCAGGTTCGCGCCGTCGACGTTGGGGCTCGACATGCCCCTGTGCTTCCTCACGACCACAGGCCGAAAGTCGGGCGAGTCACGCACAATCCCTCTCCTCTTCATCGAAACTGACACGGGTGCACCGGCGGTCGCAGCAACCAATTTCGGGCGCCAAACGCATCCGGCGTGGGCGCTGAATCTTGAGGCAACTCCGGCAGCGATCTTTGAACTCGACGGCAAGTCCAAAGAGGTCACGGCAAGGCGAGCCTCCGCCTCCGAGGCTGCCGACCTCTGGCCACGCTTCGATGGCATCTGGCCCGCATATGAGGAGTATCGCGAGATCTCGCACCGGAACATCAAAGTCTTCATCCTCGAGTAGACCACCGACAAGCGCTTCGATGCTGTCCCGACATGGCCGTAGACTCGTCGCGTGGCGAACTTCGAGCATATTGCGGAAACCCCTCCCGAGTATCAACCGCACATCGGCGGTTCACGCCAGTACATGCGCGACGTCATCCTCGGCGTCAATGACGGTCTTGTATCAACCTTCCTGCTCGTATCCGGCGTCGTGGGCGGTGGACTCAGCTCCACGGACGTGTTGCTCACAGCAGTCGCTGGTGCATTGGCTGGCATGATCTCGATGAGCATCGGCGAGTACCTGGCGACGAAGTCCCAGGATGAGGTATTCGACGCGGAGATCGCCCTAGAGAAGATACATCTCAAGGATCATCGCCAGCACGAGAGGGATCAACTCTCTGACATGCTCGGCGACATGGGACTCGAGGGTGATGACCTAGAGACGGTTGTTGACATCATCGATAGCAATGATGACGCAATGCTGAACATGCACGCTGCCCTCGAATTCGGAATCGTCGACAACGAGAGAAGGAGCCCCTACGCAGCGGCCGTCGCCTCCGGACTTCTGTTTCTCGCCGGCGCTCTTCCTTCGGTTATCCCGTTCGCAATCTGGGATGACACGACAACAGCAATCCTTGTGGCTGCGATCCTCTCCGGCATCGGGTTGTTCCTCGTAGGAGCCGTCAAGACGATGCAAACGAAGAAGAGTTGGTTGCTCTCCGGCAGCGAAAACTTGGTACTCGGTCTCGCCGCGGGTGTGTTGTCGTTCTTCGTCGGAAGAGCCTTCGAGGCGTTCATCAACAGATAGACCTGTTGATGAACGCTTGCTAGAAGTCGAGACCCCTCTTCGCGCTGATGCCCTCGTCAAACGCGTGCTTGATCTTCCTCATCTCGGTGACTGTGTCGGCGAGGCCGATGAGTTCCGCGCTCGCATCACGCCCTGTGATGATGATGTTGACACCGCGTGGCCGCTTCCTGATCGTCTCGACGACGTCGTCGGCGGAAACCCAACCAAAGGTGACCGGGTACGTTGCCTCGTCGAGGATCACCAGGTCGTACTCGCCGGCGGAGATGATCTCAACAGCCTTCGCCCATGCATCCTGAGCCGCCTTCTCGGTTGCCTCCATGTCGTCGGACTCCCATGTGAAACCGTCGCCACCGGTGATCCAATCGACGCCGAGCTGATCAGCCATCTTGCGCTCGCCGGTCTGCCACTTGTCCGACTTGATGAACTGGATGACCATAACCTTCCATCCCCTGGCAGCTGCACGAAGCATCACGCCGAATGCAGACGACGACTTTCCCTTGCCATCACCCGTATTGACGATGACAAGCCCACGGTTTCGCTCTTCACTCACGACGATGACTCCTCGGTTCGCAGGGACACAATGACGGTACTCCCATCGACGTCAATGACCCGAATGGACGGCTCGAACACCGACCCGAGCCGCTCTTCGGTCAGAACCTCGCTCGCAGTCCCCGCACCAACGCTACGGCCGTCGTCGAGCAGCATGACCTTCTCACAGAATTGCGCAGCAGCAGTGAGGTCGTGGATCGCTGTTATCACAGTCATTCCTCGTGAGGCCCTCAGGTGGTCGATCAGTTCAAGAACCTCGTGCTGGGCAGCGACGTCGAGAGACGCCGTCGCCTCGTCCAGAACGACGATTGGCGCATTCTGGGCAAGCACCCGTGCGAGTGAGACCCGCTGCGTCTCACCGCCCGAAAGTGTCGCAACATCACGACTGGCGAAGTCAACAAGATGCAGCGCCTCGAGAGAACCCCACACCGCAGCGACGTCTTCCCGAGACTCCGAAGCGAGGGTGCCGAGGTACGGCGTCCTTCCGAGCAGGACGTAGTCGAACACAGCCATTCCCTGGGGGTACAGAGGACGCTGCGGCACATAGGCAACGATCTTTGCTCTTTCACGATGCGAGAGATTCTCTATCGGTTGCCCATCGGCAAGCACAGAACCACCGTATGAAATCGAGCCAGCAATCGTGCGAAGCAGTGTTGACTTTCCCGCCCCGTTCGGACCAACGACACCAAGCCATCCTCCACCTCTGACGCCGACGGTCACACCGTGCAGCACCTTGGTATCGCCGAAGGATGCCTCGATGTTCGAGAACTCAAGCGCCGATGTCATGACACAACCCCCTTCGAAGTTCTCAGGACAACAGCGAAGAAAGGAGCTCCAATGATCGCTGTCACGACACCGATGGGAATCTCAGCAGGGGTGACAGCAACCCTCGCGATGATGTCAGCGACGACCAGAAAGGCACCACCCAGAAGGATCGAGAGCGGGACGACGACCCGATAGGACGCAGAGGTCGCAAGCCTCACGGTGTGAGGCACGATGATCCCGACGAATCCGATCAGACCGCTGACAGCCACTACGGCCGCCGTTCCCAGTGTTGCGAAGATCACGAATATGAGCCTGATGCGACCCGGGCGTATCCCCAGCGTCCCGGCCTCGGTATCCCCGACCGAGAGCACATCCAAGAGACGCCTCCCGACAAGAACTGCCACGAGACACACGAGTACATAAGGCGTCACCAGCAGCACCTCATCCCATCCCGCGGTGTTGAGGCTCCCGAGTATCCACCCGTAGACCTCACGAAGCGTGTCAGACTCACGCTGCTGCAGGAACGTCTGGAGAGCGGTAAGGAACGCGGCGACAGCGACACCAGCAAGGATCAGTGTTACCGAGGTACGGCCCGATCGCACCGTGTAGCCAAGGACGTAGGCGAGAGCGACACCGCCAAGAGCACCGACAAATGCAGCCAGCGGAAGTGGATCGATGATCCACCCAACGGTCGAGGAACCGTACGCAATCGCAATCGTTGCCCCAAGGCCCGCACCCGCACCCGCACCGAGCAGATACGGGTCGGCAAGAGGGTTCCGGAACACGCCCTGATAGCTCGCCCCCGCAGCAGAGAGCATCGACCCAACGAGAACTGCGAGAACAACCCTTGGCATTCTGATCTCCCACAGAATCGCCTCAGATCTCTCGGTGAGGCCGGTGTCGACATCGATGAACGGGAGCCTGCTGGCCATCGAGCCGATGACGTCGATCGGAGCGATGGAGATCGGTCCGACCATTACCCCTGCGACCACCGCCGCGAACAGAGCGAACGCCGCCCCTCCGACCCACCACCAATGGAGGCGCGTGGCTGAGGGGCGACCGGCGTTCATGCGTTCACCAACTCCAACTCGAGGATGGAGACCACGACATCCTCAACGAGGTCGGCAATGCGTGGACCCCATCGAGATGCAATGTCGTCATCGAGCTCAACCACCGAGCCACCCATGACCGCCGTCAGCGTGTCCCACCCTGGCCGGTCGGCAACTGTCTCGGCACTCGCTCCGCAACACTTGGTGTCTGCAAGGAACACAAGGGACGGATCGGAGTCAATGATGTACTCCGCCGTCAGCTGCGGATAGCCGAAACCTTCGGGATCGGAGCCATCAGCGATGTTTGTCATCCCGGACGGCGCAAGGAGTTGGCCGATGAACGTCACCGACGTCACCGAGTAGAACGTCGGATCGAGCTCGTAGTAGTACGTGAACGCCTCGCTTCCCTCAGAGAGAGACGCGAATGCAGACTCAATGTCAGCGGTGGTTTCTGCAACAAGAGCAGCCGATTCCGCAATGTGCCCCGTAGCGGCACCGACCTGCTCCCACTGGCTGTATGCGTCATCAACGGTGAACGCGGTTCCGTGGAAGATCACGGGTATTCCTATCGCCTCAAGTCCAGCGACAATGTCCCCGGGGTCAAAGCTGAGAAACACGAGGTCGGGTTCATAGGAGGCAATTGCCTCCACACTCGGAGTGAACGCCGACAGATCGGTGACGGGAGCGTTCCCGGGGAAGTTCGACATACTGTCGACCGCAACCACTTGATCTCCTGCACCCAGGGCGAAGAGCACCTCTGTCGATGTGGGGGAGAGGGACACGACGCTCTCCGGCCTTGACTCGATGATCACCTCGCCGTTTGGTGCATCGATGGAGACGGGGAATCCATCGTCAACTGTCTCTGTGGTGGTTGTCGTCTCTTCCGGCGTCAACGAGGTGGTCGGACTTGATGACGAGGTTGTCGCAAGCGTCGCCGGTGGAGACGAATCCCCTGAGCTGTCGGAGCCGCAGGCCGCCGCAATGAGCGAAACAGCTACAACCAGTGGAATGAACCCTCTGAACATGGAATTCTCCTCTCGGTGGAGGAGAACGGACCGCAGCCGGGAGACCTCTCCTCCGAAGGCTCGCCGCTCACCAACAAGGAGGCGACCTGGCTACCTCGCTGGGAGGATCACAGTTGCGGGACAGCGCCGGAATCTCACCGGACTTCGCTCGTTGTCAGATACCCGGGTTGGAACCCGAGGCGTGAGCGCAGCATAGCTGGGTCGCACGGACGAAACCCGGCGTCGAAAGTCGAGTTACGTGTGGTCGGTAGGATTCCGTACATGAAGAAGCTCCTGCCAGTCCTCGTCACCGCAGCAGTCGTCGCAATCGCGGTCGCCGCCGTGCGCATGCTCGACGAGGATCCCCTCCCTGAGCAACCCAACGGCACGTGGAAACTCGACGAGGACGAATCTGCGTCGTGAAGTTCGCCATCGACTCAGGCACAGAAGTTGGGCAGCGGGCTGCCCGCATTCTGCTCGGAGACCCTGATTGCGAGAGCCTCGTGATGCTCAACCGGGGGTGGCTCCCTGATGACCCAAGAGCTACGCAGGGTTCAGGCAACAGCTCAGACGTCATGGGAGTCGATGCCGTCATCTCGGACGGCACATCGGCACTCTCTTCGCTCATCGGAAAGGCGTCCGTTGCGCAAGCACCGCTCGTTGTGTGGCAGGACGCTGACGCGTCTGAGCTCGGCCCTGCGTCGATCCCAGTCATCGTCGGTGCGAACGTTGGGTCGGCACTCGTTGACGCACTCCTCACCCATCCTGCATCGTCACCAGCGGCAGAGGACTCCGTCACCGTTGGGTGGACGGAACCAGGGAAGCCGCAGCGCAACGGAGCTCCGATTGCATTCCCCGAACCCGTCGGTATGGCGTGGTCGGACGAGCGGCAAGACGGTCGCTTCGTGGCATACAGGGACGACGAGTGGGCGGGCGCTACAACGATCGTCGAAGGACCCTCAGGCCAGCGAATTGTTGGTGTTGCGGATCTCGGAACCCATCTGGAGGCGCTGACGCTTGTCGCCGTGTCGCTTGCAGCAGCACGAGGATCCTTCGAGACAGGCATCCAGCGGGCGAGACACGCGTCAGCTGTCATCCTCAATGAGGCACGGGGCCTGGAACTCGACGTGGCCGTTTGGCGTTCTACGTTCTGAAGACCAACCCATGACACGAATACTGCCACTCCTCGCACTCACGCTCCTCGCCGTCGCCTGTACTCCCAGGGACAGCGCAATCGACGCGTCCGACTCGACAACCGTCGTCACTGCCCCGCAGCAGTCCTTCGCGGGAACGGTCGAAGCACCGGAGTTCCCCGAAGGTCTCGAGTGGATCAATACGACAGAGCCCATCTCGCTCAACGACCTGCGTGGCAAAGTCGTCGTCCTCGACTTCTGGACCTACGGATGCATCAATTGCATTCACGTGATTCCCGACCTCAAGAGACTCGAGGCCGAGTTCCCCAACGAACTGGTCGTCATCGGCGTGCATTCAGCCAAGTTCGCCAACGAAGGCGACACCGCTCAGATCCGAGAAGTCGTTCAACGCTACGGACTCGAACACCCCGTCGTCAACGATGCAGACTTCGTTGTCTGGAACAGTTGGGGCGCCAATGCGTGGCCTACGATCGCCGTCATTGATCCCGCGGGAAAGGCAGTTGGCATCCGAGCCGGCGAAGGCGTCTACGACGCTGTCCAG
>Ga0255048_10003151_pt1 | contig 10146 bp, 23 predicted proteins | sample JV7_2_2_MG_FD_183619 | JGI IMG/M metagenome (GOLD analysis project Ga0255048, IMG submission 183619) | Seawater microbial communities from Jervis Inlet, British Columbia, Canada - JV7_2_2 | ecosystem: Environmental > Aquatic > Marine > Inlet | place: Canada: British Columbia | collected 2016-10-06
AACTTATACCCTCGAAATAGACAAGGTTTTCCAGTTCCTCGTCTAAATGATTATTGATAAAATTTATATCATTTTGTGATAATTTCATGTTAACTCAAAACGGAATTTGCTCAGATTCGTCAAAAGGTGGAGTCTGTTGCTGTGGTGCTTGTGTTTGCTGTTGATTATATTGCGGCTGTTGTTGCTGTTGGCTATTTCCTTGCCCTTGACTGTCCGACTTTTTACCCACAAATTCAAACGATTCAATAACCATACTGTTTTTATATTGTTTTACTCCGTCTTTGTCCCATGTTTCAGTTTGAAGTTTACCGCTTAAAAATAATTGAGTGCCTTTTGACCCCGCATATTGATTTAATATCTCAGCTGATTTTGAAAAAGCCACAGCGTCTAAGAATAATGTAGTTTCTTTATCTTTAAATTTTTCGCTACACACTAACCCTAATTTTGCTATTGCATTGCCTGATGTTCCGTACCGTAATTCTAAATCTCTTGTAAGTCTGAAAAGACCAGTAATTTTTGCTAACATTCTATCTCTCCTATAATATCTATAATTTCTTTACCAGTAAATCCCGCATCTTTTAATTTTAAAGCTTGTTTTACTCTGTCTTTTGTGTTGTTAGTTTCTTTATGCTCTGCAATAGTGCTATTTGGAGGTATAATCCCTATATAATCGCCACTAGCAGTATAAATACCACCATCTTGAATCTTACATAATATTTTCATCTTATTTTCCTTTTAATTGTTTTTCTAAATCTTCGATAACTTTCTTTTTGTACTTATTATCTAACTTTAGATTTTCCAAAGTCAGCTCTTTAATTTCTATCTGTATATCGTATGTATTACTAAACTGCTTTTGCATATAGATACCGTAAAATATAAATATTACTAATCCTAAGCTAAACAATACTGATAAAATACTTTTAAACTCTTCCATTCTTTACTCCTTTAATTTAAATATAACCGTCTTAACTTCTCTTTTGTGTAGAAAAAACGCTATTTGACTGAATTTATCTAGCTTTATTAACTTTTTTACTAACTGTTTAACTTTCACAATCTTCACCTATTAAGATATGGTCGCGGTCTACTCCATAGTTATCACATTCACCCTCTAACTTTTCTGCATAATCAGATAATTCGCGAACTCTTATTGATAGTTCGCTATTCTCTTTTTTTAACCTTTTTACCTCGTCGAATAAATCTACATTTATTTCATCTTGTGACATTTGTCCCATAATCTTACTCCTTTTTTTGTAATCTAATTTTATACAATCTAACTCAAAAAATCAATGTTTTAGGCTATATTTTCGATTTAATTTTCCATGTGTTACTATTATACTCAATACCCTTTGTTTTTATGCGGGTTATTATGGAAATTGTAGTCTTTCATGTAAACTTTTTGGTAACTTTGGACTTTTTCTTTATTGTTTAATTTGTACGCTTTAGCCCGTTCTAGGTTTTTTAATCTTTGTTCTTCTGTGTATTCTCTATATTTAGCCATTATTTCCCTTTATGTATCGTACTGCTTTATCATTCTCTCAAAATCTTCTTTAACCATGTCTAGCTCTATATCGTTTTCCGCACATACTTTTAATATAAACTCGATATGTTCTAATAACGGCTTAACCTCAATGTCTTTAGTAGATTGCTTTTTGTCTCCGTCTACTGCATAATTAAGGTTAAGTAGTTTAAATAATTGTTTCAAGTCGTCAACATCTGAATAATCGACACCTTTAACGATACAGAAATAATCGTTAGTTCTTGTGTCTTTTAACTCATAGAAGATGATACCGTTTGTTTTACGATATACATCTGCTAGGATACGCCCGTGTAGGAATTTATTGAACTGACTTGAAATTTGCATTATTTACGTTTCTTATTTACTTTGATTTGTGCGGGTTTTGCATTAATTGCAGTTGATTCATATATAATTCCGCTTTCAATGTCACCACTTGCTAAAAGTAGGCTCTCTATTAGTTCAGCATCTGCTGTTTTAATGTCAAATTCTTCGCCATTACTGCAGTATAAATAGCACTCTATATCTTTGCCTGATACACTTGCATCTTTAGCTTTAGTAATTGTAATACTAGAAACATTTAACCCGTTTAACTTGTCTAATCCTTGACCTTCTAGCCACTCCGCACACTCTATTTTAACTTTGGCTTGGTTTGCCTTGGCTTGTTTGATTTGAGACTCAATAAGTGCTTTATAGTTCGTTAATTGTGCTATGTCGTTTTCTATTCCTTCCATTCCGAATGCTATATAGTCAGCTAATCCACTTTCAATAGGTAAATCTTTAGCTTTTAATTGTTCTAGTTTCCAGTTTAGAGTGTCTTTTGTTTCTTGGTCGACACTCTGTAATGATGTTTTTTTAATTAAATCCATTACTTACTCCCTTTATTTGCTTCAATTTTATCTTTTAATAATTTAACTACGTTGTCGTAACTTGCTACTTGGATTTCTTCAAGTTTTTTAATACCCCAATTTAATTTGGTTAAAAGTGCGTTCATTGTTGTGTCAGCTTCTGCAATTAATTTAACAAGTTCTAATACCATCTCTTGGCTAATTGTTTCGGGTTGTTCGATAATTGTTTCGGGTAAATCTTCCCCCGCATAAATATATAAACCTAATCCAAACATAGCTAAATTCTTAACTAGACACCTCATTACTGCCTTATTAATATCAAACATTGTAAATGCTTCGACTGTCTTTTCAGTAGGTGGCGCACCGTTCCAACCTTTAACCATATAAGTATAAGATTGTGATTTCATAGCCTTATTAGCCCCATTCATTACGGGCAACCACATTTCATGCGTTAACTCGTTGGCTGTAACTTTAGTATAAACCATAGCCCCCGACTCGTCCCCAAAATATGGCTTACCATCATATTTAACAATTTCGTATGTCGCAGTAGGATATACTTTTACAAATTCCGACCATGCAAAACTCCACGATAAATAAGTAAGACTTGTGTTTCCTGACTTCTTCTTTTCTGTTTTATCATTTACATTTAATTGTAATAGTGTTTCAAAACTCATTACTTCATACCTTCGATTATTGATATTTGCTCTTCAAAACTTTTACCCTTAAGGTCTTCCGCTGTATATGTGATTGTTATACCGTAGTATTTACTCTTGTTCATGTCTTACTCCTTAAATTAAATCTGTTAAAATTTGCTTGATAAATTCTTCGCTGATGTCTTCATCTTGTGCGTTCATTTGGATAGCTTGAATCATCTGTTTTATCTCGACAAGTGTATCGTCATACTTATCAATAAAGTTATCTTCCTCGTTTCTTTGGTCGGCTAACTTCTCGTCCTCTTTTTGTCTTGCTTGTGTGATTGAATCTTGCATTGTCTTACTCCTTTTTCTATTAACATTCTAGGATACTTAAACCGAAAAGTAAATCTTTTTTGATGTTTTTCGGCTTAAATTTTTTATGTGTTACGTTTTGAAACTAATCGAATAAACTTTTTTGCATTTCTTCACTAAATAATCCTACTTCACAATTAAAGGCTGCAGTGTGGCTGTCAATTCTTTCCTTTGCAAGATTATAATATTCTTTGTCTAATTCAAACCCTATATAATCTCGTCTTGTGTTTATACAGCCTATGACTGTTGACCCGCTTCCCATACAATTATCCAATACTAAGTCATTTTCATTAGTATATGTTTTAATTAGGTACTCCAATAATTTAACTGGTTTTTGTGTTGGGTGTAAATTTAAATTCTGTTTATCTGTTTTAAATTTTAATATACTTCTTGGGTATCTTTCATCACTGCAGTAATCTTTTGTATTTATATGTTTTCCGTAGGTACTAGATTTTTCACATTTATCCTTAGACTCCTTGAGTGAAACTTTTAATGCTCCTTTGGTTTTTATTGGATTATATGTAGGTAATTTTTTATAAAATACTAAAATATTTTCATGTGCTTTTAGTGGCATTTTTTCAGCATTTAAAAATCCAGTGCCCGTAGATTTTTCCCATATCCATTCATATCTAAGCATTTCTAAATTAGAAACTCCTAAAATTTTATCAAATGGAGTTTGAGCAAATAATAATATTGCCCCATTATCTTTTATTACTCTTTTATATTCAGCCCATAAATATTTAAAAGATATAATACTGTCCCAATCGTTTTGTGTAGTTCCATAAGGTAAATCACATAATATTAAATCTATAGACTTGTCTTCGATATAAGTACCCATTCCGTGCTTACCTATACAATCTTCATTATAGAGTATATTTCTTTCCACTTCTTACTCCTTGTTTTTAAAATCTTACAACACCCACTCCTAAATGTAAACAATTTCGCTTGTTTTTCTTTGGGAATTTTGGTTTTGTTACTATTTTTCCCATTTGTTGCAAGAGAAGTCTTTATTAACAAAACAGCCATAATCAGATTGAAACATAGAAACATCTTTATTGCATTCATAAGAGTTTTTAAATTCTGATTCTTTTTTGCAATATTTACAACTCTCACACGTTCTATTTTTTAGCTCAATGTGTTTATTTTTGTATTCTTCTAATAAACTATCTAACTGTGACTCTTTTATTTTTAATTTTTCGGCGTATTCATCTACTTTTTTTATATATTCTTCTTGGTCGTCGTATATTTCCTCTACCATTATTTCTACATGGTCGGAGTACATATCTCCTTGACCGTATCCGTTCTTATCTGTATGCGTATTTAGTTTTATTGTTTCCAGTGCTGATTCTCTTTTCATTTCTTACTCCTATTGTTAATACCTTCAAGTGTTAAAGTCTTTTCTTTCGGTGGTGCTAAATGTAATTGATTTAATCTCGACACGGCTTTCATTAGTTTTAGTAAAAAATCGTTGTCGTCAAAAGTCAATAACCAAACTTTACAAATTCCAACCTCTGTTAATAATCGCTGTTCTTTTTCAGTAAACGCACAATTACCGTTAGATTTAAAATTGTCAAAAGTTGCTGTCTCTGCAAAATCGTTATATCTCAATCCACTTGGTAAACTTTCGTCAATGGCTCGTGATACTGTTCTGATTTTATCTATTAGTTTTCTGCAATATGTTTCTATGGCTTCGTCTTTTACATTTGAATCATTGTATTTATAATCGTTAACAACTTTTATAAATTTTTGATAACCTGATAAATATTTATAATCGTCGTTTAAATTGGCTATACGGCTTTTTATATTAGTTCTAAACTCTTGCATGTCTTTTATGCCTTTTAAGTCTTCTACCATATCCAAAACGATTAAGGGGTTACTTGTTTGTATATTTAATACTTCGCAGATATATTCTACTACTTGTTTAGCATTCATGTATAATCTCCTCATTTAAACTATTGTTATTGTTGTTTATCATATCAAATGCAGTGTTTATAGCTTCTGTTCTTCCTTGATTTTTATTTGTGAAATTGCCTTTGTTTGTTTTTAAAGGGTAAAAGTCTTTCCAATTAGACATAATAGCATTTTCTAATACCTCTATATTTCTGTTATACTCAAAATATTTTACAAGTAATCTATCAATAATATTCTCTGTACTTTGACACTTCATCCTTTTTCTTAACTCTAAATATTCTCTAAATAGATTTTTTTCATTGTCATTTAATTTCTTATATAAGTGATGGTTAATATAATAAAGTGATGGTTTAGGTTTACCCACTAAACTTTGGGTGCTATTTTTCGGTTTATCTGTTAAACTTTGGTCATTAGTTTGTAGATTAAACTTTGGCTCAAAAATTTCTTTCTCTTGTTCGTCTAATAAGTAGTAATTTTCTAAAGGAAAAAGTAGATATTTAGATGATAATCTACCTCCACTTTTTCTGTTTCTTTTTGCTTGTATTAATATATCTTGCTCCTGAAAGTCTTTAATATATTTATTTACAGTTGCTTTATTTAATCCACATTTTTTTACTAATGTATCTTGGCTTGGATAACATACACCTTCATCATTTGAAAAGTCGGCAAGAGCTAATAGTAAAAGTTTTCTATTGGCTTTAATATTCGAGTCATTCCACACTCTATTCATTAATTTAATGCTCATTTTTTCCCTTATGGTCTTCAATTGAAGAAATCTGACTTTTTAAAAAATTTAATACTTTTTCATTTGAGTATAAATCAATATGACTATCATCTGACACAAACAAGTCAAATTTATTATTTATAAAAATACAGTCACTACAATTTAATAAATCCACTCCGTCTGTATTTGGATTATCAATCTCGTATAATATACTGCTTTCTGCTAATTCTTCTTCTTGTATTTCTTCCGTAAAATCAACTAATACATTTTCAATCGGTTTTAATATAGACATTGCAAATTTTTCAGTTGGTATTAAATTAAAATCATTTTCTTCGTATGAAAAATAAATTAATACCTTGTCGCATTCTTGATATTTTCCGCACAAGTGAGTAGCTAATCGGCTTGCGATATTTTTTGATTGACCGACATATAAGCAAATATCATCTTTAAATATTGCATATATACCCGCAATTTTATCTTCTTCAAAATCAGACTTTTTAAGTTCTGATTTTATTTGAAAAAACAAATCTTTCTGTTTTTTACTTTTTTTAAAGTAACTAAACATAGTAATCCTTTTATTTTGCCATAACATTAATAAGATTTAAGGGATTAGTAAATAAGTGATAGACTTGGCGGTCAATTCACACTAATAACTTAATAAAGAGGTACGCAAGGCTGACCGCCAAAGTGTGACCTTAGCGAATACCTCTCTATAAATTATCTTTTTTTGTCAAACTAAAAATGTATTATAGCATAACTTACCTTACAATTCTAATTATCCCCTCGTTAATCGAGCTTTCGTCTAGTTCGATTTGTTGTTTAATTATTATTATCATATTTTTAGTCCTTTATACACATATTTAGCATAAGTAACTTTATTTCTAAACTTACCTATTGATGTTTGCTGTTCTGTGTCAATCTCGTACGTCTCACGTAGCTTAAAGATGATTGCCGATAGTCTGTAAGCCCCGAACTCTTTTAACGCTTGTAGTGGCGTTATTGTCTTTTCTCTTTGCAAGTGTTTAAGTATCATTTGTTTTTGAGTCATTTTTTACCCTTTATGTAGTCTCTAATAAATAATGCGATTAATGCACCTGGCACTATTTGTAGAATTTCTGAAATAAAATTAATCATAATTATTCTCCTAATTCCGCTAATTTTTCTAAATCTTCGTTGATTAACTTCGGCTTTCTTTTGTCTTTAAATCTATTCCGTGCGTTTCTCTCTGAATCTTGCTTTTTAGCTTTACTATAACAGCAATCGCACATAGCAGATGAAGTTGAATATTTAGTATTGTACGACTTCCCACACTTACACTCTTTTAATTGAACTTTACACATTGTCTTACTCCTTTTGTTTCTGTAAAACTATAAGATGTTTTTTTAAGTTTGTAAAGTAAAGTGGTGTGAATTGTGAAAAGAATTTGTGAGGTGTAACTATTTGGAACAGATAGGAGAAATTAATCTCCTAATATTGTATTTGTAGACTATAAGAACAAGGGGCGTCTTGTAGATTGATACAAATTCCTTTATTTCCGACTTCATTAATCGGGGACATAATTTTAACGGTAAACATTAGATAAATGAAGGCTATAAATAGACTCCATAGTAATATCTTTTTTAGGATTATCCAGTAATTTGCTAATTTTTCTTTCATTACGCAAACCTTAGATTTTCATAAATATAATGCTCTTGTGTGCCTTTACCTTCGACGGTATTATAATACTGCTTCCAATATTTAGCCCTATCTTCCATTTTAATTGGTATTGCTTCGGGTATCTTTTTATATTTAAGTCTTGTAAAGATGAAGCATAAAAGAGGGTTATATCTTAAGTGTTCCCATTCTACTAAATCTAAATCTATGTCGAAATAGTCATATATACTCACTTTGTCGGCGTGTCTGCAACGGTCTTTAATATCTTGAAATGGTAATTTATCTATTTGAGTTATTCCCATTCCCGCACCCATTGACAAGTCACGAGTAAGTCCTCTTGATGTTTCCGCTCCCGCTGTTTCTAATAGCAGGTCGATAGCTTTACCGTTAGCACCATGACCGAGACAATCGCACACTTGCATAGCTACTACTTGTAAGTCTGATTTGTGTGTTAATCCATACGCCATTATAATTGTTTACCATGCTTCATAATTTCCATACCTTTTGAGCCAAAGAAAAAAGTAACTGTCGTTATAGCTAAAATTTTAACTAATTCAATATAAGCTGAATCAATTACAATATTATTCATTCCACCTATAATCATAATCGTAAGTAGCCCCATAATCCAATACAAAAAGATAGGTCTTGCGGATTTAGTTAAGAAATTACCGTGGATTTGGTCGCTATCGTTACGCTTTGTTATCTCCGCTTCGTATGCGTTGGCTATTTCTTTAGCGTCTAAATCTGCTTTTAATTGAATCCTAACCAATTCTTTTTTAATTAGTTCCCGTTCTTCGTCACTGGTTATTAGGCTGTCGAGTGCGTTTCCAACACTTCCAATTATATCGCCTATATTTCCCGTGAATAATTTACTTAATCGTAGTCCCATTTTGTTGTCCTTTTATCTACTAAATTTTACAAGTTCCCATAATATATTTGCATACGGTAGCCATGTTTTATACATCATACCAAATATTGTACCAACTGTAAATAATACAGCGTAGTTAATTTTATTATGAATCCCTATTTGTTTTTTAATAAAGTGTGTTTCGTTTAAAATAGCAATATCATATTTGTAACTTTCCTTTTTAGAAGATAAAATATCTGTATTATTGTCAATAGCGTAATCCACTATGTCTATCAATTTTTCATATATCTTAATGTTATCTATTGACATATTATCCTCTTTATTATGCATTTTCTTTTCGTAATCACTTCTATTATCTTTTTTTTCTTCTTTAAATTCTTTTTCAAACTCGATAATAGTTTCTTCTGTAACTTCCGAAGGATTGTCTATTAATTGGTCGGGAAATTCGTCTTGTATTTCTTTTATTATCGTGTCTGCTATTTCTTCCATTTGGATATTGTCCTTGTTTGACTTCGGGGGTACGAAGTTAAAATCATTCATTATTCAACCTTTAATAGTTTTAATTCATCTATTGTACTATTTTTAATCGTTTCTTCTGTTTGCCATTTCCAACCTAAAATCGCTTTACCATTGTTAAAAATAGCGTCAATAATTGTCTGAAAATTATCTTGCGTTTGGTTAAGTTGATAATTATTGTCTGAATCTCTAACTGTGTCGTCTGCAATATTATTACGCTTCATGTATTCCAAATTACGTGAAAAGTCGTCAAGGTTTTCTCTCGCACCGTCAACGCTGTATCCTAATCCCGTATCGACAATAGGGTTAGTTTGTTTTTTCAGTAGCTCGGTTTTTACTTCTGTAAGTTTAGTGTCTTTCACTTCATTAAGTGTTTTTTCCTTGATTGTATAAATCTTATTAACTGTTAAAGTATCTATATCAAATGCATAACTTAACTGTGGTTTATTTTGTGTTATAGGGTCATAATTTGGCTCACTTGACGGATTAAGTAAATACCACCCTCTGTCATTCATAACTGTATCGGGTGAGTTAATACCTACACCTTGCTTTTTACGTGTTGTAACTGCTCCAGTAGCTACGTTATCTTTTACCCCACCGTATTTTCTATTATCCATACTAATCCTTTATATATTAAAATCTGCACCACTTGTAACTGTGCCTTGAATTGTAAAATCTCCACCCGTTCCATCATTTTTACCTAAATTATCAGGGTCTTTAAATCCCACTCTGATTAAACCATTTGGTATCTCTGCATCTGCTATTGCTTGTGTTAAATCTTTAGGATAGCCCAATTGATTTATGAAGATGTTACGGTTTGACTCTTGCGAGAAGTCTATAAATGTTTCCGTATAATACGTTGAAGCTATATTCCCTCTCCAATCATAAGAGGTATTTCCATTTAGGTCTGCACTGGCACTACCTATTGATACTACACTTGTATCAAATGTAGCTGACGTACTAAATGCAGTGTTTGTTTCTCCTAATGATGTGTGAGCATATAAATTAGCCCCATCATAGGTAACAAATATATTTTTATATCCTGCTGTATTAAATAATGATGAGGCCAATACAGTTTGTGAATTTCCAATATATACAACCAAATT
>Ga0255048_10003152_pt1 | contig 10143 bp, 9 predicted proteins | sample JV7_2_2_MG_FD_183619 | JGI IMG/M metagenome (GOLD analysis project Ga0255048, IMG submission 183619) | Seawater microbial communities from Jervis Inlet, British Columbia, Canada - JV7_2_2 | ecosystem: Environmental > Aquatic > Marine > Inlet | place: Canada: British Columbia | collected 2016-10-06
GGCATGACATTCGACAATGTGACGCTGGGGCTCAATGCTGCGGACGGCAATATGCGCTTGCACCCGATCACTGCGGACTTCTTCGATGGCAAGTATGACGGTGATGTTCGTATCAACGCATCCGGCGGCGTGCCGGTGCTGTCAGTCAATGAAAACGTCCGCGATGTCAGCCTTGGATCGCTCGCCCGGGCCATGTTCGAGCAGGAGAACATCACTGGCACGATAAACGGCTCCTTCAAGCTTAGCGGAAGAGGCGAGAACCTCGCGGCGATTCAGCGCAGCCTTGGCGGCAGCATGACGATGGAGCTGATTGATGGTGCATGGGAGGGAACGGATCTCTGGTACGAGCTGCGACGCGCCCGCGCACTCTATAAGCAGGAACCGGCGCCCGAACCCGAGTTGCCGGCGCGCACACAGTTCAGCTCAGTAAAGGCCACAGGCCCCGTGACTGACGGCGTATTTCGTAACGATGATCTTTTCGCCCAGCTGCCATTCATGCAGCTCACGGGAAAAGGCTCTGTCGATTTCCCGGCGGCGGAAGTCGATTATCGAATGACGGCACGCATACTCGAGAATCCGGAATTCGCCACCGACGCAACGGCGGAAGAGCTCGACGAGTTCACCGAAGCGAAGATCCCGCTCCGGATCACCGGCTCCCTGGCAGACCCGACGATCGCTCCGGACATCGGAGAGATGCTCAAGGAAGAAGTAAAGGAAAAGGTCGAGGAAGAGATCAAGGACATGCTGCTCAAGAAATTGTTCGGTAACGATGAGTGATTTCCCGAGCCGCGTGCTGCGGTGGTATCAGCAGCACGGGCGCAAGGACTTGCCATGGCAGAAACGTGACCCCTACTGTGTATGGGTGTCCGAGATCATGCTGCAGCAGACCCAGGTGCAAACCGTCATCCCCTACTTTGAGCGCTTTATGCAGAGCTTCTCCAGCGTCATCGCGCTGGCTGATGCCAACCTCGATGCGGTTCTGGATCACTGGTCGGGCCTCGGCTACTACGCAAGGGCTCGCAACCTGCACAGTACCGCGCGCATTGTTTGCGATGAACACGACGGCGTGTTTCCGCAGCGTTTCGATGCTGTAGCGGCTCTCCCTGGCATAGGTCGTTCGACGGCGGGGGCGATCATGGCGCTGGCCTACGGCAAGCGATACCCGATTCTTGATGGCAACGTGAAGCGCGTACTCGCCAGGCACGACGCAATTTCTGGCTGGCCAGGCAAGACCGATGTTGCAAAGGTCTTGTGGCAAGCAGCGGAGGAAAACACGCCGCAGAGCAAAGTCCGCGACTTCACGCAGGCCATGATGGATCTCGGTGCGACCGTCTGCACACGTAGCCGGCCGCAATGTGATGCTTGCCCCGTACATGCCGATTGTGCGGCTCGCACAGCAGGCACGATCGACCAGTATCCGGGCCGCAAGGCGAGGAAAGCGAAGCCATTGAAGCAGACAATCATGGTTCTGGCGGTCAGTAACGGCTCAATCTATCTTGAGCGGAGACCGCCTGCGGGCATATGGGGTGGGCTCTGGAGCCTGCCTGAACTGTCGGACGGACAGGTCGGTGACTGGTGTCGCGCGACGCTTGCTGACGCAGGCCGGAGCATCGAGTCCTGGAGCACTCTGCGCCACAGCTTCAGCCACTACGACCTGGATATTCAACCGGTGGTAGTGCGCATTAGCGCAACGTCGCGTAAAGTCGCCGACAATGACGATGCCACCTGGCATTCACTTGACGCAGCACCCCCCGGCGGAATCGCCGCACCGGTGCAGAAACTGATCAACACATTGAAAGACGAGACCCATGCCCAGAACAATTAATTGCGTAATGCTCGGCGAAGGCGCCGAAGGCCTCGACTATGCCCCGTATCCTGGCCAACTCGGTCAGCGGATCTACGACAGCGTATCGAAAGAAGCGTGGCAGAAATGGGTTGCGCACCAGACGATTCTTATCAATGAGTATCGCCTGACACCGATCGAGCCTGACGCACGTAAGTTCCTCGAGACGGAGATGGAAAAGTTCTTCTTTGGGGACGGTGCGACAGTTCCAGAAGAGTTTGTCGCCCCGGAATGACCTGTAGGAGCGCTGCTTGCAGCGCGATGCACCGCTGTGGTGCTCCTACATCCTGGTGCAGTACTGAACGCTGAATAGATCGTCCGGATCAATCCAGACTTTTCGAACCTCGAAGCCAGCGCGTTCGGCCATCTTTGCGAAGCTCTGCAGCGTGTACTTATGGGAGTACTCGGTCAGGATCGATTCACCATCATCGATCTCGATGCGCGCGTCACCGTTCGTAACGACCTGGCTCTTCCCGCTGATCAGGCGAATCTCCATGCGGCCCGCATCAGCATCGTAATGTGCGCTGTGTGAGAACGCGCTGATATCGAAATCGAAGCCAAATTCGCGATTGAGGTGCGTAAGCATGTTCAGGTTGAATTTGGCAGTAACACCGGCACTGTCGTTGTAGGCGCGCTCGATGATGGCAGGGTCTTTTTGCAAATCGACGCCAATCAGCATTGCACCATCAGCGCCTGCCTCCTGGTGCATGAACCCGAGTAAATCCTGGGCATCGTCTTTCGTGAAGTTGCCGATCGTCGATCCTGGAAAATAGACGACATTCCTCAGCGGCATGACAGACGGAACAGGCAAGGTGAACGGTTTTGTAAAGTCGGCAACTACCGGTAACACTTCGAGACCAGGGTGCTCATCCCGAATCCTGGCTGACGATGCAAGCAGATGATCTTCGGAGATGTCCACCGGGACATATACAGCCGGCTCTTTCAGGCCGTCGAGAAGCGCTCGCGTCTTGCGACTCGAGCCACTGCCGTACTCAATAAGGCTGGCCTGTTTGCCGACAAGCGACACAATCTCGGGCATGTTACTCAGTATGATGCCGAGCTCTGTTTCCGTCGGATAATATTCAGGTAGATGTGTGATCTCGTCAAACAGCTGCGAGCCGCGCTCGTCATAGAAATACTTCGGTGAGATCATTTTCTCGGGCAAGCGCAGGCCTGCCAGGATTTCAGCCAGTGCGGCACTCATGCGACACCATCCTTCGCGAGCCGTATGCCGAGAAACTGCCAGCGCGCGTACGGGTAAAAGAAACTTCGATAGCTCGCACGGATATGGTCACTCGCAGTGACGCAGGAGCCACCGCGAACCGTCATCTGGTTGCACATGAACTTGCCGTTGTACTCGCCGAGTGAGCCATCGAGTGGCACGAAACCGGGATAGGGTGCGTATGACGAAGACGTCCACTCCCACACATCGCCGAAAAACTGATCGCCATTCGCGCCGCCCGGTTGCAAGTAGCCAGACTCCATCAGGTTACCCTGCAGTGGCTTGTCGTTGGTGGCTAACTCCCATTCGTACTCCGTCGGCAGTCGTGCACCGGCCCAGCGTGCGAACGCATCGGCTTCGTAATAACTAACGTGACACACCGGCGCTCCCGCGTCGATATCGCGCTGGCCGCCTAGCGTAAATTCCGACTGCAGGTCCTCGCTCCAGTACAAAGGTCGATTCCACCCACGCTCATTGATTGTCGCCCAGCCGTCAGAAAGCCAAAGGTTGGAATCGTCGTAGCCGCCGTCATCGATAAACTCCTTGAACTCGCCGTTGGTCACGAGCCTTGCCCCGATGCGGTGTGGGTGCAGGAGCGCGTCGTGACGTGGCGTCTCGTTATCAAAGGCAAAACCATCACCCGATGCGCCGACCTGGTGAATTCCGCTCGTGGCATTCGAAAAGTCGTACTCTCCCGCAGGCCGGGAGCCGGGTACCTCAAGCGAGGCATCAAAAGCCGGACGCAGCGGGTTGCAGGACAGCACATGCTTGATGTCGGTCAGGAACAGTTCCTGGTGCTGCTGCTCATGGTTGATGCCCAGGACAATTCGCTGCATGACTTCATCGTTGTCGTGCTTATCCAGCAGCGACATTACGCCGGCATCGACATGCGCCCTGTAGTGGACAATTTGCTCCAGTGTGGGTCGTGACAGCAGGCCGCGCTTCGGTCGCGCGTGCATCTGGCCGGCAGAGTAGTAATAAGAGTTGAACAGGAAGTCGTATTGATCATCGAGCGCCCGGTATGCCGGGTCGAAGACCTTGAGCACGAAGCGCTCGAAAAACCAGGTGACATGGGCGAGGTGCCACTTGGACGGACTCACATCAGGCATCGATTGCACGACCGTGTCTTCAGGGTGCAGCTTGTTGCACAGCTGCGGCATCACAGCCCGCACGGCGGAGTATTGTTCGGCCAGCTTCATCCGAGCGGCAACGCGGTACGCTTCAGCACTGTGCGAATGGCGAAGCTCGAATTGACCCGCGCAACACCGGGCAGGCGCGTCAGTTCATCTTTGTGGATGCGCTCGAAGTCAGCCATGTCTTTGACGACAACCCTGAGCAGGTAGTCGAACTCTCCGGTCATCAAATAGCACTCCATAACTTCAGGGATATTGCGTACCGCATCCTCGAACGCCGCGAGTTCACTCTGCTCCTCACGATGCAGGCCGATATGCACGAGAACATCACCTGGCACACCCACCTTTCTCTGGTTCAGCATCGCGACATAGCGCTCAATCATGCCATCTTCTTCGAGCGCGCGAACGCGCCGCAGGCATGCGGACTCGGACAAATGGACCTGCTGTGCGAGCTGTTTATTACTGATGCGGCCGTCGCCCTGCAGCGCCTCGAGAATTAGTCTGTCAAAACGATCCATATGGGAAACAGAAAATTGCTTAGAAAGTGGAATGTGCCGCAGAAAATGCCATAAATTGACCAATTTGTCACTGAAATAGCAAGCACATGGCGAGAGACGGGGGGTAATGTGTCAACTGGATCATGAGAAAACGGGAGAGAGCTCATGAAGGTCGGAGTACCAAAAGAAATAAAAACACTCGAGTTTCGTGTCGGCATGACACCCGCCGGCGTGCGCGAACTTGTGCATGACGGTCACGAAGTCGTTGTCGAAACGAACGCTGGTCTCGGCATTGGCATGACCGATACGGATTATGAGAACGCAGGCGCAACAGTACTTGGCACGGCGGAAGGGGTTTTCGCCGCCGCCGAAATGATCATCAAGGTCAAAGAGCCGCAACTCAATGAATGCGCGATGCTGCGTGACGACCAGGTATTGTTTACGTACCTGCATCTCGCGGCGGATCCAGCCCAGACCAAGGCGCTCGTCGAGTCGGGAACGACCGCGATCGCCTACGAGACCGTTACAGCGGATGACGGCTCGCTGCCCTTGCTGACACCCATGTCAGAAGTGGCCGGCCGCTTATCCATTCAGTCCGGTGCGTATCATCTGCAGAAAGCTAACGGCGGGCGCGGCGTGCTACTCGGTGGAGTACCGGGTGTTGCACCGGGCAAGGTCGTCATCATTGGTGGCGGTGTGTCAGGACTAAATTCTGCGGACATGGCCATTGGTCTTGGCGCGGACGTAACGATCCTTGATCGCTCGCTGCCACGCCTGCGCGAGATTGACGATATTTTTGGCGGCAGGATTCACACCGCCTACTCAACCAAACACGCAATCGACGATCTTGTGCCGGCCGCCGATCTGGTCGTTGGCGCCGTCCTTGTCGCGGGCGCTGCCGCACCGAAGCTGGTTACCGCACAGAATGTGAAAGACATGCACTCAGGTTCGGTCATGGTCGATATCTCTATTGACCAGGGTGGTTGCTTCGAGACGAGCCGACCAACGACCCACGCTGAGCCGACCTATGTGGTCGACGATGTTGTTCACTATTGCGTGACGAACATGCCGGGCGCCGTTCCGCGCACGAGTACGTTCGCGCTGACGAATGCGACACTGCCGTTCGTCAAGGCACTTGCAAACTACGGCTGGCGTGAAGCGCTGAGCCGCGACCCCCACCTGGCAAACGGACTGAACGTCCACGCCGGACACGTAAACCACGAGGCCGTCGCCCACGATCTGGGCTACGAGTATTTGTCGGCCTCGGACGCTCTAAAGGCAGCCTGACCCCTCTCTCTCCCCCCGATAGGTGCAGGCAAGCAACAAGGCCGGGCTCTCGCCCGGCCTTTTTTACTCGACCCGGAACCTCGGATCGGCACATTTGCCATTAGGGGTCAGGAATCCATAGTCGTGATCCGAATACCTGGGGACCGTCTTGGGTATCGTGATTATGATCTTGTTCTTGTCGGGGTAGTTGGTGCCAATCAGCCAAGTGTCACGAAGATTTTTCGGCACTACAAAGACGGTTCCAGCTTTGGCGGGCGCCGGCCTGATCTCCATTTCAACCGTATCGCCAGCCTTCACGCACCGGTTAGGCGGGGTTGCCTTCATATTGCTCAGGTGCAGCGTAACCGTGGGATTCCCTGGGTTACATTTTGACAGTACAGGACTCTCACAGCGCGGCGCACGTGCACTATTACTAAAATAGGCTTCCTCGCAGGCCACAAGCAGGAAGCTCAACGACAACATGATTAGAATTTTCTGCATCATTTTTCTCCAGGGTTGGTTGAGCAGCTATCGGATCACTCCGACAGCTTAATAAGGTCCTTGAACCCGGCTTCTTCATGCAGATTGGAAAGATTCGGATCGATAGAAAGTAGCCGGGTTGAATATCCGAGATCAATGGCTATCTCGAGTGCATGTAGTGAGCCCGCCGTATCTCCGCGGCGGTTCCGCATTATCCCCTGGATATAGTGGACATAAGGATCGTCGGGTACTAGTCGCATTGCCTGATAAATCAGTTCATCGGCTTCGTCATGTTTCTCCAGCGCGGTCTTAATCCATGCCAGATCCATCATGGTGAACGCGTCGTTCGGGTTGACCTCCAAAGCGCCAACCGCCAAATTTTCGGCTTCGGCGAACACGACCCTGGATTGCGTTCTGGACCCGGCGGCCCAAAGCGCATCGCCGAGATTTGATCGCGCCATATAATCCTTGTCTTCGATGACAACGGCTTTACGGTGCATCTCGACCGACTCGTCAAAGCGACCGAGGTTGTAGAGAAGCAAGCCGAAGTTACTGTATGTCATGCTACTTGGTTCAAGTTCCAGCGCTCGTCGAAAAGCCGGCTCAGCCGACTCGAGCTTCTCGGCGAGTACCAGTGCGGTCGCAAGATTGGTATGGCCGCGCACATTGGTCCTGTCCAGTGCCACCACAGTTTCATATTGCTCGGCGGCTTCGGCGAAACGGCCGGAGCGGAAAAGAAATGTGCCGAGGGCGTTATGCGCCGACCAGTCACCAGGGTACAGGCCGATCGCACGGCGAATAGTAACTTCGGCCTCGTCCGGTCGCTGCAGCTGGCGGTATACTTCGCCGAGGCCGATCAACGCTGCCACACGATTTGGGTCGATTCTCAATGCATCGCCATAGGCATCCTCAGCGCGTTCGAAACGGCCGGTTGCCTCGAATAGGTCTCCAAGAGAGCTATAGACGACATCAAGATTTGGATTGAGACTCAGGGCCACCCCGCAGGAGGACTCCGCGGCATCAATGTACTTTTCGTCGTGAAGCCAGATGTACGCTTCTACGTAGGCATCACATTTTCCCGCATGCGCGGCGGCATAATCCGGATCGACCTCAAGGGCTACATCAAACCACTTCAACGCTTCGTCAATCCAATCTTTTACGTCCGGCTTTCGTGAAGCCTCGACGCCGCGGCGATAGGCAATATAAACGTCGATGTCCGGTTTGGTCGGAATATCCGTGGGAACTACACGAGTCTCCGGCGGAAGCGCAACTCTGACATTCGCGACAGTAAGTTCAGTGATCTCGTCACGCATCTTGAAGTAGTCGCCAAGTGGTCGATCAAACGTGCGTGAGAGAACATGAAAACCCGACTCGGAATCTACGAGCTGTACGATGACACGTATCTGCTCGCCGTTGAACTGAATACTCCCTTCGACGTACAGAGCAACACGCAGACGGTCGCGAACTTGTTGCGAAGACGAGTTGGGTTGCAACGTAAAGGAATCACCGCGAGACGAAACGAGTAGACCGGGCACGTGGGACAGCCGGGTTATGACATCGTCGGCGAGGCCGTTCGCGAATATCTGCGTATCGTCACTCCCGTCGATATTGAAGAAGGGCAGTACCGCAATCGAGTTTTCGAGCACCGGCGGAAGAAAGGATTCACTCGTTGTTGTATCGGCAACGGGTAGCTCTTCCTCCGGCAGGCCAATACTCCTGTCGTAAATGAAGACAACGACGGCAGCGATACCGAGCGCAGCGATGACGGAGATGTAGGTTCTGCCGAAGCGACGCTTGCGCGTATCTGCAGGTGACAGCTCGTGCACGACGGCACGGCCGTCACGAAACTCGAGAAACCATGAGAGTGCTATCGCGATCGGGAAGCCGGCGATAACGAGCACGGTGACAAATGTCCCCACCCACTGTGGCAGCAGCAGTTGCCCAAACACGATGTCCGCGATTTGTATCAGGAGCCAACCGACGATCAGGTAGGCCAGACCCGTCTCGAGCACGCCTCGTTGCTTCAGGTTTTCGAACAGTCCGAGTTCGTGCGCGCCGACGCTGTTCTTCACGCCCAGTACAATCGTGCCGGTATCACCATCGCCGGGAGCGGGTGTTATGAGAAGGCGATAGCCACGCTTGGGTAGGGTCTGGATATATTCGGGATCGTCGTGATGATCATGCAACGCATGGCGGATTTCGCCGATAGCGTGGCTGAGCGCTTCCTGGCTGCCTGCGTCTTCTCCCCAGACCTTCTCGAGTAGCTCTTCGCGTGTGACGAGTTCGCCCGGTTGCGCCGCAAGGCACAACAACACTTCAACGGCCTTCGAGGCCAGCCGTTCCGAGCCCTCGCGGCCGGTTACACGTCCCTTCGTGGGCTCTATGAGAAGGTCCGAAAGGTAGAACCCCTGTAGCAGATCAGCGTTCAAAATGTCGCCTCAACATGCTCCAATACCAACAGCATAGCACTGCTAAACTATTCTTCCTGCCGACGCAGAGAGGACGGGATGGCCGATAAAAAAGATATTGCTTCGAGTGGCATGACCGCTGTGGGTTTCCTGTGGCGTTTTGTCGCCGCGCTGGTATTGGTGTTGCTGACCTATAACCCCAGCCACCAGTCGGCGTATCACTGGATTACGTCGGCGATCAGCCTGAGTGCGTTCGGACCGTTGCACCTGTTGCTGGTCGGTGTGCTGCTCGCGGGCTGGGCCGTCTTCTGGATTGCGACCTGGCGATCGCTCGGCACACTGGGCGTCACGCTGGCGGGAGTCATACTCGGTGCAATAATCTGGTTCCTGTTTGACATCGGCCTGCTCGAGTCACATTCAGTATCAGCGATTACCTGGATATCACTCGTTTGCCTGGCAGCAGTTCTGGCGGTTGGTGTGTCCTGGTCGCACTTATGGCGACGGATGACCGGGCAGTTCAACGTCGAGGACGTCGACGACTAGGAATCCTGGCGGCACTCTGTCGCGAGTAACATCTCTGTAAGCGCGTGGTACGACAACGGGTTCCTGTCTGTAATGTCGTTAATACGTTGCGCTCTCGCGTAGATCGTATTCGGGTGCACAGACAGCAGCTTCGCCGCCTGTAGAACATTCATGTCTGCATCAGCATAGGCAAGCAGGGTCGCGCTCAATTTGCCTCGCGCTCTGGCGTCGGCGCGGACGAAGTCATCCAGCCAGACTGGCAGGGCGGTTTGCATGCTGTCCCTGGCATGCGCGACGAGTACCTGCCGCAACGAAACGGACGAATAGGGCATAACGCGTTCGGCGAAGCTGGCGAAGTCCAGTGCGAGCTTCGCTTCGATGGCGGCACGTGGAATGTGCGATGTGGATGGCACGTCATTGCTCATACCGATCAATGCAGCAGGGCCAACCTTCTTCAACTGTGGCATCAGGCGATCGGCCAGGAGCGATTGCGGTGCCGTCCACCCGGATTGCCTGCGCGTACCCGATACAACAGCAACGACGAGGTTGTCGCGGATGCCGATCAGCGAGCGTAGTGGTGTCTCGGCCAGCACCTCGCCGATTGAGTCGGCCATGCGTTGAGCGCGAGCGGCATTCTCCATTTCCGTCGAATCGACAGATCGGGCGGCGACAACACAGTAGGACTGGCGCTGCTCGAGATAACCGGCGCGTCGCAGGAGTTGTGCGGCCCGGCTATCGGACTCGTCATATCCGTGCAGCAGGATATTCAGGA
>Ga0255048_10003159_pt1 | contig 10127 bp, 17 predicted proteins | sample JV7_2_2_MG_FD_183619 | JGI IMG/M metagenome (GOLD analysis project Ga0255048, IMG submission 183619) | Seawater microbial communities from Jervis Inlet, British Columbia, Canada - JV7_2_2 | ecosystem: Environmental > Aquatic > Marine > Inlet | place: Canada: British Columbia | collected 2016-10-06
AGATTGAGAAAGACCTCAAGTCTCGGAAGAAAGACTTGTTGAAGCTTACAGACGAAGAACTGCCTTCTGCTATGCAGGAACTGGGTATGTCTTCATTCTCGTTGGACGACGGTTCTACTGTAGACGTTAAGCCTACATATGGAGCCAGTATATTAGTGGCTAACCGCCCGCTTGCCTATGAGTGGCTGCGTGAAAACGGTTACGACGATATTATCAAGAACGTTGTGTCTTGTGAGTTTGGTCGTGGCGAAGACGAACAGGCAAGCGCGTTCAAAGCGTTTGCTTCAAAAGAAGGCTTTCCTGCCGATCAAAGCGAAAGTGTTCACTCCGGTACACTTAAAGCTTTTGTGCGAGAACGTGTCGAAGCTGGGGATGATTTCCCTATGGAATTGTTTGGGGCCTATGTGGGCCAACGCGCTATAATCAAAGGAGCAAAATAATGGCGAATGCAGTTGCAAAAACAAAAAAGTCGGACGTAGTACAGTTTGATGGGGCTATGTTTGAACAGGACGCTGGTCAGGGTAACCAAAACATTAGCAGCGATGATCTGGCTCTGCCGTTTCTAAAGCTTCTAAGTGGCTTGGACTCAGTTCTGGACACCCATGAGACCGCTCGTAAAGGTGACATCTATAACACCGTCTCAGGAGAGGCTGTAAGCGGTAAGGACGGCCTGTTGGTCATTCCATGCGCCTATCAGCGTGTATTCATTCAGTGGCTTCCACGGGGCTCAGGATCGGGCGCACCAGTGGCTATCTATCAGCCTAATGACTCCACCCGGCCTAAGACCGAGCGTAGCAGCGAAGACAACAAAGAGTATGTTGTTGGCGGCGACGGGGACTATATCGAAGAGACACACCAGCACTATGTTCTGGTAGTCAAAGAAGATGGCTCAACCGAGACCGCTTTGATTGCAATGAAGTCCACGCAGTTGAAGAAGTCACGCAAGTGGAACAGCATGATCCAATCTGTGACCATGCAGGGGAAGAACGGTCCGTTTAACCCGCCGCGCTTCTCTCACATCTACCGCATTAAATCGGTAGCAGAAGAAAACTCCAAGGGTTCTTGGCACGGCTGGGAAATGTCGCGTGAAGAGCCAATCCAAGATGCCAGCATCTACGCACAGGCTAAAGCTTTCTCTGAAAGCGTACTGAGCGGCGATGTCGTTGTGAAACATGAAAACGAAAAATCTGAGAACGCAAACTCAGACGACATCCCGTTTTAAGTTTTACTCGGGGGCTGCTACGGCAGTCCCCACCGCAAGGACATCACCATGACAGTTAAAAAGTTCTCGTCTATCTTTGATGGACTAAAAGAAGCTTACGGTACATATCGCGTAGACAAAACGCAGTCCAACGGTAAGAACACAGGTAAAGCGGGCATCGTTCGTGAACCGCGGAACGCGGGTCTATGGGAAGGCCACCTGTCCGGTAAGGGCAACTCTATCGGCATCATACCGATTAATGCCGACAACATGTGCAAATGGGGCTGCGTTGATATCGATCAGTATCCGCTAGACCACAAGCTTTTGTTGGAAAAGATTAGAAAATTAAATATACCTCTGGTTGTATGCCGTTCTAAGTCCGGTGGGGCTCACTGCTTCCTCTTCTCTACAGATTGGGTTGAAGCAAAGGACATGCAGAAATCATTGAAGAGCGTGGCCGCTGCGCTGGGCTACGGTGAGAGCGAGATATTTCCAAAGCAGATCAAACTGCACTTGGACCGCGGAGATGTAGGAAACTTTCTAAACCTACCGTATTATAACGCGGAAGAAGGTTTACGCTACGGCATCTTGGACGACGGCACATCTGCTTCGCTTGAAGAGTTCTTTGAGCTTTACGAAAAGTATGCTCAGACCCCAGAACAGATACAAAAGTTACAGATTACAGAAAGCGCCGAAGGTACGCCTGTTAGAGACGGTCCGCCGTGCATACAGCACCTTGTCAAAGAGAAAATCTCAGAAGGTGGGCGCAATAACGGTCTGTTTAATATCGGCGTCTATTTGCGCAAAGCGTACCCCGATAGCTGGGAAACAGAAATCCTAACGTACAACATGCAGTACTTAGAGCCGCCCCTGCCTCTGTCAGAAGTTACCGTGGTGGCAAAGCAGCTTGACCGCAAGGATTACGCCTACAGGTGCAGTGATGCGCCGATTAACGCACACTGTAACAAGGAGCTCTGCCAAACTCGCAAGTTTGGCATTGGGAGCGCCATACAGAACGCTACAGTAGCTAATCTGCGTAAGTATAACTCAACACCCCCGGTTTGGTTTATGGACGTTAACGGCGAGCCTCTGGAGCTAGACACAGACGCCCTAATGAGCCAGCCCATGTTTCAAAAAGCCTGTATGGAGCAACTGAACTTCATGCCGCGTAGCGTGGCAAAGCAACAGTGGGAAGGTCGGATCAGCGCCCTGCTTACAGAAATGCGCGAGAACGAAAGCGCCATCATGGAAGTAGCCGTGGACGCCAGCATCAGCGGGCAGTTCTACGATTACTTAGAAGAGTTCTGTCGTTTCCTACAGCAAGCGCAGGACAAAGAGGAAATCTTGCTCCGCCGCCCTTGGACCGACGAGGACGCAATGGTCACTTACTTCCGCCTCAAGGACTTTGAGAACTTTCTAAAGAAGAATAAATTCTTTGAGTATAAGTCGCACCGCATTGCCCAACGTCTGCGGGACATTAATGGTGACAGCACTGTGCTCAAGATCAAAGGTCGAGCCGTCCGCGTCTGGCAGATACCAGCCTACAATGTAGGAGACATGGATATATCTACACCGGACTTTGCGCCAAAACATGGGAGCCCGTTTTGAGTAAGAACGTTTTTAAAGAAATGCGTAACGCCGAAATCGTTCACATGATCGATCAAAGGCACATGACAAAAACAGCCGTGGCTAAATGGTTCAACATTAGCAAGCAGCGCGTCTGGCAGATTTACCAAAGGGAGAAAGAAAGTGTTCAGGATATTCGGCCCACCGGGGACGGGGAAGACAACTCGACTTCTTAATATGGTCGATGACGCTCTCCAGAAGGGTGTCGAACCTCGCAGCATTGCTTTCCTAGCCTTTACCCGCAAAGCGGCCAACGAGGCCAAAGAACGCGCGGCTAAACGCTTTAACCTAGACCCAAAGAAAGACCTGTTTTACTTCAGAACCCTGCATAGTCTGGCGCTGACCTGTTCCGACATCCGGACAGAGCAAGTCATGCAAGACGAAAACTACAGAGAACTTTCTGAAAAGATGGGCGTAGAACTTCAGATCACCCGCTCAAACAACTTTGACGACGATCTGCCAGAAATAACAAAAGCTACAGACCCTATCTTAGGCATGATAAACCTCGCCAGAATGCGTAAAGTGTCCCTGCGGGACCAGTACAACTCTATGGATAGCCCGATTGAGTGGAACATCATCAAGTATGTGGACGAATGCTTGCGCAGCTACAAAGAAAACCTAGAGATGTACGACTTCACAGACATGCTCGAAAGCTTTCCAGAAGAGGGCTTCCGATCATGCCCATCGTTCAAGCTGTGCTTTGTAGATGAGGCGCAAGACTTGTCACCTATTCAGTGGGACATTGCTCATATTTTAGATGAAAAATCGGACCGTATGTATTGCGCTGGGGACGATGACCAAGCTATCTATAGGTGGGCTGGGGCAGACGTAGATCACTTCATTAACCTCGACGGTGGGTCGGAAACCCTGTCTCAGTCCTATCGCATACCGCTAGAAGTACACCGCCTCGCAGAACGGGTCGTAGGACGCATAGATAAAAGATTCCTAAAAGACTACGAACCCCGAGTAGACAGCCTCGGATCAGTGCGCCGCATCTTTAGTATCGAAGAAATGGACATGTCCGAAGGCTCATGGCTCGTGCTTGCTCAAGCCGGATACCAACTTCAGCCCGTAGCTACCGAACTAAAGTCCAGCGGATACCTGTACGAATATCGCGGCCATCGGTCCATCTCAGAAAAACTAAGTGACGCCGTGAACGGCTGGGAGCAACTGCGCAAAGGTAAAGACATCCCCGGCGCAACAGCTAGAAAAATCTACGCATACATGTCCGTGGGGGATCGTATCACCCGAGGATTTAAAAAACTGCCCGGTCTGGAAGACCAAGACATCGTAAACATGCAATCGCTGACCGCGCACCACGGGCTTTTAGCCGACGACAGCAAGATCTGGTCTGAGGCGATGAACAAAATACCGGACAACGATAGGGCATATGTAACGGCGCTTCTGCGTCGGGGCGAAAAGTTTAATGGTGAGCCCAGAATAACGGTCTCTACCATCCACGGGGCAAAAGGTGGGGAAGCGGATAACGTCGTATTGTTTACCGATTTATCACCCGCAGCCGAGCAACAGATGAATGTTAACTCTGATGACATGCACCGCGTATTTTACGTCGGTGTAACTAGAACCAAAGAGAATTTATTCATCGTCGAACCACAAGACTTCACAAGGAGCTATAACCTATGAATAAAGATGAAGATTTTAATTTAAAGGTAACTGTTCGCAATGGGAGGTTACTTCGTGCAATACGCGAGCGGTATTCTTCTGTTGCGGACATGTGCCGAAAGATGAGTCGTTCGCAGCAGACGGTAAACAAGTTAATAACGATGAAGTCGGTTCCATATAATTCAAAGGGTTGGACGGATCTAGCTTTGGATGTTGCGGGGATGGTTGGCCGTGATCCGGAGGATTTGTGGCCGAATCACATGCGTGAGCTTCGTTTAAATAAATCTACATCGGAGGTTAATCTTGATTTGGACGACGTAAAGAAGTTAGTTCAGGAGGGTTCGTCGGAAAAGACTATATCACAGTTGAGTGCAATAAGTCAGTTTTCTCAGAAACTGTCTCCTCGGGAACGGGATGTTTTAGCTCGGCGGTTTGCGCAGGACCAGAGTTTGGAAGAGTGCGCGGTATCTTTGAGGATTTCTCGGGAGCGGGTTCGTCAGATAGAGGCTAAGGCTTTTCGGAAGATGCGCAAGGTTGCGTCTGATTTGGGGTATATGGATGTTAAGAACCCTAAGTGGGACCGGTATGATTGGGAAACGGGGAAGGCTCGCCACTGGCGGCTTAAATTATCTCTTAAACCTCTTGGTCAAGATTTGTTGGAGGATTAGATGAAACGTGATGAAGTATTAGACACCGCCAAAGAACTTATAAACGGCCAACGCGCCAAAGATTACGGGGATGCTTACAACAATCATGCTCGAATTGCAGATGGGTGGAACATTATAATGAGCGGGGCTTTAAAAAGCCACGGTTATCTGACCCCCGCCCACGTTACGTTGATGATGGATTGGGTTAAAACAAGCCGTCTGATAGAAACGATAGGCCACGAGGATTCGTGGGTGGATAAAGCCGGATACACTGGGCTGGGAGCGGAATTTGTCGAACGAGACGCGCTGCCAGTAGAAAAAATTATAAAGAGAATAAAAGATGAAGCTTAAAATGGCTACTCCATCCCTGAATTCTGAGTGGGTTCCACCCGCAGAACTGCCCGATCTTACCGAAGCAAAGACAATCGCTATCGATGTTGAGACCAGAGACCCTAATATCAAGAAAAACGGCCCCGGTTGGGCTGTGGGTGACGGTGAAGTGGTCGGATATGCCGTCGCAACAGCGGATTGGGCGGGTTATATCCCTACAAGACACCGCGGCGGCGGTAATTTAGACGAAAAGATCGTCAATAAATGGCTCAAAAAGGTTTTTGAGTGCCCCGCAGACAAAGTTATGCACAATGCTCAGTATGATGTGGGCTGGATTAAGCGCATGGGCTTCGAAATCAACGGTCGGATCATCGACACGATGGTCGTAGCGTCCCTTTTGGACGAAAATAAGTTTTCTTATGCACTAAACTCACTAGCTTTCGAATATTTAGGCCTCGCAAAGAACGAAAGCCTACTTAGAGAGGCCGCAAAAGAGTTTGGTTTCGATCCAAAGGCCGACATGTGGAAAATGCCCGCCATGTATGTCGGACCATACGCCCAGACGGACGCTGAAGTGACCCTACAGCTATGGGATTATCTAAGAGTTGAGGTCGGAAAGCAAAATCTTTGGAATATTGTCAATCTAGAGTTGGATTTGCTCCCCTGCTTGGTCAATATGACATGGAGAGGTATCCGCGTTGACATGGACAAGACAGAAAGAACACGCGACGCGATCCTCAAGAGAGAAAAGACCGTTTTAAAAGAAATAAGGAGCCTTGTTGGTAATGATGTGGAAATATGGGCGGCAAACTCTGTGGCGAAAGCCTTTGATAAGTTATCAATACCATATCCAAAGACAGAAAAGGGCGCTCCATCGTTTAAAAAGCAGTTTTTGGCCGAACATCCTGAAAAATTACCTCAATTAATCGTTCAAGCTCGAAATCTTAACAAAACCAGCGGAACTTTTATAAATAACATCCTAAAATTCTGTCATAGCGACGGTCGAGTGCATTCGCACATCAATCAGATCAGAGCAGACGATGGCGGGACTGTCTCAGGCCGTTTTTCGATGAATAACCCCAACTTACAACAAATCCCGGCCCGCGATCCTGAGATCGGACCCCTTATACGGTCGTTGTTCCTGCCAGAAGAGGGCGAACAGTGGGCGTCAATCGATTACTCGCAGCAAGAACCGCGCATCTTGGTTCATTACGCCCATGTCTACGGTAAAAGCCGGGGAATCGCGCTCCGCGGGGTCGAAGAGTTTGTTGAGAGCTACAAAAACGATCCAAACATGGATTTTCACACGATGGTAGCTGAAATGGCCGACATCCCTCGTAAACAAGCGAAAACCATCAATCTGGGCATGATGTATGGCATGGGGGTCGCTAAATTAGCCGATCAGCTGGATATTGAGGCCAGCGAGGCCAAAGTTTTGGTGAAACAGTACCATGACCGTGTGCCTTTCGTAAAAGCGTTGATGAACGGGGTTACAGAACGCCTAAACAGCAAAGCCAGTGGCGGCTCGATAAGCTCTATCCTTGGCCGGAAGTGTCGGTTTAACCTCTGGGAGCCCGATTCGTTCGAAATGACTAAGGCGCTGCCGTATCAGGAGGCTGTTTTGGAGTATGGAGACACCTGTCGGCTAAAACGGGCGTTCACTTACAAGGCTCTAAACAGACTAATCCAAGCGTCGGCCGCGGACATGACCAAAAAAGCAATGGTTGACCTGTACAAAGAGGGGTATCTGCCAATGCTGCAAGTGCATGACGAGCTTTGTATGTCTGTCAAAACAAAAGAAGAGGCCGAGGGTATTGCAAAAATAATGATAAATGCAGTACCATTAGAAATCCCTAGCAAATGTGATGTTGAAGTGGGTCCGAACTGGGGAGAAGCCGTTTAGAGGCTTGGCGTACCTGCTCGACTAGCGCCTACCACTTCCAACTGCCCTTTTGCCGTCGCTGGCAAAAGGGTTTTTTCTTGCAGGTTCCCATATAGTCCTATATAGTCCCAAATAGATCAACCGAAGGTGACCCAAATGGATACTTCAAAATGGAAAAGCGTTCTTGTGCCTATTGAAGTGTACAAGGAAATTAAAGAACACGCGAGTATGAACGGTCGTACTATTAGCGGGCAACTCAGGGTCATGTTCGACATTTATTTGAAGCACAGCCCGAAAAAGAGTTGACCTGTCCCATATAGTCGCGTACAGTAATCACAACATTCTCCAATGTTAGCTTGATTGTTAAAACCCCCCAGTTCATGTCCTGTCTGGGGGGTTTTTTCTTGTCTTGAATAAATTTACTTGACTTTATCCCATACCATTTATAAGCTGTAAAAACTTAACAGGAGAATGGTTATGGGACTTGATATGTATTTAACGGGTGAGAAATTTCATCCAGATCGCACCGGAACATTACGCGAAAACGTAGACGGTTATCCGGTGCAAAGTAAAATCTTAGACTTGGGCTACTGGCGCAAGCACTGGGCTCTGCACGAGTACATCGTCAACCAATTCCCGGCAGGGGAATACAAAGTCGAATTGGATAGCGATAAACTCCGAGAAATTGCGGACTACGTTAAATGCGGGAAGCTGGTAGATCCAGACGATTTGGATGTCGTGCCTCATTATAAATCGGTGTATGAATTTCACCGGGAACCAGAACAAGTAAAACGAACCGTTGAGACATTTACAAAAGCAGCGGATTGGCTAGATCGAAACGATAATTTCTGGCGAAGCGTTTATTATGAGGGAAGCAGCTAATGACCCTAGTCGTAACACACTGCCCAAAATGCAAAGTAAAAATGCAAGCGATAGACAGTCGAGAGCACACGGCCTACGGCTTTCAAACCGTGCGCCGCCGCCGTGCGTGTAGGAAATGCTCTTTCAGAATAACAACAATCGAATTGCCTATTGATCTGGGTAATTCTATTTTTGAGGACGAGTAAATGGATAAGATCGAACTAGCCGGGTTAATAGGCTTTGTTGTAGGAATAACGGTGGGAGCCGTACTCTCAGGAATAATTATAGGAGTACTACTATGAGTAGAGAAGAAATGGATCAAGCTTTAGATCAAGCGTTTAAAATCGTGTTTGGAAAGATGCCACCAAACGGAACAGAACTGCGCCGCCAAAAAATAGAAGAACAAATTCTGGCCGGGAAAGAAGTATCCTTCCAAGATATGAAATTAATATTTGATGGAAATAATCGTGAGGCCAGCCATGATCGGAAAGTGGCGCTTTCTGGTAGTGCTCAACCAATAAACAACAGTGGTTAAAAGTACAGCTGGCCTCTAAAATAACTTAACTCAAAAGCAAAAGGTGAGCAACGATGTTAGACTTAGAAAAGACGGTGGAAGACATTTTAGAAGTCTGCCCGCCAAACCTGTCGGGCCCTGACATCGCCGTCATCATAGCAAACATCGTTGCCGCATATAACTCAGAAAGAATATGGCCCCTCGTGTCCGAAATGGCAGGGGCCTTTCTATATGAGGAAATCGACAAACAAAAAATGCACTGAAGGAAGAGCAACATGGATGACAAACAACTAAACCCGTTTCAAGAAAATGAACTGAAATGGCTCAGACGCCAAGTCGATAGACTGCAAGACGAAAAATATAAAACAGATAGCGAGCAATATAACCGACGACTAAATATCGAACGCGAGCTCTGGTCCGCAAAAGAAGAACTAAGCAACTTCGTTAAAAATCTACGAAAAGCCGGAAAACAAATATGATACTCGATATATCACTACACGCTCTCGCTAAAATGACCTTCGATGAAGCACTGAAAACAACGCGACAGGGAGACACAATAATATACCACGTTGGGGCATACGCCGCCGGAAAACATAAGTTCGCGGCCCTAGAAGCTCAAAGAAACAACCTCGTGTCGCTGGTGCAAAAACGGAAGGGAAAAGGCCTGTTCCAATACCTCGCTCAACGCTCAAGCAAAAGATTAGGAAAGTAAAATGCTGTTTAAATTAGAACCGGACCTTAGAAAAAACCCAACCGCAAAAAAAGATATTCAAGCATTGGTAAACCCAAACGACACCCTAACCGAAGCTTTCAAAAAAATAAACGCGGGAGGCTGGAACTTAAACAAGCCAAAGCACTGGGAAAAAGTTTCAAAGTGGGTGGAAGAAATTAGCTGCGGTTGACTTTCTCCCATATCTGTGGTAGAGTTTTTTTGAGGGTTTAGGACAACTCTCAAACGCTTTTTGACAATTAGGAGAATGTACTATGAAGTATAAAGCTATGGTAAACCCAATGGGGGGAACTTGCTGGGCAATCGCTAAAACCAAAGGCGAAGCCATGAGGATGCTGAAAGGTGAACTCAAAAGAAGCTGGTCACACCTGTTCGATATCAAAGGATGGCTTAAATCAGGAGAAGCAACCTGCGATATATACGAGGATGCCGGAACCAAGAGCCATAACGATGATAAATACATCGAAACAGTCCCGTTGATATGATGTACGGCCAAACACTAAGAGAATACGTTATGGCTATGCACCAGTTCGATATCGTCTGGATGCCTAAACATAAAGATCAAGAACCGCCGTTCTAAAAACAAGGCCCTGCGCTAAATGCGTGGGGCCTTTGGTTTGGGGGGCATGGATCGAAGAGCGGGGATCGCGGGCCGCGGAACTTAAATTACGCGGTTATAGTATATAGGCCAGAAAAAAAAAAAAAAAAAAAAA
>Ga0255048_10003160_pt1 | contig 10120 bp, 21 predicted proteins | sample JV7_2_2_MG_FD_183619 | JGI IMG/M metagenome (GOLD analysis project Ga0255048, IMG submission 183619) | Seawater microbial communities from Jervis Inlet, British Columbia, Canada - JV7_2_2 | ecosystem: Environmental > Aquatic > Marine > Inlet | place: Canada: British Columbia | collected 2016-10-06
AGAACGCCTTGTCATCCGGGCTCACGCAGTAGACGTGTTTGCTGGTCTTCCCATACATCACCGAGTACTCGATCTCGTCGTGCATCAGGCCGAGGCAGTGACCGAGCTCGTGCTTCATCGCTCGAGCCAACACGGTGGTTGGTAGATTCTCCCAGTTGACCATGTAGACCGCTGCGCTCTTGATAGACTTATTGATGGCGAGCTCTGCGTAGGCGACAGCATCTTTGTGCTTGTCGGCCATGATGTCACTGAGTGGTTGGCGCATGATAGGGATGACACCACCATCGCCGACATCCCCCTGCGGTGCGAAGAGTTTGATCTTGGTCTGCTCGTTCCAGAATCGAGCTGCGGCCTTAACGGCATCGGTGAGCCGGGATTGCTCTTCGGATAGAAATTCTTCTCCTACGACTATCGTGAGCGGGACCCATTTCCGGTTCCACCGCGTGATCTGATGCATGCCCAGCCGCTCGTTATTCTTTCGAACAACGACCACGCCGTAGGCGATACCAGCGAGGGAGAGCACGCTGGCAGCAATGAAGATCCAGATCATTTACCTACTCCGTGCCGATCGTCGGGTGGAATGCCTGATTTGAGGAACGCGACACGTCTATCCCAATCCTGAAGACCGGCAAACTTGTTGGGACCCAGCGGAAGAAACAGGCTACCAAGGCCCTGGTTCTTCTCCACCAGTTTCCCCTCCCTCATCACGTACACCATCTTGGGCGGGGCCGTGCTCGGCTCTGACGATCCGAAGACCTCCCGGTGGTTCGCCTGAAACGACGCCTCCCTCTTCTTGTTGAACGTTCTTCGTTTGCTGCCTTTGCCCATCTTCCTGTTCCTTTCCAATCAACATACCACGGGGGAGTGACTCTGCCGGAACGACAGCGTTACGTCCATCTGCCGTCTGCATGTTAGCGAGATTGGATGGCCTCACTTTGTTCCCAGTGTCCCGGAAGGTGGCATCCTCCATGAGGTCACGGACCGCTTTCATGAGTGCGTTGATCTTCTCGCCATCTCCTTTATCATGAAGAAGGTCGAGGTCGACACGTACATGGAGCTGCTTGGATCGCTCGGGAACGATACCGTCCCATGCCACGATAGGGTAATTCTGTACGATGAACGGCTGGCGAATGAATACGATCATTTGCGCCCCTTTGCGTAATAGTCCTCTGCCGCCAGAAGTAGCGGCGCCCACTTCAAGTAATCAGCTCGTGTTCTCGGGTCTTCATAGAACTGCTTGTAGTCCCCTGGCAAGTACCCGTCCAGATTCAACAGCTTCTTCAATGGGCACCGGAATTTGGTGCCAATCAAAGAGTGGTCCGGTGTCATGTATCCGAAGCGATCTGGATCGCGGACCCATTTGGTTCGCAGGCGCTCTCTCATCCACCGGAAGTCGCACTTCTTCCCATCGCGGCTCACTGAGGCGACCACGGCAAACTTCCCTGGTCCCGGATCCCCGGGTCGGAACTGACTATGGTCAGTTTCCCCTCAGGCATGATTGGTCTCCATGTGGTGAGCAGCACCAGAGGTACCGAGGAGCCTGGGCCTCGGCCACCATCCTCTGATGCCCCCACCGTGAGATTTCACATTACGGTAGAGGGCTGACAGATGTCAAAGCCTGCCCGCAAGCATCTCTCCGTTTTCGGCATAAGGGGTTTAGTAGGAGTCCCAATTGTTGGGTCTCTGCTCATTTACTCTTAGGAGAGGCATCATGGCAAAAAAGGCAACGTCAGCGTCCGTGAAGAACCTGAATGACCCCTCCTTGGAAGCCAAAGGCACCAAGGAGAAGAAGACCGTCGAGAGGGACGGCAAGAAGTACGAGGAGTTCTTGATTGTGCGGCCGGACTTCGAGCCCTACACAATCGAGCTCACCATCGGCAACGCCCCTGGTTGTGCGATCCTGTTTCACGCGTTCGATGTGAGCGACTATCGGCGCAAGGAGCAGGCGAAGAAGGGCTCACAAGAGAAGAAGACCGACAACGTGGAGTCGTACGTCTACCGAGACCCGGAGACCGGCGCCATCGCGATGCCAGCCCTCAACATGAAGGCGGCGATCTGCAACGCAGCAAAGAAGTTCAAGGACCCAGCATCCACTCGCGCGTCGGCCAAGGATTTGATCCGTGGCGGAATCGTGGTGGACCCGTTCCTGTCGCCCTTCCTTCGTGATGGAAAACCGATCATGGAGTGGGACACAATCGACGAGCGTGGCGTCGGCGTCAACCAGAGCAAGGTCATCCGTTCGCGACCGATGCTGACCAATGGTTGGCAACTGAAGTACAACATCACGGTGACGGACAGCGAGTACATCAACACGGACTTGATCTACGAGGTCATTGCACGTGCGTGCAACTTCTCGGCGCTCGGCGACTACCGTCCGGACTTCGGCCGGTTCGTCATCGAAGAGTTCAAGGTCAGCAAGGTCATCGTTCCGGTGGCGGAAGCGGCATGAAAGCACTCGTCACGATCCAAGGTGCCTCCCCAATCTTGTTGGGGGACCTCGGTGAAGAGATCATGAGGAACAACGAGGGAGAAGTTTGCATTCCCGCGGAAGACCTCAAGTGCTCCATCGTGGCGGCAGGCCAGCGATTCAAAGACGCATGGTCAAAACGGAAGAGCATGGAGAAGACTCTGGAGCGCGAGATCTCAGTAGAACCTGAGAACCTCTCGTTCGGAATCAAGAAGACGATGCTCTTCAAGCGTGCGGCCGTCGTGGGGAATCGTTCCCACGTCATCTTGCCGCGGCCGATGATTGTGAAGTGGGAACTGAAGTTCGAGCTCGACTCGGGTGAACTGCCAATGGGCGTCGTCCGTGAAGTGCTCGATCGTGCCGGCAACCATGTCGGTGTTGGAAATTTCCGTCCGGACTTTGGCCGGTACCGGGTAGTTGGTTTCCAAGAGCAGTGAGCTGAAGGCGCGCGGGGGTTTCAGCCCTCGCGCGTCATCATTGTGGTGTGGCTTACGGATCGTCAGGGTCGAGCAAGGCAAGGCTAGGATAGGTTTGGTGTGGCTTTAGGCGAGGAGCGCAGGAGTCCGGTGGTGAACGGCGGAGCAAGGTACAGCTCGGTATGGCTTCAGGCAAGGTCAGGTGGAGTGGAGCTCGGCAAGGAGATGCTAGGTCAGGTGAGGATTATGGAGCTGCGGGGCGTGGCAGCATGAAGCTAGGTCAGGTACGGCTTGTGGTGGAGGTGGGGCATTGAGTGGCAAGGTACCGCTCGGTGCGGCTTATGGTTGGGTGGAGCATGGTTATCTTGGGTCGAGTCTGGAACGGCCAGGAGCGGTTAGGAAGGGCGTGGTCCGTAACGTTGGGGTAAGGCTTGAGGTCTGTCAAGGTCCCGTGGAGTCGAGTGGGGCTTGGAAGTGCAAGCAAAGGTATGTTCCGGTGTGGTTTTTGGTTAGGAGAGGCCAGGCCAGGAATGGTCGGGTGAAGCAGTGTAAGGTCAGGCTTTTGGCAAGCTTCGGTTTCGCATGTTGTTGCGAGGACCGGTTTGGTTTTTGGTGGCGCACGGCACGGTACTACAAGTTCCCGTATGGTGAGGCTTCTGGTTAGGCCGGGAGAGGTGTGCCTGGTCGGTGTGAGTTATGGTTGAATCAGGTGGGGTTTCAGGTGGTGCAAGGCAAGGTCCCGTGAAGTGGGGATCGGTCTGTTGTGGTGACGCGGGGCGGGATTCGTAGTGGTAAGCAATGGTAAGGCTTTTGGTAGAGCAAGGTCCGTTCGGGTCTATTTGGGCAAGCTGAGGAGGGGTCCGTTCAGGTGAGGCTTCTGGTACAGAATGGTCGGGCGAGTGAAGGTCTGCTGGAGTGGGCCGAGGTTAGTTGTGGTTTTAGGTCCGGTTAGCTTCGGTTCGGCGCGGTCGATCATGGTAATGGCTTGGTCCGGTTTTAGGTGGGTCAAGGCTCGGCAACGCATGTTTCGGTGCCGTACGGATTAAGGTGGAGTCAGGTCAAGGTGGGGCGCGCTGATGTATCGCGTGTTCAGGTGAGGCATGGAAAGGTACGGCTTTTGGTACGACTAGGTGCGGCCTGCTGTTACATGTCGAGGAGAGATTCGGTGAGGCTTTCGGCAAGTTTTGGTTTCGTGCGACAAGTAGTGGAAGGGCAGAGTTCGGTGCGGCTTGTGACAAGGTTGTGTTGGGCCCGGTGAAGTGGAGCTTGGTGCGGCTTCTGGTCAGGTAGCGCGAGGCTAGGTGCGTAACGACACGGTGTACTGCGGTTGGGTTTCTGGCAAGGACAGGCACGGTCATGTGCGGCACTGTCAGGTGCGGCTTTGGGTCGAGTAAGGTAATGCAAGGCGAGGTCGGCTCGGGTAACGAACGGTGTGGCTTGAGGTACGTCGATGTCTCGCAAGGCATGTCGTGGATAGGATTGGTTTGGCTTTTGGCAAGTACTGGTGGGGTCATGTGCGTTATGGACTGGTGAGGCTTTTGGCTAGGCGCGGCAGGATCTAGTTTGTAAAGGTGGGACGCGGTCAGGAATGGTAGGGCTTCCGGTGGCGCAAGGCGAGGTCCAGTTGGATCCGGTCCGGTCGATTGAGGAACGGTAAGGCTTACGACTCGGACTGGTATGGATAGGCACGTAGTGGTCAGGCTTTTGGTCGCGTGTGTTCCGTTGGGGAGTGGTCAGGCATGGTCCCGTGAGGCTTGAGGTGTTGTCAGTTTTGGTCCGGCGGGGAGGGGACTCGTGTGGTTTATGGAACAGCATGGTGGGCTTCGGTCCAGTCAGTTTTGGTTGGCCAGGGTCGGTTACGTTCCGGCATCGTCCAGTCTGGTTTGGCAAGGTAAGTTTGGGTGAGGCTTGCGGTGAGTAGAGGTACGTTCCGGTCAGGTGGGGTGAAGCTCGGAATGTTTTGGTCTGGCTTCGGGTTTGATTTGGTTCCGTCAGGCTGGGTAGGTCGGGGTTGGTTAGTGTTTGGTCCGGCTTGCGGTGAGCATGTGGTGCGGCTTCGGGTGGAGCATGGCAAGGAACCGTAACGTACAGTGCGGTGGAGTTCGGTTCGGTTTCCGGTCCGGAGTAGTTCGGCAAGGCGAGGCCTGTAGTCGTAATGTGCGGTGAGGAATGGCGCAAGATGGACCTCCAGTTTGGCACAAGAAAGGTGAACCCGGAACTACACCTTTAGGAGGATCCATGAATGCGGAACTGAAAGAGCGCCTTGTTCGCAAAAAGGAAGTGGCGGAATCGCAGCTACGCTTTTTGCAGCGGCACGCAGCAATAACTTTTCTGCGCTGGTGGGCTCAGAACACTGGCAAAGAAGATGCCTACCTTTGGCATCACATCGCCAAGAGGATTGGTCAGGGCTACGGAGAAGTGGAGACAGAAGAGATTCATCCGAACTGGTACCGGATAAAGGTCACCTACAAAGGTCAGGTCTACTCTTGGCGTGTGCCGGGACCGCAATGAGTTGGAAGCCCAACTCGCCGTCCCTCACTGATGCGAAAATGGCTCGTATCGTAAAGGCAACTGGCGCGCGCCGTCGTAGGGAATCTCAACTGGCGCAACAAGCAGTGGCACCCGTCAAGTGCCAGTACGTCGCTTCCGATCTCGAGTTCTATTTGAATGCTCAGTGTCCCCGATGTCGGAAGCCGGTTCGTAGTTGGCCACATTTCCGTGACTAGAAGAAGGGCGCCCTCGCGCCTTTCTTTAGCACAATCTCACTACCTGTTTTTGGAACAAGGGAAGTGGACCCAAACAACTACCCGGAGGAAATCCAATGGCAATCAAATGCGCAGTCGTCCATGCGAGCAAAGCCCACAGAGACGAATTCTTCGCTCTCGGTCTTGCTCTCCATACTGGCCTCATTCAGTTGACGACGCCGGTGTACCGTCGGAATCCAACTGAGGATGAGCTCAAGGATCCCGAAGTTCTGGTGTTGGATGTCGGCATGTGTCACGAGCCGATGCTCTCCAACTTTGATCACCATCAGTTCCGGCGTGGCACTCTCGAATGCACGTTGAGTCTGCTGGCCAAACACCTCTTCGTTTCTGAAGGGGTGACCTTCCACGATCTCCTCGAGGAGCATCCGTGGTACCGAACCGCCATCCTGGCGGATACCCGTGGTGGAGATGCAGTAGCTCGTGAACACGGTTTGCAGAAGTATCCAATAGAGTTTTCGTCTGCCATAGATCAATCGATCCTTGAGCAGATGAAAGAAGGTACCGGCGTCACCGACAATGCGGTAGATACTCTGATTCTCAGAGTAGCCAAGCTCGTTATCGACAGACGAGTCGAGGCGGCGGTCAAGCTCAAGACGCGGTTCGTCGAGCTGGACAAGAAGGCCACGTTCATCCCCATCAAGAATATCAACAACATCCAGGCGGGCTTCAACGCGATCTGGTTTGACGGGGATAACTTCGGCATCAATGCGTTCCGGGCAAAGAACGACCTCAAGGTTGCAGTCAGCATTTGTCATGCTGGTCGCACTGAGGGGTGGGCACTTTTCCGGTACGACGATGATCCTCGGATTGACTTCTCGCGACTGCAAGGTCACGAGCAGATCAACTTTGCCCATGTCGGCGGTTTCCTTGCCGAGACCAACGAGAGACTCGATCGCGAGGCTCTCATCGTTCTGTTGTCCCAGGCGATGACGGATCAACCGGTGGTAACATGAGTCTTCTCCGGTCAACTAGAGTTCGTCCCGTTGGGGAGCAGCTCCGGGAGAAGCAGTTGCGCTGGGACGAGCTCAGGGAGTTTCGCGATCGTGCGCAACTCATCGAAAGACAGTTGTTCAGTTTGTGGGATATGGGCGGGCATGAGCCCCAACTGACCCGGGACAGTATCCAGGCAGATCAGGAGCTGGAGAAATTCAGCAAGTTCTACAAGAAACACTTCGGTTGCGACGTCGAAGATGAGCGACCGGCCTAATTGAAAGTACAGGAGCTAACTGAGAGGGCGCCCGCGCGCCCTCTTTTAGGTTTTCGGAGGAAACATGCTGCCACATCTGAAGTACTTGTTCTACGTCCTGCAACACAAGTGGTACGTCTTCATCGAATGCTGCAAGTTGGGCATTCCCCTCGCCGGCATCACCCATGATCTCTCGAAGTTCACGCCGCGCGAGTGGAAAGGTTACGTGGCCAAGTTCTTCTGGCCGGAAGAGAAGAAGACCACTGAGTCCAATAACTGGTTCATGGTCTCGTGGAACCACCATCAGAACCGCAATATGCACCACTGGGACTATTGGCTCCACCGCAACCACCGCGGGATTTTCCCGTTACCAATGCCTCGCCGGTATCTCAAAGAGATGCTGGCAGATTGGAGAGCAATGAGTCGGAAGTTCAAGACAGATCCTCTCGATTGGTACCGAGATAATCGAGACAAGATCCAACTCCGAGATGGAGACAGAGCTTGGATTGAAGACCAGCTCGGGTATCCGCAATGAAGGAGCTCGATTGCCAGAAGTGTGGCGCCTGTTGTCTCGACCAGTTGATCGTTTTGATGCCCGGCGACAAGGTTCCGTTCCACATGACGTACGACAAATCGTGCGTCAGCGTAGAACACAATGATCTCCCAGATGGTCTGACCCCGATTGATCACTGCGCTGGTCTAGTGATGCGGAATCAGTTTGGTAGATGCGTCGCCTTGAATGGCAAGGTTGGTGACGATGTCTCATGTGAGATCTACGAGACTCGTCCCGCGGTTTGTCAGGTCATGAAGAAGGGCGATTGGGCCTGTCAGGAGATTCGGAAGCGCATTCTATTCTATAACCAGGAGGCCCGATGAGTTATCCGGCATGTGTCGGTTGTGGATATTGCTGCAAGAAAGCACCCTGCCCATTGGGCGTCTTGTTGTTTGACGCAAGCGCCCCATGCAAAGGACTCATCTTCAAGGAAGGGAGATACTGGTGCCAACCACTAATAAAATCAACAGGAGTAGCGAAGGGGGTAGTGCGGAAGAGACTGGAGGGGAATCTGAGCATCGGGGCGGGCTGTTGCTCATCTCTAAATACGGACCGGCTCACATTCCTGTCGAATTCCTCCTCGCCTTCGTCCGCGCCATGATCCGCCTGAACCCGAGCTCGGATGTATTCGCGCTCGCTGCCAGCGCGGCCAACAAAGAGTACCCAATCACAGGTGAGCAGATCACTGCGTTCGAGAGAGCCGTCGCTCACGAAGCGGAACAGTCTGTCTGGCCGAAAGGATTTTTCGCATGACGATAACGAAAGAAGACATCCGCAACATCGACACCAATGAAGCGACTGAGATCGTCGGTAGGTTGCGGAGTATCGTGGAGTCGATGGGATTCAGTGACCCCGGCGACCTCAACAAGTGGCAGACTCTACTCAACCATGCTGCAGGAGAGATGACTAGTCTTGCGGACATTCTCCTACTGGAGCCACCAAGTGCGCCGAAGGAGGAAGATTTGTCTCCGCCGCCCTTGCTGATGGACGATGAGATCCGGGGCAGCCTACCTGGGCTGCAGCGCATGGTGCAAAGCTTCGTTGAAGGAGTGGTAACCGGGGATCAGATGAAAGACCCCGAGCATTACATCTTCGACGCGACAATCAAAATGTTCTACGGCCCGAATTTCTGGGACTGGTACAACAAGGTGACGCCGTGAGTGAACCTGCCTACTACGCCGGCATCGGTAGTCGAGAGACACCGGCCGACATTCTGAAGTACATGACTGACGTCGCAATACGGTTGGCCAAGCTCGGCTTCATCCTACGCTCTGGAGGAGCGAAGGGAGCTGACAAAGCTTTTGAAGCTGGTGCAGGCAAAGCTAAGTCGATCTTGAAGGCCAACCGAGCCACTGCGTCGGCAATCAGAGAAGCATCTCGGTTTCACCCGAAATGGAGCATGTGTGATTCGTATGCGCAACGACTCCACGGCCGGAACGTCATGATCATTCTGGGCGAAGACGACCTGGCCGATGAAGAGCAGTGGGTCCAGTTCGTCATCTCTTGGACAGATCCAAACATCGCTCGGGGCGGAACAAAGCTCGGCATGGCTGTTGCCAAGGACCGAGAGATCCCCGTGTTCAACTTGGCAGTACCCGGACAAAAGGAAGAACTCGAAAGTCTGCTGGCTCGGCTCGTCAAAGCCTAGGCAGTAGAAGGCGCGGCAGGGCGCCACGGGTTTATCGGCCATCCTCCGAGGTCCGAAAACTCAAAAGCTTGGCGGCGACGCGCATCGCCGTCAGGCACCTGCCATCTCACCAACAACGGAGGAAAACCATGTCAGAGAATCCTGTACTCGAAGGCGGCCGCATCGCGCGTCGTTGGAAGAGCAAAGAAGAAGTTCCCGAGAACATCTGGGTCGGCAATCGTCAGTACAGCCCCAAGCTGAATGACGAACAGTGGTTGGCCAAGCTGAACCGCGACTACTACGAGTACTGGGTGCGCGACAAAGAGTCCAAGAAGGACAAGGCTCGCCGCCGGGTTCCTGGTAGCTCGTTGAAGGACGCCCCGTGCGCAAGTCCAAGATGCGAACGAAGGGTGAAGATCGAGAGAGACGACACCGGTTATCACAAGCCGGGCAGCCGGTTGTGTGGTCCTTGTCGAGACCAGATCCGAGCAGACGGACAGGATTCTTCTGGAGTCATCCGTTACGTGGAGACAGTCGATGCCGAAGCTTAAATCAGCATCCGACATCCTCAACCAGTTGTGGGAGAAGGATCGACTCAGTCGACTCGACCACGTTCGCTCGCAGGTCGACTACCTCCTGGAATCTGCCAAGGAGCTCAAGAAAGAACTGGGAAAAAGAGGCTCTCACGGTGTCGGCAAGCAAGGTATTGAACCCCAGGCCATCGAGGAGGCAATCGAGAATTTCCAGGAACACTGCAAGATCATGACTGACTTGTCCTCTCAGCTACAAGCCATAGAGTGGATACTCGGTAGAACTGTCGAGGAGCTCGAAGGGATTGAACAATGACAAAGATGACAATCAAGTGCATGGGCTGCGGGGACAAGAAGATCCTGGTCGATGCCGAGATTCCAACAGGCGAAGATCCGCCTATGTGCGAGAAGTGCTACATGCCGATGGAGTGCGTGAAAGTTGAGACGAAGTGATGGCGGATTCTGATGAGGACCCCATCCGCGTTGCCATACTCAACGAGACAGACGTTTTTCGAGAGCTGGTCATCGCTGGCACCAGTGGATTCACGATGGCCCACAGGCAGATTCTTTCAAAGG
>Ga0255048_10003167_pt1 | contig 10109 bp, 10 predicted proteins | sample JV7_2_2_MG_FD_183619 | JGI IMG/M metagenome (GOLD analysis project Ga0255048, IMG submission 183619) | Seawater microbial communities from Jervis Inlet, British Columbia, Canada - JV7_2_2 | ecosystem: Environmental > Aquatic > Marine > Inlet | place: Canada: British Columbia | collected 2016-10-06
CCATGCGGGCGAGGACCCGTCGCTCGCGGTCGATGAGGATGATGTCGGGCACCATGTGACGATGCTTATAGGCCTTCTGGGCTTCGTGGTCGGGGTCCAGGTAGATCGGTAGCTCGTACTCGAGTCTCTCGACCATGTCCTCGATCACGTATATGCGATTGCTGACACTGACCGCGACGATCTTCAGATCCGGGTTCCCGGTGCGCTTGTCTAGACGGTTGAGGAACTTGAGTGACTCGTGGCAGTGGGGGCAGGTCGGGGAGAAGAACACGAGCACGACCACCTTGTTCTCGAGCTCACTCAGGCTCAGGTTTTCCTCCGAGAGACTCTTCACCTCGAAGTCCGGTGCCTTGGGCAGGACCCCGAGAGTGGGTGCCAGGTCTCCACCAATCGGCTCCATATGGAGGGTTCGTCGCACCTCGTTCTCGTAGGCCGTCTCGATCTCGGGCAGGTCGCCCTCGAGCCCGGCGAAACCTCCGATGATGTAACCCGCGGCGTCGACCACGATGAGCGTCGATTTTCCCGGAGGTATCTGGAGCTTGCGGGAGACGGATAGATCACGGTCGACCAGGATCGGGAACTCGAGGTCGTGCTGTTTCGCGAAGGGCGCGATGCGTGCCGGGTTGAGGTCGCGGTTCACGCCCAGGAACGCGACGTTGGAGCCGCTCGCATCGTCCTTGAGTCGACGCACGATCTGCGCGGTTGGCTCCGCGTCCTTATCGCTCGTCGCGAACACGTATACGACACCGCGACGGCCCTGGAAGAGCTCTGTCCCCGCGTGGCCCCCACCCAGGCGTTCTCCCGAGAACCGCGGCAGCGGACGCTCCTGGCGCGCAGGGGCTGCCAGCTGCGTCTTCTCGTTGGAACACGCGGAGGGCGGGAGCGTCAGTAAAACGAGAGCAATCGGAAGCAGAAACACAACGGGCAGGAGCCCATATAGGGGGTGTTTCCTCCGGCGAAGAGAGCGGGAGGGCGCTGGATGAGTCCGCATCAAACCTCAGGATTCTAGGGTCCGGGGATGGTACGAGCGAGGCGCGGGAGGGTCAATCAAAGGGGCCCGCGCGAACGCCACGACGGCGGCTAAACTCCGGCGATGAGTGAAGCGGATCCGCTCGAGACCCTCTACCGTGACGTGGTGCTAGACCACTATCACAGACCTCGCAATCGCGCAGCGCTGGAGCATCCGAGTGCATCGGCTTCGGCTTACAATCCCCTGTGCGGAGACCAGGTCGAGGTCGAGGTCCGGCTCGAGGACGAACGTATCGGCGAGGTCGCGGCACGCGCTCGAGGTTGCAGCATTACGGTGGCCGCCGGCAGCGTCATGACGGAGCTGGTGCGAGGACGGAATCGAATGCAGGTGAGGGCGCTGGCTAGCGTGCTGCGCCGCGTGGTCCAGGGTGAAGCGGCCGTTCCCGAGCTGGACGATCGCCTGCGCGCCTTTGCGTGCGTCGCCGAGTTGCCGGCGCGGGAGCGCTGCGCTCTACTGCCCTGGGAGGCACTGGAGGAGGCACTGGCTTAGCTCGCGCAGACGAGCTTGCGCGATTCGCGATCAGGCCCCCCGTTCCAGAATGTGGATCCCGCAGGCGGAACCGAGCCCGATGACGTGCGTCAGGCCGACGCGGGCGCCTTCGACCTGGCGTGCGCCCGCCTCGCCTCGCAGGTGCTGGGTGACCTCGTAGATATTGGCCACGCCCGTGGCGCCCAGCGGATGGCCCTTGGAGAGGAGTCCGCCCGAGACATTCACCGGAATGCGACCGCCGTTGCAGGTTTCGCCCTCGTCGATCAGCTTGCCGGCCTCGCCTTCACCACACAGGCCAAGGTTCTCGTAATGCAGGATCTCGGCCGTGGCGAAGCAGTCGTGTAGCTCCACCAGATCGACATCATCGGGTCCGACACCGGCCATCTCGTAGGCGGTGCGGGCAGCGTCGCGCGTGCAGGTGTTGACGTCGGGCATGGTGAGGTTGCGCTCGGTCCACGGATCACTGGTGAGGACCGAGGCCAAAACCTTGACCGCGCGGTCCATACCCAGCTCGCGGGCCTTGCGCTCCGAGGCAATGACCGCCGCGGCGGCGCCGTCCACGTTCACCGAGCACATCAGCTTGGTATTCGGGTAAGCGATCATCTCCGCGTTCATGACCTGCTCGAGCGGTGTCTCGATCTGATACATCGAGTTCGGATTCTTGGTGGAATGCTGGTGGTTCTTGACCGAAACCTTCGCGAAGTGCTCGAAGGTCGTGCCGTACTTGCGTGCGTGCTCCATGCCCGCCTCGGCGAACACGGCCGGCATCAGACCCGAGCCGAGCAAGCCCTCCGTGGGGATACCGCGACCGCCACCACCACCGCCGCCGAGCAGACCCGCCTTGCCCATCTGCTCCGAGCCCACGATTAGACACAGGTCGTGCATTCCCGCCTTGATGGCCATCCAACCCTCGCGAAAGGCCGTGGCTCCGGTTGCACAGGCGTTGGAGCAGTTGATCACGGGGATGCCCGTCTGACCGATCTGCTGAAGGATCCGTTGGCCCACCATAGCGGCGGCCTGGAGCAGGTTGCCGGAGTAGAGTGCCTGCATGTCCTGAATCCGCAGGCCGGCGTCATCGAGTGCCTGAAGTGCGGCCTCGGCACCGAGCTGGGCGACATTGCGCTCCGGAAAGCGCCCAAACTTGATCATGCCGGCTCCGAGAATATAGACAGAATCGCTCATTTTTCTTTACTCCAGGGAGCTTATGCTCGGGGTTGGAAGTAGTAGCTTAGGTACTCGTTACCCTCTTGATCCTTCCGGGGCGCGATCTCGTAAACCACGTCGACCGGCATGCCCATGCGGATCGCCTCGGGGTCGGGCGCCACGTTGATCAGATTGCCTTTCACGGTGCCTCCACCCTCGAGATCGACGATCGCGGAGATATAGGGCGTCTCGATGCCGGGAAAGGAGCGATGCACGATCGTGTAGACGTGCAGCGTGCCGTGGTCCGAGAGCTTGATCGGCTCCATTTGGTCGCGTGCTCCGCACCCAGCACAGATACTGCGCGCACCGATGAAAATGGCACTGCAGCTCTTGCATCGATGGCCCTCGAGATAGGGCTTTCCGACTTCTGGAATCTTGAGAAACGAAGTCACCGGAAGCGGTTTCTTGGCTTCAGCTGCCTGTGCCATCTGTAAACTCTCTTTCTGGCTCTGGGTTGTTGTAGCGACCCGACTTGCGCTCCATAGTTCAAGGGAAACTTGACGGCGAGAGACGATCGGGACCCCATGATGCATGGGCCCGCAGTCGAGGTCAACGGCGGGTCGGTCGGCGGCACGCGCACGTGGCCACCGGGTCAGAGATCGGGGTCAGCCCTTGAGGGAGCTTTGCAGCTCTTCCAGCTTGGAACGGAAATGCGGATTGTCGCGTTCGAAGGTGAGCGCCATTTTCAGATGCGAGACGGCCTTGCTGAGGTTTCCGCCTCGCTCCTCGGCCAGGGCCAGCGTGTAGAAACGACGACCCTTCGCCGTCTTGCCCGGAGGTGCCTTCACGTCACGGCTGCCCTCGCCCCCGCTCCCGGGGCGACAGCGGAGCTTGCCCTCGGCCAGGCCCTCGTTGTATGCGGTCCGCTGGTTGCGATCACGCAGGGTCAGGTAGGCCTCCGTGATGCGCCTCGCGATGCGGTCTACAGCGTCCCTCAGATCCTCCGCCGCACTCAGGTAGGCGTCGGGATGGAACTGGCGCCGCGCGCGATGGTAGGCCGCGCGGATCTGGGGAGCGGGGACGTCTCGCCCCACCCGAAGCAGGCGATAGTAATCCATCCGATCGATCAGACGGGCCAGGGCTCGAATCTCCGCTCCGGTCACGCGTGCGCTCGTTCTGCGGCTACTTGTCCGGCTCGGAATCGAGCAGGGAATCTTCCGCTGCTGTGGCTCCGAAGGTCGGGTCCTCCGCGCTCACGAGTTCGCGCTCGGCTTCGCTCAAGGACTCGTCACTCAGCGATGCATCGTCCAGAGTATCGTCAGCCAGGGAGCCGATGTCTGTCTTGGTGTCGAACGGCGTTGCATCCTGCTCTATCGAGTCGAGCACCGCCGGGGTCTCCGCTTCGTCCGGAAGGGCCAGGTCTTCGTCGATCCCGCTGAAGTCGATGTCGTCGAGCGGGCTCTTGGTCGAGGGCACGGCCGCCGGCATCTCATTCTCGAGGGGCGGCAGGTCGAGGAACTCCTCCACTTCGTCTGAGGGCGCCGCGGACCGGGCCGGGGATGCATCCGCGGGATCCTCAGGGCTGACCACATCCTGCGTACGCGCTTGCGCGATGATGGCCCGCAGCTCTTCCTCAGAGAGGCCGCTCGACATCGAAACCGCGGTCGAGTGGACCGCCCCGGACTTGGGATCGCGTGCGGACACCTTCACGATGCCCTCCGTCGAGATCGCGAAGGCCACCTCGATCTGAACCTGGCCGCGCGTTCCAGGCCGGTAGCCAGAGAACTCGAACTCACCGAGCAGCGTGTTGCCCTGGGCCTCTCGGCTCTCCCCCTGATAGATCCGAACTGCCACGGACTGCTGATTGTCACGCGCCGTGGTGAAAATCCGCGTGTGGTCGATGGGGATGGGGCTGTTGCGTTCGATGACGGTCTCGGTCATTCCCCCCGTGATCCCGAGCCGCAGCGAGAGCGGGGTGACGTCGAGCAGACAGGCCTGATCACTGGCACCGACCAGCGAGTTCGCGTGGATCGCGGCTCCCAGAGCAACGACTTCATCCGGGTTGATATCGACTTCGGGCTCACGCTGAAAGTAGTCTTTGACCGCCTTGCGGATCGTCGGCAGGCGGGTGGGTCCCCCGACGAGAATGACCCCGTCCAGATCGCGTACCGTGAGTCCCGCTTGCTGCATCGCTTCGTCGCAGACCTTGAAAGTGCGGAAGATCAGGTCGCGGGTCAGCTTGTCGAACTCGGAGCGCGAGAGATCTACCTCGATTCCGATCGGCTGGTCGTCCTTGTTGGCGAGGCCGGGGATGCTGATCTGAACCGGGTCCGTCGTGGACAGCTCGATCTTGGCCCTCTCTGCAGCTGCCTTGAGCTTCTCGAGAGCGAAGGGGTCGGTGCGCACGTTGAGCCCGTGCTGGGCCTGGGCGTGCTCGGCCAGCATGTCGATGAGACGATCGTCGAGATCGTCGCCGCCGAGGTAGGTGTCGCCGCAGGTGGCCAGAACCTCGAAGACCTCCTGGCCGATCTCCAGCACCGACACGTCGAAGGTTCCGCCGCCCAGATCGTAGACCACGACGCGCTGCTTCAGATCCTTGCCGAACCCGTAGGCCAGCGCGGCGGCGGTGGGTTCGTTGAGGATGCGTAGCACCTCAAGACCCGCGACGCGCCCGGCGTCCTTGGTCGCCTGTCGCTGGTTGTCGTTGAAGAAGGCGGGCACCGTGAGCACGGCGCGTTTGACCGGCACGCCGAGGCTGGCTTCGGCGATGGATTTCATTTCCTTCAGTACGAAGGAGGAGATTTCCGACAAGCTGAACTGCTCGTCCCGGATCTGGATGCGCACGCTGTTGTTCTCGCCGCTCACGATCTCGTAGCTGTAGACGGCGCGCGCCTTCTTCACCTCCTCGCTGAAGTAGTAGCGGCCGATCAGGCGCTTGGCGGAGGAGACGGTATGCATCGGGTCGAGAATGATCCTCGCCTTGGCCTGATTGCCTACGACGATGCTGCCGTCCTGGCCGAAGGCCACGACCGAAGCCGTGGTGGGCTCACCGTAGGCATTGGCGAGAACCTGGGGACGGCCGTCCCGCAGGGAGGCGACGCAGGAGTTACTGGTCCCGAGATCGATCCCGATCGTGACGTCTTCGCTCATTCCCGCCTCTGGAGGTCTCTCGTGGCGACGGCCCGCCCTTCGCCCTACCATCGGCAGCGCCGGCTGAAGTCCTAACTGCGGGTCGCTACCATGACCTGCGAGGGAATCGGGGGTCAGCCCCGCCAGGAACGCCTCAGGGGGTCCAGAGCCGCGATGTCGGGTCATTCGAAGTGGTCCACAATCAAGCGCAAGAAGGGTGTCGCGGACGCGAAGCGCGGGAAGATCTTCACGCAACTCATTCGCGAACTCGGTGCTGCGGCACGTCTGGGCGGCGGCGACCCGGGCGCGAACCCCCGGCTGCGCCTGGCAATCGACAGGGCGCGCGGTCAGAACATGCCCAAGGACAACATCGACCGCGCCATCAAGAAGGGCACGGGCGAGCTCGAGGGCCAGAGCTATGAGGAGATTCGCTACGAAGGCTATGGTCCGGGCGGCACCGCTGTGATCGTGGACAGCCTCACCGATAATCGCAACCGGACGGTCAGCGAGGTGCGGCATCTCTTCGGCAAGTACGGGGGCAACCTCGGGGCTTCCGGCTGTGTGGCTTACCTCTTCGACAAGAAGGGCGTTCTGATCTATTCCGACGAGGGACTCGATGCCGATGCGCTGATGGAGGCGGCCATTGAGTCGAACGCGCTGGATGTGATCGAGGAGGGAGAGGCCATTCAGGTACAGACCCGTCCGGAGAATTTCGAGGGGGTGAAGTCGGCACTCGAGGCCAGGAGTTTCGTGCCGGATAGCGCCGAGATCTCCATGGTTCCGCAGACCATGGTCAAGCTTCTGGGCAAGGACGCGCAGACCATGCTGAAGCTCTTCGAGGCGCTCGATGAGCACGAGGACGTGAAGCAGGTCTACGCGAACTTCGACATCTCGGACGAGGAGCTGGTGGCGGCGGCCGAGGCCGGTTAGCGCGCTGGCCGCGCGCCGGGAGAGGGGGTCCGTGCGCATCCTGGGAATCGATCCAGGCTCACGTGCGACAGGCTACGGAGTCGTCGATTTGAGCAACTCGACGCTGCAGCGCGTCGCGGGCGGCGTGATTCGCTGCGGGACGGGCTCGTTGGCCTCGCGGCTCGCCCGCATCGACCGCGAGCTGAGCGCAATGCTGGTCGAGATCCAGCCGGTGGCGGCCGCCCTGGAGTCGGTCTTTTCGGCACGCAATCCGCGATCCGCGCTGCAGCTGGGGCAGGCGCGGGGCGTGGCGCTCGCAGCCTGCGGTCGCGCCGGGCTCGAGGCGGCGGAGTACGCACCGTCCCAGGTCAAGCTGGCCGTCGTGGGCCACGGGGCCGCGGACAAGGCGCAGGTGCAGCGCATGGTCCAGCGTCTGCTGGGGCTGGCGACCCCGCCGCCCGCAGATGAGGCCGACGCTTTGGCGGTGGCGATCTGCCATGCCCATACCGATGAGCGCGCGCAGCGAGGTCTCGAGCGATGATCGGCTGGGTCGAGGGCAGGTTGGCGGAGAAGACGCCTGAAGGCGTGCTGGTCGATGTGAACGGGGTCGGCTACGACGTACGCATTCCGATCTCCACCTTCCTGGAGCTGCCCGACGAGGGCAAGACGGTGCGCTTTCGCATCCACACCCACGTGCGCGAGGATCAGTTCCAGCTGTTCGGATTTCTGAGCGAGGAGGAGCGAAGCTGCTTCCGGCTGCTGCTGGGGATCAGCGGTGTGGGACCGCGTCTGGCACTGGCGGTTCTCTCGGGCTTGCCCGTCACACAGCTGGTCCTGGCCCTGCGCGAGGGCAATGTCACGGCGTTGCGCGGGATCCCGGGTGTGGGCAACAAGACGGCCGAGCGCATTCTGATGGAGCTGCGGGACAAGGTCGGTCGGCTCGAGGACGTGGGGGCGCCGACGCCTGCCGCAGAGGCCGACGGGTCCACGCTCTCTGCGCTCGTCAACCTGGGCTACCCTCGAGCACAGGCGGAGAAGGCTGTGCGTGTCGCACGCGAGCGACTGCCCGACGATGCCGGGCTCGAGGATCTGATTCGGGAGGCTCTAAGTGCCGCAGCGGGATGAGCTGGTAACGGGCGAGGCGCTTGACTCCGAGCGCGGCGTGGAAGCGCGCCTGCGGCCCGCGGACCTGGACGAGTTCGTCGGCCAGAGCGGTCTGCGCGAGAATCTGCGTGTATTCATCCAAGCCGCGCGCGAGCGCGGGGAGCCGCTCGATCATGCGCTGTTCTACGGACCACCGGGGCTGGGCAAGACCGCGCTCGCCCACGTCATCGCGCACGAGATGGGTGCGCCGCTGCGCGTAACCGCCGGCCCCGTCGTGGAGCGTGCCGGCGATCTGGCGGCCATCCTCACGAACCTGCAGCCGGGCGAGGTGCTCTTCATCGACGAGATCCACCGACTCAACGCGGCGGTGGAAGAGATCCTGTACCCGGCCATGGAGGACTACAAGCTCGACCTGATCATCGGGCAGGGACCGTCAGCTCGTACGCTCAAGATCGATCTGCCCCGCTTTACCTTGATCGGGGCGACCACGCGCGCCAGCTTGCTCACCGCACCCTTACGCGACCGCTTCGGTATCACGGCACGACTGAGCTACTACCCGCCCTCCGATCTGGTTCGTATTCTGGAACGCAGCTCTCAGATCCTCGAGGTGCCGATCGAAGCCGATGCCACGCTCGAGGTCGCCCGACGTTCGCGCGGCACGCCGCGCATCGCCAACCGCCTGCTGCGTCGGGTCCGCGACTACGCCGAGGTTGAGGGCGACGGCAGGATCACCGAGACCCTCGCGCGCTACGCGCTCGAGCGACTCGAAGTCGATGAGGCGGGCTTCGATCGGATGGATCGAGAGCTCCTGCTGGTATTGATCGAGAAGTACGACGGAGGACCGGCGGGCCTGGAGACTCTGGCCGCCGCTATCGGCGAGGATAAAGGGACCATAGAGGACATCTATGAGCCCTTCTTGATCCAGGAGGGCTTTCTGAATCGCACGCCGCGCGGACGCGTGGCCACGACACGCGCCTTCGAACATTTCGGGATCCGCCTCCCCGGGCGCTCCGCTCCGGAATCGCGGCCGCGCCAGGCGAAGCTGCTTTAGCGCCGTACCAGGTGATTTCCGTCCAGACCGTCGGGATTCTGGTAGCAGGAGGCTTGCTGGCGGGCTTCGTGAACACGCTGGCCGGAGGCGGCTCGTTCCTCACGGTGCCCTTGCTGATCCTCGTCGGTGTGCCTGCCACCGCGGCCAACGCGACGAACCGGGTCGGCGTGCTCATCCAGAGCCTGGCCGCGATACGGGGCTTCCGCCAGGAGGGGGTGCGGGAGCTCGGTTTCGCCCTGCGCCTACTGCCGGCGACCCTGATCGGAGCGTGGCTTGGTGCCTGGGCCGCGACGCAGATCTCCGACGCGCTGTTTCAGCAGATTTTCGGTCTGATCATGCTGCTCGCTCTGCCGCTCGTGCTACGCAATCCGCTGCCGCGCAGCGATGCTGAGCCGTACGGAATTCCGGTCGTACTGCAGAACATCATCTACTTCGCGATCGGGTTTTACGGCGGCGCGATCCAGGCCGGCATCGGGATTCCGTTGCTGCTGGCATTGGTCGGAGCGGGCGGGCTCGATTTGGTACGGGCCAACTCCGTCAAGGTCGCGATCATCGCAGCGCTCACGGCGGTGGCTCTCGGACAGTTCGCGTGGGCGGGTGTGGTCTACTGGATGCATGGACTCGCGCTGGCGCTCGGCAGCGGGCTCGGGGGCTACACCGCTTCGCGCGTGGGTGCCCGCGTCGGTGAGCGCCTGATTCGACCCATCCTCGGCCTTGCGATCATCACTCTGGCCCTGCGCCTGGTCCTCGGGTCGTAACGCTACCGATCGATCCGGCTCGCGCGATGGACATTCCTGGCCACACGTGCCCAGCAGCGTCTTTATCGACTCAACGCGCGCGACGCTTCGGACGATGTACCGAAGGTGCGGATATTCCTACAGATACTGGCGATTCCCGTGGTGCTCCTGCTGCTGCTCTCGGGTCTCGCGGGCCTGACGCTGCGCCAGGCCCCGCCCGAGAAAGCGCGAGAGTACCGGGAGCGGGGCGCGGAAAAGATCCGGACATGGGCCCGCTCACCCGAGCGACCCCCGAAGGAAATTCGTGAGCTGGTCGCCGAGGCGAATCGCTTCGCGGATTTGCTCGAGACGCGCGCGGTCCACGGGTCGCTGCTCGGGGTGAGTTTCTTCCTGCTCATCGCGTGCGGCCGTAGTGGTCGCCGAAGGTACCTCGAGACCGGCTCTACGCGGGGCGGCGTCGCGGGGGACGGCGTGCTCGGTGCGGATGCCGGCCCACCGATGTCCAAGCGGGAGATTC
>Ga0255048_10003174_pt1 | contig 10101 bp, 7 predicted proteins | sample JV7_2_2_MG_FD_183619 | JGI IMG/M metagenome (GOLD analysis project Ga0255048, IMG submission 183619) | Seawater microbial communities from Jervis Inlet, British Columbia, Canada - JV7_2_2 | ecosystem: Environmental > Aquatic > Marine > Inlet | place: Canada: British Columbia | collected 2016-10-06
GTCTTGCAGCCACGTCAGGAAAGACCAACCGGGTCGGCCAACGACAGTCAGATTGGCACGGGTGACGTAGATGACGTCGGCCCGCAATGCCCGCGCCAGGGTGTCGTCCACCAGATCTGCAGCGGCGAGTCCTGACCACCTGGGAAAACCGGTGCGGGTGACATCGAGTTGCTGCCACGCCCTGGCCCGTGTCGATCTGGCACCGCCCGCCGGGCTGGTAGCGAACATTGCCGTGAGGATGGGTGAGACGAGATTGGCGACCAGCCACCTGTGGTTGAGCTCGGATTGGGCACCCTGATCGAGGTTCACCTGAAGCGAGCAGGTGTTTCGCATCATGACCGCCCCTTGTTGACCGCGGGTTGCGAGATATTGGGCCATCGCTCGATACCGGTCTGCTTTGAGCTGCTGGGCCACCGAGCCGGCGTCGGTCCAAGGGTCGACTCCCAAATTCACCAGGCAGATGTCCTGTTCCCGGAAAGCGTGGCTCAGCTGGTTCCAAATGAGGTCCGCCTCGCGCGTCGCGCCGTCGACGCTATCTGCGGGGCTGGACGAGAACTCGATCTGGCCGCCGGGTTCGAATGTGACCACGCCGCCTGTTGAAGTTTCGTACCGGGGATAGTCGCTGCTACGGGTCAACACTGCTGAGTTGCTCCCGGTGAGCTCGTCGATCACTCCGAGCACCGACGGGGTTCCTTTCGACAGGGGAGTTCTCCCCACAGGACCGCGCTCGTCGACCCGAATAGGGAACCCTTCGATCTCAATTCCGAACCGGTCGGGAGCGGCACCGTCACGTGTGATCAGTGCGGCTAACGCAAATCCCACGTCGGCGACCGTGCGGAGTTCGGAAGTGCTCGATTCTGCTGTTGAGACACTCACCTAGCCAAAGAACGACTCGGATCGGCACCCAATTCCAGGACTTGGAAACACTGTCCAATATCCGATTCTCTTTGGGTCTGCTGAGGAAGTCCGTGCAGGGGTCCATGTGTCGCTGGTCGTGGGGAGTTGGCCTGTTATTGGCTTGAAGGTGCGCTCGGTCCTTCCGTCTTGGTTGCTTCTCGAAATCCGGCGTCCTCCTCAGCGACCCAGACTGCTTCTTTGAGCACGTCGCGGATCTGAGACCTGGGGATGGCGACCGCCCCGGCCGAGGGTTTGAGCCCGGTTTGACGCTGCCAGGCCAACCGCCCAATTTGCCAACAACCACAGGCCTTCCCAACTCCCAAACGACCTACCCCTTCTCGTTTGATGCGGTTCGCCGACTCCCTGGTCAGAGGGGCCGAGGGTTACTCCGGCGGTTCCAGGTTTGTCGAGGGCATTCTCGAAGTTTGAACTCCTCGAGTGTCACGGGATCAGGACGGTCGCACCCAGAGTGATGCCGGCTTCGATGGCCTCGTGTGCTTTCACGGCATCTTTCAGCGGGTACTCGTAGTTGATGTTCGCGTCCAGGATCCCATCGCCGATGGCCTTGAACAGACCTCGCGCAGTCCTTTCAAGGTCTGAGCGCTTGGCCACATAGTGCATGATCGCGGGTCGCGTGATGAAGAGCGAGCCGCGTCGTCCCAGATCCTGAATGATGTCGATCGGATCGGGCGGACCTGAGACGTGGCCGTAGGCCGCACAGACCCCCAGCAGCCGCAGGCTGTCCAGCGAGTCCTGCAGCGTGTCCTTGCCGATGGCCTCGTACACCACTGCGCAGCCCTCCCCATCGGTGACGTCCCGGACGACGTCGACGAAGCTCTGCCGCGACCGGACGACGGGATGATCGCAACCCGCCACGCGGGCGGCCTCGGCCTTTTCCTCCGTGCTGACGGTGCCGACGACTGTCGCTCCGAGGGCTTTGGCCCATTGACAGAGGATCAGCCCCATGCCGCCGGCCGCCGCATGGACCAGGATCGTGTCACCCGGTTGTACGGCATAGGTCCGGTGGAGTAAATAGTGCGCAGTCATGCCCTTCATCAAAAGCGCCGCGACCTGTTTGTCATCGAGCCCGTCGGGAAGATGTAAGAGCTTGTCGGCGGGATAGTTCCGCACCTCCGAGTAGCTGCCCAGAGGCGGGAGGCCGTACGCCACTCGATCACCGACCCGAAACTCGGCCACGCCCTCGCCGACACCTTCGACGATGCCAACCCCCTCAAACCCGATCACCACCGGACAGGGCGGCACCGGCCAAACATGCGGAACCCCGCCGCGATGATACAAGTCGGCGAAGTTCACCCCGACCGCCCTGTGCCGCAGCCGCACTTCGCCGGGGCCGGGATCGGCCACCGTCCAGTCCTCCCATTGCATTACGTTGGGCGAGCCCAGCTTGTGGATCACCTGTGCTTTGGACATCGTCTGCTCCATTCGGGGGCGGATCCACCGAGCGGAGTGTCTGGCACTTCGACCCCGGCAGTTTGAGACGCAGCAAACAAAACGTACTCATGCGCCAAGTTTTCGCTGGTCTAAACGACCTATTTCTTCGGGCGATCCTTCGCTAGGTACTGCCAATCCGTCGGTCCCGTTAGTGAGAGCCGATCTGTGACGACGCAACGAGGCGAAGGCGACAAGCAGACCAAACCTTCTCCTCCGGAAGGTCCTTTGCCATTCGTCCTTTGATCTCGGGTCCTTAGCCCCCACGTTTGATTGACCTAAGACTCTGGTGGAGAAAACGTCAATGAGCGATTATGTGAAAGTCTTCACAAGAAAGGAAGCATGATGACAAAGCGTCTTCAAACCGTTGGGGTCGTACTTGCATTATTTGGTGTTGGATTTCTCGTAGCCGGTGGCGTCGCGTTCTTTCAAGTACAGGACGGATCCGGTTCCCTCCAGTCGTTCAGCGAAGCCCAAAATGTGACTCTGAGCTACAACGAGGATGGCCTACTGACCGATCGTGGCACGACCGAAGGTGCCGACGCGATCATGACGCTGCTTGTCGATGACTGGGGCTACCCCGTCAACGAGTCTCATCTGAATCCGAATGATCCGTTGGTTAATACGCCAACCGAGTACATGTTTCAGATGGCAACGGTCGGCTACCACATCCTTCATGGCACGCAGACCATCATCCTTGACGAAGCCGTTGAGTACGAAGGCGTGACCTATGCCGCTGGCCCACACGAAATCGTCGTGAACACGGTCGGCAGCGAAGAACGCGTCGCTGCAGGCCTCGGTGGCTATTGGACCGATTTCGACCGCAGCCACCCGATCGAGGGTCCGGCGCGGGCACAAGCGTGGAGCGGCACGGCACACGGGCTCTTTGCTGAGCTTGGTGTTGGCACAGTGACCGGCTCCGCCCTCCAAATGGGTCTTGCTCTCGCAGCGGTCTTCGGAGGTTTGGGCCTGATTGCTCTCGTCGCAGGACTTGGATTGGTTTGGATTGGCGGATCCAAGGAAGCCTTCGATGGAATCGAAGTGATGTCTCCGCAGATGCCGAAGGAGTCAGTCTCTATCGGCTGACCTACTGTCGAAGCGGAAACGAATGGGGACCCCCGGGTGAAACCGGGGGTCCCTGCTTTGTGCTTGGGGTAGTGTCGCCGTGGAGCCAAAAATGAGAATCGATCTGCAAAGCGACACTGAGATCCCAGCCGGTCGCCAGCTAATAGAGCAGCTGGTGGGGGCTCACATGGTCGCGCATGACGAAGAGGAACTCCTACACATGGTCGGCGTATCGATCAGCGAGCTATACCAGTCCACACCGGAACACGGTCTCCGTGTAATGGTGCATGCTGCCTATCGCGCTCAAGGTCTTATCGTCGGTCTACTCGACTTGGCAACGCGCCAAAGCATGGCCCTGAAATCCGCCGGGCTGGGCGACACGTCACCGGCGAACAGCGATTCTGACTCCTTCCGAGAGGAACGACTCGAAATTTGGTCGCGTCTGCGCGACGACCAGCTTTAGAACTTCGGCGAGTTCCTCCGATGGTGTCATCCCGTTGACGGCCTGTCGTCGTGCTTCGAGAGGATGATGTAGGTGTTCATGTCCCCCTTGCTCTTGACCGAGACCACCCCACGGGGTTCGCAAACAAATGTGTCTCAGATGAGTTCGTAGGTGGCCGGGGCTAGCTGGATCGATCCCGAGATGCCTTCGGATTCCATTCGGCTGGCAGTGTTTACAACGGCCCCCTCTAATCTCACGATCGTGAATCAGTTCCCGGGGTACATCGTGATCGTCGACATCAGCGGCTACACGGGGTTCGTGAAGATGCATCGCACCGCCTTGGCCCATGCCGAGCAGATCATCACCGATCTGATGGAGAGTGTTCTCGACGTTCAGGGCCCGCCGCTCGTGCTCGACAAATTGATGGGAGATGCCGCGGTCTTCTACGGAACCGATGACGGAGAGGGCACCGCCGCCGCCATTGCGGCACAGGTTCTGCGTTTCTTTGATGCTTTCAACAAGAGCGAAGCGGTGTTGATCAGCTGCAACGTTTGTGTCTGCGATGCATGCAACCAGATGGAGCGCCTCGAACTGAAGGCGATCCTGCACCATGGCGAGTTGATCGTTAAGCAGATGGGCGGCAGCACAGAACTGGGCGGTGCCGACACAATCCTCGCACACAGATTGCTCAAGAACAGTGTCGAGGGTGATGAGTACATCTTGATGACCGAGGCCTTCCACGATCTGGCCGGGGACATCGAGGGGATGACTCCGCATCGGGGACGCGAGGAGACCGATCTGGGGCCTGTCGACATTCTCGTGTTCTACCCGCACTCCGACAATCATCCGGTGCCCGAGGCGACATGGTCAGCTCGTATGAAGCAGTTCGCCCGAATAGAAGCCAAAGGGGCGGTGCGTTTGGTAAGGGGACGCGGCGCACGGGAGTTTCTCAACCTGCCGACCAACTGAAGAGGAGGCGGGTTCAGGCAAATACAGCGGCACCCATCAGCGGGCTGACGAAGGCCTCACTGATCACGACCCAACGCCGGGGTTGGTGTCTCTGGACGGGCGTTCAGCAAGACCTGACGTCATACATTCGAAGAGACCGACGTCCACAAATCTTCGTTGTTCGGCGGATCGCTAGTCGAGGGTCAAGGAAGCACCAAGAGGGGTAGTCACTCCGGAGCTACCTCGGTTGCTAGAACTGACCGTGTGAGAGTCCTTTTCGCCACTGCCGAGCTGGCGCCTCTGGTCAAAGTTGGTGGTCTGGCAGATTTCTCAGCTGGACTGGCCAACGTGGTGCGAAGTCATCAAGTTGATGTGGACATCGTGCTACCCGACTACGGCCAGGCACCTTTCCAGGTGGGCAGTCAGCAAGAGCTGACAGTCCCCAAATGGGCAGGACCTGCGACGTGTCGCCAAGGGAGCCTCGATGGCGTCGGCGTGGCCCTGATATCCGTGCCCGGCATGGCTCGCCCCAATCCATATCTGGACGCCATGGGGGAAGGCTGGCCCGACAACGACCGACGGTTTCTGGCGTTCTCCGCAGCAGTGGCGGCTTGGGCGGAGATCAGCAAACCGGACCTCCTGCACCTGAACGATTGGCACACCGCCGGCGTGCTGGGCTATATCGACAGCCCTCCGCCGTCGGTGCTGACGATCCACAACCTCTCCTACCAGGGCACCACCGGACCTGAATGGTTGGAGACTTTCAACCGAAGTCGCGACCGGTACCGACGTGATGGCGCCACCAACCCGCTTGCCGGTGGAATCGCCCTCGCTGATCGGGTGGTCACGGTGAGCCCCACATTCGCGGCGGAGTCGCTACACAAGAGCACAGGATTCGGGCTCGACGATTTGCTCCTGGGAAGAGGGACCGCTTTCTCAGGCATTCTCAATGGCATCGACACGGACGTGTGGGATCCGTCCCGGGACGGTCACCTTCCACATCACTACGACATCGAATCGCTGGAAGGCAAGGAGGACATGCGTCAGGCACTTGCCGCTGAGCTCGAGTGGCGAGGGAGCGAAGTTCCGCTGATCGGCATGGTGACCCGGCTCACCGATCAGAAGGGTGTCGACATCGCCTTGGAAACCGCCCCGCTCTTGGAGGATCTCGACGTGCGGATGGTCTTGCTGGGTTCCGGCGATCGCTCGCTGTCGAAGGTGTCCCATGACGTTGCGCACAAGCATCCGGATCAGTTCAGATTCAGGGAGGGCTATGACGAAGGCCTCGCCCACCGGATCTTCGCTGGATCTGATCTCTACCTCATGCCGAGTCGCTTTGAGCCTGCTGGACTCACCCAGATGCAGGCAATGCGTTACGGCTCGATACCTGTAGTCACAGATGTCGGTGGTCTCCATGACACAGTGACCGATGCCGATCTCTCCCCAAGTGATGGCACCGGATTCATCGCCGGCGAAGTCAGCGTGTCGTCGGTAGCCGACGCTCTGGAACGTGCACTGGTTGGGTGGCGTTCCCAAACCCGGCGAAGCGAGATCATCCGACGAGGTATGAGCAGAGATTGGTCCTGGCAGATCCCCGCCAGCCGCTATCTCGACATATACCGCGAGCTCACGTCGGCTCCGTAATCACGTCCTGTTTGCCGATTACGACCACACCTTCGTCGGACACATGGAAGCGTGCTCGGTCGCGCGCTGGGTCGACTCCGATCATCGAGCCCGGTGGCACCAGAACTTTCTTGTCGATGATGGCATTGCGGATCACCGATCCTTTCCCAACGTGGACATCATCGAGGAGGATGCTTGTCTCGATTCTGGAACCGCCCTCAACGTAGACCCGCTTGGAGAGGAGGGTGTTGGTTACGTCGGATCCGGAGATGATTACGCCGTTGCTGAGGATCGAATCCGCAACGACACCGGAAACACCTTGGTCGGCAACGATCTTTGCTGGAGGTGAGTTTTCGCTAGCGGTGAAAATCGGCCAGCTCACGTTGTAGAGGTTGAATGTCGGTTCTGGCTGAACCAGTTCCATGCTGGCTTCGTAATACGAGTCGACGGTTCCGACGTCTCGCCAGTAGCCGCGATCATGTCCCACAGAGCCGGGGACATCGTTGTCGGCGAAGTCGTAGACGTGGGCGGCTCCGGCGGCGACTGATTTGGGTATCAGATCCCCGCCGATGTCGTGACTCGAATTGTCATCAGCGGCGTCATCGTGCACCAACTCACGGAGAAACTCGGCATCAAAAACGTAGTTGCCCATTGAGGCCAAAATGACATTTGGATCGTCTGGCACTGGCCGAGGATCATCCGGCTTTTCGCGGAATGCCTCGATCTCGCTCGTTCGGCCCCTCTCGATGACACCAAACTGCGACGCCTGCTCAATTGGCATTCGGATTCCCGCAACTGTGACTCCGGCTTTGGTTTCGACATGTTGCTCCAACATCTGGCGGGGATCCATCCGGTAGATGTGGTCGGCACCGAAGACAAAAACGTGCTCCGGGCCCTCGTCTCGCAAGATGTTCAGATTCTGAAAGACGGCATCGGCAGAACCGAGAAACCACCGCTCACCCACTCGCATCTGAGCGGGCACCGACGTGACATAGTTGCCAAGCAGTGGCGACAGGCGCCACGTGAGTGAGATGTGACGGTTGAGGCTGTCGCTCTTGTATTGGGTCAGAACGAGAATCCGCCGGTAGCCACCGTTCACGAGACTCGAGAGAGCGAAGTCGATGAGTCGGTATTGGCCGCCGAAGGGAACCGCTGGCTTGGCTCGATCCCGCGTCAAGGGCATCAGCCTCTGACCAATCCCACCCGCCAGGACCATCGATAGAACTCGGGAGCGTTGGGCTGTCATGACGCTGAAACCTACTCCCACCAACAGCGGGCCAATAGAGCTGCCGCCAAGGCTCGGGCGTATCTGACAAGATGGCTTCTTGAGTTTCGAGCGTTCTTCGGGTGTGCTTCTCCATGTCTCCAGTCTTCCCGGCCCGTATGGGATCGGTGACATCGGGCCATCTGCATATGAGTGGGTGGACTGGCTCGCCGATGCCGGCTGTCGCTACTGGCAGATGCTGCCTCTGGGACCAACCGGTTATGCCGACTCTCCCTATTCATCCCTTTCGTCGTTTGCCGGCAACCTCAACCTGATCTCACCTGCTCTTCTTGCCAAAGATGGCCTCCTGGCCCAGCTCGAAGGAAGTGCTGTTTCAGAGAGGGTCGATTACGGAAGCGTGATCCGCCAAAAATGGGAATTCCTCCAGGCTGCTCACTCTCGCCTCGGGGGAGAGCTCAAGACGGAGTTTCTCGAGTTCCAGGGTCGGGAGCGCGATTGGGTGGAGCCCTACTCGTTGTTCATGGCGCTGAAGTCAGCTCACGGGGGAGGGTCGTGGACCAGTTGGCCATCAGATCTACGGAACCGTGAGTCTGCGTCGCTCTCGGATGCTCGTCGGAGCCTGGTTGACGAGATTGAACGCCATGCCTTCGGCCAGTTCGTTTTCTACCGTCAGCTCGATGCCCTTCGTGAATATGCGACGGCGAAAGGCATTGAGATCATTGGCGACGTTCCTCTCTATGTCGCGTCCGACAGTGTCGACGTCTGGGTCAACCCCGAGTTGTTTGCTGTTGACCCACAAACGGGCAGACCGCTGCTGGTGGCAGGTGTGCCGCCTGACATGTTCTCCGCAGTAGGCCAGTGGTGGGGGAACCCTCTGTATCGCTGGAAGGCGCATTCCGCAAACGACTACGAATGGTGGTCGAGTCGGTTGGCAGCCTTTCTTCGTCAGGCAGATGTTCTCCGTCTCGATCATTTCACAGGTTTCGCTCGCTATTACGAGATCGAGGGCGACGCAGAGAACGCCATTGGCGGAGTTTGGCGGGAGGGCCCCGGAGCGGCACTCTTCACGGCCGCGCAGCGCCGGCTCGGTGGGTTCGACCTGATCGTCGAGGACCTAGGGCCGCTTGGCGAGGTCGTTGAGGATCTTCGGGCTCAGCTGGGGTATCCCGGGATGAAGATTCTCCAAGATGCCTTTGACGGGCCGGCCGGCAATCAGTTCCTACCCGAGAATTACCAAGAGGACTGTGTCGTCTACACCGGCACACACGACAACAACACCGCTCGCGGACGGCTCGATGGGGAAAGCGACGCGTATCGCAGTCGGGCGTTGTCTTTTACCGGTGGCGGCCCCGAGAGCTTCGCCTGGGACCTTCTGTCTCGTGCGTGGGATTCGGTGGCGGTGATCGCCATTGCCCCAATGCAAGACCTCCTCGGATTGGGAAGCGCAGCTCGCATGAACTATCCGGCCACCACCGAAGGCAACTGGCAGTGGCGAATGGCTGAAGGAATGGCGACACCTGCTCTGGGTGGGCAATTGGCCAGCCTCAACCAGGTGACTGGACGTACCAGGTGAGCGGGCGGCGACGCTTGTCCGCCTAACATGCCCCGAATTCGCGACTGCCAGAAGCCACCGACATCCGTCGGTGGCTGTGTTTTGAGGAGATGAAAGTTGGATCCCCATGCCTTAAGTGAGGCGTTGTTGGAGCTCGCCACCAACTATCGGTGGACTTGGCGCAAATCGTGCCGCCTCCTGCTCCAATCACTCCCCAGCGCCGACCCAGAAGTGCACCCTCTCAGCACTGTGAAGGGGCTGAGCGCAATGCAACTCGATCAGTTGGCCGCTGACGATGAGTTCATCTCAACGGTTGGGGAAGAGATCACCAGTTTGGGTGACCTATTCATCGACCCCGAGCCGACCATCGCTTACGGCTCCCCCGAGTTCGGTCTCAGCGCAGCGGTGCCTCAATACGCAGGAGGTCTCGGAGTCCTTGCCGGTGACTTTCTCAAGGCAGCGAGCGACTCGAATCTACCGATTGTGGGATTTGGGTTGTTCTATCACGAAGGTGCGTTTCGCCAGTCGATCGAAGAAGGACACCAGGTTGAGACATTTGACTCTCTCGAACCTTCAGCTGTCGGTGCGATCGAAACAGGTGTCGTGGTTGAAATCCCTTTCCCTGGCCGTGTGGTCAGGGCCAGGCTGCTGCGGATGGACGTCGGGCGGGTGCCCCTGATCCTGCTGAATACCGATGTTGAAGGGAACAGCCGTGAAGACCGAGCCATCACCGACCGTCTCTATATGGGTTCCGAGTCGCATCGTGTCGAGCAAGAAATGGTGCTCGGCGTCGGTGGCGTCAAGGGACTGGCGGCTCTGGGCTGGCATATCGACACATATCACCTCAATGAGGGCCATGCCGGATTCATAGCATTGGTGTTGATCGACCAAGCCCTCAAT
>Ga0255048_10003175_pt1 | contig 10099 bp, 10 predicted proteins | sample JV7_2_2_MG_FD_183619 | JGI IMG/M metagenome (GOLD analysis project Ga0255048, IMG submission 183619) | Seawater microbial communities from Jervis Inlet, British Columbia, Canada - JV7_2_2 | ecosystem: Environmental > Aquatic > Marine > Inlet | place: Canada: British Columbia | collected 2016-10-06
GGTTCGGTGAAGCCCGTGCGGGCACACGACCCCCTGTCATGCATGGAGCACGGCGGCGATGCCATCGAACCCCTGGTCGTTCGGGTGCGTGCGCGTGGCCGTTCGACCTCTGGGACCTTCGGCCCTGGGTTCGGCCGTGAAATCTGGCAGACTAGTCTGCAGCGCAGACCGTCCAGAAACCAAAAAGGCCACAGCCCAGAAGGCCACAGCCCAGAAGGCCACAGCCCAGAAGGCCACAGCCCAGGAGGAGGTCATCGTGGCGAGGCACAACACGGTGGATCGGATCGAACGAGGGGCGGCGGCCGCTCCCTACCAGGACGGCATCCTCGAGCTTTTCGCCGCTGCGCTGTTCTTGGGTGTTGCCCTGCTGTGGCAAGGAGATCGCGGTGCGTTCATCCCGTTCCTGGCACTGGGCGTCGTCTTCGGAGCGGGCGGAGCGGTTGCCTGGGTCAAGAACAAGATCACGTATCCGCGTGTCGGCTACGCGGAGCCTCGGGCGCCTGGGGAATCGCCGTGGGGCGGTGTGGCCTTCCTCGCAGTCGGGCTCGGGGTCGTGGTCGCCGTGATCGCAGGCACAGGCGGGCTCACCAGTGCCGACTCGTGGCGCCGCTGGGCGCCCTTCCTGGCCGGGCTCCTGAGTTCTGGTGGCTTCTGGTACGCGGCGGCGTCGTCAGGGCTGTGGCGGTACCGCGTGCTCGCCACCTACTCGATTGCCCTCGGGTTCATCGTCTCGCTGGTGTCTGACGGATCCAGCTATCGGCCGGTCGCGACCTACGCCATCGGGATGGCAGCAGTGCTGGCCGGCGTCGGCATCTTCACCCTCGTTCGCTTCCTGCGCCGCCACCCTCGAGCTGGGCCGATGGTCGCACCGTGATCGAAGACCTCAGCGACATCGATCGCGTTGTCCACGAGCCGGGCCGGCTCCTCATCTTGGCCGTGTTACGTGCGGTGGAGCGCGCCGATTTCCTGTTCCTGCTGGAGCAGACCGGTCTCACGAAGGGCAACCTGTCCTCGCACATGAGGAAGCTCGAGGCGGTTGGCTACGTGGACGTGGAGAAGACATACGTAGACCGAATCCCGAGGACCCTCTACCGGCTCACCGACCGTGGTGCCGCGGCCATCGCCGAGTACCGAGCGCAGATGGAGCGCATGCTCGCGTCGCTGAGCTGACCGACGGCGAACCGAGTCGGCTGTACCCGGCAGACGATCATCGTGCTGGAGAAGGAGCGATACGTTCCATCGCTGGCTTTGTCATTCCGGATCGCGGGGGTGTTCAACCGCCGCATCGAGGACGTCTTCGAGTTCCACGGCGAGGCTCGAGGCTCATCGCTTCGATAGGATCGTCTCGTGACGGATTACGACGTCGTCGTCGTCGGCAGCGGCTTCGGCGGGAGTGTCAGCGCGCTGCGTCTCACGGAAAAGGGGTACCGGGTCGGCGTGCTCGAAGCGGGACGCCGGTATGCGCCGTCAGACTTTCCCCGGTCGAACTGGCACGTGCGCCGTTTCCTGTGGTTTCCCCGCCTCGGCATGCGCGGGATCCAGCGGCTGACCCTCCTCCACGATGTGCTCGTGCTCAGTGGTGCCGGCGTGGGCGGCGGCTCCCTGGTGTACGCCAACACGCTGTACGAGCCGCACGATGCCTTCTACGACGATCCGCAGTGGGGCGAGATCACGGACTGGAAGGCAGAACTCGCACCGCATTACTCCACCGCCCGCCGGATGCTCGGGGTCGCCCCCGCGCCGACCAACACACCTGCAGACGCGGTGCTCCGCCGCGTCGCTGCCCACTTCGGGGCGGAAGACACCTTCGAGCCCACCCCCGTCGGGGTGTTCTTCGGCGAGCCGGGTGTGGAGGTCGTCGATCCCTACTTCGGTGGAGCGGGGCCGCCGCGAGCTGGGTGCATCGGGTGCGGGGGCTGCATGGTGGGTTGCCGGCACAATGCGAAGAACTCGCTGGACCGCAACTACCTCTACCTGGCAGAGCAGGCTGGGACCGTCGTCCACGCCGAGCACGAGGTGGTCGATATCACGCCGCTGCCCTCCGGCGGGTACCGGCTGACGACGCGGCGACCCGGGGCCTGGTTGCGCCACCGGATACGGACGTTCACGGCTCGCCAGGTCGTCGTGTCGGCTGGTGCTCTCGGAACCACCAGGTTGCTGCTCTCGCTCGCGGAGCGGGGAAGCCTTCCCTCCCTGTCGCATCGCCTCGGCCATGTCGTACGCACCAACTCCGAGGCCCTGCTCGGTGCGTCCGCTCGGAGTCGTGATGTCGACTACTCCGAGGGCATCGCGATCACATCGTCGATCCACCCCGAGCCGCACACCCACATCGAACCGGTGCGCTATCCCAAGGGCAGCAACATCATGGGATTGCTGGGAACCCTGCTGACCGACGGCGGCGACGGCATGGCGCGCCAGCTCCGGTTCCTACGCAACGTTGCCCGCCAACCAGGCGACTTCCTGCGGTCGCTGTCGGTGCGCCACTGGTCGGAGCGCACCGTGATCCTCCTCGTCATGCAGAGCTACGACAACTCCCTGCGCCTGTTCCGTAAGAGGGGATGGTTCCGGAGCCGTCTGTCGTCCGAGCAGGGCCACGGCGACCCCAACCCGACCTATCTCCCCATCGCCAACGAGGCTGCCAGAATCGCGGCCGAGGCGATGGATGGTGTGCCGGGGAGCTCGGTGAACGAGGTGCTCTTCGACCGGCCGACCACGGCGCACATCCTGGGGGGTGCGTGTATCGGCGATTCTGCTGCCAGCGGGGTGATCGACCCATACCACCGGGTCTACGGGCACGACGGGCTGCACGTCATCGACGGCGCGGCGGTGGGCGCCAACCTGGGCACGAACCCGTCCCTGACGATCACGGCGATGGCGGAGCGTGCGGCTTCGTTCTGGCCGAACAACGGCGACGAGGACCTCAGGCCAGGGCCGGGAGAGGCGTACCAGCGGCTGGACCCGGTTGGGGGCAGGGGTGCCGTACTCACCGAGTAAGAACGCTCAGAAGCGGCCAGCGTCGACGAGGAAGCTCTGCGCGGTGCACGCGGCACCGTCGTCTGCGGCGAGAAAGAGCACCAACTGTGCGAACTCGTCCGGGTAGATCCGCCGCTTGAGCGCCTGGTCGCGCATCGTCTGCTCCTCGCTTTCCGGGGTCCACCAGCGATCGAGCTGGCGGTTGGTGGCAACCCAGCCGGGGAGCACGGTGTTGACGCGGACATCGTAAGGACCGAAGGTTCTCGCCATGGTTCGCGTGATCCCCTCGACGGCCGACTTGGCGATCGCATACCCGGGGAAGAAGTCCTCTTGCATCATGTAGCTGCTGCTGCCGATGTTGATGATCGCCCCGCGGCGCTGCTCCATCATGTGTGGGGCGAGGGCCTGGATCGTGAAGAAGTAGTGGCGCAGGTTGGTGTTGAGGCGCTCATTCCACTGCTCGACCGTCATGTCCTTCCAGTCGTGCCGCTCGTCGTTGGCGGCGTTGTTCACGAGAACGCTGATCCCGTCGAGGTCGTCCTGCGCTGCGGAGAGCACGGCCTGCAGGCCGGGAATGTCGACGAGGTCGATCTCGTAGAACCGAGGCACATGAGCCACGCCTGCGGACTGGCAGCGGGCGACCGTCTCGGCCGCTTTGTCGGTGTTGATGTCGGCGAACCCGACACGGCTGCCCTGACCGGCGAAGGCGCCGACGAGCGCGCTGCCGATGCCGTCGGCTCCTCCGGTGATGAACACCGACACGTCATCGAGCGACGGGTAGCTGGCGTAGCGGACGGACGGCGCGGTCACCATGGCTCCTCCTTCGGGATCTCGTCAACGTACCTCGAACAAACCGCCGCGACGCTCATGTCATGTGGAGACCTTCCCAGAATGCGACCAGCCGGGTCGCCTGCTCTGGGTTCACGGCTCGGGGTGGCATGTGCCCGGAGATGATCGCGGCGACCTGCTCCACGCTGCCGGCAGCCTGGGCATCGGCGTTCTCCGGGGTGAGCCCGCCGAGATGCGGGGTCGCCACGACTCCGGGTCTCGCCGCCAGTTCCGGAGAGGGCCGCTGGTCAGGTGCCCGTCCCACGTCCATCGCCAGGCCGCCCAGAGTTCCGTCGGCGAGTCCTGCAGCAACGGCGGCTTCGTCGATCAACTCGCCGCGGGCGACGTTCACGAGGACGGCGCCCGGCCTCATCGCGGTGAGTTCCTGGGGTCCGATGAGGTTGGTGGTCTCCTCAGTCGCTTGCGCCAGAGGCAGGACGAAGTCGGCCTCGGCAAGGAGGTCTGACAGCGATTTCGAGGCGATACCGTCTCGTGCAACCACAACGTACGGATCGTGGACCAGAACCCGCATGCCGAGGGCGAGGAGGAGATCGCCGAGGTACTCCCCGACGGCTCCGTAGCCGATGATCCCGGCCGTGGCCCCGCGCAGCTGTCGTCCGGGCCGCTGCGGGGGCTCCCTTCCGGCCTGGTAGTCAACCGTCGATCTGCTCACGTTGCGGGCGAGGTCGAGCATGAGGGCCAGCGCGAGTTCTGCGGTCGACGGGATGAAGCTCTTGGCGGCGCGCGCCACCAGCACTCCGGCTCGCCCCGCCGCGGCAACGTCGACGGTGCTGATGTCGACCGCACAGCGCAAGAAGGCCAGAAGCCGCGGGCTCTCGGCAAAGAGATCGGACGGTGCCGCCGTTGACCGGTGGGCCACGATGATGTCGCAGTCGGCCGAGGCCGCGATCAACTCTGGAACCGACAGGTCGCGATCGGTGACGGTGACGTCGGCGAGCGCCTGGAGATCCGGCAGTGCCCGGCCGTAGTACGCCGCCCGGTCCTCTGCATTGTGGGTCAGGAACACGCGCAGTCCCATGCCTCCAACCTAGGCGCTTGCTCCAGCCTGCAGGCCCGGCGATACCATCGCCGTCCATGGAGCGCATCGAGGTGCAGGGGGCGGCGATCGAGTACCGGTGGATCGGGCACGGGTCGGGCCCGGTCATCATCCTTCTCCATGAAGGCCTGGGGTGCGTCACCACCTGGCGCGACTTCCCGGATCGGATCTCCGAGGCAACTGGGCTGCGGTGTCTCGTCTACTCGCGATGGGGGTACGGCGGGTCGGATCCGCGGCCGCTTCCGTGGCCGATCGACCACATGGAAGAAGAGGGAGAGCTGCGCCTGCCAGGGCTGCTCGACGCTCTGGAGGTCGGCGACCACGTGTTGTGGGGGCACTCAGACGGCGCCACGGTGGCGTTGGTGTCGGCAGGTCACCACGACGACCCGAGGCTGCGCGGCATCGTGAGCGTCGCGGCTCACGTGTTCGCCGGCGAACCTACAGGCACGGCATCCATCAACCGTGCTCGGCAGCGCTATGGCTCCGGTGAGCTGGCCACAGGCCTGGCCCGGCACCATGCCGATCCTGACGGAGCCTTCTACGGGTGGGCGGACACCTGGTCCCAGCTCGATGCGACCTCGTGGACGGTTGAGCGCTATCTCCCCGGCGTCGCCGTGCCGACCCTGGTGGTCCAGGGGAGGGACGATCAGTACGGCACCCTCCGCCAGGTAGCGGCGATCTGTGCTGGCATCGGTCCCCTGGCGTCATCGATCGTGCTCGACGACTGTGGCCACCATCCGTTCAGCGAGCAGCGGGACCGGATGATCGCCGAGACCGTCACCTTCGTCGATGGCCTGGACCTCTGAGCCGCCCGGTTGCCGGCGACAAAGCCGTGGACACCGCGACCCGTCCCGAGTAGCTTCGCGCTCCGTCAACGAGGGGGGCCCCATGGCCGTTGTCACCGTCCCCGAACCCGCGATCACCCGGATCGTCTTCGGGACCACACGTCTTGCGTGGCTGTGGCTCATTCTGCGCATCTGGCTCGGCTGGCAGTGGTTCCACGCCGGATGGGGCAAGGTGTTCGGCGGGGACGTCACCTGGCAGGTGTGGAACTGGGGCGATGCCCAATACAGTTTCACCGGCGACGGGAACTGCGGCTGGGTGCGCAGCTGCGTCGTGATTGCAGACGACGGTTCGGAGGTCACGGTCGAAGTTGGAGACGCCGTTAGCGGGTTCGCCGCAGGTGCGGTGGATCGAGCATCGTTCGACCTCTACGCCGACTTCCTCGGATGGATCCGCGACTCCGCCCACACGTGGCTCGGACCGCTGGTCGCGTTCGGCGAGCTGCTCATCGGCGTCGCGCTGATCGTCGGCGCCTTCACCGGCCTCGCCGCCTTCCTCGGCGCGATGATGAACTTCTCCTTCATCTTCGCCGGGGTCGCCGGGATCAACCCGGTGATGCTGCTGGCCTCCCTCATCCTCATCTTGGCCTGGCGGGTCGCCGGCTGGTACGGCGCGGACCGCTGGCTGCTCCCCATCGTCGGGGTGCCCTGGGCCCATGTCGACGTCCAAGAGGAGTGATCGCTCTGGCCGTCACCCGTCTACGTCGAAGGTGACTCCGGTTTCGCGCTCCGAAACCGCCCAAAGGGCGTCCAGGTCGGCTTGCCTCACCGAGCGCTCCATGATCGGGCGCCGCACCGGCGGTCCGAAGTTGGCCCAGCGCGGGGCGTAGAGCTCGCCGCCGCCGGCGGTGGGATCGGTCGCGGCACGCAGCTGCGGCAGGGCCCCGCGTTCGGCAGGCATCCCGACCCAGCGCACCGTCGCCGCAAAGAACCGCTGGCTGGATCCCTTCGAGGATCGGGCACTCGCCGCCTGGAGATCGGTGTTCGCATAGCCGGGGTGCGCGGCGAGGCTGGCCACGGTGAGGCCTGCTGCCCGAAGGCGGTGATCGAGCGCAACCGCGAAGTGCAGGTTGGCCAGCTTCGACTGGCCATACGCCCGCCATGGGTCGTAGCCGTCGGCGAGGTGGGGATCTGCAGGGTCGACGGGCTTGCCGAAGTGGCGAGCGGTACTCGTGACCGTCACGACCCTCGCACCTGCGCGTGCGCGAACGGCGGGCCACAGCAGCGCGGTGAGCGCAAAGTGCCCGAGGTGGTTGGTGCCGAACTGGAGCTCGAAGCCGTCGCCGGTCTCCAGCTGTGGGGTCGCCATGACGCCGGCGTTGTTGATGAGCAGGTCGATGGAGTCGTGACCGTCGAGGAGGTCTGCGGCGAATGAGCGGATCGAGGCCAGCGACCCGAGGTCGAGCCTGCGCACCTCGAGTGCGGCTTCTGGCACGTCGCCGACGATGGCTTCGTGGGCCGCGGCCGCCTTCTCCTGATTGCGTACCGCCATCACCACAAGGGCGCCCCGTCTCGCCAACTCCCGAGCCGTCTCCAAGCCGAGGCCTCCGTTGGCTCCCGTGACGACCACAGTCCTTCCCGCCTGATCGGGAATGTCTGCTGCGGTCCAACTCATGGGGAGACACCCAGGGTCATCCCCACATTGTGGTGCACGGACGAGCCGGATCTGCCGGAAGCCCGTACCGCGGAGCGCTCGTCTCTACGCGGTTGTGAGCAGGTCCCACACGGCCGCAGCCGGCGGTCCCCGTTCAGCGAGGCCGGCCACGGCAATCACCGAGGGTGCGAGGTCGGCGACGGGCACGAAGATCACGCCGGGTCTGGGATAGAACCGCGCCACGCTGGCACCAGTGAGGCACATGGCCGCGCCGGACGCAACGATTTCGAGCATCTCCTCGACGCTGCGCACGACGGGACCCCACATCGGCTCCCGTCCGCTGGGGCGCGGGTTGACCGCCCAATAGTCGCGCTGGGTGGGGAAGTCGACGATGGGCTCTTCGTCGAGTTCGGCGAGCATGACGTGGGAGGCACCCGCCAGCCGGTGCGACTCTGCGAACCCGGCAACCCGGGCTTCGGTTGCCACGGTCGCTGTCTCCAGATCGGCTCCTGCGATCGGCAGCCGGACGAGGCACAGATCGAGGCGTCCCTCACGCAGGTGTTGTGCCTGGGAAACCCAGTCCACTCGCACCAGGTCGACGTCGTGCGTCGACGCCTGCAGCCTGGAGGACACCTCCAGGGGAATGGGTGGGACGAACCCGACGCGCACCCGGCCGGCCACGGCCCTGTCGACCCTTCTCGCATGGAGGACCAACTCGTCTGCGCGGCGCAGCAGGTCACGAGCCTCTCCGGCGAGCGTGCGCCCGGCTGCGGTGAGGCGCACGTTGCGACCTTGCCGTTCCAGGAGATCGGCACCGACCATCGCCTGGAGTCGCTGCAGTTGCTTGGTGAGGGCCGGCTGTGACACGTAGAGCCGCCGCGCCGCCCGGCCGACGTGCTCCTCCTCGGAGACGACGAGGAAGGAACGGAGAAGTCTGAGGTCGACATCCATTCCCTCAGGTTATCGAATTCGGCTCAGATTCCATTGGACGAAGCCGCATCTCTTGCGAGATGATGCCAAGATCGCATCGAGAGGATCCCGATGAACAGCGATGAGCTCCGCGAGCGGGCCCGCAGCGTGGTCACCGACCCCACGCTCACCTTCCCCCAACGCCGCCATCACCTGGCCGCGTTGGCCGAGGAGTCGCTGGCGTACCCGGCGCTCAGCGATGCCGCAGCAGACGCTCTCAACAAGCGGATCGTCTGCGACCTGTACGAGGGTCACGCCCCATACCGGGCGCGGTACATCCTCCCCGACTACGCCAGATTCGTCGCCCAGGGCTCGGCGTTCCTCGAGCTCGATCCGCCGCGCGACCTCGATGAGGCGTTGTACTTCCTGTTGATCCTCTACGGCCAGGTCCCTTCGATCACGGGGTACCCGGTCTACCTGGGGGATCTCGACAAGGTCCTCGCTCCGTTCGCCGAGGACTTCAGCGAAGACGAGCTGTTCCGCAAGCTGCGTCCCTTCTGGATCGCCCTCGACCGCATGCTCCCCGATGCCTTCACACACACCGACATTGGCCCGGACGACACCAGGCTGGGACGCACGATCCTCCGGCTCGAGCGCGAACTGCGCCAAGTCGTCCCCAATGTCACGCTGAAGGTCGATCCTGAGCGCACCCCAGACGACATGATCCGCGACGCGGTCGAGACCGTGATCGCGGTTGCCAAGCCGCACTTCGTCAACCATCCCCTCATGGTGCGCGACCTCGGAGAGGACTACGCGGCGGTCAGTTGCTACAACTCGTTGAAGATCGGGGGAGGAGCCCACACCCTCGTGCGGCTGAACCTCAAGGAAGCCGCCTTGCGTCATCGCGGTGGGACCGCCTCCTTCATCACCGACACCATGGCGCACTACGCCGAGCTGACGGCCGAGGTCATGGAGGCCCGCATCCGCTTCCTCGTCGAGGAGGCGAGGTTCTTCGACCACGACTTCCTCGCTCGCGAGGGCCTGATATCGCTCGACCGCTTCTCGGCGATGTTCGGCGTGGTCGGGCTCGCCGAAGCGGTCGATCTCCTCCAAGAGCAGGACGGAAGACCAGGCCACTACGGCCACGACGAGGACGCCAATGCTCTCTCGTACCGGATCACGCAGGCGTTGGCAGACTTCGTTGCCGCACGTGCCATGCCGTACTGCGACGGGGGCGGCGGGCGCAGTCTGTTCCACTCCCAGGCAGGGCTCGACTCTGACGTGGAGTTGACCGCAGGAACTCGCATCCCTGTGGGCACCGAACCGGGTCTCTACGAGCACATTTCCGCGGTCGCTCCTCATCACGACCTGTTCCCGTCAGGAGTCAGCGATGTGTTCCACGTCGACGAAACGGTCGAACGCAACCCGGAGGCGATGGTCGACGTCATCCGGGGATCCTTCGCCGTCGGGATGCGCGATTTCACGTTCAACGTGGCGAGCAACGAGTTCATCCGGATCACGGGCTATCTCGTGCGCAAGTCGGACGTGGCCGCATTCGCAGACGAGGGTGCCCGCCACGGATCGACGGCGTTCGCCGCCGGGTCGGTGGAGCACTCCCACGTCACGGAGCGATCAGTGAAACGAGTGGTGAGCCATGAGCGCGGTGCGCGGCCAACTCAATGACCTGATCAGGTTCAGCAGCGTCGACGGCCCCGGCAACCGGCTGGTGCTCTTCCTGCAGGGGTGCAACTTCGACTGCATCACCTGCCACAACCCCTACACGATCGGCCTGTGCAACGACTGCGGTGAGTGCGTGCAGCCCTGTCCGGAAGAGGCGCTCACGCTCGACGCCGAGCTGCGAATCGTGCTCGACGACGCACGGTGTACCCGGTGCGA
>Ga0255048_10003176_pt1 | contig 10099 bp, 8 predicted proteins | sample JV7_2_2_MG_FD_183619 | JGI IMG/M metagenome (GOLD analysis project Ga0255048, IMG submission 183619) | Seawater microbial communities from Jervis Inlet, British Columbia, Canada - JV7_2_2 | ecosystem: Environmental > Aquatic > Marine > Inlet | place: Canada: British Columbia | collected 2016-10-06
CCGCGCCTTGCCCGGCATGCTGAAGGTCGAGTTTGCACCCCACGGAGACGAGCCCGACACCTGGATATCGGTGTTGGCATAGGACTCGTTGTCGTACATGAGAATCAGCAGGTTGTACTCGGTGTGCTGGAGCGCCGCCGAGATGGCCGAAAGACCCATGTCGGCGCCCCCACCGTCGCCACAGAAGGCGATGACATTGATAGGCTCCTTTTTCATCTTGCCCTTGCGCATCAGCGCACTCAGACCGGCCGCGGTGCCGGTGGCCGCAGAGCCCGACGAGCCGAGCTGCGTGTGCATCCAGGGGACCGCCCACGGCGTCGAGTAATAGGTGGTATTGGCCACATACATACAGCCCGTACTGCCGAGGATGATGGAGCGCGGTCCGGCGGCCTTGGCCATGAGCTTCATAATCTGGGCCGACTCGCACCCCTGACAGGTGCGGTGGCCGGATGTGAAGTACTCCTGCTGGGCGACTTTTTTGATGCCTTTCCAGGGTTCGAGAACTTGGGTTCCGATGAGGTCGATTATCGGTTCTACGTTGGTCGTTTGCATGACTGTTACTCCCTCACTCCGATCCAGTAGGTGTCTTGATCATCGGTGGCGCCACCGCCAGCCGCATCGAAAACCTTGTCGGTTATTTCAACAACGTTGTCAGCGCTCACCTCACGCCCGCCGAGACCGGCGACGAAAGATACTATCTTGGGTCTGTTTTCCACGGGGTAGAGCGCGGAACGCAAATCGTTGGCCAGCACCCCGCTGTGGAAGGCCGAGCCAAAGCCATAGTCCCGGTCGATTACGCCCACGGCCTGAACCCCCGACAGCGCTTCCTGAAGCTCCTCTGTTGGGAAGGGACGGAACCACCTGACGCGGACGAAGCCCACCTTTCTGCCTTGTTCGCGCATCTTGCGCACGGCGACCTTCACCGGCATTGCCAGGGTGCCCATCCCCACCAGCGCTACCTCTGCATCTTCCATCATGTAGCGCTCGATGAAGGGCTCCCCACCCCGACCGAACTGGTCGTTGAGATCCTCGTAGGCCTCGATGATCACTCCGCGGGCGCGGCGCATCGCGGCGTCGCTCTGCCGGCGGATCTCCATCACCCAGTCCTCGTTCGCCTGGGGTGCAATGGTGATCGGGTTGTCGGGATGCAACAGCTTGTCCCCCCGCTCGTACGGCGGCAGGAAATTGTTTACCGCCTCCTGGGAGGGAACGTTGACGATGGACTGCGAATGGGTGAGGAACGCACCGTCGCAGCTGATCGCGCAGGGAAGGAAAACGCGCGAGTCCTCGGCGACGCGATAGGCGACCAGGGCCGTATCGAGCGCTTCCTGTGCCGTCGCCACCCAGCAGAGCATCCAGCCGAGGTCCCGTACCGCCAGAGCATCGTTGTGCTCGACGCCGAAAGCACCCGGATCGTCCAAAGCCCTGTTGCCAACCATGGCGACCATCGGGACCCGCAGTCCGGCGGTGACGGCAAGCGCCTCGAAGGCGTACAGCCAGCCGACGCCGCTGGAGCCCACGAAGACACGTGCCCCTACCGTCGACGCGTGCTTGACGATCTCGAACTGCGAGTGCTCGCTCTCGGCGACTATGTAATCGCAGTCAAATTCCCCGTTCGAGATCATCTGTGATACGTACTGCATAACGGTGTCGTAGGGCCGTATGGGGTACGCGGTGATCACGTCCACGTCGGCCAGCCGGCAGGCGTGGGCGATGGCTTCGCTGCCGCTGATAAGTTCTTCGGATCCGGCGCTTGGTCCACCGGGACCCTCGGTTTCTACCTTCTTCGCAGTCGCAGTTTTAGGTGGACTCATTTTTCATCTCCTCCGCGTATTGACCCACGTGGTGGAATCCGTGGGCCCGGGTGGGTCTGTTGGCGATCTTTTCGGCCAGCCAGCCGGCGTAACCTTGCTTGTCCTTTTCCCACGCTTCCCACTGGCTGTCGTTGGCGTCGAAGGCCTCCTCGTTGACCATGGTGATGCAGTCGGCCACCGGGCACACGGCCTCGCACACGCCGCAGCCACAGCAGGCGTCCATATTGGCGTCGTAGAAACCATCGGGCGTGACGTCGAAGCAGGTGTCCGGACAATTCAGCCAGCAGACGGTGCACTTGGTGCAGGTGTCGAAATTGATGACCGGGCGCATGCTGCGCGTCGAGAACTTCTTGAAGGTGGTGTTTCGCGTGGGCACGTAGCCACCGCCGTCGCGGCCCGCGACGCTCTGCGCCTCCGCGGAAATGCCGCGAATCACCAGGCCTTCTTCCATGTCTTTCCAGCCAGGAAGCTCGAATTCGTAAGGCACCTCTTCGTTGCCCTGCTCCGCGCTGACGGGGTGCGACTCCGTCGTCTCGTAGGCCTGCTCCGCGGAGGCCACCTTGCTGTCGTCTTTCCACTGCTCCTTGATGGTCTCCAGAATGGCTCCCAAGCTGACGATGTGCGGGGCGACCTTCGCCAGCGCCCCGAGTAGCCGCACATCGGTGTGGTCGTCCTTGTAGACCCACAATCCCGAGAAGCTGGCCGGGGATCTGACCAAAGCAAGATTGTATGGAGTCCCCTTGCGGTGGATGAAGCTGAGCAGCTTATTCGGTGACTGGGTGGACGTGACTAGAAGCGTTCCGCCGTCGGCGAGCAACTTGTTGATCGGTTGCAGGCCGTACCACGCCCAGGACTCGACGCCTTTAGAGAGCGTGTCGTCGACGGCAATCGTTACATCGTTGTTGTCGGGCTCGTATCGCGACAGGTATTCCTCCAGTTCCTCCTCGGTATCCGAAACCACCGCGAACTGCTTGGCCGGAATACCGTTACGTTCGGGGGAGTCGCTGTAACGCCCGAAGGCAAGGCCGATCTTGCCCGCCTTCTTCGCAGCAAACACGACCCCCCGGCAGATGTTTTTGGCCAATGTCTTCTGGAAAATGCCGCGATACACGACCTCTACGGATCCGGTGCTCATTGTGCATTCCTCCTGGTCGGGTTATGAGAGTGAGGAGCCCCCCGGAAGCGAGGCGCTCGGATCATGGACTTGGGTTTTTTCCGCCAATCGGCCGGGCCCCTGACGGGGCTGACGGTTTTAGAACGGAAAGGGCCCGGCGGGATGGGGCTTTTGGGTTTAAAGACGCTCGAAAAATACGCTAAGAAAAGGCGTCCGTTAGAAACCGAACGGTGAAATGCGACGCAAGATCTCCGTCGCTTCGACAAGCGCGATAGCCCACATTCACCTTCCGTAATGGTCACGCGAACAATCATCGGCCCAGTCTTTGTTTCCGGTTTACCCCATGACGTGACTACTATTCGGACTGGTCGAGTACCGACAACATCTCTTCTACGCGCGAGAATTTTTCTCGCGGCTTTCCCGCAGGTTCGCCGCGTTGTATCTCCGCTGCGTCGATCTTTTGCCAGTCCGCGTAACTTACAACGCGAACATCGCGTTGTTTGAACAGTTCCTCGAGTCCATCGGCGCCCGGCTTTGCCGTAGCACCAAAAATCGAAAGGTCTTCCAACAGCGACTTTACGGTGGCGACGCTGTCGGCACGGTTGGTGCCGATAATTCCCGTCGGACCACGCTTAATCCAGCCGGCCGCGTATAAGCCCGGAACCACGGTCTCGCCATCCACGATGCGCCCCTCGCGGTTGGGGAATACGCCTCGATTCTCGTCGAAGGGTACCCCGGGAACGGCAACCCCCCGGTATCCGATGCTGCGGAATAGCAAACCACAGGCGAGCTCTTCCGACTCATCCGTCGCCCGCGCGACCTGCTGCGACGGCTCGCCCTCGAGGCGATTTCGCGCCAGCAACACCCGCTCGAGCCTGTGCTCGCCCCTGAGTTCGAGCGGGCTTCTCAAGAAATGAAGCTGACAGCGTCGACGGCGCGTTGGCAGCGGACGCGCCGCAAACGCCTGCAGGACTTCGAAGCTCTTGAGATTGGCCCTGTTGTTTCTGTCGGCGAGCTCTTCGCTGCTGGCCTCATTCAGCTCCAGATCTTTTGGGTCCACGACTGGCTCGCAGTCCGCTAACTCCTCGAACTCTCTGAGTTCCTGGTGGGTGAATTTCGCCTGGGCGGGGCCGCGGCGTCCCACCATATGGATGTTGCGAATCTTGCTTTCCGCCAATACTTCGAGTGCATGCTTGGCGATGTCCGAGTGTTTGAGTTCATCCACGGTTTTGGCGAGGATTCGGCATACGTCGGCCGCCACGTTTCCCTGTCCGATCACCACGGCGGTGTCGTCGGACAGATCGAACTCCAAATCGCGGTAATCGGGGTGACCGTTGTACCAGCCGACGAACTCGGTGGCCGTATGGCTGCCGCACAGATCCTCCCCCGGAACTCCAAGCCTTCGGTCGGTTTCTGCACCACACGCGAACACCACCGCGTGGTAACAATTTTTCAACTCCTCCACGCTGACGTCGCGGCCTACAGTGACGTTGCCGAGGAATCGAAATTCCGGAGACGCGGCCATTTTCTGATATACGCGGATGGCTTTTTTGAGCTTCGGGTGGTCCGGCGCGACGCCGCTGCGCACCAGTCCGAACGGCGAGGGCAAACGTTCGAACATGTCCACCAGGACTGCAGGCTCGGAACGAATCAACGCCTCCATGGCGTAGAAACCGCTAGGTCCGCTGCCGACGATGGCGGCGCGTATCGGATTCTGTTCGGAGCCAACGTCGCTCATATCCGGGCGCTCCCTATATCCAGAAATTCGAAAACATGCGGGGCCACGGCCTTATGCCCCGGTCAAAATCCCAGTTGTGCTTTTCTCTCCTCCGCGCCCGAATACGGATCCTGCTGGTCTTGTATCACCGGAAACATGAGGGCGCGTTCCTCGTTGATTTCAATCCAGTGCTCCATGTCCTCGGGGATCGGATCTTCGTAAATCGCCTCGACCGGGCACTTGGGGATACAGGCGCCGCAATCGATGCACTCTTCGGGATCGATATAGAGCATCTCCTCATCTCCGTGAAAACAAGACACCGGGCACACGGTGACACAATCGGTAAAGCGGCAGCGTTTGCAGTTGTCGGTCACGATAGTGGTCATCTTATTTCTCCTCCGTGCGACCGGGCGTTTACGGCTTAGTTCTGGTCGCGACGTTAGTGCATCATAAAAATAGGGATATCGGCGTGCTCCATAAGATGGCGGGTAACGCCGCCCATCACCATTTCTCGAAGGCGCGGGCGACTATAGCCACCGACGACCAGGAGATCGCAGCCGAGCGACTTCGCGTCGCCCAGCAGGGTTTCGCCTACGGAGCGTCCCTTGGCCTGGAACACGTGAAGTTTGGCCTCGATACCGTGGCACTTGAGGTAGTTCGAGACGTCGTCGGCGTTGGGGCTCTGTTTCATCCGCTTTTCCGACGACAGAATGTGAACAGCCCCGATGGTACGCAGGATGGGCAGCGCGGCCGCCATCGCCTGCGCCGCTTCCTTGCTCGCGTTCCAGCAGATGGCGGCGCCTCGCACGGCGACTTCAGTCACGGCCTCTCGCGGCACCATGAGTACCGGTCTTCCGCTTTCGCGCACCGCCGCTTCGAAAGAGCTTGGCGGGGGCGACACCCGGTAGGGCCGAGGCACGATGATGAGATCGGCGAGATGGCCTCGCCGAGCAATGATCTCGTTTCGAACGCCCGTCTCATCGTGCCACCATGCGTCGGGGGACCCCGGCGTTTCGCCGCGCTGCCGAGTCGGCAGCTTTCGCCGTTTGCACACGGCCTCGAATAGTTGTCTCAGTCGTTCGCTTTGCTCGGAGGCGCTGCGTTCGGCGGATTCGGTAATCGACGCTCTCATGCCGTTGGAGAGCCCGAGCGTCGCGTAGGGCATGAAGTTCGCCGGGTTTGGACGGACATGGAGAACGTCGAGGTGTGCCTCAAAGCGAAGCGCTGCGCAGGCCGCGGTTTCCAACAGCCGCTCGCTAATTTCACTCTCACGTATGGAGACAAGGATCGTTTTGATTGCCATGTTCAAGCCCGCAGCGGGTGGTATTCCTCGACCTTGGGCGGCTCCCTTGTGAATGCGCCGGCGTCACGCAGGTGTTCGATATGCTCCTCGTCGTAGCCGAGCAATTCTTTTAGAATTTCATTTGTATGCTCCCCGAGCAGCGGCGGACGATGGACCTCGACCGGCGAGTCGGACAACTTGATCGGACAGCCAACGTTCAAGAATGCACCGCGCTCTGGATGCGGTACTTCGACAACCATTTCCCGAAGCTTGACGTGTTCATCGTTCGCCAAATCCTTGGTGCTCATTATCGGGCCGCACGGTGCACCCACATCGTTGAGTACTTCCATAAACTCCCACTTGGTGTATTCGGCGGCAAACTCCTCAATCAATCGCCACATGTCTGGCTGGTTTTTGCGCCGCGCGTCGATGTCCGCGAAGCGTGGGTCGTTGGCGAGGTCCTCGCCTCCGATTCGCGTCGCCAGTGCCTTCCAGACATGCTCCTGAACAACCACGTACAGCCAGTCGTTCGGGCCGCCTGGTTTGCACGAAACCGCGTTGCCGAGCTGACCGCCGCCTGAGTCGTTTCCGGCTCGAGGCGTGAAGTCCTCAAATTTCTGCACGGAGTACTCTGGAAGCGGGCCGTGTTCGAGGCGCTGCTGATCGCGCCACTTGACCCGACAGAGGTTCATTACGCAGTCCATCATTGCGCACTCGACAAACTGGCCGCGGCCGGTGCGCGTGCGCTGGAGGAGCGCCGCGAGGATCCCCGAAAGCAGGTGGATGCCCGTGCCGGAATCGCCGATCTGCGCGCCGGTCACCAGAGGCGGGCCATCCAAGGTGCCGGTGGTGCTCATGGACCCACCCATGGCCTGCGCCACGTTCTCGTAGGCCTTGAAGTTCGCATACGGGCCGGTGGCCCCAAATCCCTTGATCGAGGCCATGATGATCTTGGGGTTTAACTCGTGGACATGCTCCCAGCTGAAGCCGAGCCGGTCGAGCACGCCCGGGCCGAAATTCTCCATCAGCACGTCACAGGACTTGACCAGGTCGGCGAACACCTCCTTGCCCATGGGATTCTTGAGGTTGACCGTGGTCGATCGCTTGTTGCAGTTCAGCATCGTGAAATAAAGGCTGTCCGCGCCGGGAACGTCGCAGAGCTGCTTGCGCGTGACGTCCCCGGTCGGGGGCTCGAGCTTGATGACTTCCGCGCCCATAAATCCCATCAGCTGGCTGCACGTGGGGCCCGCTTGGACGTGTGTCATGTCGAGAACCCTGATGCCTTCCAATGCTTTACTCATTTCTTTTACTCCATTCGTCGATGCGTAGTGGTGTCCGAAGTTACTCTAACCTCACTTGTACATGGTTTGATTCTTGGTGCCCGGCGCGTACTCGTTCGGGTCCACCCAGATGTTGATGACCGCGGACTTGCCGGTGCTGTTGACCGCCTCTCTGGCGCGCTGCAGTGCCGGCGCAATCTGTGCGGGATCGCGCACTTCTTCGCCGTAGCCCCCCAGCATCTCGCCGAACTTCGAGAACGGCACGTCACCCAGTAGGTTGCCGATATCGGCGCGCTCCTGGCCGTATTTAGCGATCTGTCCGTAACGGATCTGATTCATGGCGGAGTTGTTGCCGATGACGGCGATGTAGGGGGCGCCGAACCGATTTGCGGTCTCCATGTCGAAAGCGGTCATGCCGAAGGAGCCGTCGCCGTAGTAACAGAGTACCTCCTTGTCGGGGTGTACGATTCCGGAGGCGAGGGCGAAACCCGTGCCTACCCCCAGCGAGCCCAGCGCGCCCGGGTCCATCCAATTGCCCGGCCCGCGCGGCTGTACGGCCTGGGCGCTGATGGTGACCACGTCGCCGCCGTCGCCGATGTAGATGGTGTCCTCGGCGAGAAATTCGTTGAGCTCCCAGGCGACGCGATAGGGGTGTATGGGATCGTTGTCGGACTGGAACAGCGGCATCAGCTTTTCAGTTTTCGTCGCCTCCAGTTCGCGCAGCCCCTGAAGCCAGCCCTCCCGAGCCTTGGCGCGGTTGTCCGCGCGGCCCGTCGATGCATCGTGGACCGCCTTGAGGACGGCCCCAGGGTCGCCGACGATTCCGAGAGAGACGTCGCGGTTTTTACCGACCGTGCGGTAGTCGAGGTCGATTTGCACAATTGTCGCCTCGGTGCTCAGGCGCTTTCCGTAACCCATACGGAAGTCAAACGGCGTTCCGACGATGACGATGACGTCTGCCTTGTTGAAGGCGTCGCGGCGCGTGCGATGAAAGTGATGGGGGTCGCCGGGCGGCAGGATCCCGCGCCCCGAGCCGTTGAAGTACGCGGGAATGTTGAGCCCGCGCACCATCTCGACGGCCGCATCGTGGCCCCGGCAGTTCCATACCTGTGTCCCCAGCAAGATGGCCGGGCGCTCGGAATTGACCAGCAGATCCGCCAGCTTTTCTATGTCGGCAGGATCGCCGATGGATTTGGTGGACGCCCGGTAATGTCCGGCCTGCGGGATCACCGCCTTGTCTAGCGGCACCTCGCGGTCGAGCACGTCGCGCGGGATCTCCAGATAGCTGGGACCCGTTGCGCCGGCAAAGCACTCGCGGGCGGCCATCGAAATCATGTCCGCAACCCGCTCTGTGGAACGCACGCTGCCCGCGAACTTGGTAATCGGTGCCATGATGTCCACGTGGGGCAGATCCTGCAGCGAGCCCATCTTGTGCTGCGTGAGCGCCCCCTGGCCGCCAATGTGGAGAACGGGACTCTCGGATCGGAAGGCGGTGGCGATGCCGGTCATTGCGTTGGTACAGCCGGGGCCGGCGGTCGTGACGACACACCCAAGCCGTCCCGTCTGCCGCGCGTAACCGTCTGCTGCGTGGGCGGCAACCTGCTCGTGCCGCACGTCGACGACGCGAATACCCTCGTCGACGCAACCGTCGTAGATATCGATGATATGACCGCCGCACAGGGTAAAGATGGTGTCGATGCCCTCGTTTTTGAGGGCCTTCGCCACCAGGTGTCCACCCGATACGACATCCCCTTCGCGGCTTTTCTTGGCGAGCGTGTCTTCGGCCGTTCTGGAAACTGCCGTGACATCCCTGGCTGCAGTGGACATGATTTGAATCCTCCTTTGACTATATTCGTTTTTGACCTGCCGCGTGAACCGATCGGGCAGATGCCCGGCTAAAAAGCTACAAGCTGTTTATTGAAGCCAGGCAACATGTTTTTCGACGTGTTTGGCCAGGCTCAGCGTGTGTTCCTTGGCCAGACGCTCCGCAAGCTCGCTGTCGCGAGCCTCGAGGGCTTCGATGATGTGCATGTGATCGATGATGGAGCGGCTTGCCCGGTTGTCCTCCGAGATCGTTCGCATGCGAATGGAGCGAATGTGTATTAACAAGTTTTCAGTCATTCGCATCAACAAATCGCATTTACTCAATCGAAACAGCGCCTGATGGAACGAAATGTTGGTTTCGGAATATTCGTCGATGTGCGCCTGTACCTTGTCGTCACGGAAAGTGGCAAACAGGTCGCGCAATCCGGCGATTTCTTTATCCGTTGCCTGTTCCGTAATGAGCCGCGCCGCCATGCTCTCGAGCGCCGCCCAAACGGTGATCATTTCGACGATCTCTTTCTTGCTTTTGCGCGCGATGAACGCACCCCGTCGCGGTACGGTGCGAACGAAGCCCTCGTTTTCGAGCCTGCAAAGGGCCTCGCGGATGGGCGTCCGGCTTACCCCCAAATCCTCAGACAGCTGGCGCTCGTCAAGACGATGCTCGTCGCTGTCCGCATAGACGTTGATTGAGGTGATGGCGCGCTTGAGCTCGTCGTAAATGCGGCTCTTGAGCACCCGGCCGCTGTCGACGGGTTTCAGCGCTAGCGAAACGGTTCCCATGGTCAGTCACCCCTGATGATGCCGCCGCCGGGATGGGGTTCCGGTATGTGGTATACGGTATACCAGAGCCCCCTTCGGCGCAACCCAAAAGTCGGGTTTCATCCCCCTCGGAGGCTCAGCGCCGGGCCAGGCGGCGGCGCACGATCTGAAACGCCGGAGCCAGGAACAGTAAGACAGCGATCCCCATCAGCGGGCCGGAGATGGGCCGTTCAAAAAAGATCATGGGACTGCCGTGGTTGATGATGAGCGACTGACGCATGGACGCCTCCGCCAGCGGTCCCAGCACGA
>Ga0255048_10003177_pt1 | contig 10094 bp, 8 predicted proteins | sample JV7_2_2_MG_FD_183619 | JGI IMG/M metagenome (GOLD analysis project Ga0255048, IMG submission 183619) | Seawater microbial communities from Jervis Inlet, British Columbia, Canada - JV7_2_2 | ecosystem: Environmental > Aquatic > Marine > Inlet | place: Canada: British Columbia | collected 2016-10-06
GCTTGGACCCGGATGAATGTCGTCATCCAGTGTCAGCGTGATGGTGCCGCTCGCGCCCCGGTTTGTTTCAATCGAATAATGATCTGAAATAGACACATTGCCATTAGCGGTATTGTCTCGTTTCAGCATCCGACGACTGTCTGTCACAAGATAATTAACAACACTTATCAGTGACACTTGGTCATGCCCGCTACCGACCCCAGAAATCTCGATTGGATCTAGGATACTAATATCCCTTACCGTTCCGCCAGTCACATTGGTCTGACCCAAGATGCCATTCTTCATTTGAGCCGTACCGCGGTTATCAACGCACTTCGGCTCGCGTATTGTCACATTTCCTATATCGTCGTTGTCGTCCGTATTTGGAGCATAAACGACAATGCCATTGCCAATCTGACCATTAGTTGTATCATTATTTTCGTTAGGATTGATAATTGTCGGTCTGTTGATATTTAGAAGTGACGAATTAGATTTCCAGTTCTTGACGTAAATTCCAGAATTTCCACTGTTAAGTAAATAGCCATCGTTGTACTGAACTCTCCCTAGCATTTGCGTGCCGTGCTGAAACTGCATCCCGTCCCCAAGCGAGCCATCATCAAAGTGGTTATTGATGATAATGTCCAGCTCGTAATCCGCTGGTAGGTCATTAATTGTCATGTACATGCCAGCGCCAGCACAATTTCTAGTTGTAATGTCGTTTAGCCTAATTCCCTTCAACTCGTCGGTACTTACATTAGGCTCAATTGCGACTCCGTTTTTCGGATTTGTTCCGTCACTGTTTTCCAAGATTGCACCGTTCACTACACAGTCAATCGCTGATAGAATCGTAAGCCCACTACGACGACAATTATCACTCCTAAAGTTAGTTATTCTAATATTCTCGGCGTAATTCTTAACCGCACCGTTACCTATAACAATGCCATCTCCCCCTGCTTTCTTAGCAACAACATCGCGCATTTGGAAGTTCGTCGCACCAGCAACATGAAAAATATGTCGTTGTTCATCTGCAGTTGGTTTTGTGTTGTACTGCCATATTGAATTATTGCCAGTAAACGCTATATTATTGACATCACGAAAACGAATAAAACCTCTATTAGCTGCCATACCGGAATCGGGTATTGTTATTGTTACTCCTGGTTCGCAATAAATACTGGTATCCGACCCGACAAGTATTCCATCAGTCGCAGAAATTAACGAGTCAACAATATAGGTTCCTGCTGGAATATAAACACGAAAACCGCCAGCAATTAGCAGTGCGTTGAAAGCTATGGAATCGTCAGTGGTTCCATCACCAGCAGCACCATACCTCTTGACATTCCCCACCCGATACGTTCCATCAACGATTATCAGTCCCGCAGTCGTTTCCGCGGCCGTCTCCGAATAGTCCGGGGTAACACTGAAGCGATTGCTGACTGCCGTGTTGATAGCCTGCGCAAACGTCTTCAGTGGATTGGCCAGCTTGCTTAAATGCTTCGCCCACGTCAGTTGGTTGGAATCAACCTCAGAACCATCATCCGACGGTGGAGACGCATTGAATCCGGTTAAGCTTGGCGGTGAATATGAGTCGGCCATGATCTACTCAGCTAAAGGTCGGTGAGTTCGCTCGGCGCTTCAGCGGCGGCAAGTCGGCCAATTAGCCGCCTCAGTATTTCCTGCTTCGTTCCATCCGGCGACAGTTTCAGTTTCTTCGCAATGGTTCGAAGTTTGGCCCGTCGCATCTCGGCTAGATTGACGCCTTCGATCGTGTATGGACATTGTTTCGGGCAGATGTACACGACCGGAATATTTGTAATCATGACGAGCCTATATGTTGTCTATGCTGAAGCTGTTGCCGCCGATGGTATCATGAACCGTTGAACCGGCATCCAGGCTGATCTGTATGTCGCAAGTGGAATCATTGGTCGTAGCACCAGTGTCATTCCATTCCCATGTTCTCGTCGCGCTTACCTCGATCCACGCATCCTCAGCCGCGGCCAGTGTCGTAAACGCCCCTGACCCTACCTTGTTCGTAAATCGAACGTGTACGGTCTCTAACCCCGCCCTTTCCGGCGGTTCAGCCCAATTCCCTACAAAGTCCCAATTCTCAGCGCCATCAATATCGTCGCGCTTTTCATAGGTGCCATCCGTCAGGAACCGAAAGCCAACCGTTGAGTCGTAGGGGGAACCGGCATCAATGGCGACGGCCGTAACGACATCATCGACCTGGAACGTAGTGCCGCCCCCCGCCATAACCGCAGCCGCAAAAACCGGGTTCATGCTGCCGTGTCTCCGTACACAGACCACACGTCTGCTTCATCCTGGAACAAGATAATGACGCTCTTTTGCTTCCGGGTTTTGCTGCCGATCGCGGTTTCAAGCGTTGCTGTGCCAGATACCGTTACCTGGCCGGCACCGTCCTGCTTGATGATCACGAAATTTCCGACCTTGCCAGTGCCAGTATCCAGCGTAACAGCGATTGCGCTGGCGTTGTTGTACCGAATGAACGTGTTCATGTCAGCCGTCGCCAGCGTGTCGGTCGTGTCGGTGATGGTCTGGATGCGTATCCCTGCGTCCGTATACTCCATCCGCTTCGGCACGCCGGCATCGTCAACGATAAACCCGTCCGTCGCCGCAAGCGCATTACCCTCGATCGCCGCCAGTCCGGAGAAGTCCAGGTTATAGATCAGGCCAATCCACTCGGCCCCGTCACAAGTAATAATGACGCCGAGACCAGCCGCTAGAGAGACGGTCGGAGAACCATTGATTGACTCAGAGGCATTCCCATCGATTGTGACAATCGCTGAGCCCGTATTGAATATCCCAACCGGAAAGCCGTCACCGGCATCCGCCACGGCAGGCAGGGTAATTGTAGTGGTTCCGGTAACCGAAAAAACCTTGCCGCGATCCCCGGGCGCCGCAACCGAGTAAGCAGTCGACTTGGTTTCGAACGTCCCGCCAAACTGTGCAGCATGAGCGTTGACGCTGTTCGTGTTGATCGACTCAAGTGCGGTCTTCAGCGGGCCAGAGAGTTTGCTGACGTGCTTACCCCACTCAAGCTGATTCCCTGATACCTCGCTCGCATCATCAGAAGGCGGTGAGGCATTGTAAGCCGCGCTTACAGCAACAGAAGTGTATGGATTAGAGATGGCGATATCCTCCGACAGTCATCACTCTTCCTCGTCAATCGCGCCCTGTTCGGTCAGGACATCGACAACCCATGCGTTTAAACGAGCGCGTATTCTGGCAGCAGTCGCATGGGTTTTGCCCGGCATCAGCAACACACGGAATAAAGACTCGTCCTGAATCGCGTCGTTCAACAACCGCCGAGCAGGGTCTTGTACCCCGGCTTTGAGCAACCTTGCTACTTGGGACGCTATGATTCCCGGCGTTTGGACCGTGCCGCCACCGGTCTTGCCGGCAATCACACGCCCGCCCTGTGCGCCTATTACCCGGCCCAGAAGAGATGTTATCTGACCAGGCGTATCGCCAATAACGCCCTCTCCTGCTTGTGTTGCCTTTCTCGCTCGATCGAGAACCACAGCCGTATTCTTTATTTTCACAATACGCTGCAATTCTTCGCGGGTAAAAAGGCCCTTCATCGCCGCAAGCACTTCCGGGTCGTCAAGCTGTTTAATCAGTTCGGCGCCGGATACGAATGCCTGATCATTCTTATCCAGTGATTTTGTAATCAATGACTTGCGCATCAGGAAATCCATAAATGCAGCTTTCAGTCCTCGCTCGGCCTGTCCGGTCGGGTCTTGCCGCGTTAGAGCAACGAGCCCTTCCATCGCTTCCTGGGGCTTAGCCGTTTTGATGGCAGACTGAATTTCGGTGCCAAGAGGTGCATTCACGAATACCGATGCGCGAGAAATTAGTGGGTCAGCAAATTGTTCAAGAGCCTCCAGTTCGCCGGCCGCTATCTGCGCTCGCTCCATCGCCCGGCGAGTCTCCGGGAACCTCGCCAAAACCTCTTCATTCTGCTTCAGGAAGTTTCGCGCGGCAGCCTGATTTACCCTGTTGTCAACAAGCACCGATCGTTTGAAATCGGTGATTAAAAAATCCGAGATATGCTTCCGCATAACTTCTTCGTCGCCGCTTCTGCGAACAGCCTCGATCAGCGCATCCGTCTCGACCTTGGCGCGCGGACCTCTAACGCCAACCGTGCTTTGTAAGGTCAAAGACGATGGAACTGCATCGCCACCACGCTTATCCGCCCCAAGCAACCTGCCAACCGGCCCGCGAGTGAATCGATCATTAAAGTCGCGCGAGAACGCCACTGCAACATCAACCGCTTCGCGGACTTCTGGGCCACCAACAGTATTGGCAATGTCCTCAGTTATCGCATCAGCCAGTTCGTTTGCAACACGCGCTTCATTGAATTTAAAGTCGGCTTCTGCTGATCGTGCCGTTTCACGCAACTTACCCTGCAGGCTGCGAAGTTCCCTGACTGTGGTCTCATCGCCAAAGAAATTGCCGTTCGGCGCTTGCTCGGTCCCAGGATCAAGGAACTTTCTTGCGGCGGCAGGGATGTCTTCCTGTTGTGCCTTGCCCAAATCCAGCGTGAACTCCACGTATTTTTCCTGCGCGGCAGTAGTTGGCACTGCGGCATCTTGATCAATCGATCGGTGTAACTGTCGCTCCTGATTTCGTGCCGCCTTTCGAACCCTCAGAATTTCCTCACGAGCAATGCGATTGATGTCCTCTTGAGTGCCAGAAACACCCAACTCAGCAAGGCGCTCATCAGAACGCGCGGCGGCCATACTCAGCCGGGTATCCAGTAGTTCCCTCAAATAGTCTTTTACCTTTGCAGTTGGTATTTCCCTGACTTCCTCCTGCATTGCGCTTCGAATGACTTTATTTACGTCGGACAATTGGCGCTGCCTCTCAATTGACAGTTCCGGAGTTGATTCAAGAACCGATGCCTCAAGCGACAGAAGGCTTTCTTCTTCAATTTTTTGAGCCGCAGTCAACGAAGCATCTTCCAGAACATCCGTCCTTTCAAGTCTCGCTGCCGCTACATCCGGGTCTTCAACCGCTCGCCGCACTCTCGCCTCCGCGCGCCGTCTGCCGCCCCTTCGGCTAAGCCCGGCAATAATGCTGCGCACGCCGCTCGCTATCTTTGGTCCCAGAAGAGGAATTTTTTCAATTAGATTCGAGGTGGCCCTTCCAGCGGATCGCGCCAAAGGGGGGGCCGCACTCGGACCAAACCCACCGATAATCTCGGCCATGGCTTGCACGCCCGGAGAGTCAGGAAATCGCTGTGCCGCTTCAAACGCTGCCAGACCGGCCGATGCTGCCGCTGTGGTCTCTGCCGTAATAAATGCTCCGGGTGCCCTAACGGCAGTTTCAGCAACGTCCTGAGCAACTGCACTGGCTACGCCCGGCTGAGCCTGAGTAATCGCCCCCGGCACTTGGCGCGGTAATATCTGTGAGGCTGCCGCTCTGGTGCCAGCAGCGACAATCGCGGGCGCGGCGACCGCTGATGCCCCTACGACCTGTCCAACCCGTCCTGCGCGTCCTAGCGCCTCTTCCTGCCCCGGCGGGACCGTCAGGCCAACCTTGGCCATCATGCTCTGGATATTCTGCGAGCCGCCAAGTGGGGCCTCATGACCCAGATTCACCACATTCAGCATGGCATTAGCAAGATCGACCGGCGCGCCGACAGTCTGCGCGATCCCGACACCGGTTCCGGCATCAAGTCGCTCAAGAGCGCTCCGGTCTTCGATGCGCTTGCGGCGGATGGCGGTGCCGAGTCTCTTGGCCGCCGCCGCAGCCCTCTCTTTGTCTTCGTCATTGTCGGCTTCACGAGAAGCCGCAGCCGCAGCCTTGAATGCGCGTTCCATCCTTTGTAAAGTTTGTTCGGCCATTATTCTTCTTCCGGTGCGAAGAAATCCAGATCCGCCTCCATCTCAGCATCGACATCTTCCTCTACGTCGAACGACTCAATCAACTGACTGTATGCAGCCTTCAGTGATTCGAGTTCGCTAATATTGCCTTTCAGCGCGCCCTGATCTTCGGGGCTCAACGGCGTTTTCAGCATGTTCTGCATACGGGTAATTTCACTGTCGACCAGTTGAACCACACCCTGAAATTTTGATTTCGCGCGATCCGGTCCAGTTAAAAGGCTGTTCGGCGTAACCGTCAACTTCAAAAGGTCTTCGCGAATGTCTTTGGCTGGCCGACCAGGAATCGCAGCCTGCAGAGAGAGTTTCGTCTTCTGCTGCAAGGTGTTCAGCGCAGTAGTCGACGCCTGCGTGTCCTCAAATGTCGCCCCCGCTCCAATGGCATCTGTCAGTACATTCACGACATTCTTGAATACGCCTTCGCCGCCGAGAGCGGCGCCCAAATCAACATCCGTCTCAACGATCGGCGGAACGACTTCCGGCGGCGGAGCCGGAATCGGATCGCCAACAGGATCGCCAGTCGCCTTGTCAAGAACCACGCTTTCATTCGTAATCGGATTCGTGCTGACAGCAAATCGACCTGTCGCTATACCAACCGCAGCTTCGTCACCGACGAATGGGGTCAGCAGGGCTACGCGCTCGGCAATCGCTGACTCATCCTCGGTCGGGTCGAACTTGAGCGTAACCTGTTTATTTGGACCGCGCTCCACAACGGCCCCCACAGGGAACCCGGCCTCAGCCACTTCTTCGTCAGAGAGTAACGTAAACTCGCCACCACCTTCCGGCTCTTTGGAGCCGAAAGTAATATGCAATTTCCCGTTGGAATCCCTCTGCACGATAGACCCCGGAGTGAATCCTTGCTCGACCACTTCTTCCGGTGAAAGGGTTTCGAATGTCGTTTTCGAATCCTCGCCACCGGGGCTGAAACTCGTTATCAGCTTCCCGTTGGATTGTTCCTGAACAATGGTTCCAGTGGGGAACCCGAGCGCTACCGCCTTCTCATCAGGCAGGGTTACGAACTGGTCGGCCGCAGCGCTCGCCGGGTCGCGAGTTGGCTGAGATACCGGGCTCAATCGCTCGTCGGGGCCAGCCTGAATGACGCGCGGATCATCTTCTGCGAATCCTGCAGCGGCTTTTTGCTCTGGCGTAAGAGTCGTGAAGTCGCCACTCGTGTCCTCAATAGACGCACTCTGTACGCCAGCATCGAACAGGGCCATTTGCCTATCAACAAAATCCCGGCCAGATGGAATGGCACTTGGGTCTATTTTAGAGTTTGCTGCAGTAGCCCTGGCCTCTTCAAGAAATTGACCATAAGACATGGCTGAAGCGAGCGCCGCTTGCCGAAATTTTTCCATCTGTTCCGGCAGGGCGCCTTTCGCGGCAGCGTCTCTGGCGTAACCAGCAATCATGCTTACGTTGTTGACGGCCGATTCCCGGGCTTTCTCGGCAGCATCCTCAACCTTCTGAATTGCGGCAGTGGCCTCTGCCTTCTCCCTTTCATCGGCCTCTACTTTTCTTTGGTTGATGGAATCGCCTATGGCAAGACCAGACCTCAAACCCCTAGCCAGGCCAGCGCCCGGCGAATCAAAATTAGCCATAGCTTAATACCTTTGACCTGTATTACACATTCAATTAAGCGGTGGATGGTCGCGCGCCACCGAAGGTTGATCCCCCAAGGCCGAAAAGAGTTCCGGCTAACTCGAAAAAACCGCCAGCAGCAGCCGAACGCATCTCTGCTGTCGCAACTGAAATGTCTTGGTTCTGTTGTGACGCACTAGCGGATAAATTAGCCGCAAGGGTTGTTTCAAAGTTCAATTGACTTAACACTGCCGTCGCACCCGCTATTGACGATTGAAACTCATCGCTAATAAGTTGCCGCGTCAGTTCAAATTCCTGAAGGAACGACTCAGCGCGTGCTGCTTCTTCAATCCGACCAAACTCTGCCTCAGTAGATGCAATCTCTCGTGAAGCGAAACTTGAACCTAAAACCCGGCGCTTCCCGAGTTCTTCGCGAAGATTGCCAACCGTTCTTGAACCCGCGGCACGAATTGCTTCAATACGACTTTTCGTGAGACGACCGAAACCAGGTTTTACATCGGGCCGAAGTCCACGGATCTCTTCTGACAGCCCTTCAAATCCACCACGAACATCCGACAATGCCGCCTCACCTTCCGCCGTTCGGTTAAGATTAAAACTATTGGTATTGCGATTAAATGATCCAGAGAGTCCAGGCGAGCTAAATCCAGCCGGGCTAAATGAGCTTAGGGCATCACCGGCCTTGCCTTGCTCCTTAGAGCCAAGGGTCGCCGCAGCTACCCCGCCCGCCACTAATGCTAATGTAGTCAATACACCCATCGCTTATAACCTCTTCGCAAACGATCGTTCATGCGGTGTGTATCCAGCTTTCTCATACATCTCGCCTACCCGAACCGGCTGCATTGATTCAAGAGCAATCATCGTCCAATACGTGCAGCCAATTGCTCGTGCGGCATTTTCTACCGCCTCAAGCAACCCCTTGGCAGCCCCTCTATGACGATACGCCGGGTCCATATACCAAAACATTTCAGTGCCAGCCTTGTAACCGTCGTTCGCAAATATCGGAGCAGATACGCCGCCTACAAACCCCACTATTTCAGTGTCCTCCTGTGCTAAAAATAACAACCCCTGATCAGCCATGATCGGTAGCCAGCGCATAATTGACTCTTCGTCATATGGTACTTCTGCGCTATACTCCGTTTGCTCCCAAAACGATCTGCCCTTCAATGCCATTTCGGCGAAGTCTGGCTCTTTTGCCGCTCTGACTATCATGCTGAATCAAGGCGCGCGGTTATTGACCGACAGTATAGAATAACATGGCGTGGTTACCGCGAGAAAAATAATCCACAACCTTGCAGCCCCGCCGCACCAATCCGTATGACGCCATGCGCGTCCAAAACCTTACGTTATCATCACAGGAGAAAACAAAGATTTTCATTTGCTTCGATATCTCTTTCAGAAACACCGCTATCGCCTCCACTCTATTTCTGGGGGTCGCCCATGGCAACCATTGAACCGCGGGCTCAATACCATTGGCCCCCATGGTCTGCGCCATGAACACGCACACCGGTCGAAGACCGTCATCTCCCTGAGCTTCAACTATCCATTCGTAAGGAGCGCCCGCTATAATTTCTAGCGCCTTTTCCTCAAAGCCATCCTGCGATAGATTGCCCGCCATAATATCGCGCCACATGCCCAACTGATAAGCCGCCCACAGCCAGCGCATATCCGAATCCATAATATGCCTGATTCTTGGCTTGCGCTTCAGCAGGGAGCGCTTAACTGGCGAAGTCGAACCTGAGCCCGACTTCTGTAATCGCAAAGTCGTTGTTATCATCGACCGTGGCCTGTACTTGGAATTGATTTCCTTGTCCGGGGACATCAAAGATGCGCCGGATGATTCGATTAAGCTGTCTTGGTCCATAGTAAAAATTACCGCCATAATAAACGGCGCCGCCGTATGGCGTATCGTAGGTAACGGCCGTCGTTGTAATCACCTTCTCGGAGTCAAATGCGTGTTCGCCAGAAAATAAAAACTTCAGGGTTACAGTGCTGCTGGTTGCTAATTTCCTGTGCGATAACCATCCTTCCATCTGATGCAACTTCGAATCCAGCGGCGCCGAATTGAGCTTGGATATGCGTGTAACCTCAACCGAATCCGTGCCACCGTCACCCGACGTTCCAGATCCTTCCAAACGATAGAGCCGACCAACCGAATCCCCCATGAACGTATATTCCAGCCCGTCCAACGGATCACGGCACACCATTGTAGCAGTCGGCAGAAACGACAATTCGTGCCTGGTCGTCCATTTGACCCACGGAGAAAGTTCCGTGCCAACAAAGTCTAGGTGTAGCACCCACACTTCCTGCTGGTTATCCGGAAAGCAATACACTCGCTTCAGGCGCGGATTGTAAATATTCGTCCAGCCAGTAAATGTCAGAATGTCCGGCCGAATCTTGAATGACAAGTCATCAAATTCGACATCGCCAAATTTATCAGTCGAATTCAGACTTTCAATTTTTCCCGGTGAGCCATAGATAATATCGTTGCTGGTTGCCACCACGGATTCGCGACCACGCGCCCCGGACCCGTCATGCAGCTTATCAAGATCAAAGTCTTTTGCTGTCGAGCCCGTCAGCTTTTCGAATGCCCCCGCTTCCTGGCTGATCGCCAAT
>Ga0255048_10003178_pt1 | contig 10092 bp, 18 predicted proteins | sample JV7_2_2_MG_FD_183619 | JGI IMG/M metagenome (GOLD analysis project Ga0255048, IMG submission 183619) | Seawater microbial communities from Jervis Inlet, British Columbia, Canada - JV7_2_2 | ecosystem: Environmental > Aquatic > Marine > Inlet | place: Canada: British Columbia | collected 2016-10-06
GATAAGTTTGTTTTCGATTAGGAATAAAGCTTGACTGGAGTCGAGGCGGCGGGCATACCCTCCGCCGTAACCCCTTGATGCTCAGTAACTTACGCAGCGATAAAAAAATAAAAAAAACTGTTGACACTCCGGAAATCTGTGGTATACTGTTCTCAGTTATGACAGATATGATCAGTTGTGAAGAGGTCTTCGGAGTGGACGCGGATGCGCGTTCGGAGTTTGATGCGGTGTGCGACGAGTGGCTGAATGAGTCCATCCTCGCGCAGGACGCGGAGGAGGATCTCGTCGAATGCGAGGGGTGCGGCGAGCAGTGGTACGCCCATCAGGCGGGCGCGAACGGCCGCATCGAGTGGTGTCGCAAGTGCTACAAGAACGACCCTTACTACGTCTAAGTTACTAAGCTTCAAGGGTTTAGCTCGGCACCCTATCCCCCCGCCGTAAACCATTGGTAATCAGTGGCTTGCAGAATCACCCGATTTCGCACACTCCTTATTTAACGCTTATTAGTTCGTTCCTATTTACTATTTATTACTTGACTTTTTGTGTGCAGTTGCTATACTTATCTCCGTTATGAGAAACTTGGACGACCTAAAAGAACAACTTCAAGAGGATGTAATGACTTGGCATGACGGCCTCGACAATAATTATGCTTACCCACATCTTGACAAGATAATTTGCGACCATGGTCACGCGCCAAACAATTGGAATGACATGGACACTATTTGCAACATAATTATTGAAAGAATAAACGAATATAAAAATGACAACCCGACACTTAACTAAAACCTATTCAATCGCTGACTATGACACAGACCGTCATCCTAAGCACTACGAAGTCAGTTGGTCAAATCTCTCAGGCAAAACCTTTTTGCTCATATCTAAAGACATGCCAAATCATTGGAAGTTTTTGGTTGACTTGTTGGAGTACGAAGGGTACAAGAAAATTTAAAAAAGTTTTAAAAAAAGCTTGCTATTTGCTACAGAGGTGTTATACTAGTGGAAGCAGTAAGGGAACGGCCCTTCTACAAAAAAAGTTGAATAAAACATTATGAAGACTACCGTATACGCATGGGGCGCAGAGAAGAACAACGTTCTTCATGTCTACGCCGGAATGACTACCCAAAAAGATTTGGGAATACGACTCAATGGAGTCAAGGACATCATGGTTGGTGCAGCCGACTCATGGTTTGGTGGGCCAGAAGATAGTGCGCTTGGTGCATATAATCTCGACTTGATTTATGCAGACTCCACGCAAAACTACTCACGCCACAAAGAGCAGAAAGCGATTAACGCTGTCTGGGCAGTCGAACAGAAATACCGCAACGCTTCGTTGCCTGTTCGTTCTCTAAACTCCAACCGCGCTGTTGGACTCGGAAGTGTGCAAAAGTATCTTGACCGCACAAATAGCGTATACGGTCACGTTCTGTTGCACGACACGGAGCTTGACAGCAACTTCAATAATGGAGTGTTTCAAGCTATCGAATCTTGGATCAAAGAAAAGGTTCAAGACTCCACAACCCTCAAACGCAAGTTTGAGACAGCACTCATCGCAAAGCAACAGAAACAAGCGTTGATTGCTAACATCACGAAAGTGCTTGGCCTAGAGCCGGTACTGGCGTAAAACCAAGGGCGTGGGGGTCGCTGCACATTGGCCCCCGCGCCCTCTTTTCGCGGAGTAACCAAGTGGTTAAGGTGCGGCTCTGCAAAAGCTGATTCGACGGTTCGACTCCGTCCTCCGCGTCCAACTTTAATCCGTAACTCGTTGATTACCAACGGGTTACGGCGGCGGGTTAGGCCCGCGACCTAAACCCTTGGTACCCAAGGGTTTACGTTAACGCAAGTTAATGCTTGACTTATTTGGTGCAGCTGCTATACTTATCCCTGTTATGAGCGAACAGTCTTATTTACAGGCTCCGAGTTCGGCGAACGCCCGTGTTGATATCGCAGGCGTCGAGGGCAGTCTTGAGTACATCGCCGAGAACATCGGCACAGAGTGGTGCACGCTGGATGACATCAAGGGTATCATCGATGAGTCCCGCAAGACTCTTGACGGGGCGCGACATGAACTTCGCGACGCAGAGGCGTCACACCGCACACAAGTCATAGAAAGATTGATATGAGCGAAATTGATATTGCTATTGATGAGTTTAGAGTTAAGGGCGTCATTTGCCCCAAGTGCGGCGGCTATGGTGGCGGCACTTGGAACGGAAACGAGCATGGCCCCTTTCAGAATTATATGCCGTGTTATCACTGCGGAGATTCTGGTTGCATTAGCTACGCCGACTGGATGGAAGAATTGGAGCGACAAGAAATAAACGCTTGACATTTACTGTGCAGCTGTTATACTTATTGAAGTTATGAGAAACGAAATAATTGTAGATGAGAAACCAATGTTCTCGGCATCAGAGATGTATCCGGGATTCAGCATGACGTTGGCGAATGGCTGGGAAATCTCTGTTCAATGGGGCAGAAACCATTATTGCGCCAACCGAGACAACCCAAACAAAGAGAGCCGTAGAAGTACAACCGCAGAGGTTGCAATCTTTGCTCCTGATAAGGACGGATTTCCTCGTGACTGGTGGTCTTATGACGAAGACTTGAATGAAGTGGTCGAGCAGCCAGAAAGCACTTATGTCAACGGTCATCTGACGACCAACCAAGTGGCAAATATAATTGCCATTATATCGAAAAAAAGTGCTTGACATTGTGGGCCAGATGGGCTATACTATAGATTCTGTTATGAGAAAGATAATCGAAATGATAAAAAAGATAATGAAGAAGGATGCTGTGAGAACACAGGAATTGAAGTACCAGCGCGAATACGATGGCGAAGTGAACAACTACTTCGTCAATATATTCGAGGATTGGGCTGATTACTATGTCGCCTATACTTACGATAAGCACGGAGCGAATTGCGGAGTGAAGCGATTCAATAAGGGCAACATCCAAGAGATGAAGCCAGCAGCACGCAACTTCGCGCTTGTTACCGCATAATGAACTGGAAACAAGACTTCACACTTACGGACAAGCAACGAGACAATCTTATCGCTTGGGAAGAATGGGGCAACAAAATGAAGATGCTCCGCGCAATCCATAAAGAGATTGCACCAAAATTAGCCGCAATGCGCGGCGACGCTCTTTGAATATTTGAGTTGGCGGTTTAAATACGCCTCCATCGCCCTATATCGATTGGATTCATCCAGATGATAGGGGACAGGGATGGTAAGACATCTTACGCTGGAGCAGGACTTACCTGTGCATTTGCTGGTGGCGCGGCAACAACTCATTGAATTTCCTCTCTCGACGGAGAGAGGTCGGTGTGGCAGAATAATCCCTCCCACGGGGATAATGCAGCGACTGCAAGAAGTACGGAGACCTATCGGTTGAGGAAAATTGCGGGTGAGTCCGAAGTAAGTAGATCTGAAACATTTGTTTCTTGGGTACTGAAAAGGTGCGGGTACACAAATACTCCCGCCACCATTTTATTTAATATGAAGGTAAGTAATTACGATAAGTTACTAGAGGCATTCGGAAAAGAAAAAGTGAAGACTAAACATTTAAAACAAAAGGCTGATAAGAAAAAGGCAGTCAAGAAGACTCGCGCAATAAAGCGAGCAGATGCAGACAAGTTGGATGCGTTGCGCCAAGACCTGACGCGCAAGATAGAATACAGTCTCGGACACATCATTCAAACGAATGCCAAAAACTGTGAAGCAGTCTCCTTCTTAAAAGGCAAGATGAAGAAGATACGCCAAACAATCTCTGAATAATTTTCCCCTCCGCGTTCTCTCATAACTAACGCGCCCCCTCCCCGCAATGGGGAGGGGGTAACTTCTTGAATACCAATGGTTTGCGACGGCGGCCTAGCCCCCCGGGCCTAAACCCTTGATGCTCAAGGGTTTAGCTCATGGAAGTTTTGTCTTGACTTCTCCTATTAAGGGCGCACCTATTTAGCTTCTGATTTTTTGTCCTTGACATATGCTGCGGGTGTGCTATACTCATTCTGTTATGACGAAAAACCTATTGCGATTCGGATTTGAGAACGCCAAGCTGAAAGGGATTTGGCACTTTTCTCTGCCCTCTGGCTATACTTGTCCCGGTGCGTCTGGTTGTTTGACCTACGCAATCAAAGAAACTGGCAAGATAAAAGACGGCCCCAACCAAAACTATCGTTGTTATGCTGCGATGGACGAAGCGCGTTATCCATCAGTCCGACGACAACGCTGGCACAACTTTGATTTGCTAAACGCAACCAAGACAATCAAAACCATGGTCGACTTAATTTGCGACAGTTTGCCCGAAGCAATCAAAACAGTGGGCGGCATTATGCGTGTCCACATTGGCGGCGACTTCAAGACTCTAAACTACATGAAGGCGTGGCTGCTGGTTGCACAAAAATATCCACGCAGTAAATTCTACGCTTACACGAAGAGTCTGCAATGGTTGAAAGTTTGCCAAGACAACAATCTAATTCCCCACAATTTTTCGTTCACTCAAAGCTGGGACGGCAAACACGACGACATGATTGAAGATATAGGTGAAAAGTCTGCGCGTGTCTTTTTTGACCCTGATGAATTGAAAGCATCCGGCTTGGAGCATGACCACGACGACAGCCACGCAATCCACAACAAGCGCGGCGAAGATTTCGCGCTCCATGTCCACGGCTCCCAGCCAAAGGGAAGTAAAGCATCGGCGGGACTGAAAAAGTTTGACAAAGCAGGAATCAAAGGTTATACTCATAAGAGTAAATGTACTTGATTGCTGTTTTACTCGCTGGGGTTGTTATAGTAACAACCGTTATCCTCAAAAAAAATGATTGACAAACTCAACAGAAAGGTTATACTTAATAAAGCATGAACAAACTCGATAAGTTCCTGACGCAGGTAGGTGGGCGTTTTTCCACCTTGACCCTCAAAGAGGGAAGTACCAACAAGGACTATTGCGCGCAATTTATTGGCGCAAGCCCTCAGTATGTGACATTCAACGATGTCTCGACCGGCCTCGACCGCAAGGTTAGCCGCAAGCGCATCGTGTCTGCTCGCGTAGGCAAGTCGCGTTATCGCGCACGCTAAACGGGCCAGTCCTTCTCTCATAGCAACCCCTGCAGTTTAGACTTGACTGCAGGGGTTTTTTGTGTAATAATATATAGATGACGAGGTTGGAAGCATACAAGAAGATACGCAAGCCGCTCCCGCCGCCCACACAGCGGCACAAGAGCAAGGTGAGCTATACTCGCAAGCCCAAGCACAAGAAGGCCCTAAGTCCTTGAGTATCAAGGGTTTAGGGGCGGCGGCCTAGGGGGCGCGACGCAAACCATTGGTAATCAGTGACTTACGTATCAAGACAAAAGTTTTTGTTGCGATACCGCATTTTTTGCTTGCAATCCTCTGCACAGATGATATACTCTTAACTGTTATGGCAATGACTGGATTAATGTTACATTGCGGTGCTTCACAAGTTCCTTACGAGGAAGTGGAGCAATCTCACACTCCTGACCCCACGGATACGTGGACGCCTGTTCCGCACAGTCGGCTGGTCACGGAAGTTCGCAGCCACCTTGACCGTGCAAATATCACGGTGAAGGAGGAATCACACGCGCTCACGCATGATGGCGGGCGTTATTTTGGCCTGTTCCGTTTGGGACAGGAGGGTGCCACCGAATACGGTAGCGTCATGGGCGTGCGTAACTCGCACGACAAGCGTTTTCCTGCTTCGTTGGTGTTTGGTGCAAACGTTTTTGTTTGCGATAATCTCTCCTTCATGGGAGAAGTGAAGCTGTCCCGCAAGCACACGCGCCACATCATGCGCGATCTTCCTGCGGTAGTTTCCCGCACCTTGGGCAAACTCGCCGACCATTGGAACTTCCAAGAGAAGCGTTTCGACGCTTACAAGGAACGTGAGCTTTCCAATATGCAAGCGAATGACCTCATCATTCGTGGGATGCTGTCGGGCGCTTGTACCAAAACTCATGTCATGGACATTGTGCATCAATGGCGCACACCGAACCATGACGAGTTCAAACCGCGCAATGCGTGGTCAATGTTCAACGCCTTCACAGAGGTGTTGAAGGGCAACCTCAACGCGCTGCCCAAGCGCACCGAATCTCTCCACGGTCTGATGGATGGAGAGTGCGGAATCGCTCCGCAGCGAGAATTGTCTCTGGCGTCCTAACGGGACACAAACAAGGAGACGAACTAACCCTCCCCGCAATGGGGAGGGTTTTTTGCTTGACATACGTAAGTTGTTGGGCTGCAAGGGTTTAGGTCGAGGGGCTAGTCCGCCGCCGTAAACCGTTGGTAATGAATGACTTACGAATCTCCCTTGTTGCGCCCCCTCTTATTACCCCTTATTTATGCTACAATTATTTACAATTCTTTATTTAGCAATTATTTAATTCACTTATATTATGTATTAAGCTATTTATCGTTCACTTATTCACTTATTAAGCTTTTATTTGTTTCAGTTCCAATTATGTTCTTTACTAACTAATATATTAACACAATTTTCTTTTGTTTTATGTAAACAAGTATTGCTTGAAATTAATTCATATACTCTAGTTAATTGGACTTCATCTAGTTCGTTTATCTTATTAAGAACATATCTCTTAATAATCTCAATAGGAACATCTTTGTATGTATTACGCTCCTGCATCATCATCCCATGAGTCGTAAAGGTCGTAATCTTTCATGCGTTCCTTGAGAGAGGTAATCTCAAGTTCGGCATCAACTATCCCGCGCAACTCTTTGAAGAACGCATCCAAGGTTGTGCCATCTGCACGGTGGTGTCTTGCGTATTCCTTGATAAGATTTTCAACTACCCAGAAGTATGTCATAACAGGGTTAAGTATAGCAGTTGCTCACGATTTGTCAATCATTTTCTTACAATGAGCCTCGACAAGATGAACTCCTTCGTTGGTGATGTTACGTTTACCGTCAATTACAAGGAGATTCTTACGCATTAAGTACAACTCATGGTCGCGTTGGATTGCGCTGCGACTCAAACCAGTCTTTGCCGCCAACATCTGTAACGAGCATTGACCATCACGCCGCAAGATTTTAAGCAACTGCATTTCGGTTGCAGTAAGACCAAACGGCATCACTCCAAGTTGGTCAAAGAATGGCTCCAAATCATCAGCAGTAAATATCTTATCTCCTTTACGCGCACAATACAAGGCAACATCGCGTCCACGCATCACACAAGAACGCGCATTTCCTCGACTCGTTTTGGCTAACTCGCGTAAAGCGACTTCAGAGAAATCAATATCCTCGCATTGGGCGGCGAATATCTTCGACAAATCCTCGTAAGAATAGTCCTCAAAATCAATCGTAGTCAAACGATCTTTGAGTGGAGGGAAAATCTTATCCGATTCAGTAGTGGCAAACATGAATGTCTGCTTCTTGAAATCAAATGGATAAACTCCATCACGCCAATGAAGTTCCTTGGTCGTGACCTTCTCTGTATTGAATACAGTCAAAAAAGCGTTCGTTAAATCCTTGGGCAATTCGTGTGCCTCATCAAACAGAATGGTCAACTCATTATCCATGATAAGAGGAATGAAAATCTGCTCAAAGAACTGCTCGACATTCTTAATCGTAGAACAGTTAAGCTCAAGAAAAGGTCGGCGCGAACCGTCTTGGTTATTAAGTCGATGCGCGAACTGTCTTGCAAACTCTGTCTTGCCCAATCCTTTTGCACCAATAAAGGCAAGGAATGGACATAAACTCGTTTTCTCAAATGCCTCAAGGTAAAAATTGAGGCGTTTCTTTACTATGACCTGACCAAACAGGTTCTCGAAGGGTTGTTCTTTTTCCATAGTCAATTAGCTTATTTTATATTCAATCTTTTCTTCTGCAACAGGGATAGATTCTACATCATCTGATGCCACATTGTCAACAACATTCTCAAGCCAAAGTCTTTTTACTGGTATCTTGTAATCTTCAGTAATGAATTGCTTTAGTTGTTTTATTGTAATCATCTGATAACAATTTGAACCTTTCTTTCGGCCTGACCCTGTTTTGCGGGGCGTTCCATCTTTGTTCAAGGTTGTTCTTTTCATCGGAATAAGTATAGCAGTTGTGCAGATATTGTCAAGATTTTTTTTAATTTTCTAAAACTTTGCTCCAGTAGCGTGAATTCTTTCTATTTTGATTTTTGTCCCAATAGAGGCATCGTGCCATGTATGGTGCAAGTCCTCGCTTATTGCTACGCTCAACCCAATCTGCTTCTATTGTGTCATACTGCTTGGCATTCTTGCTTTGGTCAAGACCATAGACTTGAAATAAGTGAGTGTCCATACAAGCTACTTGAGCTTCTACTGGATACATCATCTCTAATGCAAACGAAACTTTTGCTTTGCCTAGACCTAATATTGATTTAACTAATCTATCACGCCATTCAGTCCAGCTTTCCTCATCTTCCTTCACAACGAACTTCGCTTGGTCTGCCCAAAATTCTTTAATAAATTTATTTAAATATTTTGTTCTGTTATTTTGCATCCCCACTCTTGACTGCACTAATTTCTTGTGCAATAAGGCTTCATCGTCTTTCCACTTATTAAAGTCTTTTAATATATTATATGCTTTGCAGTTATTCTCCCATGTAGTATGAACAGAGAGGAAGGCAAATACATATCGCTTAAAAGCCTCATCAATAAAGCGCGGCTGCAACTGCGACCAATAATTATTGTAATTAGATATTTCCTTGTCGCGGATTGAACTGAAGAATTTAGCAACTTTGTCTGTAAGCATTAGACCAGTATAGCACCGCAACTTTTAAAAGTCAATAAAAAAAATAAAAAAATCCTCCCATTACAGGAGGATTTAGTTGTTATGAGTTAAGCGGGCTTATTTAGCTTACTTACGCTTACCTTTCGCCTTTTTGGCGGCGGCTGCTTTCTTTGCGGCGGCTGCTTTAGAGGGGGCGCGATGTTTTGGGCCAATGGTCACGCTTTTCTTGGATGTTCCAAGAGTAAGACTCGGCCATCTGACTGAAGCTCGCAACCAAGGTAGCGCAGCACTCGCACCTTGCGTGGAGATATTGGCGTCTGCTTCTGTTCCAGCTCGCGGCCCTGCGACTGCAGAGGGACATGGAACAACTAGCTTCACCAACGGAACCTTGATGTAAGGAACAGGCTTTACGCCAGCACCAAACCAACCCGCATTTACACTTGTTCCAGCAATTGCCAGAACACCGACTATCATCAATAGTTTATTCTTCATTGATCTTATATTTACACTAAATTCGTTCACAATTCGGACTCTAATTCTTTAATATATTTATTTAAATCTTTTACATCTCTTTTTAACCTACTTTGTATTTCAGTTAAATGAGTTTTGGCTTCTTTTTTATCCGCCCTAGACGCATCATCGCTTTGAAATATACTGACAAAATGTTTTATTTGAGCGTCCCAATATTCAAAATCTATGTCAGTTTGCATATTTACAATTATATCATTCACAATTAAGAAGTCAACATATTTAGCAAAAAATCGTTCATAATTCACTAAAAACGCAAAAAAACATGAAAAAAACGCAAAAAGCCGCCGCGCTTATTTCGCTAAATTTCGTTCGTAATTAGGTGAGTCCTACTTCTTCGGGCGACAGGTATTGGCCCTCACGCCCCACTACTTGCTTGCCATCTGCTCCAAGGTTCTTACTGAAGCGAGTTTTGGCTTTTTCGTATTCTTCTACCTCGTCTGCCCCTAAATCCACCTTGGGGTTATCCTTGATTTGGCGCATAAGCTCAATCATAAGCTCATCGCGAGGGTCTTGCGGTGAAAATGCGCTTTCTTTCTCAAAGATTTGTTCAATAATTTCTAAATCGTAATCTCCTATTGTAATTGTAACTGATTTCATTTAATTATTTCTAAATTGATTATATTCTTTTTGTTGTTGTTCTTCAAGTGATTTTTTTACTGTTTCATTAAAGTCTTTTATGAATTGCTTTTCAAGTTGCGCTCTTAACCCGTTCGCATACGCAAAGAACTGTATGAGAGATAAAAATAGCATAGTAATCCAGAATAATGAATGAGTATATGTAATATCATACAAACATAATATAATAGCAAATACTCCATATAAAAATGTAACCATA
>Ga0255048_10003179_pt1 | contig 10090 bp, 6 predicted proteins | sample JV7_2_2_MG_FD_183619 | JGI IMG/M metagenome (GOLD analysis project Ga0255048, IMG submission 183619) | Seawater microbial communities from Jervis Inlet, British Columbia, Canada - JV7_2_2 | ecosystem: Environmental > Aquatic > Marine > Inlet | place: Canada: British Columbia | collected 2016-10-06
AGACTCTAGGGAGGGCTGGGTGAATGCTTGGGCAAGAGTCCTTAATGCTTTTATTGGTTCTGATTCTCTCCCAAAGGAGTGGGATTATTCCCAAATCCGAAACGCGGGAGAGCCTATTCTTGGTTTTGGAGGAATTGCACCGGGATCAGAACCACTTAAAAAACTAATTACCAGAACAATAAAATACTTAAATCGGTATTTAAAAGAAGATAAACCTATGGACTCTACCTCTATTGTAGACATGATGAATTTTTCAGGTGCTTCTGTTATTGCAGGAGGCATCCGAAGAACAAGTGAAATAGCCTTTGGCTCAGAAGATGATGAAGAGTTTATAAACTTAAAGTCTATAGAAAATTTGGATAATGAAAATTTAGCAAGATGGGCATCTAATAATTCTATACAAGCAGATAAGTATACAGATTTTAATAAATTTGTAGATCAAATAGCAACAAACGGTGAACCCGGATTTGTATGGTTAGCTAACTGTCAAAATTATGGAAGGATGAAGGATAAAAAGGATAGGAAAGATTACCGAGTAAAAGGACTTAATCCTTGTGGAGAAATAACTTTAGAGAGTTTTGAGCTTTGCAACATAGCTGAGACATTCCCTAGCAAGCATGAATCTTTGGAAGATTATCTAGTAACTTTAAAATATGCTTTTTTATATTGTAAAACTGTTACTCTTCTTCCTACTCATTCTGAAAAAACAAATCAAGTACAAATGCGAAATAGAAGAATTGGTATTAGTCAAACTGGAATCATCGAGAATGTAAATAAGATCGGTTTACAAAATCATTTAGATTGGTGTGCTGACGGGTATGAAAGAATTAAGGAACTGGATCGACAGTATTCTGAGTGGCTTTGTATTCCGAATAGTAGAAAACTAACGACAGTAAAACCCTCCGGTACAGTTTCTCTTCTTCCGGGTGTGACTCCAGGGATTCATTTTCCGCATTCTAAATATTACATAAGAAGAATCCGAGTTTCGAAAAACTCTAATCTATGGAAAGTAATGAAAGATGCGGGTTATAAGGTAGAGCCAGATAAAAATCAACCAGATTACACTATGATTGTAGAGTTCCCGGTTAATGAATCTAATTTTGACAGGAAAAAAGAAGATGTAACTTTATGGGAGCAAATGGAACTAGCTGCACAGATGCAAGCATATTGGTCAGATAACTCTGTCAGTATTACGGTTACTTTTAAGCCTGAAGAAAAAAATGATCTTCCAAAAGCTCTTTCTCTTTACTCTTCTAGGATGAAATCTGTATCCTTTCTCCCCCTAACAGATCACAAGTATGAACAGGCACCCTATGAGGAGATAAGTGAAAAGTCTTACGAGAAGAGGTCTGCTGGCTTGAAAAAACCCAAACTTAGCTCTGCTCTTGATGAAGAAGATAAAATAATAGAGCGTTTCTGTGACGGAGAAATTTGTGAAGTATGAGAGAATGTAAAGTAACTTTTATAGATCATATGGGAAGTGATCTTACTGTTGTGAATACAGCAAGAGCTAGTTTTGATAAGCAAGTTGAAAAGTTTTCGGATCGGGATGAGAGGTTAATTAATTTCCTTGCGCGAAATGGACATTGGACACCGTTTGCACATTGTAGCATTCAGTTCAGAATAGAAGCACCCATATTTGTTGCTAGGCAGCTAGTCAAGCATCAAGTTGGGCTAGTTTGGAGTGAAGTAAGTAGAAGGTATGTAACGACTGAACCAGATTATTACAGACCAAGAGTTTGGAGGTCAAACCCAGAGAATATAAAACAGGGCAGTTCTGATATCCCAGCAGACCTAAACCAAGAAGATATTGATGATATAGCTCAGCACCTTAAATCTAGTAGTGATTTATACAAAAGATTACTAAAAAAGGGGGTATGCCCAGAAATGGCAAGAATGCTAATCCCTGGAAACATGGTAACTTCATGGTACTGGACTGGTTCTCTCTATGCTTTTGCCCGGGTAGTCAATGAAAGGTGTGCAAACGACGCTCAGAGAGAAACAAAAGAGGTAGGAGATGGAATAGCATTAGAAGGGAAAAGATTATTCCCTGTTTCATGGAAGGCTTTAGTTAATGAAGTTTAATGAAAAAGAAAGTATAAAAGAGATTGAAGAGTACATTGAATCTACATACGGTCAGCATTATGTTGGCAAGCATGGAGTTCAAACTTTAGACCTCCTTCATTCTGTAGGGATCTCTGAGGAAGTTTGTCAAGGAAATGTGATAAGATATATGGCTCGGTGGGGGAAGAAGAATGGGTTTAACAGGAAGGATCTATTGAAAGCCGCGCATTATGTAATTTTACTAATGTATTTTAGTTCGGATAACGAACAGGAGAAATAATGCCATTTAAAGAAAGAAATAAAATCCCGGTATGGGAACCTCCGACAAAGGAAGATACAGATTCCTTTATAAAGAACCTAACTTCGTTAAAAGATTCTTCGAAGAGTTTCTCACTGCCTGACGCAGTTCAAAAGCAATTTGATTCTTTTATGATATCAACTTTTAACGGAGGAAAAAGGCTCGCAGACTCAAATATTAAACTTAAAACAAGTCTTAAAGAAGTAGCTCAAACTGGATTACAGCCTGTAGATATTATACTTCCAGTCTACGATGGCGTTTATATCCTTGAACCTTGTTTAAAGGCATTAGCTAAAAATACCCATTGGCCTTATACTCTTACTATAGTCAATGATGCTTCTCCTGATGTGCTGACTACGCAGTATTTAGAGGATTTAAAAAATAAAACAGGGATAAGTGTTCTAACTAATAAAAAAAACAAAGGATTTTCTGCGTCTGTTAATCGGGGAGTTAATAGCACTGAAAATCCTTATGTATGTGTATTAAATTCGGATGTTCTTGTTACGGATGGTTGGCTAACAAAAATGGTTCTAGCTTTGGAATCAGATGAAAGAAATAAAATAGTTAATCCCTGCACTAACAATACTGCTTTAATCAATGTTGAAATGCAGGAAGGATTCTCATATAAGGACATGAATCGAGCTTTAGAGCTTTCTTCTTCTCGCCTCTACCCAGAAATAATGCCGACAGGTTTTTGCTTTATGTTTTACAGGAGCCTTGTTGATGAGTTGGGAATGTTTGATGAGGGTTTTGATTCTTATGGGGAAGAAACTGATTTTTGGATGAGAGTTATATCTCATGTTAGAGGAGGTGAATACCCACGATGGAAAGCTGTTTTAGCGGATGATGCTTATTTGTTTCATGAAAGAGGGTCTTCATTTAGTGCCTTAGGTAATCAAGAGCATATGGGTAAGCGGCAAACAGGTTCTGCTAGGTTTCATTCTATTTGGCCTTCTTACAAACAATGGAGTCGAACCTTTGATGTAAAAGCTATTATGGCTCCAATTAGAGCGAAGTTACCGGATTCAATGAAAGAAACTAAAAAATATAATGTTACTTTTGTAGTTTACCATGCTGGTTATTGCGGTGGAATGTCTGTCATTACTGATCTCGTGAATGAATATATCGAAAGAGATGTAAACGCAACCGTTTGTTTAATAAAAAGAAACAAGGATCAAAAAACCGGGTACATGGGAGAATTGCGTACAGCGCCCATTGTTTTTGAAAGCCCTAAAGATTTTGTAGATACCTTTTCTGATCGTGTTTTTAATAAAGGAATTGTGTTTGCTGCTACTAATGAGCTTGTTCAACCTGTAGCAGATTTATGTGCGGGTAGTCCTGACCTTATCCCTTGTTTGTTTTCTCAAAGTTACGATGTTGAATTATCTCCTCCTGAGCGCTTAGAAGAGATAAAGGCTAGTTACGGTAAAATAAGCAATGCAATTTGTGCTTCTTCTTGGGTAGCTAAAATAATTGAAGAAGAACACAATATTAAACCTTTTGGGGTAATAAAACCAGGGGTAACGCCAAAAATATTTCATCCTAGGGATAGAAAAAAAGGAGATGACAGACCCACATTAATGATCCCTCTAATCAATAGCTACCCTTTTAAGGGGTATGATAGAGGAGTCAATCTAGCAAAACATTTTCTAAGCATTTGCAGGCGGAATAAAAAAGAAGTTAGAGTTTTTGCTTATGGCGTAAACAATGTTCCAGAGTGCTCTGGTATTATAGGGCTTGGAGACGTAAGCCAAACTCGTTTAGCAAATTTATTATCTAATGAAGTTGATATTTTTTGTGATCCTTCATACATTCATTCTTATGGTTTACCTTCCTTAGAAGCACTTGCAAGTGGTGCATCTGTTGTATCTTGGGACAATAAAGGAATCAGGGAATACTCAGATGATGCAGTTAAAATATTTCCTTATGATGCTGAACCTACGATTCTTGCTAATTATATTTACAATAATTTATTTAAAGGTGAAAAAGATGTATTTTCAAGGGAGCGGCCTGTAACTATCCAAAGAAGAGAGGATGCGGTTGAATCTTTTATAGATTTAGTTGAGAATAAATTCTCCCTTAAAAATGATTCAAAGAGTATTTCAATAATAACTCCGCACTTAAGAAAGCATGGAGGTCCAAGTACAATCCTCCATCTAGCTAATGGACTTAAAAATAAAGGGCATTCTGTTGATTTGTACACTGTATACCCCGATATTAACCCAGAAGTTTTAGAGCCCTGTCAGGTTCCGATTCATCTTGATTGGAAAAATGTAAAAGAATGTGATATACTTATATCTAATTCTGATAACGAACATAATAATTTCTTTGTAAGCCAAGAGCAGGTAAAACATAAAATAATGCTTAAGCTGTCTCATAATCCCAGGTTTCAAGCCCTAGAAGACCAGAGTCTTCATTTACCTTGGGATGCTATTGTGACAAGCACAGATTGGCTTGTAGACGTATGTAAGAATCCTAGAGTAGACGAGGGATGGACGCATGGACCTAAGGACGCAACAAGGATAGGTTGGTTCCACTACGGACATGAACTATTCAACTGCCCTCCGACCTCTAGAAAATATGGTGCAATTGAATCTGGAATCCCAATTAGAATTGGATTCTTGGCACATCAGCACCCACTTAAGGGCACTAAAGAGGCATTACGGGCACTTGGGTTTATTAAAGAAAAATATAAAGACAGAGTAGCTATCGTAGGTATCGGAGAGTGGCCTGATTTTAAGAAACAAAAACCTGAGTGGTGTGCCTATGCGTTCAGTCAGTCTAGAACTCAAATGGCTACACTTATGCAAAGCGTAGATATATGGTTAGGTGCTTCTTATACAGAAGGTCTTGGTCGTCTTGCCTTAGAGGCTATGTCTTCGGGTGCGGCTGTTATTGTAACAGATACGGGGGCGGAATTTGCAGAAGATAAAAAGAATTGTCTTGTTGTAGGGCGCGGGAATACCGCTTCGATGGTAAAAGCGATTGACAATTTGATTTCAGATAAGGTCCTATTCTCAGAGATAGCAAAAAAAGGGTATGAAACTGCCTGTAGCTATGCAAATGATAACGCTTATATTGATGTGTTGAATGAGGTGATTCAAAATGTCGGAAATTAGAAGAGGCATTGCAATTGTACATTATAATAGAGCTAAGCATATAAAGAAGGTTGTAGAAGGGGTTCTTGATACATGTCCTAGGGATATTAATAGAATTGTTGTTTGTGATGATGGATCAACACAATCTATTTCAAATAAAATACCTAAGCAAGTAATGTTAATAAGAGGTCAAAATAAGGGCGTATCCGCCAATAAGAATAGAGCTTTATGGGCGCTTCAAGACTGTCATTTTTTAACTATAATTGAAGATGATCTTTTACCGACAAAGAAAGGATGGTTCGAAAACTATGAAAGAGCAGCCTGCATTACAGAAGAAAATCATTTTTGTCGAGTCCAAGATAAAGAAATACCTGAAACAATTCCTGAGTTTTCTAAGTTTCTTAAGGAAAATAGACTTTCCCCCATTTTTGGTCCTTCTCCTCGTGGTGATCTCACTTTTATTACAAATAAAGTTTTGCACACCGTTGGTGCTTTCAATCCCCTCTTTAAAGGAGTCGGGTACGCTCATGGGGAATGGTCGAATCGAGTCATCAAAGCAAAATTACTCCAACACCCCCTCAAATGGATTGACATCAAAGAATCTAGAGATTCTTTCGAACAGCTTGGGGATACAGATGGAGGTAGATGGAATGAACCTAAAGGAAAGATAGATGAACAAATCAAACAAAATAGAAGAATATTAAAACAATTAGAACAATCCTCTTATACTTATCACCCTTTGGTGTTTGATTAATGGCTAAAATAATTTTAAGCTATAGAAAAGACGTAGATAATGTGGGGGAAATTCCCACTTATAATCTTTCCACTTATTTAGCTCTTGTTAATAAAGGTCATGAAGTAAAAAGAATTGGACAAGGCCATGAAATAAATTCTTTAAGTGATATTCCTGAAAACGAGATTAAGAAATACGACTTATTTTTAGATATAGATTGTGGGAGAAATAAAAATGGAGATCATCACTTTCAATTACCATCTTCAAAATGTCCAATCCCGTCAGCAATCAGGCTTGTCGATTCTCACGGGCACCCGACTTTACATCGCCGCACTGCTAAGTTATACAGCCATGTTTTTTTTGCTGTGTGGCGTAGGCGCGAGCTTTTCGTTAATCATCCTTCCTCTCATTGGTCCCCAAACGCTAGTGACACTATTTGGTTTGATTATTTTCAACATCTTGACACTTGGCGCTATCCTAAATACAGTTTCGGATTTTTTGGTTCGGCGGGAGGACTTTCTCGCGCTGATGATCTTGTTAGTGTATGTGATGATAATAATTTTCATAAGTACGATGTTCGCGAAATAGGAAAATCATGGAAAAGGCGTTGGCCTCGTACCGCAAAAGCAATGGCAAATTGTAGATTTTTGTTTAACCGAGGGCAAAAACATGATGGACCGAATCAAAGGGTCATAGAATCTATGCTTATGAAAAGACCGTTAATTACTGACCGAGATAAAGAAGATGGGATGAATATATTATTCATTGAAGGGGAACATTATTTAGGTTATGACAATAAATCTGAACTTGCCAATCAGATGCAATGGGTTAAAACTGAGCCTGATGTCGCTTCAACTATGGCTTCTAAAGCCTATGATGAAGTGAGAGAAAATCACCAAGTTCAAAATAGAGTGGATCAAATTCTAGAAATATGTCTAAAATAAAAAGTATCGTCCCTGTTATCCTTGTTATGAACGATGAATATTGGCTCCCATATTCATTATCCTCTATATCAGGTTATTTTGAAAGATATGTTATTTATAACATAGGGTCACAGGATGCAACTGAGAACATAATAGATTGGTTTGTAGAAAAAGAAAAACCAAAGGGCACAAGTTTCTACATTCGTCATCTTCCGTTTGTTGATCCTGAGATACAAGGAATTTTTAGAAATTCTATGATCGCAGAAGCTCAATCTAACTGGTACTTTATTGCGGATGGAGATGAAGTTTACACTAAAGAATCAATGGATAAGCTTTTTAAATACGAAGATAAAATAAATAATTTTAGCAAAGACAAAATATATGGTATTTTTAATAGAATAGAAGTTGAAAAAGACCTTAAACATAGGTACGAAGAAGAAAGAAGCCACCATAGGATTTACCATCGAACTGCTATTTGGAAAGGAACACACCCCGGAGAGAGGCCAGTGATACAACAGAAAGATAGAACAGAGGAATGGTTAAACGGCATATACTGTTGGCATTTCCATAACGCAGTTAGATCTTCATTAGAAGACAAAGTTCCTTTAAGAATAAAACGAAAATCACAAAGAACATACCACCCAGGAAATATTGTTCCATTTAACTTATTAGAGGAGGTGCCCGTGCTTAGGACACAAATAGAGAACTTTAAAGTAAATCCAGATCTAGAAAGATTACAGAATGCCAATAATTAGATGTAAATGCGGTAGAAATACTACATTTGGAGTGTTATGTATGTTCTGTTCCGGTTTTAGTTTAGACTATGAAGAGCCAAAAGAAAAAGCCACCCACCAAGAGGAGGATGGCTTTCATCAAATTCCGATGGATGAGATTACTTATTCAGAGTAATCCTTCCTTCGTAGTACTTTCTTGTTCTGAGCTAAGCTCTGCCATTGTCGTTTGATAATTTTTCATACCTCTAACATTTAAGAGATTTAATAGATAATTTCTCATTTCATCTCGCCCCTTTCCACGAACATCTCCCGCAAATGCAGATACTTTACTTAGACGAGACTTTAGCTCTTCTTCACTCCAACTACGAAGAGCTGGATGTCTCCCGAGCATTTTTGATCTATTCTCCAACCACTTAGTGTATTTTTGATTTGCGAGATATGGGTCGTTAGAATACTGCTGAGAGAAAGATTTCATGACAAGATTTAGAGTTCTTACCGTTTCTTTTTCATCCCCGTTCTCTAGATAGAATGCTAGATTCTTTGTTAGGTATGATCTAACTTTCTTCAGGTGTTTCTCGGTTAAAGATTCATTTGTCAGTGCGTTTGCAGGATCAGTTGCCCAACTCTTTATTGCAGATGAATTGTTTAACACATAATCAAGAGTAAAACTTCCGGGCTTCCCAGTAACTGGGTCCATGCTCTGCCCAGTATCAATCAGGAATCTAGATACATTTGTAATGTCCCCTGGAACTTGTTTCCCTATAGTTGCTTCCATTAAGGATACATCAGGGGTAGTCACTTTAAGTCCATACTTTTGAATAAAGGGTGGCATCATAGTTCCAATTAAGCCTGCAATTCCTTTCCCGAAAGAATCTCCCACACCTCCTCCACTAACCTCTTGCCCAAAAGCTGTTTTCCCTGCAAAGATATCCATAAAAGGCTTAGCAATAGCCATAGGTTCTGCGGGTAGCTGCTCCACAAATCCTGGGAGATCTTTAAATGGCATTAAGCTTTGCATGATTCCTTCACTTGGAGGGCCTCCTCCAAAGTCTCTACTTACTGTTGTCAAGAAAGTCGCACTATGGGGGAGAAAGTCAAGAACTGCACCTCTTATCTGATCTGAGTGCTGTTCATCTGTTAGTGCTTGCATCCCCGCGCCGCCCGCAGCGGCTCCTAAAACTCCACCAGCAATTGCTCCTTTAACGCCACCAAATCTTCCTCCAACTGCGGCACCTCCTATAGCACCCGTAGTTCCACCTTCCATAGCAGCAATAGCTCCACCTTCACCTAAAATAGTTGTCCCTCGTTGTGCCCAAGGTGGCAACCATTTTTTCCTTCCTTCTACTTCTTCTGCTCCGGGTGCAAACCCCGCAGCATGGAAAACACTTTGCATAATATTTGGCATTTGCAGCCACGGTACCATCCTTAACGGATGATCCATTAGATTATTCTTGGTTATTCTAGTTGCTTCAACGGGAAATGTTGCCCAAGGAAATGCGTAACGTCGGCCTTGCTTGATAGAAGAGCCTACAGTTTGATACATGGGAAGCCTTCTTCCAACCTCAAGAATAGCAGCTTCTTTTGTTAATCCTTGGGAACGTAAAGACAAGTAATATGACATCTTAGGGACCATATCTTCACCAAGGTACCATTTTGTCATTTTATCAAACCAGCGGAAACCTTTTTTGTCTCCGAGTTGCATAACTTCTTTAGCTTTAATCGCTTTTTCAGCCATTGATTTTGTGAGTCTCTGCTCATCTCTCAAGTTTTTAAGGAGGTTCCCTATATTAGAGAACCCCTCAACACTCTCAAATGCCGATTCCTCAATTAAGGCCCTTACTCTGGGGTCAAATATCTCTTCATCTAAGTCAAGAACCTTATCTCCAATCTTATGCTTTCCAAGCTTGACGCCAATATCCTCTAAGTTTGTTGCGCCTTTTCCTAAATCTTTTTGCATTCTATATGCTTTTGATATTTTTTCGAATGCCTTCGCAGAGATAATCTGTGTATTTATATTTGTAGGTGAAAGCGCATTCCAACCTGCCTGTGAAAGCATAGCAATGTTACTTGTAAAGTTCTGGAAGTGAGTGGGGATGGAGAAAGCCGTTTTTGAAGTTTTATGTATCATGGTCAATAAATCTAACATGTTTCTTGACATGATAGCTTGAGCAAATATACCTTCACTTCCAAACATATCATCAAAGACTGTCTTTCTCACCCAGGGAAGCGCATCATCGGCA
>Ga0255048_10003182_pt1 | contig 10086 bp, 11 predicted proteins | sample JV7_2_2_MG_FD_183619 | JGI IMG/M metagenome (GOLD analysis project Ga0255048, IMG submission 183619) | Seawater microbial communities from Jervis Inlet, British Columbia, Canada - JV7_2_2 | ecosystem: Environmental > Aquatic > Marine > Inlet | place: Canada: British Columbia | collected 2016-10-06
TTATGAAGAAATAGACATTGCAAGAAAAGGATTGAATGAAGAAGAATTAATTATAGGATCGGCGAAAAAAATAAAATGAAATTCCTTTATAATTGCCCAAAATGTTATTATTGCGAGGCATACGAACATGATAATAAAACACAATTATTATTGCATTGCCCCGAATGTTTAAATAATAAAGGGAATTTAATCGCATTGGTAAAAACAAAGATTGACGAAAGGAATGTGAATTAAAATAAATAATCGTTGCTATTGTAATATTTTATTTTTACATTAGTTAAGAGAGAAAACAAAAGAGGAAAAATGGAATACTCTAAATTTTTAAAATCTAAAACAATTGAAAATAAAAATTCTGGTATTGAAGTACAAACAGAACAAATCAACAGTAAGTTGTTCCCATTTCAAAAACAAATAATCCAGTGGACATTAAAAAAGGGGAAGACTGCAATTTTTGCCGATTGCGGGTTGGGTAAAAGTTTTATGCAATTAGAATGGGCGAGATTAATTAATAAAAAGACTTTAATTTTATGCCCCCTTGCAGTTGCCAAACAAACAATAAAAGAAGCTGAAAAATTAAACATCAGAATTAAGTATGTCCGGGATCAGTCTGAAATTGAATCTAAAATATCTATAACTAATTATGAAATGGTCGAACACTTTAATGCAACACAATTTGATGCGGTAGTATTAGATGAATCAAGTATATTAAAATCTGTAAATGGCAAAACCAAAACAAAACTTATAGAAATGTTTCAATCAACCCCATATAAATTGTGTTGCACTGCTACACCTGCACCCAATGATGTTGCAGAATTTGCAAACCATGCAGAATTTTTAAATATTGCAACCCGGCAAGAAATGCTATCAATGTTTTTTGTTAATGATGCATCACATGGGGAAGGGTGGAGATTAAAAGGGCATGCCAAAAATAAATTTTATAAATGGTTGGCGTCTTGGTCTATTATGTTAAAATTGCCTTCTGATATTGGATTTGGGGATGATGGATATATATTACCGAATCTAAACATTTACCCTGAATTTGTAGATGTAGATAGCAAAGAGATGGCAGAACAAATGGGGGTTTTGTTTATTGCATCATTGGAAGGGATTAAGGGAAGATCAAGAGTCCGCAAGTTGACAATCGAAGAAAAAGTTAAAAGGGCAGTAGAAATAATAAACAAGAATGACGAACAATGGATTGTTTGGTGCGGGTTAAATGACGAAGGTAGAATTTTACATAAAGAATTAAACGGTCAATCTTCTTTATTGGAAGGACAACACACAATAGATTATAAAATTGACAAAACAAATGATTTTTTAGACAACAAAACAAAAGTATTGATTTCTAAAACCAAAATATCCGGATTTGGTTTGAATCTACAAAACTGCCACAACCAATTGTTTTTAGGATTGTCTGATAGCTATGAAACATATTATCAGGCGATTAGAAGATCTTGGCGGTTCGGGCAAAAAAAACCAGTCAATATCCACATTGTTTTGTCTGATTTGGAACATGTAATATTAGACAATGTATTAAAAAAAGAAAAAACAACAAAGGAAACTTCAAAAATGATGGTAGAAAATATGTCTGAATTTCAGAAAGAGGAATTGGGATTGTTGCAATCAAGCAATGATAAATATTCAGAAGAAAAGATTGTTGCTAATGATTTTACCTTATATAGGGGTGATTGTGTTGAACAAATGAAAAACATTAAAGATGAATCGGTAGACTTTTCTATATTCTCGCCACCATTTGCTTCATTGTATGTTTTTTCTGATTCAGAAAGGGACATGTCTAATTGTAAAAACTATCAAGATTTTTTTTGTCACTTTAAATATTTTTTAAAAGAGCAATACAGGGTTGTAAAGCCGGGCAGAATTTCAGCGGTTCATGTTGCTCAACTTGCGACAACTTTGAATCACGATGGATTTATAGGCATTAAAGATTTTAGGGGAAAGATTATTAACCTTTTTTTAGATCAGGGGTTTAATTTTCATGGCGAAGTTGCGATTGACAAGAGTCCAGAAGTGCAAGCAGTGAGAAACCATGTTAAGGGTTTAATGTTTTCCCAACTTCACAAAGATTCTTCATGGTGCAGGGTTGGGCTTGCCGATTATTTATTATTATTCAGGAAGCCCGGCGAAAATATAGTACCAATAAAGCCAAACATAACAAACGAACAATGGAAAAAATGGGCAAGACCAATATGGTATGACATAAACGAAACAAATGTATTAAATACAAAACAAGCGAAAGCAAGGGCAGACGAAAGACACATGACACCATTGCAACTTGACTTGATTGAACGTGCAATTATACTGTGGAGTAATCCAAGAGAGACTGTATTTTCACCATTTGCAGGAATCGGATCAGAGGGTTATCAAGCAGTGAAACAGAATAGAAAATTTGTCGGCACAGAACTAAAACAAGAATATTTTAATATGGCGTATTTAAATCTAGAACGTGCAATTAGTGAAAAAAACCAAGTAGAATTAGCCTTATAAATTAAAATCCCGGAACACCCACCAACCTACAATTATTTTTTGTAAAAACTGCACCAGACATAAACCCCTGATAAAATCTTGTATAAATAATTATATCCATTCCCGGATATGCCCGCACCGATTTATTCAATGTTATAGTTAAGTTATAAGGATCATTGTTATATACGAAGAACATATAAGAAAATAACCAATCGCCGTTTCCATTAATTGCTTCGATCTTTAAATAGGTTTTTAATTTAACAAACCGCTTCTGGGTGAACTCTTGTTTATCCCATTCAGCATCAACCGTTAATTTAATATATTGTTTAATTTGATCTTCTTCCCAAGTGAATACGGCAACAGAAGAATTTTTTAAATAAATATCAAAATTGGATACGGCGGTTTTGTTAAGTGATAAGTTATTATTATTTAACGTGTTATCTATCAAGGGGTTTGTTTCACAATACACAAACAACAGGGCGATGAATAAAATTGTTTTGATTTGACTGAATTTTTTTTGTATCATATAAGTATAATATACTAAATCAGGACAACAGAAAGCAATACAATTATTTATAATGCCGAAAGAAACTAAAGCAACACAAGTAGAAATATATAACAGAGAAACAAAAATAATGGAACTTCTTTGTGAAGCCAAGACAAAAAAATATATAATAGACTATGCCTTAGAGCATTGGAATATATCACCCCAACAGACCCAAAATTACATTAAAAAATGTTACCAAAACATAAAAGAAGAATCAAAAACAATCAGAAAAAACTTTTTATCACTATCTTTAAGACGTAGAGAAACATTATACAGGAAGGCTTTAAACGCTACAGATTATAGATTAGCACTTGATATTATTAAAGATACAGACAAATTATTAGGACATTTTCAACCCGAAGTAATAGTTAATAATTTTACACAGTTTAACCAATTAAACCAAATTAATGCAAAAACCGTTGAAGAACTCCACGAAAAGTTTGCTAATCGCTTACATGAAATCGGGAAAGACGAACAGTCTGATTAAATCACCCGAAGATTATTGCGACTTTTTGTATTATATTAACGACCCAAAATTATGGGAAATGGAATGGCACAATTGCAGAATAAACGAAATTTGGTTTATGAATCATTGGTTATATATTGAAAACAGGGACACAAGAAAGACACAACTATTTAGCTTGAATGCAATCCAAAAAAAGTATTACGCCGAACATACCAATTTAGACATCATATTAAAAGCAAGAAAAATGGGAATATCTACTTTTGTTTCTGGGCGGTTTTTCCATAAAGTTTGTTTTATTGAGAATATGAAAGCGTTTATTATTGCCCATGAATCGACATCGAGTGAAGAAATATTTAAAACAATTAGAATGTTTTATGATTTACTTCCGCCCCAATTAAGACCAGTCGAAAAGTTTAATTCCAAGCGTGAATTAGAATTAGTTAAATCACCCTACGGGCACAGATTAAATAGTAAATACGCCATATTGACTGCGGGGGCGAAATCCGCCGGGCGTGGTGTTGATGCTGATTATTTGCATATGTCGGAATATAGTTCTTATAGCAATGTTAATGAAATATCAACGGCGATTGGGCAAGCATTAACGAGGGATGCAACCGTATCAATTGAATCAACGGCAAAAGGATTGAATAGTTTTTACGATGAATATAAAAAAGCAAAGGATAATGAATCTAATTATAAACCATTCTTTTTTAGTTGGTTTGATGATCCAGAATATAAACGAGAAATCCCGGAAGGAATTAAACTAAAATTAAGTGACAAATTAAAGAAGTTGCAGAAGGATTTTAATTTAACAGACGAACAGATATATTGGTATCAACAGAAATCAAAAGAACCGGGTATGTCAATATATATGCCCCAAGAATATCCAAGTACGGACAATGAAGCATTTTTAATGTCGGATGATTGTATATTTGATACGGACAAATTAATTGATTGGAATAACAAGGCAGAAAAATATAAACCGATCCATAAATTATATGGTGGCGATCTACTAATTTATAATGTACCTAAAAAGAAAATTAAAGAAGGTGAATCAAAACCTAAATACATAATCGGTGCAGACACCGCAACAGGCGAGGGAAACGATTATTCAACATTCTTTATTATGGATATTGAAACGAGGGAACAAGTTGCATCGTATAAGGGCAAAAAGAGTATTGAAGAATTTAAGAAGTTGGTATATAGATTTGCTTTAATGTATAACAATGCGAAGATTGCACCGGAACGAAATTTTCTTGGGTATGCCGTTATTGATTATTTAAGGAAAAAAATTAAATATCCATATATATACAGATATAAAGACCCGATTGAGAAAGCGGGCAAAGGTTACAAATACGGGTTTGATACTAATTCCAAGACCCGCCCAATCTTAATTGCTGATATGTTGGAAGCATTAGAAAATGATCTTGTGTTAATAAAAGATAATCGGATCATTTCAGAAATGAAAACGTTTGTCAAAAAGGAATCCGGGAAAATAGAACATCAGGACGGGTGCAATGATGATTTATTATTTTCGTTAATGATTAGTATTTATGTAGCAAACAGAGAAATTAAATTAGCGGTGGCATAACATGATTGACTTTATTAAACTTTGGTTTTTTAGAATATTTTTTGTTGTAGTAATTCTAATACCATTTTATGCGTTTTATTTATTAATTCAAGTAATGAGGAAATATTTAGATGGGTAAACAATGAAAAACCTAATTAAAGTTATTGCGTTTTATTTGGAAATGGGAGATGAAGGTTATAATATCAAAGACGGTTCAGATTATGAAGTTTATATTAATCCCGGATATATTTACGAATTATATAATTTTGATTCTTATTATGTGATTATAATGGGCAACGGAACAAGGCATAATATAAAACCAAATAAGGAATTGTTGAGGTAATGACAAACCTTGAAAAAGAAATAAAGCAATATGCACCGTTAATCCATTGCGTTATTAAGAATCATAATATAATAGTTCCAAGAGGTTTAGAGTATAGTGATCTTGTTTCAATCGGTACAATATCAATTTGGCAAGCGTTGGAAAAATGGGACGAAGAAAAAAACCCGAATAAAGCTACTTATTTATACCGGGAAATTTTATATAGAATGATTGATGAAATCAGAAGAATTACAGGGTATAGAAAAACAAATTTAATTAATTTCGTTAAATTAGACGATAGATATAATACTATTACTTTAAACGATAACCAAGAAAAAGAAGATGAATATTTAACAGTTAGAATTTTATCTAATTCCATAACCAAAAAAAGTAAGATAATAATAGACTACGCAATTCAGGGATATAGAAATGTTGATATTGCAAAAATGATAAACAAGACAGATTCCCGGATTAGCCAAATGAGAAAAAAAGCAATACAAGAACTTAAAAATTTACTGTAAAATTATATGCCATTAAATATTATAAGTAGACTCAAGTTAAGTTTCACAAATTTATTACTCAAAAATTTAAATATAAACCCTCTAATAACCCGATCAATTGCCGGGCAAAAGATAGATGCACCCGATTCTTATTTGCGGAATACAATGGCTTATCATGCGGTGTCGGTAGTCGGTAGTTGTGTAGATCAAATTGCAGACGATTTTATGCAATTACCGTTTATTATAAATCGGGTTACTATAAAGAATAACGAAATAGTCAGGGAAAATATTACATTAGAGGAAAGGTTTGCCCCATTCTTTAAACCAAACGAACACGAAACAAAAGCACAATTTATTAGGAAATTTGTTCAGCAGAAAAATATTGTCGGGGAAATGTTTTTAGAACCAGTTTATGCGACAAGATCACAACCGCCCGTTAAATTTTTCCTACACAATCCGAACAATATGGAAATAAATATTGAGTCGACCGGGATTAAAAGTTATACAGAAAGAATAAATGCACAAGAAATGGTTTGGTCGCCCGATCCAACGGATGATAAATTTTTAGTTTATTTTTGTATTGGTGATCCGATGGTTGAATTAAGAGGAACATCACCTCTCGATCAATTGAAATCTGAAACGGCGATGGAATGGCATGCCATGAGATTTGCATTGGCATTCTTTAAGAACGGTGCAAGGTTTAGTAATCTAATAACATTTGCGGAAGCGATAAACGAAGATGAATTACAGAGATTTAAATTAGCTTTCAAGAAGGAATTTCAAGGATCGTCAAACGCATTTAATACTTTGTTTTTATCCCAAGATGCGACCGTTAACGAAATGGGAACATCACAACAAGATATGATGTTTATTCAACAACTCGAAAGAGTAGACCGTAGAATTTGCGGACGTTATGGAGTTCCGCCCGTTATGATTGGATTGACAGATTCGGTTGGTTTGGGGAATGATGTGATCCAAGCAATGGAAAAAATGTATTGGGGCGGAACAATGGTAACCCAAGCATCGGTTATTGATGATATGTACACCAATTATTTATTGCCATTGTTTAAATCGAGTCCCGGCGAAAGATTAGAATATGTTACGGATTTTAGTAAAGTTGAAGCATTACAAAAAAATAGAACAATCGAATCAACTAGATTGATCCAAGAATTTAACAATGGTGGTATGACTTACGGGGAATTTGTAGAAGCGTTAGGAAATAAAACGATTGACGATCCATTGATTGCAGATGTTCGGGTGTTGCCTTTTAATTTAGTTCCTGCAACTGAAGTGTTGAACCCACCGCCGATTTTATTAGAAGAACCGACTGCTGAAGATATTGCAGACTTAGACGATGAAAAATATTTAACAACCGATCAAATAAAAATGGGGCATTTGTCAGCAAAGGGCAGATTAGATGTTTTATTATCAAACCAAAAACGGACGGCAAAGTTCAGGCGGATTAGTAAACAACGGGAAAAGATAGAAAAGTTATTTAATGAAGTTTATAAAAAAATGGCGGATCAACAAATGAAAGCCGTCATTAGAAATTTAAATAAAGTAGCAAAAGCAGAATTAGACCCTGACGATGTTAATGGGGTATTGTTAAAAGTCCCGGTTGCAGTTGAACAATTAAAGCGGGGATTCAGACCAACAGATTTAAAAGCAATAGATGTAGCAGAAAAAATAGTATCGACAGAAACAGGAATGGCGATTGAAGAAGTTAAAGTATTGTCGCCCGAAAGAAAAGCAGTTATCAGGGCAAGGGAAAAATTATACCCAAGTATAGTTATGGATACAAACAATTCGATCCGTAGAGTTTTAGAAGATGGGATTGCAAGCGATTTAGACATTGCAGATATATCAAAGAATATTCAGGGATTGTTTAAAGATAAAATTAAAAAAAGTAAAGCGGATTTAATCGCAAGAACAGAATCCGTTTCTGTAGTAAACGGCGGACAAGTTGAGTCAATGCGATCCGGTGGAATAGAAAAAAAGATGTGGTTAACAAGTCGGGATTCAGATGTTAGAGATGAACATGTTGTAATGGATGGTGAAATAGTCGGGATTGACGAAGAATTTAGTAATGGATCGCAAGTCCCGGACGATTTTAATGAAAGATGTACAATATTACCGATTGCCGAATAATGATTTGGGGTAGCAATGCGAGTTTTTATAAACCGCCAAATAGAGTTAATAAACACAAGATTAAAAATCCAATCGGAAAGCGAAGCGGATATTAAAATAGATGAATATTTAACAGGAAAAAAAGAAGCGTTTTTATTATTATTAGATTACATAGAACATGAAGAAGATTTAAAACAACAACACCCGCAAATATTCAATGATGAATTGGGGTGAACAATGGAAAAAACAAGTGTATATGGAATGTATTTATGTAACAAAAACAGGGAACAATTATTGCATTTATGTATAAAAAAACAAACGGAAATAGAAAATTTACAACGACAAATACAGAACTTGAAAGACAAATATGTCAACAAAAACTAATTCCAGACATTATTTATGTAGACATAAATACATTTCAGGCGGATTTATGTTAACATTTATCCACAAAGTAAAGTAAAGTAAAGTAAATACAATAGTAGACACATTTTTTTATGACAACAATAAAAGGAATTATTAAACAAAAATTAATCGGTAAAAAATAATGAGTAAGCAAGTTAAAGAAATTAAAAAACAATTTTGCGATAGTTATGTTATAAACCGTAAGGCGATTTCAATTGACGAACCAGATAAAAAAGGTTTGATATTTGGGCGAGTTCCTTTTGTACTTTCTACAAATGCAGTTGATCGGCATGGGGAAGTAGTTATTCCCAGAGGAATACAACTTAAAAATTATAAAAAGAATCCTATTGTTGCTTGGTCGCATAATGCGTTAGGTGGAATTTTTTCCAATCCTTCCGAAGATGATATTATTGGGAAGATTGATATTAATTCGTTTATGCAATCCGACACCGAATTAAGTGCCGATGTTTTATTTAATTTAACTGCCGATGAAAATGGGGAATTGCAAGACCCAAGAGCAAAGAAAATATACGATAAATTGAATGCAGGAGTATTAAACGCAGGATCAATTGGGTTTAGATCATTAGAGAGAACAGAGAAAGACCCGATAAAAGGGCAAACGGGCGTTACTCATAAGAAGTCGGATTTAATAGAATTTTCTATAGTTCCCGTTGGTGCAAATCCAATGGCATTACAAAAAAGTTTGGAAAATGTCGATAGTAAAACAAAAGAATTAATTTATAAAGAATTGTTTGAAAATATAGATAAAGATAAATTAGTAGATTTATATATTAAAACTGATGGTGGCAATACAGAAGGTAGACAATTTTTATTTCAGGAAGATAGCGAAGAAGAAATAATTAACGATCCTGAAAAAATAGAAGAAAAAGTAAACGAATTGATTGAACATAAAGCCGGACGGAAAATATCCAAGAAGAATGAAACAAAGTTGCGGAATGCAAAAACCGCAATTGAAGAAGTTTTAAACTCATTAGAAAAAGAAGAACCAAAACCAGAATTTAATAACCCGCACGAAGAAGAAGCGAATAATAATAAACCTAAAAAGAAAAAAACAATTAAGAAAAAAGAAAAAGAAAATATTTTCACCCCTGACAATGTTGAAATTATAACATTGGCAAATCGGTTAGGTGAAGATGAAATAGAAATTATTAATTTAGATTAAACGAATGGAGTAAATCTATGAATTTTAAGAGCAAACAAGAAGCCGTTAAATATCATGTTGACGGTGGAATGACAGAAGAAGAAGCAATTAAACTTGTTGATTCAAATGTTAAAACAAAAGACTTACCGGAAAAATCAGAAGGCAAGATTGAAGTCATTAAAGCAGAAGAAGTTTTAAAAGACTATAAAGATTTGGATAGTAAAGTAAAAGCGTTAGAATCAAAAAATGATGATCTAGCCGGGACAGTAGAAGATTTGAGTGCTGAAAATAAAAACATCAAAGAAGAATTGGCAAAAAGACAAGGGCAAGTTCAAGTTAACGATAAACTTGATGAATCTTTTGGTTATAAATCAATTGAAGAATTTGCACTTGATGTTTTTAAAACTGAAAAATCAGGCGAGAAACCTGAAAGATTAAAGAAGATGGGCGAAACAGTCGCTAAATTAGAAACCGAAAACAAAGCAGTCGGATCACCAAGCGGTTCA
>Ga0255048_10003183_pt1 | contig 10084 bp, 13 predicted proteins | sample JV7_2_2_MG_FD_183619 | JGI IMG/M metagenome (GOLD analysis project Ga0255048, IMG submission 183619) | Seawater microbial communities from Jervis Inlet, British Columbia, Canada - JV7_2_2 | ecosystem: Environmental > Aquatic > Marine > Inlet | place: Canada: British Columbia | collected 2016-10-06
CGGGGCTCGGTGCCATCCTTGCCGATCACCATCCGATCAGCGTGGGCGTTCGAGATCGCGGCGGGGTCCGGGCGAAGCGCAGGCCAACACACTGCGAAGGCGAGGCGATGACGGCCGAGGCGTTCCGGGTTGGAAGCGTTGCCCGTTCTCAGGTAGGCGGAGGGGTCGGCGTCGAGCACCTGGACAAAGCACGGATCGCCAGCTGCGAGGGGAGCCGTGATGGTCCACGCGCCCCAGGCCAAATTCATCACACGCACGCGAGGGAGGCGCGGATACGCCACGAACTCCAACTCGCCTTCTTCATCTTCGTCAACGCGGAGGGGGCGGCGAAGCATGACATCCACGTCGGCGGTTTGCGTGGCGGCGTCGTAGCTCGCGACCTTGCCAGGAAGCCCCACCATCAACTCGGCCATCAGCTCAGCGGTGAGCCCTTGTAGCTCCTCCTCTAGAGTGTCCTGGACCGACATCAGTTCGCGCCTCCGAACGCGAGCAGAGGCACGCACTCGGCCTCCAGCGTCCACTCGTCGCCGTCGGTTTGGCCGGTCTCGCGTGTCTTGGTGACTCGGTAGGTTCCTTCGATATCCTCGTATTCCACGCGCACGCGGCGGCCCGGCCATACGTCGGGGATCAACATCGCCGTGACGAGGATTGCGTCGCGATGAGCTTTGCCCGCGCGCTTGGCATCGAGGAGACCTGTTCCTTCGCGGAGAAGGACCGCTGTTCCCTGCATCGCCTCGCCGCGCCGTCGAAGCATGAGTTGCCCCGACTGGATCACCCACGTGAGGCCCACCGAGCGCGTCAACTCCGAAAGCTCAGCGGCGGCCCACCCGTCAAGCACTGTGCCCTCGCTGAACTCGCGGGAGCCCGTGCTTTCGAGCTGGGCCCCCACAGCTGCGTCTCGGACGTTGCCCGCGCCTACTCCGAGGGCATCCGCGCACGCAAGAATAGCGGTCTCCACGGAAGCGCCGGCGGCGAAGCTCTGAGCGATCCGCGCGCGACGCATCTGTCGACCGCCGTCGCGAGCCTCGATTGTCGTGGTGACATCGGGGCCGGCGCGTTCGGACTCCGCATGGAAAAGGGAGCCCGTGAATATCTGAGGCGGATCTTCATTGCCATCGGCGCCGCGGTATCCAGCTCGGAGCGAAACAACGGTCTCGCGGTCGGCCCCTTGGATCGCGGACTTGTCCGAGGCGTTGAGGTTCGCGAGCGTGATCTTGGCGGTGTTGCTCGCGCCCGAGCGGCCCTTCTCCACCTCGAAGGACATCGACAGACCGCCCCCCTCCGGCCCTCCGAAGAACGGAAAGCGGATCGAGCCAACCTCGACTTGTGCCACATGGCCGAATAGCTCGCGGCTCATAGCCCGAGCCTCGCGACTTCGTCAGCGTCCAGGTACCAGAGTTGGATCGGGTTGTCCCCGCCGAGGCCGTCGATGGTGTCCGCCTCGCCCTCGGCGCCGGAGCTGTCAAGGGCCGTGAGGATGCCCGCGGGCTTGCGGCTGTCCGTGACGCGCGCGAGGAAGTCGAAGCCGGTGTTGACCGTGACTCCCGAGATGATCGGATCCTCGGATTGATCAGCAAGGTCGAAGGTCCACCGCGAGCGGCGCTCGTTCCATTTGAACTTGAGAACGTACTCAGCGCCATCAAGCGACGTCCGTTGCTCGAAGAAGGGCGAGCGGGCGGAAGGCCTCACCGGGATGCGGTAGACAGCCATCAGGAGCCACCCTCGACCGTGGAGCCGCCGCCAAGCCACTGCGACAGAAGCGAATCCTGGGGCCCTTCGTCCTCGCCTTGCTCTTCGGCAGCTACGCGGCCGCGGCGCCTGTTGCGCTCCGCGCGGGTCTCCAGCGGGACCGGCGACTCAACGACCTCCGAGCGTGCGATTCGAATTTTATCAAAGCCGAGTGAGACGATGATCATCCCGTCGGCGCCGTTCGCTTCCGGCGTCTCATTCACGGAGATGCGCGTGAGGATCATTCGCTCGTAGATGCGGATCGAGGTCGTGATCGTGAGATCGATCACTTGCTCTTTCAGTCGCGCGAGTTCGGCGAAGATGTCGGAACACTGCGCGAGGGCTCCGCCCGGACCGATGCGCGTCACAGAGACGTTTTGCGTAGCGGATCGCTCCTCGAAGGTGGCCGGTGTGACGCCGCTCGCGTTGGCCTTGGCGCCTTCCTTCATCGTCGATGTCGTGAAGGGGCCGAGCTGCTCGCTCAGCGTCCGCGATTCGAATCCTGGAGGAGCAAAAAGCGGGTAGTTTGAGATCGCGACTTCCCCCGACAGGACGTCGGGGTTTTGCTGGACGTGGTCGGAGAAGGGGGACCCTGCCCCCACCGCGCGACGAGTTGGCGTCGAAGAGAGTTCGTGATTGGCCGTTCTCGTCACGTCGAAGAAGATGCCGTCGATCTCATCGCCGCGTTCATAGAGGAGATCGAGGCTCATGGGGCGCCTCGCGGCGTGGCGGAACGGATCGCGCGGGCTTGCTGGTCACGGCCTCGTCGAAGAGCGCGCCCCACGTCCTCGGCTTGGGCGTTGGAGCCGACGTGGATGTTGTTATGCTGCGATGCGTTGACCGTGGCGCCGCCCCCGCTTCGAGCTTGCGCAAGCCGGAGTTCGCGGTTGGACTGGATCCCGAGGCTTCTCCTGAGGGCGCCAAATCCAGCATTCGCCCCCCGGTTGAGCTGCTCGAGGCCCGGCACCGAGTTGACCGCGTCGTCTACGGTGCCCGAGGTGCCTCGCGCGTCCTGACCTCTAGCTGTCGTTCGGCGGCGGCCTTCTGCGACCTGAGCGAGGAGCCTTGTGCGGCGGCTCGACCTCTGAGCCAGTTCTGCGCGCCTTGCCGTCTCATCACGAGCTGCGACTTCGACGCCAAGCGCTCGCTGAACTGCTCGCCACGCATCGGTAGCAGCATCCGCCACCGAATCCCACGCCTCGGAGAGGCTCAGGACAACCTGCGCAGCTGCGCCAGCGCCGAACATCTCATCAAGAAACTCACCAATCTTCGACTTTCCTCCGGTGAATAGCGCAATGAGGTCATCAATAATCAGCGTGAGCAGGACAAAGCCGGCGACCGCGAGAAGCACGGCGGCGATAATAGGACCCCACGCGATGAGCATCGCTATCGCTACGCCGGCGGCGACAACTCCAAGCGCGACGAGGACAGCCTGGAGGACGTTTGAGCGATCGGCGAGGGCCGATATCGCTGTGACGAATTGCGCCGTGATCTCAGCAGCTCGTGTGAGCGCGGGAATAAGGAAAAGCCCCAAACGGCTCTCTAGCCCTCGCGTGACGATCTCTAGTCTCGCCTGCGCGCGCGTTGCCTCGCGACTTGCCTCGATGACGTTTTCGCTCAGCCCTCCGCCCAAAGCGTCGAGTTGCTCATTATACGCTTCGATTCCTTCTCTTCCGTTCTGGAGAACCGGCAGAAGCTCGCGGCCCACATCGCCGAAGAGCGTCATGGCGGCGCCGACTCGTTCGGTTTGGTTGCTCATCCCTTCGAGCCCGTCGGAGGCTTGACCGAGAAGTGTGATCGCGTCGGGCATCTCTGCCATGGAACGCGGGATTGCAACGCCGAGGGCCCGGAGCTGCACCGCCGGATCGCTCTTGGGGTCCTGTACCGCGTCGCGCATCCGCTCCTGAAGCGTGCTCATCGCGTCAACGACCTTATCAACTCCCACGCCAGCATCGGCACCCATCAAGCCAAGCGCCTGAAGCTGGCGAGTCGTCACGCCGAGGCGGCGAGAGTTGAGATCGAGCTCCACGCCAAGATCGATCACCTCGTTCGTCATCCTGCGCAAGATGACCCCAGCGGCCACGACCGCCGCCGCGGATGCAAACTTGCGCAGCGTCTTCGTGAACTTCTGGGTAGCGTCGTCGCCCTTCTTCACCTTGTCGGTCCCCGTGACCTTGAGGTCAAAGAGGGCGAGAACCTCGCTCAGGACAGCCACAGATCACCCCCGGCGGTCAACCTCGCGGGCTGCCTGCTCGTGTGCGCGCCGCTCCGTTTCCTCGCGCGCCTCGATGAGAATGATCGCGACCAGGGCATCGTCTAGTGTCCACTCGTTGAGAATGACGGTGTAAGAGTCGTAGTAGACGCCGGCGGTTGCGATTCGGTGGGCGATTCCGTAGCAGTCGGGCCGTTCGAGCCAGTCGGGTAGCTTGACGCCACCGGGAGTCCCATGTCCTGAAGGACTTTCATAACTCCCAAGACGGCTAAAAAAGAGCCAAAGTTCCTCACGATCGCGGCGCCGAGAAACCTGTAGAGAAGATCGTAGCGCGCTCGAAAGAGGGCCTCCCCAACGTCGCGGAGTTTCACCCGCGCCCCGCTGGGCTTGATGAGGAACGAGATGGACATGAACCGCTCAAGGAGCCAGTAAACATCCGCCTCACTCTCCTTGTCGCCCATCGTGAAGATGAACCGCTCAAGAGCCTCACCCAGCGTCGAGCCGATGTGTTCGCCGAGCTTGGTGACGACTTCGCCCGCTGGGTCTTTCAGGCCCTCGCGGACCTCCGCAGTATCACCGTGAATCGCGCGCTCTGTAGCCCCTTTGATGAGGCCCTCAATTACGGCATCCTTCTTCACCGTGCCGGAGACCATCGCGGCCAGAGCTGGGCCTAGAAGGCGAGAAAGCCGCGTTTGAGCGCCGATCCCATCCTTTAGGCTCATCTTCATGATGGCAATCCTGTGGGGGCCTATCTCCCACTCTTCACAGGCCGCGAGCTTCTCAAGCTCTGCCTCGATCTGTTCGTCCATTGTGAATCCCCTTCATCATCTCAAGCGTCGTAAGTGAACACGCCATTTGGAGCGAAGAGCGCCCACTCCTCGGTCGGAACCGTGCGCGAAGCCTTCCGATCGGGCTGCTTCTTGATGTAGGCCTGGCGACACGAGAACGTGCGCGCGATGGAAGCATCGCGGATGCTCAGGACTGCGGGAGCCCCCGACCCCGCCGGGTCAATGTCGAGCTCGCGGAGAGCTGTAAGAAGCTTGCATGACGGGCTCGTGCTGTGGAACTTCAGAACGACATCATAGTGCCGCCCCTCTTGCTGTTGGCCGCGAGTGAATCCGCCCTTCATCCCTACTTCACCATTCCAATCGTCGCCCAATGGCGTGATCTCAATGGCGTCGTCTCCGGCCCAAGGCCCTTCGAGGATGTTGCCGGCGAAGGTCCCCGTCGTTGTGTTGACGTTCCAAGTTTTCAGGTCTGTTTCGCTCATGGCTTAGCCTCAAATCGTGATGACGCCGGTGATTGTGGCATTGTGAATCGCTCCCGCGGCGGTCGCCTGCCACGTCCCTACGGTGTAGCTACGTGCGGCTTTCTCTGCCGATGTCTGGTCGGAAGGCACGCCGGTGTGAATCTGGATTGAGGACTTGACCAAGAAGGGGTCCGTGCCCTCCGCGTAGCCATCGAGCACCCCTCGAACAACGCCCATGATCAAAGCGAACCCGTCTCGGGTGTAAGGGACTTTGTTGGCGTTCGCGAGGACCGTTGAGATCTCGGTGTCGAGCTCGTCGTTGAGCGAATCTTTCCCGCGCGTGAGATCGAAGTAGCGACCGCTTGCGGCCCACCCGTTGCGGGTCCAACCGAGGCCCTTATTCGGCGCGTAATAGTTGACGCTGGCGGTCGCAAGATTCGATCGCTGGCTCGACGTGATGCTCGTCACGGTCTCTTGAGGGACACCCGTCAACGTCCATGCGGCCCACGAGATGCGGCCAGCTGGCTTCGGGAGGGTGACAGCGAACCACGCCGCCTCGGGCCAGTAGCCCATGGTCGCATAGCCGTACATGACGCCGGTCTCGTGAGAGGTGAGCGCCTGAATGGTGAGCGCCACATTGGACGCGGTCCCGTTAGCAACGGCGGTGTCGTTCGAAACGGGGATGTAGAGGACCTCTCCGCTCTTGCCGCGAGCGAAGACATCCGCGTCAACGACCTGAACCTTACTCCGCGCGTCGGCGACGATGAGCCCGTACCAGTCTGGATCCTCGGCGTAGATGGCCGCGAGGTCGGTCTGGATGTCGGTGCCCGGAAGCGGTGTCTCGTCGCTGATTGTGAAGTTGTGGGAGAGGTCGCGAAGAGTGAACCACTCGTCAGCCACATTGCCGGTGATGTCGAGATGAGTTCCTGATGTGTCGTCGGTGGTGACGGCTGCCCCGACACCCACAATCGCAGCCTCAATGCCTGCAAGGATGTTCGCCAAGACGGCATCCACGCTCGTGAATGTCCAGACTGTTCCGTTCAACTTGCCGCTGTAGACGGTCGCATCCACGGCGGTTGGAATGAGGCGCACAAGGCGCTGAGACTGGCCCGCGCGCCGGCCCACCTTGAATGTCGGCGGAAGGGTGCCCTCGGCGTTGGAGCCCGCGAGCGCGACAGCCGCCTGGTAGATGGCGTCGCTCTGGTCAGCCGTGAACCCATCGGCAACCAGCTCGGCAGCGTACGTGCGCACGTTGTATTCGCGGACGCGGTCGGCGTAGTTGTTGTGGTAGCCCACGATCAACGGAGTGCCGAAGTCGAGCGCTTCCGCGACTTGGTCCTTGATGGTCGTGTTGATGGTGATGAGATCGCTCATGTAGTCCTCATGCGGCCGTGATGACCGAGATCCCGAGATCGCCGGGGGCGTTCAGTGTTCCGGCCGTGGTCACGTTGTCGATGTAGCCCGTCGAAGGCGTAGCGATGGCCTGAGTTGCGCCGAAGGTAACAGGGAGACTCCAGCGAAGCCGCACTCGTCCGTCGTGGGTCTCGGGGACCATGCCTAGACGGCCGAAGCTCTGCGGGGCGAGCCCCATTTCGGCGAGTTCATCCATGGAAGCCTCGCCAACAGCTGCGCCTTCGATGGCCGACAGAATCGCACCGCCCGAGCCAGAAAGACCTTGTCTCCGGCTGGTCGCTTCGAGCTGCACCGTGAGCGCGCGGATGCCAACGACGCAACGCTCGATCTCGGAGCCCGCACACGCTCCCGAGTTGAAGGTGTGGACCTCGTCGTCGGTGCCTACGCCCACCAGACTCACCAGTCGGATATCGATCTTCTGCCCGTTGTTATTGGCGCCTCTGAAGTGCTTGCGAGGCTTCTCCAGCCACTCGCAAAACGTGTCGGGCGCGAGACCCTCCACCCACTTCGGGAGGTTCTCCTCAACGAGACTGAAACTCAGAGCAGTCATCGCGAAGGCCTCGTTTCGCCCGCAAGGTAGCTCTTGTGTCCGATGGACGCGCGCAGCTGGCCGGTGTCGATCAACGGGACCGAGCTCTTCTTTGCGTCGATCGTCGCTTGGGCAAGGGGGGGCGGGATCCTGTTGGCCATGCGCTGCTGAAGCTCGCCCACGATCACAACGCCCGCTTGGTCCAAGGCGTGTCGAGGGTTCGCCATTTGCGACGGGTCAATCTGCGCTCGTGACGCTGCCACAAGTCGCTTGCTTATGACAGGGAGGCGCTCCCCGATCCCATCCTCGAGCCACGAGCGGCGAGGGATCCTTTTGGTGCCGCGTTCATGGATCGCGCCAACATCCGCCACTGAGAGATCGTCGGAGCCCTCGGCAGCTTCCGCTCCTTTCTCCGCATGGATGCCCACTGATAGCGCTTGACCTTGCTTGAGCACCTTGATCGCAGCAAGCACCGCGCGTGCGCCGTGGTCCCTGACTATGACTCGGGTAGCCATCACACAGCCATGATCGTTGGGGTGAGCATTCTCAGGTACGCTAGAAAGCGCCGCCCATAAATTGTAGTCGCGAGGCCCTCTTTGGCGGTTGCCGGGTCAATGCGAGCTTCTTCACCGAATGGCGCGATCGTAAACAGATGAGCGGCCCCAAAACCAACGGCGTCATCTCGCAGGTCTCCATCGGGAGTCGAGGAAACCATTCGAAGAGCTTGGGCAATCATCGCGTCGATGTCCGAGTTTTTCTGGCCATCAAACTCAGGAAACCGAACGCGGAACTCTTGGGCCGTGACAGCCAAGGCCTAGCCCTCGACTCCAGAGCGGCGAGTGGCTCGCGTCGGAGCGGCGGCAACAACCTTGAGGATGCCCGCGGTAAAGAGCTGCTTGATCTGAGGCTGCTTGCAGGCCCATTCGAGATCGCTTGTGGGGTAAGGGTGCTCGCCCCGAGCGAACTTGAACGGCCCACGCTTGCGCGGAAGCTTCAACTCGAACGGATTCTCTACCTTCGAAAACACTTTGACCGTGTCGGACATCTCTACTCCTCGGTCTCTGTGAGAGCCGCAATCCGCGCAGCGAGAAAGCCCTGAACAGAGTCCTTCGTTTCGATCTTCAGCCAGGCGCGAAGCTCAGCGAGATCGGTCATCCCCGCAATCTTTTTCTCTGCCGTTCGCCAGTGGAGAGCGACGCGAGGATCAACCTCTTCTGGCTCGGGCGGTGCCTCGCTAGCAACGGGCCCTGCGACTTCGCCCTCGAGATCAATGGCCTCCACCTTGAGAAGGGTCCCGAAGAGAACTCCTAGGCCAGTGTGCTCGCGAGCCGCTTCCACGTCGGCGCGCTCATAGGAGCCCTCGCCAACCGCAAAGGTGATGCTGCCCCCTCCGGGCAATCGTGCCGAGAGGGGGTTGCGATACGTTGATGTTACCTTGATCAGCATCAGGCTGGGGTGTCGAGGTATTCGATTTGTGTGGCGTCGTGGGTGATCACGCCCGCAGTGCTCGCGATCATGACCTGCTCGAAAGTCATGGATCCCGTCTGGAAAACGGGGAGCATGGTCGGACTCATCGGGATTTGCTTCTCGGCACTGAGCGAGTCATTCATTGGATACATGACCTGCCGGTTTTTGCCTCCAGCGCCCGCCGCGTTGAGTAGGTAGTGCCTGTCCACCTGCGAGACCAACTGCGAGTTCTCGAGGAACTGTTGAAGCACGTTGATGCGCTTGGAGCCCGAAGCGTCGATCTTCGTGACGGCGGACGCCCAATCCTCGGATGCGAGAACAAGGCGGAAAGAGCTGCTGGGAACCACGCCCTTGTTCCTGTCATAGATGGATTTCTCCATCGCCAAGAGTTGCAAGAGAATGTTCTCGAATGTCTCGGTCGCCCAGTTGGTGGCCGGGGTGCCAGTCACGTTGGGCCCGGTGAGGTTGAACAGACCCTCGAGTCCGAGGTTGTTCGTGGGTGTCCCGACTGCCAGAACGCGCTCAAGCAAGCGCTCGACCGCGAGTTGAGTCGCGAGGGCTTTGTCGGCGTTCAGGGGCACACCTGCGAAGGCTGCGCGCTGAAGGTCGATCAAGCTCCACGTGTACTTCGCTCCAAACGGGTGAACCTTCTTCGTCGCCTCGTCGGCGGTGACCCCGATGACCGGCAAGTCCTCCGCCTTGTTTGCGAAGAACTGCGCGGTTCCGAAGACGTCTTGCGCGCGATAGGTGATCGTCGAAGCGCCCACCGGCGTCGGCGAGGCCGGGTCGGCGACGAGGCTCCGCATCGTGAAGCCCGCATATCGCTGCTTGAATACCGCAGTGCGAACGAACTCGAGAGACCTCTCAAGGATGCCCGAGGTCGTTGCGTCCCAACGCGAGTCGTTTCGCATCGCATCGCAGTTGAAGACGGCTCCAAAGAGCTGCTTGGTGGTGAGGTCGGGGCGGTAGGTGGCCAGGGCGGCCTGCGCGGCTTCGGCGTCGAGGGCCTGTACTTGCATATTCATTTTCAGGTTCCTCAGTAGACTTCGATGACGCCGATGAGAGCCGCGCCCATGGCGGTCACAGTGCGGGCCTGCGTGAGAATGACGGCGTCGGCTGTGTCGGCGTCGCTGCGCATGGCACCGAGCTGCTCGGGCGGTGTGGCGGTGTGGCGAACGAAGGGCGCCGCTCCAATGGCGATGGTGTCCTCGGGAAGAACAGCCATCCGGCCGCGGACCATGATCGGAGCGAGGTCGCCGTCGTTGTATACGACGGTACCGTCGGCCTCCTGAGGCTTGGTGTCGTCCATGGCGACGAGTCCCCAAAGCTTGGCCTCTGTGACATCGCCAGCGGCAGCGGGCAGGCGCGCTCGAAGCGGTTCGCCTGTGCCTGGGGTGTCGGTCTCATCGAGCACGACCCATACTCCGGGCGGGACGCCATCGACCTCGATTCGGGCGGACATCACGTTGGATGGCCATGCGGCGTC
>Ga0255048_10003184_pt1 | contig 10083 bp, 13 predicted proteins | sample JV7_2_2_MG_FD_183619 | JGI IMG/M metagenome (GOLD analysis project Ga0255048, IMG submission 183619) | Seawater microbial communities from Jervis Inlet, British Columbia, Canada - JV7_2_2 | ecosystem: Environmental > Aquatic > Marine > Inlet | place: Canada: British Columbia | collected 2016-10-06
CTGCCGAGTACCCGCTTTGAGGCATTTGAAATGGTTCAGGTGGCTATATTTGGTCTAAATGCATGAATATGATAGGGAAAATGACATGAAACACGAGAAAATAGGTCGTGAAGACTTTGATTATAGAATTAATGGGTTGTTTGTAGAGTTTACGCGGGTGGTGGAGGATGAATCGGTGCCAATGGTTTGTGCTGATGATGTTTTGTTTGATGCTTTGGCGGCTCATCCGTGCGTACGCCAATTAATAAACGAAACGCGAACCAAGGTGTTGTCGAACTATATGCGTGATGATTTGATGGTACAACTCAATGGCCGGTAAAAAGGGATGCAGCGGTGGTGCCAGGGAGGGTGCCGGCAGGCCAAACAAGGAAGAATTGCTTGAATTAGGTGGACAGACTCGCACCGGGATTATCAATGACATTCAGGCGATTGCTGTTGAGAACAAAACGACCTTCGGCAAGGAATTAGGCAAATTGATATTCGGCAAGCGCAAGGAAAAGCGTTTAATGATGCAGGCCATGCAACTCTATGTCCGCGATGTACTACCTAAAATCTCCGAGCGTGAGACTACTGAGAATGTAATTCTAAAGCCCGAGATTTATTTGCCTGAGTCATTACCTGACACGGATGAGGCGCCAGATTACAAGCCACATTAATGTGGAAACCTCACGTTGGATTTCAAGAGGCTTTTGCCGAACGATCTGAATTCGAGGCTATGGCCGGTGGTGCCGCTGGTCCTGGTAAGACTGATTTATTGATAGCGGGCGCTACAAGGCACATAGAGCATCCGAAATATCATGGCCTGCTTTTACGCCGGACTTTCCCAAGAGCGGTTGAGATTCTTGACAGATGTAAGGAGGTTTATCCGAAATTTGGTGGTGAATGGAAGGGCAAGGACAAGCGTTTTGTTTTTCCATCCGGCTCCAAGATCACGATAGGTCACTGTCAGCATGAGGACTCGAAAAGGGATTATCACGGTAAGGAATTTCAGTATATCGGTTTTGATGAACTGACTGAATTCACTAAATCTCAGTATGAGTTCATAGCATTATCAAGGGCACGTTCGACGGTCCCTGAGATTCCGATTGCAATACGTTCCGCGACCAATCCCGGAAACAAGGGCCATGCGTGGGTCAAGGAACGGTTTGTTGATGTATGCACTCCGGGGAAAAGGTACATCGATCCGACTACTGGCCTGAGCAGGATATTCATACCCGGTTTGTTAAGTGATAACCCGACGTTGTATGAGAACGATCCTGACTATGTTTCCCGGTTAATGTCCTTGCCCGACCTTGAAAGGGACAGGCTTTTATATGGCATTTGGGATGCTTTTGAAGGTCAAGCCTTTCGAGAGCTTTCTACAAAAACTCATGGTTGTGAGCCTTTTGATATACCACCGGAATGGACTAAATTTTGTGTACTCGATTGGGGTTATGCCAAACCGTTTTCTGTCGGCTGGTATGCGATGGATTATGATGATGTTCTTTATAGATATCGTGAGTGGTATGGGTCTACCAAAGAGGAAAAAGGCAAAGAGGATGGGGCTAATACTGGTATAAGAATGCAAGCCTGGGAGGTTGGTAAGGGAATTCTCGAAAGGGAGAATGGTGAGAAGATAAACTTCAGAACTGCAGATACAAGTATCTTCGATGCCAGGCCGAGTTTCAGAAGAAAGGAATCTCGTGGCGTTACGATTGCAGAAGACTTCGGAAACGAAGGTGTTTATTTCAACAAAGCAGATCGGGACAGGATTCAAGGCCGGCACCAGGTCCACAAAAGATTAAAGCTTGATGAAGAGATTGACGATGACGGTGAGGTCAAATCCGAATCTCCCCAGTTCCAGGCGTTTAATAACCAGCCTGCATTCTGGAGAACGATGTTAAATCTGGTTGAGGATGAAAAAAACCCCGAGGACATAGATACAAAGCAGGAAGACCATGTATATGATGAATTTCGTTACATGTGCATGTCCAGACCTGTTGCGCCGAAGAAGGTTGTGAGGATTCAACCTGGGACGGTTCGGTACGAGATTGACAAGTTAAAACGTGCGAAACGTCGCGCAAAGATGTTGGGCATTTCAGTTGCAGAGGCTTATAGAAGACGGTGACAACCGATTTACAAAAAGATTGGGAAGAACGCATTCAGGATGCACTGAAGGTTCGTGATGAGTGGATGGGTGAGTTCCGTGTGGAACTTGGTCGGGCTTATTTCGAGGGCAAGCAGAATCCTGGCTATCCCGAGGAAGAGTGGATTTCCATACCGAAAATCTACTCACACCTGCAAGCTCAACTTCCATTCCTGTATTCACTGGATCCGTATTTTTACGTGAAGTTAAAGCGTTCTCATAAAAAAGGTCTTGGGCAACTACAAGAAGAAGAACTGTCCCAGATCATTGCCCAGACCGAATTAAAAGGCACCGTCCGACAAGGCATGTTGAATTACCTGAAGGTCGAGCTTGAGTTAAAACCAAAAGCCCGACTGGGAATACAGGATGCTCATTTTGCCTACGGGGTTTTGAAATCAAGGCATGCCTCGGAGACTGAAAAGCATCCTAATGCCGGCGAGGACATTGTCGATGACGATGGTAATCCTGTACTCGACGAAGAGACTGGAGAAGCACAGGTTTATCCAGATGAAATCCCGATAAACAAAAGATACGAGACTGTCAGGATTCACCCTGATGATTTTGTCTGGGATGCAGATGCAGGTCCATTGAGTGACTCATGGGGATTTCTTGCACAACGCATTCGGATGAAAAAGGACGAAGCACAAAAGGATAAACGCTTTGATCTGGCCGCAGCAAAAACCATATCTCCGAAGTCCAAAGAGGATAACGAGAAAAGATCAGGGTTTAGCTTGTTCAATCGAAACAAGAAAGGTAAGGAACAGGAAAATGAATTTGTTGATATCTGGGAGATTTACGATCTCAAGAATAACCAGACATTGACAATGGCCGAGGACGCTGAAGACCTTTTAATAAAACCCAGGCCGATAGCACCTGGAATAGAGGGTCATCCATATTCGATATTACGTTTTACATTAAGGGACAAGTCGCCATATCCAATACCGCCGATTTCGCCGGCGATAGACCCGCAGAAAGAGATCAGCCTTTCCAGATCACGTTGGTTGACCCATAGAAAGCGGTTTAATCGCAAGTACTGGGCTGACATAACCTCGATGGAAGATCCTGATCTCGAACTTGAAAAACTAGAGGTCGGTGGTGATGGGACGATTATTCGTGGTCGTGGCGCCGCTGGAATAACGGCTATTCAAGACGCTCCATTAGATCAACAGGCTATGCTGGAAATGCAGGCAATGGATAACGATATTGTCGAGGCTCTGGGGAGTCCGGGAAATGCCCGTGGCGTGGCGAATGCCGACAGTGCTACCGAGGCATCTATTCTTGACAGTCGCCTCGAGGTCAGGGAGGGAGACCGTCTGAGCATGGTTGTGGACTGGATCCGCGACTGGGCGAAGAGGACTGACCAACTGGTCCAGTTTCATATCGAGGAAGATGAGGCGGTCAAGATCACCGGACCCCAGGGAGAATTCTGGCAGATTGTCCGACAGACTGATTATGAAGAAATCGAGGGAGAATTTGAGTACTCGGTGAATGTAGGTGCGAGTAAGCCCAGACTTCCAGACATTGAACGGGCGCAGTTAATGGCATTCTTTTCTCAAGTCATTATTCCATTTCCGCAAATACTTACAAAGCCGGCGACGATGAAACGCATGGCCGAATTATTCCATATTGAAGATGACGCGATGATTGAGGAGTTACGTGTATTGGGTACGGATATGCTGCAGGGTAAAGTCCCGATGCCCGGACAGCAGGGTGGCGGACCGTCTGACAATCCCGTCGCGGCTTTGATGGGTTCTGCTCTTGGACAGCAGGGCGGTAATAACGCCGGAGGCGGTAGCCCAATGGTTCAGCAATGATCCTGTACGAATACAGGTGTCTTCTGTGCAAGGAAATCACCGAAGCACTGCGAGACATAGACGACCGTGACGACTGTCCGCCCTGTGATTGTGGAGGCGAGACAAAGAAGATTATTTCAGCCTACCGCGTTCATGGAGACATGCAGCCATACTATGATGACAACCTTGAGACCCATATTCAAAGTAAGCAACACCGTCAAAAGGTAATGAAGCAGCAGGGTGTTGAAGAAAATTTCGGGCAGAACTGGCATACCAGTGCTGTCAAACACAGAAGGCAACGATAATGAGAATGTGCGACCGGCACAACAGAACAAAAGCAACTGACACAATGCACGTAAAGTCATTGGAGTGTCATTTTGATTTATGCCGTGAATGCTCAGAGTTAATTGTAGAATTCATGGCAGCAAGCAAGCAGGAGTCCGTTGAGAAACCAAAGCGGAATATTCTTGGCTTGAGAAAGAATTCAGCGTAAAATCTGATACAGACTCTTCGGAGTTATTTTTATGCCCGCCATAGTGCGGGCTTTTTGTTGGAGTAAGATACAGTGGCAGAAACCCTAGAAACCGGTGGAGAATCCGTAACGGAAACCAGCGGAGAATCGACAGGACAATCTGAAACAACCACCCAGACAACCGATAGCGGAACTGGTGGTGAATCGTTTTTTGACTATGACTCAATCAAAGGAACTGATTTAGAACCCGCATATAAAGAAATGCAACGCGCATTCACCAAAAGGAATGCTGAGTTCTCAGCAGGCCGGGACAAGATCACGCAATACGATCAGTTCATGTCTAATCCTGTAGAACAGATGCGCGCATTGGCAACTCAGTACGGATACCAGATGGTTCAGGGTGATGTAAAGGCCGATGACGGAACTCCCAAGACGTATAACAATTGGGATGAAGTCAAGGCGGACTTTAAGGAATCCATAAGGGCCGAGGTGATGCAGGAATTGAACCCGATGTTCAACGAAGTTAAGAGTATGAAAAAGCAAAATGTTGAACAGTCTTTGGACAATTCTTATCCCGACTGGCGGACATACGAGGACAGCATGATGGAGACTTTGCAGGCTCACCCGAGTCTTGTGAGCGACCCTGATATGTTGTATCGAATGTCTGTACCGCAAGCGGTTTTGGATGCGCGAGCAAACAAGGCAGCATTGAAGAAAATCCAGGGGACCAATGATAGCGGACAGATTCAAGGTCAAAGCACGACAACCCAGCAAACTTCCAAAACCCCCGGCAAGATGACGTTTAACGAATCCGTTAACTATGCAAGACAGCAAGTCAGGCGGCAGGGTTTATCTGCGCCGAGGGAATAACAGGAGTTAAGTTATGGCTACTGTAGGTGATACAGGCGCCCCTTAGTAATTAGGGACTTTTGCGAGTAATTGCAAAATGTTTACTGTGTGAATTGCTGGAAACTCTTACCAAGTAATGTTGGAGACAATCAGCAGCCAAGTCCGCAAGGAAAGGTTCAACGACTATCCCTTGGCAGGGAGTAGATTCAAGCGAATCGAAGCGCACAGCATCCCAACGGGATGAAGATATAGTCTGGTCTGCATGGAAACATGTAGCTGCGAAAGCGGGAATGAACTAGCGATTTATTCTGAACAGAACGAGTACAAATACAGTCTATTACGACGCGCTACTTAGCACGACGTTGGACGCGTATATGTCTGGTGGTGAAATGTTCGACAACATCTTCAAGGACTCTGCCTTTATGGCACTGCTCCGATTGAGTGATGCGGTCGAAACGCAGAACGGTGGTGAAAGGATTCGCGCACCACTGATGTACGGTAAGAACAGCACCGTGAAAAGTTATAGTGGCGCCGATACGCTCGACACTACTATCCAGGATGGAATCACGACTGCGTTTTACGAATGGCGAGAAATTGGTGGAACGGTTTCCATCACTCGCAAAGAGGAACGGCAAAACTCTGGTGAGGCGGCAAAGATTGCGCTACTGGGTTCCAAGATCAAGCAGGCTGAAATGAGCATGCGCGAGGAACTCAACCATCAGGTCGTACAGGGTACGGTAAGTGGTACGACGTTTGTACCGGGAAATGATGTGAAGGATCTGAATCCTTTGGGTTGGTTCTTGCGCAAGCTGAATGCTACGGACCCGACTACTGGCGGCAATGTCGGCAATATTGCTGGTGCTGATTACGACTGGTGGCGCCACAAGACTTCAGCCTTTAACGGTGATAGCGATCCGGGGAATTCCTTCTCCAATACCGTTGCCACTTACAAGGGGTTGGTTGTTGCGCTGAAACGGCTGTATAACTTCTGCTCGCGTGGTTCTGGTGGTGCGCCTAACATCGCATTGTTCGATCAGGTTTCTTACGAGACTTATGAGAACGCACTTGATGACAAAGTTCGCTATACCAATACGAAATTGGCTGATATGGGCTTTGACAATATCAAACTGCGTGGCGCGACTTGTGTCTGGGATGAGGTAGTCCCAGAAATTGATGCTGGTGATATTACCGATCCTCTGACGACTGGTACGGTCTTCATGTTGAACACCAACTTCTACAAGTTGATTGTTGATAGTGAGACTGATGTTGTTAGTACGCCGTTCGTCGAGCCGGAAAATCAGACCGTTAAAACCTCGAAGATTTTGTTCATGGGGAATACTGCGGTTAGTAATCTGAGAAAGCATGGTGTTGGGTACGCAATCGATGGAACCTTGGTAGCGTAAAATTCACTTGTCTTTAACAAAACGGGAATGGATAGGGCATTTCGTCAGTCACAAAAGGAGACTGAAAAATGTTGTTTCAAAGAGTTAACAGGACTAATCCTGAGAAAGTGTTCCTCGTCGCGCAGAACTCCTATTCCACTGCTAGTCTGACTAATGGTCAGGTTGTTTGTTGGGATTGGACGACTGATGGCGATGGAGTTGGTGCTTCGATTCCTACCGCTACTGAGAATGTTTCTCAGGGTACGGACGTTGCTGGTATCGCTTCTGAAACCATTGCTGCAGGGGACTACGGTCTGTTGCAGGTCTATGGTTATCACAGTGCGGTTCGTGTTCGGACCATGACCTCTACAGGCCATGTCTATCACGAATCTCGCGGTGTAGTTGCGAAGGGAACTCCGCTGGTTGGTGGAATTACCGCTGTGTTCTGTCTTGAGGGCATTACGCCTGCTGAGACTGCACAGGTATTGCAGCCTTGCGGAATCGCACTGGCGGCTACTGCGGTATTTACCACTGCAGCCATCGCTGTGTTCTTGAAGTGCCTGTAGTTTAAAAGTAGGACCGTGTAGGGGCGGTCCTTTTCAACTGGTAGGGAGTTGATGTGGCTAGTATAGAAGATTATCTGGACTACCCTGCTGCGGTACACCTGGAGACATGGACGCAGTGTAATGCGGCTTGTGATTTCTGTCCGTATGTGACGTTAGATCGTCTGGGCAATAAAATGCCCGATGAGTTGATTGAGAAAATACTCTGTGATCTGGAAGATATTCCAAAGACTCATCAATTTTTCTTCTCGCCGTTCAAGGTTAACGAACCGTTTTTAGACAAGCGAATGCTGCCTCTTTTGGAGGACATCAATAAACGTCTGCCAAATGCGATATTGACGTTATTCAGTAATGGCGCTCCGTTAACCAGGAAGAAGATCAAGCGTATTGCCAAACTGAAAAATGTCAGGCATTTGTGGATTAGTTTGAACGAGCATAGACCGAGAGAATACGAAGCGGTGATGCAGATACCGTTGGCAATGACGGTAAAAAGGCTGGACGCATTACACGAGATGGAATTTCCGCACAAGGTGGTTATTTCGCGTGTTTGCGATAAGACGCCGATAGATAAAGAATTCGTGATGCGTGTTAAAAACAGGTGGCCCAGATTTGAGCCGGTTTTGATAAAGCGCGATGCGTGGATAAGCAGTATTGAACACGACGCTATTGCCACAGAGGTTCCTGTTACAAAGTGTAATCGTTGGTGGGAGATAGAAATCACATCGACTGGTCGAACGGCATTATGCTGCATGGATGGACATGCTCAATACTCGATTGGTGATGTATCCAAAAAGCATGTGTTGGAAGTTTATAATTCTCCCGACTACAAACGTATGCGGGTGGGAAGCAAGACAAGGCAGGCTTATTCGCCTTGTAATGGCTGTACATATTGATAGGGGATAGAGCATGAATGAGATTGATATTAGTAATGAACCGGAAGAATTTACCGATCCGGTATTGCGCTGTGATAGTTGCAACGTGTTGGTTACGCGCAAGACACTTCACAAGATTGGCGGTTGTGATAAATGCGGCAATAAGCGGGTTAAGAACGTGACCGTATTTGACGAGGATGAGCGTCAGCAAATGATTGACTGGGGACATCAGGAATTTGTTGATGAGTTCGAGGTGGTTGATGAATAAGCCAACTATCTGCGTCGGCATTGTTGCTTATGACGGTCTGGATGGTCAGGTCGCAGAAGACTACATGCGGCTTATGTTCCATCTTGGTCGTCGCTGCCCTGAGTATGATTTTCAGCTTGCGATCAAATTCAAGTCAGAACAATTCAGGGCCAGGAATGCCATTGTCCAGGTAGCGTTACAAATGGGCGCGGATTATATCTGGATGCTGGACGATGATCATATTTTTGATATCAATGAGTCAGGTCATTCATCCTATGACTTGCCAATCAAGTTAGTTAAGCATTTGGAAGAACGTCCTGAGATTGGTGTTGTGGGTGCGTTGTATTACCAAAGAGCCGGCGAATATTACCCGGTTATTATGCAAGACACTCGTGATAGTCCGCACCCCTCTTTTTTAAGCCATGCAGAGATATCGAATCGCATGCAAAAAGTGGCGGTAACTGGTGGTGGCTGCATGATGATACGGGCCAGTGTATTCGATAAGATCGGTGAACCTTGGTTTGCACCGGAACATGATTATGGGACTGATATCCAGTTATGCAGCAAAGTCATTGAGGCCGGGTTTGAGGTCTGGTGCGATACGTCGCTGGAAATCGGGCATATCAAATCGGATAAGGAACTCATTACATCACGGTCCCGGTCAAAAGATACCGGGGTTTATTTACCGTTATCCCGGTATTTGGATGATGCTATGGAATACATGTGTGTTCCTACGATGGGTCACATCACTGATATGGCGATTAAATATGACATGTCTGACTGGGAAAAGTACGGGGATGACCACGAGGCTTATTACGCAACACGAGGGGATGAGCAACTAGCACGACAGGTCATGTACCACCATCAACCGCACATGGTTGACGCCATGAAGCGATACCACCAGGTTATTGATACGGACAATGGTTGTTATGGCGCTGATTTTGGTTGTGGGTCCGCGCCTGTAGGCTTTGAGCTTGCGTTAATGGGCAACAAGATGGACTTCATTGACGTTGATGGATCTGGTGCTTACGAGTTTACGAAGTGGCGCGCTAAAAAGCACAAGGTTGATTGTGGCTGGAAATTAAAAGGTCCGTATGATTATGTGATGATGTTGGATTCCCTTGAACATCTTGCGGACTGGAAATCACACATGGACCGTATTGTAGACAGCCTCAAGGATGGGGGTGGGTTGATTGTGGACTTTTTCACTAATGAGGACCATGACAATCCAGAACACATTACAATGGATCACGACGCTGTAAGGTTATATTTAGTCAGCTTGGGAATGACTGAACTGAACGCATTTTTATGGACAAAGGCAATCATTAAAGAGGAAGCAGCATGAGCATTTTAAGACGAACTGTGTATTACGACATCTCACGCGGTAAGGCCATGTTTTGGGACTGGGCCAAAGTAACCACGACTTTAGGTGTAATGGCAGAACCATTCATAGTTGGTGCGAAATTCACGGCAAACACCAACGCACTTGTACACAATCCAACGACTGAAGAGAATAACTTTGATCCAGACGATGAGATCAACCGGATTGACGAGATTCGCGCCCTGCCGATTGACAAGGAACAACTGATCTTGTCATCGAGTGCTGTTGACCACCTGATGGGTGGCACGACCTCACCAAGGGACGGGCGGTAATAGTTTGGGGCCGGTGGTTAGCCTTTACGTCGGTTGCCCTATCCTTCCTGCGACGGTCCTGATTCATGAATATCCTTGAACGTAAAGTACTTGAGTTGATAGGCGAGAATGTAGATTCTCCAGACGT
>Ga0255048_10003185_pt1 | contig 10081 bp, 16 predicted proteins | sample JV7_2_2_MG_FD_183619 | JGI IMG/M metagenome (GOLD analysis project Ga0255048, IMG submission 183619) | Seawater microbial communities from Jervis Inlet, British Columbia, Canada - JV7_2_2 | ecosystem: Environmental > Aquatic > Marine > Inlet | place: Canada: British Columbia | collected 2016-10-06
GGTGAGCGTCCCAGTCTTGGCGGCTGTCGAGAGCATATGGCGGCGGATCAGGCCGCTTCTCCCGAGGCTTTTTTTCCTGAGTGCTGGGAGTCGGGGCCACCTCTTTGCGAGGCTCTGCGGGGCGCACAGGAGCCGCAGTGCGAGGCTGGGCGCTGCTTTTGCCTCGCCTCATGGTCGATTCGCCATCATCGTCCTCTTCTCCCGTGACCATCGAGAGCAGCGCCTGAAGCGAGTATCGTCGCCCATAAGTGATAGCGCTCCCCTGTCCTTGCGCAGTCTGATCCTTCAGCAGCAGGCGGTACTCGGAGGAGATCCACTCCCCACTCTCTGCGTGCGCAACCACGGTGCGCATGATATCTCCTCGACTGTCTGCGATCAGCCTGTGGAAGAGCACCAGCCCAGCGTCATGGAGCGGCTGCTTGCAAGTGCTCCACGACTCAGCGAGCGTCGAGTACCTGCTCTTATGAAACGGATTGGCTCCGTCCTGCTTTACCACTCTCGTGTTTTCTTGTGCCTGAAGCAGCGCTTTCAATACCTTGGACCACTTTGGGCTCCTCCAAGATTCCTCCACCGGGTAGTCCGCCCAAGCGTTTGGCTCAGTTTCGTTCATGGTCGTTCCCTTCTTCTTTCTTGAGACTGATGCAGCCTCTTATTTCTCTCTTCAAGTTTCCTGTATCCCTCAGCCGCAACTGCTGCGAAGTGGCTGGTCCCCCTCGTCACTTCTTCAAGGATGTTGGCGGCCAGTTTCCTGGCCTCGGTGTTGGCCATGGTTCCGTCCTGGATCCGAAGGCTCGCCACATCTTCGAGCAGTTCCTTCAGTGCGTAGACGGCTTCAGCGGTGGGCGTGACCCAGTCGTGATACCCCATCACTTCCCTCCTTTGGTTCGTTTCACTCGCAAGACCCTGAAGACGGCTTCGTTCACCACATAACTCTTGCGGGTTCGCTCTCCATAAGTGAGCGAGAAGTCCTCGGTGGTCGCTTGGTCAGCGTCTTCGAGCACTGCGATAAGAAGCGCCTTCGCTGCCTCCACGCGTTTGTCTGCGACTTTGCGTGCTTCTCCTGCTTCGAGATATTCGAGGCTCGCTTCGTTAATCGTTTCGACCGTGTCTGGTGAGGTGGCGAGAACCTTGCCCGGCAGTTTGACAATCCGCTCTGCACTATCCAGGCTCGGTGCGAGATCCTCCGGCATGATCCCGGTCTCGACCGAGTGATACCAGAAGTTGTCAGCCACACTGACCAGCAGTTCTTGCATCTTCTTATCCGCTTGCACTCGGTAGAGCGCATAGGTGAGTCCGCCGTAAACTTTCCCGTCCGGCCCGACCGTGACGAGCATCGCTCCCACCCACGCTTCAGGCAGGCCCGTCACATACATCTGCCACTGAACCTGGATAAGAACGGACTCTGGAATCTCGTCGGTCAGGGGGGTTCCCCACTCATGTGTGCGAGCGGAGGATTTGATCTCGACCACTGCGACCGGGACGCCGTCCACGGTGACAAGCCCGTCACAGTTGGCAGAGTGATTCGTGCCCTCCCTTACTCGGAACTGATTCTTGGTCAGTTTGGCGGCGCCCTCATATATGGTCTCGCCGCCGATCTGTTCTCGCACCCACTCGATGGTTCCATCTTCAGAGTAGTTCCCCACCACCATCGGCGAGCCTCGTCCTGCTCGCTCCTCGATCTCGGAAGTCTCTTGAGTTTTCGAGATCCATACATCAGCGGCGTTAGCAAAGAGGGAGACTCCCATCAGTGCAGGCAGGTCGCTGCTCCCGATGTACTTCCGGCGGCGCTGACGCATCTTCTCAGTTATCGGCATTGAACCTCCTCAGATAGATGTCTGGATCGGCAGAGACCGTGCGCATGAGCGTCTCTGGGCTCGCTCCACGGCGAGCATCGTCCCAGTCCTTGCAGCAACCGATGAGGACTGTTGGATCGACTCCAAGGGCTCCGGCGAGTTGATAGATCGTCGAGGTCTTTGGCTCCGAAGCGCCCGTCTCCATCTTCCATATAGTCTGCTCTGATAAGTGCGACGATGCTGCTAGTTGCTGGGCGGTCAGGTCCAAGGCTTTGCGTAGGCGCCGGATCGGATTTACACCGCTCATCATTCGGGCCACCGCATCTTCTAGCACTGAGTTGTTATTCTTGGTCACTGTTGATTCCTTCCTGTGGATTCAGGCTCAACCACACCTCGTGGTCGAGCAGGACCACCGCTGGATTCAACCCAGCAGCAGTCGCGATGGTTGTTATCACATGGACCTCTGGTCGGCGAACACCTCGCTCGTAGGCTCTGATGGTGTTCGGCTTCAAGCCAGTCAGGTCACTGAGTTGCTTCGCAGTCAATCGAGAATCACGCCGAGCCGCACGAAGCGGACTCGACGCAACCCACAGAGACCTTCCGATCTCGACTCGGTTCACTTGCTCGCCCCTCTGGACCGACTTTGACGCTTGAAGGAGACCACGACCTTTTGCCCGGTCTTGAACTCGATCTCACAGGACTGATACAGGACCAAGCCTCCAGGCGAGGCATCCCAAACACGAGAGACAATCGAGTGGTCGTCGTCTGTGACGGCGAATCCTTGCTCGAACATCATGGCGATCTCGGAGAACATTTCTGTTCCCGACATCTTCTCCTGCTCTCCTGGATCAATACGAACGACCTTGTTGATAGGCGGGAGCGTTATCGCTCCTTCTCGCACTGGCGTTGACTGCTTCTTCTTCAAAGCGGTCTCCTTTCTTGCCTAAAAAGGCACTTGTTCTTCTGTTTTGGTTGCCTCGGAACAGGAGTCTCGATGGTCGAATCCGTCAGCGTCCATTGGCTTGTTCTTGCCTTGTCTGGTCCTGATCCAGAACATGGTTTCACCGCACTTCTTGCACTTGGCCTTCGGTGCATCCTCCGGCATCTCGTACTGGAACTTGCCGTCATCGGTCTTGAAGCAGTGTGCTACTGGCAGATCGCTGCCAGCACCTGAGGGCGCTGCCGCCGCCGCCGGAGGCGCCACTGGCCTCGTCAGCAAAGTGTCGTGCAGTTCTTCCAGGGCAGTAGCCACCCTGCTCATGTGATCGGCAAGTTGCTCGGCAACCGCCAAGAGTTCTTTGCTCAAGAGTCTCTCTTTCCTGGGGCGTTTACCCCGTTTGAGTATTCAGGAACGGTAACAACGAAGGTGATTCTGGAGGGCTCCTCAGTCGTGAGACAGCAGTCCTCGCCCTTGTAGTGGACTTCCATGTCCGCTGAGGTCTGAGACCAGATGACAAGGTGGTCTTTGCCCCACTGAAAGACGGACACGACCCGTCCGTCCAGGAGGTGGGACTCTTCTTGGATTTCAGCCCAGGTGCAGTCCGGATCCTCCTCGAAGATCGAGCCCTCGAAGAGGAACGAAGCCTCCAACTCGTTGACAGCCCTCCACAAACCGAGACTGTGCAGCCGGAGCAGGTAAGTGATCGAGTCAGGAGCGGCCAGTTCGGCCACCTTCTCAGAGATGAAGACGGTCTTGCCGATCTCGATGCGACCGTCGAGCCAGTCCTCACGACGAAGGACTGTCTCGCAAAACGCTCTCGGGTCAAACGCTGCTCCGAGAGTTGGCATCTGTGGAATGCTGGGCGCTTGCGTCATCGTGCTCCTCCTTCTTTTGTCACTCTAATAGCGGGCAATGCCAGCGTCAAGCGACTGTGGTTCTGTCCCCTCATTATTCTCCTCCAAGCATTATGCGCACGATCAGTGCGAGCGACCCGCAGACCGCAGCGGCAGTCAGCAGAAAGATGGCGTGATCGAGAGTTGCGTGCAGGAGTCTGTGCCTGCGGCGCTGGGCTTCGGTGCTCTTACTCATTGTTCTCCTCCAGTTCGTCAGCCTCTTGCTCGTCGAGCGACTTCCAGTATTCGTCGGTCGGGTCGTCAGCACTGGATTCAGCGCAGGCGTCGAGAATCTCCTGGCCCACCTCCGCAGCGTTCGGCGGCGGCAGCGCCCCCGTGTTCAGCGGTCTGCTCCTGACCAGATCGTCCAGGAAGGGCTTTGCGTTCGCCTTCACATCGCGCAGGAAGCCCTCAGGTGTGGTCTCTGGACCGTGGACCCGGCACAACCACTCGGCGCCCTGTGTGGTCGCCAGGAAGGCCGTCAGAGACGCCTCCAGGGCGACAGTGTCCTGAGTGATAAGCCCCTCCAGGATCGTCCAGCGCCCGGCGTCACTTTGGTCATGTTCACACATGGCTTCCTCCTTCCATGGTCGTGGCATCGGCGAACCGCTCAAAGTCCTCAGCGGTGTCGTTCAGTTTCTGCACCAGTTTGTCCAGTTGCTCCACCTCGTCGTCCAGGTCGGGGTCGCCGGAATCGGGCGCCCACTCGTCGATTGACTCAGCAGCCTCTCGCAAGAGGCTCGCCAGGGCTAGTTTCTCTTCTCTTGTCATGTCTTCTTCTCCTTCTTCGAGGGAGGGAGCACCATGCCCCCTCCCTGGCTTGGTCAAACTTGGTCGTTGTCGGCCAGCACTTGCCGGACGACTTCCTCGATGGCTGCTCCCTCGGAGTCCATATCGACCCACCAGTCCCCACCTCGCAAGTGGTAGTTCTCGCCGTCCAGTGCCGCCTTGCAGGCTCTGTGGACCGCTTGGAAAGAGTGGTCGGGAAGAGGTTGCAGTTCGCCGCCCTCGCCGCCAGTGCTTCCGTACTTCTTGTAGTTGAGAGTCAGCAGACCCGCATCACTGTCTTGGAGTCTCCGTCCCAGGTGGCGGGCAGCCTTGTTCGGCGATTTGATGTTCACGCCGTCGAAGTAGTTCTCCCAGTCTCCGTCACTGACTGCAACGATGTCAGCGCCTTCGTATCCGTGCTCGTCGATCAGGTTGAGGGCCTTCTCCATCGCCGGGAACAGGCTGGTTCCTCCGTCCACCCACTGGGTGGCCACCGCCAGATAGTCAGCGGCAGTGGCCGAGGCAGCGTTCTCAAGGCTCAAGGTAACCTGTGAGTAGTGAGCGAACTGCACGCAGTGGAAGGGGCGCTTCTGAAGTTGAGCGACCCGCAGGGCGGCGAACGACATCGCGATGGCCCACTCTCTCGGGGGCCCGCTCATGGATCCGCTCTGGTCCACCACCATGATAACCGGGCCCCGTCCATGTGGTGCGGTGGTCTGCTGCTCACTCTGGAGCAGGGTGCCCTCAGCAAACTTCAGGGCGAAGGTGGCGGAGTTGGACAGTTCCGTTGGGAGGGCCCTGGCAGCGTCACTGCCGTAGGTGAGAGCGGAGTCCTGACCGCTCCCGAGTACATGGTCCTCGACTGCGCCCTCGACGATAGTCATCGCATTCCCGAGCAGATCCATGAACTTGGTGTAGTTTCGAGCCTGCATGGCTCCGGCGAGGCGGTAGACCGTCTCCAGGTTGTCCAGGTGCTGGCAGTATTCGCCGCCTGTCCCCCGGCCACTTCCGGTGCCCTCGCCGCCCTCGCCGCCCTCGCCTTCTCCATACAGGGCCTCTTCGCCCAGGAGTTCTTCGAGGTCCGCAAGAACCTCGTCCCCGGCGATGTCTTTCGCTTGGCTCTTCTGGAGGGACTTGTACTTTTTGGTCAGATCCTCACCGGACCCTCTTACTTGCTCCTCGCCCTCTGCGTCTTTCCTGGTCAACTGCGAAACAGCGAGAACGGCGAGAGCGCTCTCCTGAAGGTTTCCACGAGTGTGGCCCCGCACCTCGTTGGCGAAGTCCTGCACGGCAGGGGCGTCGAACGCTGGCTGGCCGAGACCAGAAAACTCTCTCATGAAGCCCTTGAAAACATCCATGCTGAACCCGCTGCGCTGGAAGCAGGCGGCGACCCCGATGCTGGCGGGCAGATACCCCTCGCCGAGCACAGGGTCAACGGCGTACTCGACGCCCACCCTCGCCTCTTCTCCGTTCTCGTCCATCCACTGATTGAAGTCTTTCATTCTATCTCCTTCTTCTATGCCCTGCTGGGCCATACTACCTATGCTACTCGATACCTCTGGGGCTCGCAAGTGGGTCGGTCCCACTTTCTCACTTTCCACTTTTGCTGGCTTTCACGGCTGCTTTGCGGACTCGGTCAGCGACCAGCGCTTCGATGGTTCCGTTGGGGTCGCCCTGCACCGGAACGGGCGAGGACTGAACAACCGGACCCTTGCCGTTCCCGATCAGCGACTCGGTGGTCGCTGCCATGATCTGGTCTCCGAGGGCCACTGAGTCGCTGACCACATGAGAGACCGAGGATCGTGAGTAAATCTCCGCCTCCACGAGTTGGCGCTCTCCTGGGGTGTTCCAGGCCGTGTCAGCGAGGATCAGGGCGTACTCGGGGCCGACCGACTTCTTGCCGTCGAGGTGCGCCCACACCTTGGCGACTTCCATGAGGTTCCGCAGGCGGCGGTCGTCAATCCGGATCCCACGGGTGCGGGGGCCAGTGTGCAGGGTGCTCAGGGCGTCGAGGCACTGGAGCCACACTTTGCCGAAGGCTTTGGTAAGAGGCAGGGCGAGGGCCTTCTGGCGCTCTGCGTCCAGGTCAGCCTCGGTCAGGCTACCGATAACAGACTGCGGCAGGCTCGGGCGGTTCCACTCCTGGATCCCCAGCAACTGGGCCCGGCCCTCGTCGCCGACAATCGAGTCGCAGTAGCAGCGCAGCGAGAAGCGAGAGTAGAGGGCTTCGAGACTCTTATCCTGAGGCGTCTCGTTGCTGGCGGCGAGCACGCAGCGAGTCTTGGCGGCGTGCTCCTTGCCGTCCTCGAAGTAGGTGCGCTGACTCATCAGGCGCAGCATCGAGTTCAGCAGGAAGGGACTGCTCTTCCAGATCTCGTCCACCACTGCGAAGGTAGCCTCGCTCATGTATCCTTGGCGGAGGCGGACTTGGCGCCCCTCCTCGGTCAGGATCTTGGTATTCATCGGACCCTCCAGTTCATCACGACTGGTGCCAGCGGAGACCAGGGTGTCGAAGACGGTCCCGCCCACGCACTTGGCGAAGTCCTGAGTGAGGTCGGTCTTACCCGTACCCGGAGGGCCAAGGAAGAAGCAGTGGCTCTTGCTGACCGCTGCGACCAGCAGCAACTGCACCTCATAGGCACGCTCGATGTAGCGCTCGTTGAGGGCGTGTCGAACCTGCTGAAGCGGGGTGAGGTGCTGCGGGGCGACCGCCGCCACCACTGCGGAGGGCGAGGTCTTGGTCACGGTTATGGAGGGGGTCTTGGCCCGAGACTTCCGACCCGGTGCCGCCGCCACTGCGTTCCATGCGGCGAGGGCCGCATCCTCCGCCACATACACTCCTTGCGGGTGGCTCGGGTGGATCATGATCAGAGTGAGAGGCAGATCGATGGTGGTAGTCCCCTTGGTCACGGCGAGGACGCCCACCCTTCCCCTGTTCTTGGCCAAGCGCAGACCGCTGACTCCCGCTGCCTGCATAAGACCGACAAGGCTGAAAACCAACGGGCAGAATGAGACGGAGTTGTGTGCGATACACTCTTCCATCTCGACTCGGCTGGCGAGGAGCCAAAGGTTCCCCGGCACTGTTCCCTGAAACTGTGCAGTGCAGGACTTCCGCACTTCTCGATACGACGGATTGCTCATTCTATCTCCTTCTTCTTAGTGACTAACACCTACCCCTACGGTACAGCACCACAGGGGGGCTCACAAGCGGTTCTGTCCCGCTTTCTTATCTGTTCTTCTTAGGCTTCACAATCGCCACTCTGGTCAGCATGGTCTGGCGGACGCCTCCGAAGTCCTGGTGGCGCTTGACGGTCGCTCTTATCGCAAGGCTGGCGCCCTTATCCAGGTTCGCCACCTCCCCGCTCACGAACGCCGTTACGGTGAAGCGCTCGTCACCGCTCCCCTCAGGGGCCACCTCGAAGTGGAGCAGGGTCCAGGTGGCCCGCTCGACTGGCCCGTTCCAGGATCCGGTCCGGGAAGGTTCCTTCGGCTTTGTCGTTTTGGCCACAGTGACCTGGAGGGTGACTCGCTCGCCAACCGGGACTGGCAGGAAGGCGCCCTGTGGCCCCTCCGCCTGCCTCTTATCGAACTCGGCGAGCAGGCGCTCCATGAGCGCTACCTGCTTCTCGCTCGGACACCAGGGCTCCAAGATGATCCGGGCGACGATCCCCTTTGGATCCTCCAGGCACATCTTCAGCAGTCTCGTGAGCAGCGGCTGATTGTCCTTGTTCCACTGGGTGCGAGCAGCCTTGTGCTGCTTCATGGTCCTGCGGGGCTTGCTCAAGAGCGCCCCCCTTCGCTGTAGGAGTCTGCGAGGTTGGCCCAGTAGGCCACCGCACCGAGGTGCCAGTGCCAGTAGAGCGGAACGAGGCAGTTCATGGTGCGACCTCCGCCGATGTTGATGTAGTCGTCGGGGTGTTGGCAATTGATGTCGTGCTTGCGGGTGTGCGGGATCCAGTCCTCCTCACGGTGCATCTCGTCGCCGTCCTCGTCAGTGGTCGTGAATCCCCTGTCCTTCACCTCGGCGGCGGTCTGGGCGATGAGGCGGCAGAGGCGCCCCTCGTCCCACCCGGTCACCATCCCAACGGCGCTCACCCCCACATCGTCAATCACCACATCGTTGGTGAGCACGGCCAGTGCGAAGTCCAAACGGTTCATTCTGTTGGCCATGGTGGCCTCCTTCTTCTTCAAGGTTGTCTGCCTCATCAGGCCCACGGAAACACCCGTGGACGACGACCCTCCGGTGGGGTCGTTTCGGCTATGCGGACGAGCAGTACGGGTGGTCCGGGAAGTCAGCGATGCAGGCCTCGTAAACCCTGGTGCGCTGCTCCTCGGTCAGTTCGTCGTCGAACACCTCGGACAGGTTGGAGAGGTGCTCCTGGGCGTTCCAGAACGCCGCCCGCTGAGTGTGGTCCTGCTCCGTCCTCTTATTGGCGTTGGCGAGCATACGCTCCACCTTGGTCAACTGGCTTCGCAGGCGCAGTGGCAGCGTGCTCATGAGCGCCCCCTTGCCGACAAGTAAGACTCCTCTTTGATGGCTGCGTGGTGCAACTTGAGGTAGTCGGCGTTGAGGGTGGCCAGGGCCTGGAGGTAGGCCCTGCGACCCGGAGGCAGGTCACTGGCAGGCACAGGATGAATGGTATCGAGCAGGGCGTTCTGGAGCGCCAGGAAGGTGGCGTCACGAGCCTCGAACTGGCCCTCCGAACTGCACGGTCTGGTGGCGGCGGCGAGGGCGTCCAGGATACTCTGCTCCTGGCGCATGGTCTCCTCGTGAAGGGTGGTGAGGTGCAGAAGTCTCTGCAAGGTTGTCATCGGGCTGCTCATGAGCGCCCCCCTTCGCTGGTCAACTCGAAGCACCCGGTGTAGGAGAGGTAGTGCTCCTGGAGGTAGTGGGCGTTGATGGTAGCGAGACCGTGCAGACGCTTCCTGTGGTCACCGTTGCCCGTGTGCCAGTCGGGGTGGTCGAGGCAACTGTCCAGCAGGTCCAGCAGTTCGTTCTGGAGTTTCAGGAAGGTGGCGTCACGCTCAACGATCCTGCTCAGTGAGGCGTAGGCTCGGACGGCGGCGGGCAGAGCCTCCAGAATCACATCCTCCAGTTTCAGCGCCTGCTCCAGTTTCGTCCTCTCGTCGTCACTGTTCTCCAGCGACTCCTCCAGCAGGGCAATCAGACCCAGCGTCTGCTCTCGGTCCAGGTTGAGGACAGCATCGTCCAGGCCTGCCTCCACGGTCTCGGTGGTCCAGACTGCCACCCGTACTCCAGGCCCTGAGTGCCTCTTGGTGATACTGATTTTTCCGTCAGTGCTTCCGTACAACATTCTTGTCTCCTTCGGTTCGGAGGGCGGCGAAAGTGCCACCCTCAACATACCTCTAGTAGAAGGGCATGGATCTGTCCCGTCAACCTATGTGGACAAAGTTCTTACTGCTTTCTTTACTAAACACCTACAGAGGGGAAGGAGAGCGGTGGTACTGTGATAATAAATATTGGAGAATCTTCAGGGAGGCGGGCTTGCAGTAGTACAGTGCTCGCCGGGTCGGGACGGGAGCAGGGCCTCGGGGGCAGGCTGGCAGGTCAGCAGGCCAGGACCGGGTTGTGTCGTCTGGGCCTCCACCGTCTCCCGCCCGTGGGTCGCTGGTCGGTGCGCCGGATAAGAGGTCGGGGCGTGCTGGTCGGTGGTCAGGTCGGGCTG
>Ga0255048_10003188_pt1 | contig 10078 bp, 16 predicted proteins | sample JV7_2_2_MG_FD_183619 | JGI IMG/M metagenome (GOLD analysis project Ga0255048, IMG submission 183619) | Seawater microbial communities from Jervis Inlet, British Columbia, Canada - JV7_2_2 | ecosystem: Environmental > Aquatic > Marine > Inlet | place: Canada: British Columbia | collected 2016-10-06
AAACAGCACAAGAAAAATACAATAGTTATGTATCTGAACTCGAGGCTAAAATCAAAATAGTACCTCATGGAGTAGATTTAGATTTATTTTACCCTAAAAAAATAGAGAAAGAAAACGTTACTTTTTTGGCTAATAAAGGATTTAGAGGAATGGAAGATAGAGGTGGAATACAATATTTAATCAAGGCATATGTAGAGGAATTTAAACCAGAGGAGAAAGTCGAATTACTCTTAAAAATCAATCCAGCTTATGGAATACCTAATATGCAGGAGATAATCAAACAGATTGTTGGAGATAAAGAAAAAATACCACCCATTAGAATAGACACCACAAACTATAAATACGAAGAATTAGTTGATATTTATGCAAAAGCAAGTGTTTTTGTGTCCACCACACGTGCGGAAGCATTCAACCTGCCTGTGTTGGAGGCCATGGCTTGTAAGTTACCAATAATAACTACAAGCTTTGGCGGGCAGGCTGATTATACTGATACCTCTACAGGATGGGTCGTAGGAGGCGTTCTAAGGCGTGTGGAACACGAATTAATGTATGAGGAGACCCAATGGTTAACCCCATCAATTTCTGAATTAAAACAATCGTTAAGGGAGGCGTATAGTGCCGAAGAACAAAGGCAAGAGAAAGGGAAGAAAGCGTTAGAAAAAGCTAAAGAACTTACTTGGGATAATAGTGCAGAAATAATACATACATTTATATAGTTAAACAATTAATTAAACTATATGGGTAGGAGAGTAAAACCTGAGTTAAAAGTAATACAATCCTCAGTTAGTTTTCACTTTTATCAACATCAGTTTTTTAACGAACATCCAGAATTTAAAAAGGATGCATTTTGTAGAAAGGCAATAGATGAACAGATTAAGTTAATAGACCCTAAATTTATACCAAAGGAGGATGAAGAAGAAGTGCCGTAAATGTGGATACGATAAAGAAAGACACCTTAGAGAGATAATTTTCGAAGAACTTGATTTTAATCAGGTATGGTGTATTTTCTGCATGGAGGAAAACTATCTTAGGACATTATTATGAATAGAAAATTAACAACCAAGGAGAAAGAACTTACAAAAAACAATATGGAGAGACAAAAACAATTAATCAAGGAACTCAAAGAGCAGTTAGAACTAAATGAATTGTCAAGAAACTTTTTATTAATCAAAAGGCAGTATGAAGATAGGATAAGACCAATGACACGTAAAAACCAAGATAAGGAAATAGAATTAGAAAAAGAAAGATTAGAAAGCGAGATACTTCAATCAGAGTTTGCAATTAAAAATGGTGAAAAACAATTAAAGGAGGGTGTAGATGTTAAAGAAAACAAAGCTGTCAACTGACTTAGCAATGATTTTAGCTAACACAATCGTAGTAGCTATACTTGTAGCTGGTTTACTTGGAGTATTTTGGTTAATTAAATTAATGTTCAATTTAGTATTTTGAAAGGAGGTTAAATGGTAGGTATAATAAGAACACCAACTAAGGAAGAAAGAAAAGATTTTATTCCATTAGCCGGAGGAGGTAGAATACCCGAAAGGGAATTTCAAGACATTTTATCTTTAAAAAAGTTAGAGGCACAAAAGAAAGGATTACCTTTTTGTGATAAAGCAGCATTTGATATGTGGAAAGACCACTACGCAGATGAAGTAAAACGAATAGTAAGAGAATTTGGATTTGCTGACTTAACTAAGGTTAAACAACCTAAAATGGATTGGAGTATATATTGTAATTTAGATAACTTTGAATTAGTTGGAGAAGGCGAAGAATATGATGCAATGGAGTCCAAAAAGAAAGGAAAACCAACCTTTTTTCAATGGAAAAAGTATAAATATAAAGGATACAATTATCATAATACAGTAATGGAACCATATCCAGGAGCGTGGAATGAAAATACAATGTCCGGCGTGTCGAACAATAAGCAAAAAGAAACTAAGGGTAATAAAAAATAAGTATGGGGAAACTATTTCAATAGCCTGTACTTGTGGTTATATTTGGAAAAATGAACAAGGCAGAATTACAAAAGAATAAGGAAGAAGCCTTTAAGGAATATCTTAGAGGAAACTCTAAACATAGTATAGGAAAGAAACTAAAAATACGTAAGGCAACAATTGTTAATTGGGCAAAGAAAGGAGATTGGGATAGAAAACTTAAAGAAGCTAACCAACAAGCGGAACAGGAGGCGTACTGGGATATTAATAAAGAGAAAGCAACTACCTTACGTTTAATCAGGGCTACTGAGGCACTATTCGCAAAGGAGTTAACAACGGCTATTGAGATACCCAAATCGTCAAGTAGTTTTGCACAACTACAAAAAGTAAAATGGGAGTTACTTATACCTAAAAACGTCACTCAATTTAATTTAACCAAACAAAATAGTTTAAGTATAAATTTAGAATTAGATAAATTACTAAAGGCAACAAGAGATGGAACAGGCATATGAGGAGATTAAAGAATATTCACAAAAAGCAAAGGAGTCCTTTCCTTTTTTCATAAAACATATTTTTCCACTTTCTTTTAAGAAAACTCAATTCTCAAGAGCACCACATACTTGGAATTGGGCAGAAAGAATCCAAAAGAACAAAAGAACTGCTACTCTCTCAGCAAGAAAACATCTGAAATCTACCACTATCTATGCATATATGATGTGGTTAATCTTTAAGTTAGTGTCTAACGAAAAGGAAAGTTGGTTGTATATGAGTTATAACCAAAAGATGAGTACATACCATACGGAAAATATTAAAATACTTATTCAATCAAATCCTTTTTTCTCCGGAATTAAAGACTTAACACACGGAAGCACACAAATCGATTACACTTGGGGTAAGGGAGATAGGTTTAGATGTATGCCATCTGGAATATTAACGTTTAATAGAGGATGGCATGGAGATGGAGTTATTTGTGATGATATCTTAGCAGACCCTACTAACGAGTTGAATTTCACAGTAATAGATAAAATCAACAGGACTTTTAGGGAGCAAGTTATGAGTTTACCTAAGGAAGGAGGAAGAATACACTTAGTAGGAACTGCACAACATCAACAGGACTTATTCTTCCAGTTAAAAGATAATACAGGTTGGGATTGGGCAGAATATAGAGCAATCACTAATGAGGCTAATAAAATGGTATTGTGGCCAGAGTTATTTTCATATGAAAGACTCATGGAAATAAGAGATATCGAAGTAGGAGAAAAGGCTTTCAAAAAGGAATATATGTGTAGTCCTATATGGAGTGAAGAGGCTTACTTTCAAAGGGAGGAGTTAATGAGTGTTGTAGACCCTAATCTCGAGGAGTCTAAGGTTTCTGCAAGTACTTACAAAAGTAGGCAGACTTTAATCTATGCTGGATATGATATAGGTAAGAAAACACATCCCTCACACTTTACAGTGTTCAAATTATTTAAAGGACATTGGACACAATTATATGAAATCTTCATGGATGGATGGGACTACACCAAACAAATAGAATTGATAAATGGATTAGTGGAGTTTTTTCTAATAGATGTAATAAACTATGATGATACTCGTAGTGAATTAGAAAGCTTTAGGGAAAGAAGAATAATAAATCCAAGGATATGGAACCCAGTAGTTTTTAAGATAAGTACTAAGTTCGACATGGCAAGTAATTTCAGTAGGTTAGTTAATAAAAAAAATATAACACTTCTCAATAGGCAAAGGATGATAGACAGTATATTATCAGTGAGTAATGAATTAAAGGCACCTGAATCGATATTAGGACATGGAGACGCTTTTTGGGGTGTGGCTTTGGCTTTGTATTCTAAGGTTCCATATAAGCCGTATATAGCAGTTTAGTCAATATATTTATACTATTCTCAATCTAAAATAACATGCCAAAGAAACAAATTAAAGGTATTATAGCAGTAACACCTCAGGATAAAAGTCAATTCTATAAAGAAGCATTTGTAGGAAACGTTATAGACGAGGAAGTCAAAATTCCAAAGGAATTAGGAACTGAACATCCTTTTGATTTTGAAATGGCTGAAAAGGTCTATAAAAAAACAGGAATAGTATCTGGAGCAATTAATAAATTCACAGATTCCATAGTCGGAGATTTTACAATAAAAGTAAAGAACCCAAATGTAGAGTCTTTGCTTAATGAGTTTATTAGGGATACTGATTTTGCTACAGTACTACGTGAATGGATTAGAGAGGGTTTGGTTAAAGGAAATGGCTTTATGGAGTTAGATTTTAAGGAAAATAAAATGAGAGTTTTAAATGCCAACCATATGTTTGTGAAACGTAATAGAAAAGGTAAGGTATTAATGTATAATCAGTTTGTAGGGAATGTAAAAAGGTTTACAGTAGGAAAAACAAAAATAACACCATTCGAACCTAATCAAATAGCACACTTACAAATGAATAAGATAGCAAACGAGGCTTATGGAATAGGTATAATATGGCCAAATGAAAGGGTAATAGAAAACTTAGTAGTTAATGAACAAGATTTACATAGATTAATAACTCGTAAGGCAGGAGCTCCTTTACATGTTAGAGTAGGACCGGAAGGAGAACATGTTAATACAGCAGACGTTCAGGAATTTAAAAATCTTCTTACCTTTATGAATACAAGAACGGAATGGGTTACCGATGGAAATGTTAAAATAGAAGCGATTAATATGGGTGATTTAGGTAGAGGACTAATAGAAACTCTGGAACATGATGTAGAAATGCTTAGTGCCGGAATGGAAATACCTCAGGTTTTATTCGGTAGGGGAAGCATACCAGAGGGACTTGCTAAGGTTCAGTTAGAGGCTTTCCAAAGGAAAGTAAGAAGTATTCAAGAGGAGATAGAAAGTATAATTGAGGAGAAGATATTCCAACCACTATTGATAGCTAATGGATTCCAGGAAGATGTAGAGTTCTTATGGAATTTACCTGGAGAGGATGAAAAGAACAAAAGAATAGAAAAGATAAGTAGTCTAATGAACTCAGTAAGTCCAGCATTAAGGGCTATGTTTGAATTAGAGTTAGCAAGACTTATGGACTTCGAGGATGCAGAGGACTTTCTAATGAGTCCAGATGAAGCTAATAAGAAAGCAGAGGAACAAGAACAAAGAGAAGAAAGTATTGAAAGAGAAAGAGAAGAAACAAATACACCACAACCAGAGGTGCCAGGAGCCAAACCAAACGCTAACCAAAGTGTACAACATACTATACAAAATAAGAACGAAAGTGTAAAACATATTGACCATTCGGAGATGACTATTAAGGAGTTCGTTAATCTAAAGGAATTCAAAGACTTTACTTATATAGACTATTTAACAAGGATATTAAATTTATTAGGTAGAGATAAGTTTGAAACGTTAAAAGCCTTAACTAAAGAAGATTTAGCAGTTGGTTTACTTTCAAACTCAGAAGTAGAAAAACTAAGGGTAATTCTAAAAGACGGATTTAAGAATAATAAAACTATCAGGGAAATTGAAGGTAGAATAAACGAGGATATGAATTTAAAAGATAGGATAGTAAAAGGAAATGTAGTAGCTACCGGATTAGCAAGGGCTAATAGTATAGCAAGAACGGAAACAGTAAGAGTTTCTAATCAGGCTTTAATGAATTTATACGGAGAGAATGATATTCAGAAGTATAGGTTTTTAGCAGCGTTATCTGATAGGACTTGTCCAATATGTGAAGGTTTAAATGCACAAGTGTTTGATATTAAGGAGGCTTCGCCAGGAGTAAATATGCCACCGATTCATACGAGTTGTAGGTGTTCAACTATAGCCATAGTAGAATGAACTTTAAAGTAGATTTAAGGGAAATGATAGCAGAAGGAAACATGACTGAATTAGAAGTAGTAGTAGGAGCATTCGCTTTTGGTTTAGGAGTAAGTTTATTGGTGGCTTTAATATGAAGTTAGCAAATGCAAAATGTCAGAAATGTGGAAGAAAAAACCAACCAGGAGTAATAATTGCTATGATAAGTGGAAGATTTATCTGTGGAGAATGTATCCACGAAGTTCACGAGAAACAAAAAAAACAACAGGAGGAAATGTATTTCGAGGAAAATGGTTAAAATAGACCCAGTAACAAGACAAAGATTTACTCATGCACCACATATAGGAGATATGATATTAGAGGCTAACTCACAAGATGATGTATTGGATGAGGAAAACGTAGTAGTAATAGGTCCATGGACAGATAATAACCCAGATGGAGATACCGTGACAGGAGGTCCACCAAGTAGACAACAAATGATGTGGGGAGGACACGCAAACGAACTATTTGGAACAGACGCTTGGGTAGAAACAGGAGCTGACTTAGATAATCTAAACGTAACCGGAAAGAGTGCAGATACCCATCGTAGAAGAAAAAAATGGATATATAAGAGGTTTGATTAATGGCAAGGGATATTAAAATAGACCTTACCACTGAAGATAGTGGAGTAGCCGTATTTAATACTCAAAAAATAAAAGGAAAATTAGATAGTATTATAATCACTGTTCAGAAACAAGGAGAATTGGCTATCGAATCAGAGTTAGGATATACAATATTTCACGCCAGACAGTTTATAGACTTACCACCGATAGCAGAACAACCATTTAGTTTTTATATTCCAATTAGGAGTGCTACTTATGATAAGTTTTATAGGTTAAATAACATGCAAGTAGTACCTTATTATTTGGATGAAAAACTAAAAATCATATTTGTATCCAGTCCAGGAACCAAAATTCAGTTAGTTTTAAGGTTAATTTAAGTATATATCATTCTGCTTAAACTATATATAAGGAAGAAAGTAATGTATTTATAATGAAAAACGTAAATCTAAGTTTCAACACACCCATAAAAGAGAATGCTTTATTTAATGGAGAGTTTGTTATTAAAGGAACGGCAATTACTGCGACCACTACGGATAATAATCACAAATTTTTAGGAGAAGAATTAAGAACTGCGGCACTCACTATGAGGGACTTACCATTATTAGTAGACCATGATAATTCTGTTGATTCGGTAGCTGGGAGAGTAAGAGATGGTGTGTTCGATGAAATAAATGAAAAGATAGATTTCGAGGCAATAGTAATTGAAGAAAAACGTAAGGAACAAATTAGGAATGGATTAGTAAAAAGTGTTTCTATAGGAGCAACTGTTAGTGAAGTAGAAGAAGACACAGATGGAACTTTAATCCCAAGAGGTATTAAAATAAGAGAATTAAGTCTGGTGGCAGTACCTGCTGACGAAAAGGCTAACTTTGAGATAAGTGCAACAGCTAACGATTTTAGCATGGCTTTAAAAGAAGCATACAAATTAGAACAAACAACTTTCACAGGAAACGAATCATTATCAGTTAATACTGAAATCAAAGATGAAAGGAGGTCGAACAATATGAAAGAAGAAACTTCTAAAGACGAAATGACAGAATTAAAAGCTGAATTGGAGAAATCCAAATCACTTATAGCTGGATTCGAAAAGAAAGAAAGGCAGAACTTAGAGGAAGAATATAAGGAATTATGTGAGGCTAATAATGTAACTGCTTTAGATATTTCTAAGATGGATTCAAAAACAGTTAATCTGTTAATGGACCAAATTGAGAATATCGTAGAAGCTGACACTGACGAAGAACCTACTGAAATAGAAAATCCTGTAGAGGAACCTGAGGAAAAACCAAAGGAAGAACCAAAGGAAGAAGTTGAAGAGGATGAACCAGAGGAAATTGAAGCTGATGTAGATGAGGGTTATAAAATAGTTCAGTCACATGGTAGTCTAAAAGGAGGCGCTTTCACTGTTGTGCGAAACAAGTATTAAATGGCAACACCAGGAAACGCATTAGGGGCAGTAGTTATTTTTGATGCAGATAGTCCAAGAACTTTTACAGGTAGAGCTTTAGAAGCTATATCTGGAGGAGAATTGGTTATGTGTTCAGGAGGAACAGCGGCACTTAGTTCTGGAGCAACCGGTTTCGCAACCACAGATATCTTAGTAGCAGTATCAGATGATAACCAAAGATTTAATGGAATTGCATTAAATCAGGCAGGGTCTAATACTAATGTTACAGTAGCACAAAGAGGAGCATACATTCTAAAGGCAGGAGGTTCTTGTTTACCAGGAACCGTAGCTGAAACAATTGGAGATTCAGTAGCAGTACAGTCATTAAGTTCTGGAGTAATCCCAGATGGATTACATACAAATATAATGGCGGCTAAACCAATTGGTAGAATTATAGTACCTGACGCTTCTGGAGGATTTGCTTTAGTTCACTTAAACGCTTAAAATGGCATTCAAGAAAATACAAGAGTATATCAGTACGGAAGATGGAACAGGCGGAACGTTATTAATCCCACGATTAATAATGCCACAGATGATTGAGGAAGTAGAGAAAACTCTTATTCCAAGAGAATTGTCAGCAACCGTTTGGGGTCCAGGTCAGATACAAGGTCCTACGTTTGTTTACAATCTGGAAGACGTAGATAGTCTAAATATCAGAGAAGTTGGAGAAGGAGCTGAAATACCTCTGGACGCAATGACTTTCAGTAGTACAACTGTTACACCAGTCAAATACGGAGTAGCTATTAGAATTACAAGGGAAATGATGGAAGATTCCCAATTCGAATTACTACAACGTAATGTAAGAATGGCAGGTAGAAGATTGGCTGAGAATGAAAACAGTCTAATTTTAACAGGGTTAAACACTACTGCAAATGATATTTCAGGAGGAGCAGCAATAACAATCGCTAACATTACAACAGCAATGCAAAATCTTGAGGATAATAACTTTACACCTACTGACTTTATAGTAGGAAATGAAGTAGTTAATGACTTAAGAAACATTGATACTTTTGTAGAAGCTAATAAATTAGGTTCTACGGAAATGTTACAGAGAGGATTTATTGGAGTTATTTATGGTATGAATGTAGTAAGATTCCAAGGGAACTCTACAAACTCAGCACCAAACGTTACTCACAATAAATACGGATATGTTATTGATAGAGCTGAATGTTACGGAATAGCTATTAAGAGGGATATAACAGTTGAAAACTTTGATTTGCCTACGTTTGATATGCAAGGCGCTGTGGTTACACAAAGAATCGCAGTTACTGTATTTAGAACAGCGGCAGTCTCCAGAATTACGACTACGTAAACCAATTTATTTTATTTTTTATTTTTATTAATTAAGGTCGGCACGACCAATAGTGCAAACTAAACAGAGGAAAACACAAAGGAGGAAATAATGGCAAGAGGATTAGCAAAACATCTTGAACAGATAGGTAGCGGAGGAATCGTAGACGCAAGTATATCTAACGAGGATTTGGCAAATAATGCAGTATCAGGAACTAAAGTTAGTTTGGAATTCCCAGTATCTTATACAGGAAGTCCAAGCGTAGGAAATACCGTTATACAACACGGAACAGCAACAGCAAGTGACGGATTAGTTACAGTTAGTTTTGGAACAGCATTCGGTGCAACACCACAAGTAGTAATAACACCAAGTGAATCTGGAACCTTAGCAAATCAAAGTTATATGACTGTTGCGGCAGGTAGCTTCGTTATGTTTGGAGAATCAGGACTAACACACAGCTGGATTGCTATTGGCTCTGGTAGAATTTAATTCCTCTACCACGCTAATAAGCAAGACGTAAGTCGATAAGTGGAAAATGGTAAGAGATAGTAGAATAAAAGAAGTACAATTTGCAACGTTCACCGTAAATGGTAGCGTAGCGAGTAATACTTATACAAGTCATCCCATAAATGGCGAGATTCTTAAGGTTAGATTTCAAGGAAACACAAGCCCCGGAAGCTTTTGGTTATCTGAAAGTGGGACAAATTTAGAGTTTTATAGAAGAAACGATTTAACATCTGGATTAGCCTCATTTGAAGCATACCCAGTAGTTGCCCCAGTAGATAATACGAACACCACTGTTAGTGGAACCAATACTTTGGTAGTTACCAATAGAGTAGTTAATTCACCTATATTTTATGCAGCAAGCGGTTTAACATCAGGAACGAGTAAGACGTTCGGACCAATAACTGTATTTTATAGGTAAAATTAATGAGTCAGATACAAGGAAGCGGAACAGGGAATTACGCAAGTACAGCTATAGTGGATACTACGGCAGATGCTCA
>Ga0255048_10003190_pt1 | contig 10074 bp, 17 predicted proteins | sample JV7_2_2_MG_FD_183619 | JGI IMG/M metagenome (GOLD analysis project Ga0255048, IMG submission 183619) | Seawater microbial communities from Jervis Inlet, British Columbia, Canada - JV7_2_2 | ecosystem: Environmental > Aquatic > Marine > Inlet | place: Canada: British Columbia | collected 2016-10-06
ACCCCGAGGGGGGTCCGATCCGCGGTGCTACCCCTACCCTCGACGATTCGGTCGGGCTCGAGCGCGGGCGGCCTCGGCGGCCGTCTTGACGGCGTGGCATGGCGAGCGGTGGATGGCGGCCATGTTGAGGGGGAGGTCGGGGCCTCCTTCGGCGACGGGGCGGACGTGGTCGGCCTCGTCGGCGCCGGGGCCTCCGCAAACGTGGCAGATGCCGGCGTCGCGTTCGATGATCTCGGCGGCGCGGCGCTGCTCGGCCGAGCCGGAGAGGGTGCGGCGGCGGTGCCGGGGGGAGGGGGAGGACCAGGGGGCGCGGCGGTGGTGCGGGCATGGTCGGAGCTCGGGACAGCCGGGTTGGCCGCATGGCGGTCGGGGAGCTCGCGGCATGGTGTCACGGTAGTCATCCTCGCGCGGCCGGCGGGTCGAGGGGGGGGAGGGGGGGTCTCGCGAATGTGAGCTCCTCGGCGATGGGTCTGCCGCGGAGCACGTCGAACGATCGTTGTGCCAGCTCGAGACCGATGGGCGCGTGATCGGTGCAGTAGACGGCGGTCCCGATGTCGTAGGGCACGAGGTAGAGGGCTCGGCCGGCGTCGAGCTCGACGAGACAGAGGACGCAACGGCCGGCGAACCGCGAGCGTCGGGTCTCTCGAGGGCGTCGGCCTGGCGACGGCGGTGGGAGGACGGCGGGGCCTGAGAGCAGACGAGGCCTAGTAGAGAACAGGGGATCGCGCCCGCGAGGCGGAACAGGGGAGCCGCGGCCGACCAGGGGGTTTGCGGGATCGGGGAGCCGCGGCTCCTCGCGGCTCACGCCGCGGCTCACCGGGTCGAGGTGAATGGGGAGCCGGCGGACGACGGCGAGGGCGAGCTCGGCGGCGAGGGTCTCGTCGGCGAGGGCGCGGCGGATGGTCGAGGCGCCGAGGTCGAGGAGCTCGGCGAGCTCGAGCGCGGCGGCGCGTTGGGACGGGTAGCAGAGGGCGCCTCGGTGGGCGACGGCGATGACGAGCTCGACGCGGACGAGGTGGCGGACTCGGCCGCTCGCTCGCTTCATGCGGCCGCGGGTGTACGGCCTCGGCCGGCGCCGCCGGCGGAGGCGCCGGCGGGCTGGTGGGCGGATGTCGGGGCGAGGGTGCCGCATGCGCACTGGTGGGGCCGGCTGTTGTGGGGCCGGCCGACGGGGATGGCGCAACCGTGCATGTTGTCGAACGCGGGACAGTCGCCGGGCCAGCCGATGCAATGCTCGGCGCTCACTCGTCGACCTCGCCGGCGGCGTGGTCGGCGGCGGCGGGCTTGAGAGAGTGCCAGACGGTGAGCTCGCGGTGACGGCGCTTGATGCGGGTGCGGCGACGGGTGCCGCTGTTGCGTATCCATCCATCGGAGGCGGCCTGGCGCATGACGTGGCCGAGACCCATGAGGTTTTCCGGATGTATGCCGCGGAGCTCGAGGCGCTCGATGACCTCGTCGGTGGTGAACGCCTCGAGCTCGCCGGCGAGGTAGCGGACCTCGTCGCGCGCGGCGTCTTTCCATGTGTCGCTGCGGGCCTCGTAGGAGCGTGCAATTCCGTCGTCGGTCGCGGCGATGACCTCCTCGGGCGGGTCGAACAGGGACGGCGGCGGCGGTACGGGGCCGGCGCTCATTGGGCGGCCTCGGTGGGCCGGCCGCGTGTCATGCGCGCCTCGAGGGCGGCGGCGGCTTCGGCGATGACGAGATCGGACCAATCGGCGCGGCTGACCTCGAGCGCGAGGGCCGTGAAATCGGCGCCGGCGGCGAGGAGCTCGGCGACGGCTCGGACGTGGGCGGGTTCGTGGTGCCTGTAGAGCCGGCGGAGCCATTCGAGGAGCGTTCGGTCGTAGACAGAGGGGTCGACGGGCTCGCGGCGCTCTGCGGGGCCGCTGGCGGCCTCTACGGTGCTCGTGCCGGCGATGATGAGGAAACGGTCGCCGAGGCGGGCCTCGAGGTCGCCGGCGAGGGCCTCGAGGGCCTCGCGCTCGTAGGTGGCGGAGGCGTTGACGATGAGCGTGCCGTCGGGGTCGAGGGTGGCGAGCATGTCGCGCGCCGGGCCGGCGAGCTCGGGCAACGCGATCGCGAATAGCTCGGCGACGGCGACCTCGGCGCCGGCGGGGGTGCGGTAGGCAACGGCGGGCTCGATCGCGGAGCCGTTGAGGCCGCAATCGTGCAGAACGACGTATCGGGTGAGCTTCATGGGGTGACCTCCTCGAGGGTCGGGTTGGGGAGACTAGGCGCGCGGTGGGAGCTCTGGGAGCGGTTCGTTGAAGATGCGCCGGTAGACGTTGCCGGCGAGCTCCTCGCCGAGGTCGCCGAGCGCCTCGAGCTCGACGGCGAGGCCTGGCCGGGCGGCGAGGCCGGCGAGCTCGACGACGCGGCGGGCGATGACGCGGAGGTGTTGTAGCTCGTGGGCGATGGTCTCGATGGCCTCGGCGGTGATGTGGCCGGTGTCAGAGGTCGAGCTCGAGGGCCGGGCGGTCGTGATCGCTGTGACGTGTTTGCCCATGGTGGGCCTCCTCGGTGACGGTGCGGGTGTCGGTTGCGGGGACGATGAGCTCGGCGCCGGAGTCGAACCGGACGCGGTAGCGGTTGCGGTCGAGCGGCTCGACGACGGTGACAGACGCGCCGCCGAGCTCGTCGACGAGGCGGAGCCGCGCGCCTTGGGGGTGGGGCGGTGTGCCGTCCCATGAGACAACGCGGCCGCCCTGGCGGCCGTAGCGGGCGTCGAGCGCCGACCTCGACGTCATACGGCGAGCTCGAGCTCGGGTTGATGGGGAACGAGCGAATGACCGGGCCGGAGCGCGTGCTCTGACGCGTCGCGCCGGTCGACGAGGGCGGCGCAGGCGAGACATCGCCATTGTCCGAATTGGACGACCTCGAGGCGGCGGCTCATAGCTCGAGGTCGTGGTCGAGCTCGAGCTCGGCGAATCGCTCGCGGACGACGTCGACGAGGTCGAGGTCGTCGACGCCGGCGGTGATGGCGGTGCCGACGGCCTCGACGAACCGGCGGTCGGCCTCGCGGGTGGCGTTGAGCGCGAGGAGCCGACGGTAGGCGACCTCCTTGACCTCGAGGAGCCAGCCGGCGCGGGCGGCGAGGCGGATGGCCTCGGCGCGGCCGACGCGGGGCCGCCGCCGCCGGAGCGCGGAGATGCGCTCGGCGACGGCGACCGCTGCGGCGGCCTGGGCCTGGCTCGTCACTGGCCGGCGGCGGCGACGCCGAAACCGGTGGCGGCGAACGCGTGGAGCTTGGGCGTGGCGTTGACGCGGCCGGCGGCCTGGCGGAGGTCGACGAGGCCGGCGCGCGCCAGGACGCCGGAGATGGGGCCGCCGACGAGGCGCCGCTCGAGACCTTCGGGCGTCGCGAGAATCGCGGCGGCCGACGCGCGCCAATTGAGGCTTGCTCTGATCTTGGCGGCGGAGCCGGGGTTGAGCGCGGTGAGGCCGCCGATGGTGCCCTCGACGTCGACCTCGAGGGCCTCCACGAGCGCGGAGGCCTCCTCGGCCGTCATCGTGCCGGCGGGAGCGGCCGGCGGCGCTGGCGAGCTCTCAGGGGCCTCTACGGCCTCCTCGGCGGCGGGGTCGGTGTCGGTGGTCGCCTCGGTGGGCTTCTTGGGGGCGGCGGCGCGCTTGGCGGGCTGTTTGGTGGGCATGGGTGTCCTCCTCGGACGTGTTGGTTGGTTCTACGGCTCTCGGTTGAGGGTCGTGCTCACTTGCTGGCGTGAGAGGCGGGCGAGCTCGGCGATGCGGGTGACGGTGTAGCCGCGGCCGTGCATGGCGGTCATGAGCTCGAGGCGGCGGCCGGGGAGCTGCTCGATGCGCTCGGCGACCTGGTCGAGGTCGTCCTCGAGGGCTTGGGAGCGGTCGGCGGTCATCGCGGCGACCTCTCGCGGTCGCCGGTGCGCTCGCGGCCGGCGGAGCGCTCGAGCATCGCGGCGAGCTCGGCGCGGCAGGCGGCCGGCGACGCGCACGAGGCGCGCCGACACGCGACGCAATCGGGGATGTCGTTGGCGTCGATCATGGGGTGAGGTCCTCCTCGGGGTGCCGGCGGCGCTCGATGAATTGGCGGCGGATGGCGGCGATGTTGCGGCGGCCGCGCTCGATGGTCTCGGGGTCGTGCGGGATGACCGGGCCGGCGGCGAGGGCGGCCTCGGCGGGCTCGTAGCGGGCGAGGCGGCCGAGGGAACGGCGGGTTTCTCGCTCGCGGCGGGCGATGTCGGCGGCCTGTTCGGCGACGAGGTCGTCGATGGTGACGCCGCGCGCCTCGGCGGCCTCGCCGAGCTCGCGGCGGTCATCGGACGAGACCGGCGGATAGCTCATGGTTCGCTCATGCGGCGGCGTCGGCGTAGTGGCGTTTCTGTTGGCCGATGCCGAGGCCGCGGACGGGGTGCTCGATGGTGACGCCGGCGAACAGTGCGGCGCCGACCTCGAGGAGCTCGACGTAGGGGCGGCCGGCGTGGACTTCGAGCACGAGCGGGCGGGAATAGCGGCGGGTGCCGGCGACGAGCTCGGTCTCGATGCCGGCGAGGCGGTGGGCGGCCTGGATGACGCCGATGGCCCAGCATCGGCCGGCGCCCTCGCGGCGGCGGTCGTCGATGCTGTAGTCGTAGGGGTCGAGCTCGCGGTCGGGGGTGACGAGGCCGTATAGGGCCGACAAGATGGCCCAGCGGCGGCCGGAGGCGATGGCGTAGCCGCGGCGGCGGCGGTAGAGGTCGGAGGGGTCGTAGAGGTCGCCGGCCGGGGCCGAGGTGGCGCGCTTGGTCTTGGTGCAACCGACGAGGACGATGCGCTCGGCGACCGGGGCGACGAGCTCGAGCTCGGGTTGCTGCCAGACGTCGAGGCCGCCGTAGGCGTTGACGGAGCTCTCGAACAGGCGGAGGGCGGTCATGACGTGGCGACCTCGACGTCGAGGGCGAGTTGTCCGTAGACGACGGCGGCGCAATCGGGGCAGAGGTCGCCGGTGAACCGGTCGACGAACGTGAGGTCGATGGTGCCGTCGCGGGTGCCGTCGGCGTTGCGGTGGGCGGCCGAGAGGCCGAGGAGCTCGACGCCGCAAAGCGCGGTGTACGGGACGAGGGCGGGGAGCTGCGGCGCCGGCCGCGGTTCGGTCGGCCGGCGGGTGAGGGGGCTGACGTGGGCGGTCATGACCGGGCGGCCTCGAGGTCGATGTCGGCGTTGGTGGCGGTGACGGCGATGACGAGGTAGCCGGTGACGACGAGGTTGCCGTAGTGGGTGGCGAGCTCGGTGTCGTCGAGGCCGATGCGGGCGATGCGGTTGCCGCCGGCGTCGACGGCGATGTAGGTGGCGCCGGTGACGTCGACGAGGTCGTTGGCGGTCTTGAGCCGGCGGTAGGCGGCGTCGTAGTCGAACCGGGCGAGGGCGTCGATGGCGTGGTTGAGGGCGGCCTCGAGGTCGTCGGTGGCTGGTGCGGTGGTTGCGGTGTCGGTCATGGGGTCAGTGTCTTATGGGGCGACACTCTTGTCAAGTAGTGCGACACAAGGATTGACGAAGAATTGAGAGACCGGGCGGCTCCTCGAGCGGCCGGCGTTCGGCTCGCCGAGGAACGAACCGAGAGAGCCGCTCGAGGAGGCCGCGGCGGCCGCCGGCGGTCGCCGGCGAGCTATGCCATGCCGAGGTCGTTGGCGCGGTTCTGTTCGCGCTGGTGGAGCTCGAGCTCGGCGGCGGTGATGGGTGTGCCGGCGGGCGGCGGTAGTACGCCGCGGGCGTTGGTGAGGACGGGGGTGACGCGCCGGATGATGGCGATGGTGACGGCGACGGCGGTGATGACGCCGGCGAGGGCGGTGACGAGCCAGCCGGGGAGCGGGCCGAGCTCGCCGAGCTCGTCGAGGACGATGCCGGCGATGACGGCGAGGGCGGTGAGGTAGGTGGGCGCCGCTCGGAGGATGACGAGCGCGCGGTCGATGATGGCGTTGACGTGTTCCATACGGGACAGTCTGGCCGCTCTAGTCGACGACCTCGGCGACCTCGGTGTCGGGGTGGACCTTGTGAGCGAGGCGGAGCATGCGCTCGTAGAGGCTGCGGCCGTGCGCGGTCTCGGCGGCGAGGGCCTCCTCGAGGGCGACGAGGCGGGCTTGTGTGCGGTCGTCGTCGAGGCGGCGGGTGTTGCGGTCGTCGATGCGGTCGTCGCGTTCGCGCTTGACGAGCCAGCCGACGACGGCGGCGCCGACGGTCCAGATGCCGACGTTGACGCCGGTGGCGGCGCTGGCGCCGTCGTTGGCGGCCTGGGCGACGAGGACGCCGGCCGAGCCGGCGAACGTGCTGCCGACGGTGAACGCTATGCCGGGCGTCAAACGACGACCCCAATGAGGTCGACGACGAGGCGGGCCTTGGCGGCCGGGGTGCCGCCGATGCGGCCGACGATGACGGGGGTGCCGTCGGCGGCGCGGCGGAGGTTGACGATGGTGGTGTTGCCGGCGGCGTGTGTCGGCGGCGCGAGGTTGCCGGCGGAGGTGGCGCCGTCGACGCCGTCGGCCGGGTCGAGCTCGAGGTAGACGCCGGCGTCGGCCTTGACGAGGGTGGCGGTGATGATGGCGGCGCCGGCGCCCTCGGGGAGCTCGAGGCCAGCGAGGTCGACGGGGACCTCGAACCGTTCACCGGGCTCGGCGACGTCGAGGTCGTCGCCCTCGACGATGCGCTCGGGATGCTCGAGCATGCGTAACGCGGTCATAGGAGACCTCCATCGGGTCGAGGGTTGCCAGGCGGCGAACGGGATAAGGACGCGGTTGCGGTCGACGCCGGGGGCCTCGGGTAGGTGTTGCTGGACGTGGACGCCGGCGGACGGCGGACCCCATGCTCGAGCGTTGGCGCGCCAGACGATCGGGTCGAGGTCGGCGACGGCGCCGGCGATGTCGGTGTCGCCGTAGACGCCGAACGGGTGAGGCGCGACGGCGGCCGCGAACGCTCGGACGTAGTCGGTTGCGGAACCGATGTTCGCCGGCGTGGTGTCGGTGTCGATCGAACAGAACAGGGGGACGGCGACGGGACAGCCGAGCTCGGCCGCTCGAGCTCGGAGCCAGTCGCCGGCGCGGCGGCCGCCGGCGGTGCCGCGGTCGCCGTCGCGTGGGTTGATTTCCCAATTGAGGAGGACGGCGATGCCGTGGTCGTGGAGCCAGGCGACCTCGGCGGCGTCGATGTTCTTGCCGATATGGGTGGTTTCCGGTGGGACGGCGTATCGGATCACGAACGAGGCGCCGACGCCGAGGAGCCATGCCTTGATGGCGCCGGTGAGGCGGACGTAGTCGGCGCCGAGCTCGCCGACGACGAGGAGGCGCGTGTCGGTGGGCATGGCCGGAGAGCTTAGAGCGGGTCGTCCCATGCGACGATGATGCGGCCGTCGCCGCCGGCCTCTCCGCCGGGGGTGAATGTGTCGTCGATGGTGATGTCGGTGAGGCCGGCGGTGTCGTCGAGCCAGCCGGAGCCGCCGCCTCCTCCGCCGGCGGCGTCAACGGTGGCGCCGGGGGAGCCGCCGGCGCCTCCGCCGTATCGGCCGCCTCCGCCTCCTCCGCCGGGATCACGAAACGCGCTGACATCTTTGCCGTCGGCGCCGGCGTTGAAAGTGCCGGCGTCGCCGTCGGTGCCGTAAACGTCGAGGTCCTCGCCGGCGCCTCCGGCGAACTGTGTGGCGCCCTGGGCGCCGGCGCCGGCGCCGAAGATTTCGACGGCGGAGCCGACACCAGGGAGGCCCTCGTAGAACCCGGCGTCGCCTCCGGCGTAGGGATCCGCGGCGCCGCCGCCTCCGCCTCCGGCGACGATGATGGCGTCAACGAACGCGGCGCCGGCTCGGCGGACATCGGAGGAGCCGCCGCCGCCTCCGCCCTCGACGCCGCTCGAGGCTTTGTCTCCGCCGTTGCCGCCGTTGGGCCAGCCGCCGGCGCGGTCGTTGTCGCCGTCGTGGCCGGCGCCGCCGACGTAGAGGTCGAGGTTTTCGCCGGGGGTGACAGGCATGGCGGCGACGACGCGGGTGCCGCGGCCGCCGTGCGTCGTCGGGTTGGCGTGGCCCTCGCCTCCTCCGCCTCCGGCGACGTCGAGGGTGATCTCGGTGACGTTGTCGGGAACGGTGAAGGTTTGCACGGCGCCGGTCACGTCGAACTGTTGAGAGTTAGCGGCGACGGGGGCCTCGCGAACGGCGTTCTGGGCGAGGATGTAGAACGAGGCGATGCCGTCGGCGTCCTCGGTGAGGTTGACGCCAGAGGCGTTGCTCGAGCCGCCGGTCGATGCAACGGTGACGCGGACCCGATAGTCGATGGTGCCCTCGAGGGCGGTGTGGGCGAGGGTCATGGCGGCGTAAACCTCGGCGCCGTCGGTGTAGGCGACGTCGCGGTCGAGGTGGACTTGCTCGCCGGCGGTGCCGTCCCAGAGGCGGACGGTGGCGATGCCCGAGCCGATGCCGGTGATGCGTAGCGCTAGGTGGATGTGGGCGGCGCCGCCGGCCGCGAATCGCAGCGGGATGCGGCCGACGGTGAACGTGCCGTCGTTGCGGACCTGATAGGAGGAGCCGACGGGGCCGGTGAACAGGAACCAGGCGTCGCCGGTGCCGGTCCTCGCGCTCGAGGCGGAGCGGTCGGCGATGGTCGGCGGCCGGAACGCGACCTCGACCTCGTTGCGCCATGGCTCGAGCGGGAACTTGACGGTGCGGACGATGATGCCGCGGAGGTCGACGGGGTCGCCGGCGTCGTCGACGGCGATGTCGGGGTCGTAGACGCGGACGGTGTCGCCGACGCTGTAGTAGTGCTCGCCGTCGGAGAGCTCGTCGAGGTCGATGGCGTCGAGCTCGTAACTGACAACCTCTTGTGAGAGCTCGGCGAGGCGGGCGAGGGCGGCGGCGTAGAGCTCGACGTCGTCGACGAACGAGGTGTCGACCCAGATGCGCGAACGGGCGTAGAGCTCGGCGGCCTGGTCGGCGGTGAGACCTTTGGCGGTGTAGTAGCTGAGGTCCTCGACGTACTCGTCGCCGCCGGTCTGGCCGGCGATGGTGAGGTCGTTGGCGCCGTAGGCGTAGAGGCGGGTGACGGCGGGAGCTCGAGCTCGGCGACGCATGCCGCGCACGTTGCGGCGATACCGGAACGCGAGACCGAGGTCGGCGCCGGCGGTGTCGACGATGTCGACGACCTGGTTGACGGTGTCGAAACGGATGTGTCGGCCGGTGACCTTGGCCCAGGTGCGGAGGAGCTCGAGGGTGCTGCGGTCGTCCTCGGTGAGGCTGTAGGTGGCGGTGGCCGAGCTCGAGGCGGTGCCAACCGACCAGGAGCTCGAGGTGAGAATCGCGGCGACGCCGGCGGACGGCGTGGCGTCGGCGATGACGACGGTGCCGGGTTGGGCCTCGGCGCCGAGGCGATACCACAAGGCTTCGAGGTCGGCGGTGGTGGTGACGACGGCGCCGCGCCGGTCGTCTTGTTTCTCGACGACGTAGTAGCGGCGGCCGTCGTGCTCGAACTCGAGGTCGGGGCCAATGAGGTATTGCTTGGCGGAGGTGGCCGGGATGGTCAGGCGGAGCGTTTCGCCGACGTCGAGGCGCTCCTCGAGGCGGAGCTCGATGAGCTCATTCATCGGATCACTCCTCGGCGGGTGCCGTCGTAGTCGTGCGCCCACAGGAACGCGCGGCGCGGCTTGGGGCGAGCGACGCCGGCGAGGGTGAGGACGGGCGAGGCGAGGGTGTGGGCGTGGGCGACGTCGTCGACGTCGGCGAACGCGGTGGTGACGGTGACGGTGTCGAGGGTGTGGGCGAGGTCGAGGTCGACGGGTGCGGCGAGGCCGCGGGCCAGCATCGTCGGAATGTCGAGCGTGTGACTGTGGCCGAGGTCGACGGGGTCGGCGACGGCGCCGGAGGTGACGGTCGGGCTGTCGAGGGTGTTGTCGTGGCCGAGGTCGACGGGCGCCGGGTCGGCGTCGGCGGAGACGGTGACGGCGTCGAGGGTCGAGCCGTGGGCGACGTCGACGGGGTCGGCGACGGCGCCGGAGGTGACGGTCGGGCTGTCGAGGGTGTTGTCGTGGCCGAGGTCGACGGGCGCCGGGTCGGCGTCGGCGGAGACGGTGACGGCGTCGAGGGTCGAGCCGTGG
>Ga0255048_10003191_pt1 | contig 10074 bp, 5 predicted proteins | sample JV7_2_2_MG_FD_183619 | JGI IMG/M metagenome (GOLD analysis project Ga0255048, IMG submission 183619) | Seawater microbial communities from Jervis Inlet, British Columbia, Canada - JV7_2_2 | ecosystem: Environmental > Aquatic > Marine > Inlet | place: Canada: British Columbia | collected 2016-10-06
ATGTGGTCCGCCGCGGCCTGGTCCTCGTCGTTCTCGGGGTCATCTACAACAACGGTATGTTCAGGGCGAGCTTTGCCGAGACACGGTTCCCCAGCGTCCTTGGCCGCATCGGGCTCGCTTACATGTTCGCGGCCCTGATCGTGTTGAACACCAAGCTTCGCGGGCAGGTCATGTGGTTCGTAGGGCTACTGCTCGGCTACTGGGCGGCGATGAAGCTGATCCCTGTTCCCGGCTTCGGCGCCGGCCAGCTGACCGTCGACGGCAGCCTCGCCGGATACGTCGATCGGATGCTGGTCCCCGGCCGACTGTATCTGGGAGTGCACGACCCCGAGGGCCTCTTCTCGACGATACCCGCGATCTCGACGGCACTGCTCGGCGTCTTCGCAGGCACCCTGCTGCGCCGCGATCTCCCGGGGGTGACGCGCCAAAAGAAGGCCCTCTTTCTCGCCGTCGCCGGCCTCGCCTGCCTGCTGCTCGGCTACCTCTGGGGATTCGCGTTCCCGATCAACAAGAACCTCTGGTCGAGTTCCTTCGTGCTGTTCGCCGGCGGCTGGAGCCTGCTGCTGCTCGCCCTGTTCTACCTCGTGATCGACGTGTGGGGATACACGCGCTGGGCGTTCTTCTTCGTGGTCATCGGCATGAACTCGATTCTGATCTACATGGCAGGCAGCTTCATCGACTTTGCGTACACGACGGACTTCTTCCTGAAAGGGCTGCTGTCGGGCCTCGGTGAAGCCGGCGGCCGCGTGCTCTGGTGGATCGGGTTCGTGCTGGTCGAGTGGGCGTTCCTGTACTTCCTCTACCGCAGGAGGATCTTCCTGCGTATCTAGCAGGACGCCGTCCCGGAAGCGTCAGAGGCTCTCGACGGCCCTGACGAACGCGTCGATTTCCGCCTCGCGCGTGATCACGTTGGGCGACAGCCTCATCGTGTTGAGGTCGCCGCCGAAGGGTCGGAGGACGATGCCGTGCTCCTGAAGCAGACGCCGGGACGCCTCGCCGGCCCGGACTCCCTGGACCTCGATCGCGAACAGCGACGCACCATCTGCCCAGGCGCTCGGTGAGCGCCACTCCAGTCGAGCGCTGGCGCGGACCGCCGCCTGAGCGTAGGCGCGGAGTTGCTGCAATCGAGCCTCGACCCGTCCTTGCCCGATGTCGGTCTGGAACGCGATCGCGTCGCCGAGCACCAGGGTCTCGGCGAGGTTGCGGGTCCCATAGTCCTCGAAGACGCGCACCGTACCTTCCCAGCGCGCCTGCCCCCACGTGGTCCACATGGGCGTGATCTGTTCTCGCTGCTCGCGGCGCACGTAGAGCAGACCAGTTCCCTTCGGTGCCTGGATCCACTTGTGGCCGGATGTCGAGTAGAAGTCGACGCCGCTCGCCGCCAGATCCAGCGGCAGCATGCCGGCGGTCTGCGCCCCGTCCACCGCGACGAATTCCACGCCGGCTTCGTGCGCCATCGCGGCCATGGCGCGAAGCGGATAGCGCAATCCGACGATGTTGTCGACGTGCGGAAAGACGATCACCCGCGTACGGTCGCTGATCTGCGCCGCGTACAAGGCCACCACATCTTCGGCCCTCAGGGTCGAGGCTTCAGCGATGGGAAAGTCGAAGCGCCGAATTCCATACCCACGTCGGCCGGCCTGCTGCTCCCAGCACACACTCGCGCCGGCGTGGTTGAGAGTCGAGAACAACACCTCGTCCCCCGGGCCGAGTGGCAGGCCCTGCGCGAGCAGATTGAAGCCCTCGGTGGTGTTGTGGGTGATCGCCACATCTTCGCCGGAGCAACCGAGCAACTCGCCGGCCGCCGACCGTGTGGCCTCGCGACCCTCCTCCCAGGCTCCTCCCCACATGTACAGCCACGGATTCGTCTCGCAGAGCTCCAGATAGCTCGCCCGTGCCGCCGCCAGCGGCTTCGGCATCGTGCCGATCGAGGCGTGGTTGAGATAGACGACTTCCGGGGCCAGCCCATACGCATCGCGCAACCCGCCCCAATCGCTCGCCGCCGCGACCTGTCGTAGCGCGCTTGCCGAACTGTGGCGGGCGGCGAGCAGGGCTCCCGCAGCAGCGGAGCCCTTCAACAGGAGATCTCTTCGCTTCATACGTCCAGGGGTTGGTGTCACGGCCGCTGACAGCGCAGGTCCGTAACGGTAGTTGAACCGAAGGTGATTTGACCCGGGTGATATTCCCTTGTATTTTACCCAGGTGAAATTCACGACCACGATCAAGTCAACGTGACGGACCACGCCATGACAAGCCCGGAACCCATACTCTGCACGGCCTTCGAGGGCGATCGCTGTATCGCGTCAGGCACTCTTCCCGATGTGGCACGCGCCGCGAAGGAAGTCGTCGACCGTGGCGAACGCGGGCCGGTGCTCGTTTTCGATGGCACGACCAGCCAGCCGATCGAACTCGATCTGCGGGGCACGATCGAGGACGTCCTGCAGCGGATCGCGCCGTCGGACCCGAGTCAGGAGGAGGGCACGGCATCCGCGACAGCGACGCGCCGCGGGCCGGGCCGGCCGCGGTTGGGCGTCGTCTCGCGCGAGGTCACCCTCCTGCCCAGGCACTGGGCCTGGCTGGCGGCGCAACGTGGTGGAGCTTCTGCATCGCTGCGAAGGCTCGTGGACCAGGCTCGTCGTGCCGACTCGGGCGGCGATCGGGTGCGTCAGGCGCAGGACGCCGCCTACCGCTTCGGCTCGGCGATGGCCGGGGACCGACCCGGATTCGAGGAATCCATGCGGGCCTTGTTCGCGGGCGATGCCGAGCGCTTCCGCGCCGAGACCGAGGCGTGGCCCGGCGATATCCGGGGCCATGTCCGAGGACTGGCAACGCCGGCATTCGCCGATGGCAGCTTGCCCACCTCAGACGAAGAGCGTAAGTAGGCGTCGTGCAGGGTCTTACCGAGGGATCAGGATCGCGGAGATCTGCTCATCAGGGTCGCCCCGACACATCGACGGGCTCGACTTCGGGGAACAGTTCGAGGCCGGCATCGTGGACCAGCTGTCGGAACGCGGCGACGTCACCGGTGAGCAAGGTGTTTAGCTGCTCGATGGCATCGGTCAGCGCAGCGACGGCCTGGCGCGAGTAGACCTCATCGGCCGGGCTCGGCGGGGCCCATGAACTCTGCAGGCGACCCATGGCGCCCTGAACCTTGCTCATCGCCGAGTCGTCCTTGACGATGCCCTTCGTGCCGGGGGGCACACGGAACGCCTTCTCGACCTCGGTGAGTTGCTCGAGCAACGCGTTACCGGCCTGAACCACCGCCCGCTTGGGGTCGGCGGGCTCATCCTCGGCGTCGGCATCTGGTGCAGCTGCGTCGCCTGGTCGACCACCACCTGCACCGCGGCGACCCCGGCCACCTCGACCCCCACCGAACGCGGCACCCGGGCCACCGCCGGGGTCTCCCGACGGGCGCGCCCGCTGGAGAACCGTGTTCACATCGCGGCGTACATCGATGATCTTCTGCACGGCGTCGGCCCCCGACTCCTGCGTCGCGCCCATCGCCAGAACGGCTTCCCACTTGGCTGCACGATCGGCGTCGGTATAGGCCACGCGCGGGTCAGCCAGCACGCTCACCATGCCCTCGGCTTCGTGGTCGCCGTAACTGAGCTTCACCGTGTAAGCGCCGGGCGGGACCTCCGGTCCGCCACGGCCACCGAAGAAGCCGCCGCCACCACCCGGAGCACGACGGAACCCGTCGCGTCTCAGGTTCCACACGGCCCGGTTCAAGCCGGCGTGGACGCCGACGCGCATCGTCCGCACCAGGATTCCGTCGGCGTCGACGAACTCCATCGACGCCTGGGGGCCTTCGGGGCCGCCAGGCCCTCCACCGCCGAAGGGGTTGAACCCGCCGGCACCGGGGGTGGGCGCATCGGGATCGCGATCAGGCAAATCCTCCGCAGCGAGCGAGAACGTGATGAGCGCCCCGTAGGGCCGATTCTGACCGACGAACTCGGCCGAGCCAGGCATGAGTTCTCCCCGCGCGGCGAACGACCCATACTGCTGCGCGTCGGGAATCGCGTACAGGTGCAGATCCTCATCGAGCGCACCCGCGGCGAGTTCGCGCAGCGGGCGGATGTCGTCGAGGACGTACACCGCGCGGCCGTGCGTTCCGAGCACCAGGTCGTGGTCGCGCGGATGAATCACCATGTCCATCACCGACACCGTGGGAACACCGTGTGTCCACTTGTGCCAGGCAGCGCCACGATCGAAGCTCACCCACAATCCGAACTCCGTTCCCAGGAAGAGCAGATCGGGGTTCTCGTGGTCTTGCACGATGGTGAGCGCGTAGCCCCACAGGTTGTCGGTCGCCAGGCTGGTCCAGGTCGCACCGTAGTCGTCGGTGTAGAACACGTACGGCGTCCAGTTGGAGCGTCGGTGATCGTCGAACACGACGAACGCCGAGGCCGGATCATGACGCGACGGCTCGATGTGCGGGATCCAGGTGTTGCGGGGGACGTCAGGAACGTTGTCCTCCAGACTCGTCCAGGTCGCGCCGCCATCCTGAGTGACGTGCAGTCGGCCATCGTCCGTGCCCACCCAGACGAGGTCCCGCTGCAGCGTGCTCGGAGCTACGGCGATGATGGTCGTGTAGTTCTCCGCCGCCGTCACGTCGAGCGTCAGGCCGCCGCTCTCGGCCTGCTGCTGCCACTCTTCCTCGTCGCTCGTGAGATCGGGGCTGATCATCGCCCAGGTCTCGCCCTCGTCGGTCGACTTGTGGAGGAACTGGGACCCGTAATAGATCGTCCGCGCGTCGAACGGATCCTGGGCCAGACCGGCGTTCCAGTTGAAACGCAGTTCTTCGTCCTCGGGGCCATCAGGGCGAACACTGCGCTGCTCCCCCTGCTCGAGATCCCAGCGCACCAGGAATCCGCCCTGCGACATCGCGTAGCCGCGCGTGCCCCCGGAGCCCAGGCTGGCACGGGTGTCGAACCCGTCGCCGAACGCGACCATCTGCCAGTGGAAATTGCGGATCCCGCCGCCGAAGAAGCCGCCCGACCAGATGGCGCTGGGTCCGCGCCAGGAGCCGTTGTCCTGCAGTCCGCCGTAGACGTTGTAGGGCACCTCCATATCCACGGCGACGTGGTAGTACTGCGCCAGCGGCAGGTTACGAATGAAGTGCCACGTGGCGCCGCGGTTGCGACTGATCGACACGCCCCCGTCGTTGCCGTTGATGATGAACGAGCCGTCGTGGGGATGGATCCAGAACGCATGATGGTCGGGATGGACCGAGAACCCGCGCGAGAGGGGGCCGAACGAGCGGCCGCCATCGTCGGACACGGCCACCCGGCTTGCTACCCGATACAGGCGGTCGGGCCGCTCCGGGTCGACGCGGAGGTCGGAGAAGTAGAACGGCCGTGGCGATACATCCGTGTCGTCGTTCACGGTGCGCCAGGAATGACCGCCATCGTCCGAGCGGATCAGCGCGCTGTCCTCTGCTTCCACCAGTGCGTACACCGTCTCCGGCTGCGACGGGGCGATCGCGAGACCGATGCGACCTAGCTCGCCTGCCGGCAGCCCGTCATCCTCGGTGAGCTGCGTCCAATTGGCGCCGCCGTCGTAGCTCATGAAGATGCCGGAACCCTCACCGCCGGACTTGAACGAGAACGGCCACCGCCTGTACTCCCACATGGCCGCGAAGAGCTTGTTGGGGTTGCCGGGGTCCATGGCCAGATCGGCCGCCCCGGTGCGCTCGTTCACAAACAGGATGCGCTCCCACGAGGCACCGCCGTCGATGGTCTTGAAGACGCCGCGTTCCTCGTTCTCGCCCCAGGTCTGGCCGAGAGTGGCGACATAGGCAACCTCGGTATTGCGCGGGTCGAGGATGATCCGGTGAATCCGTTCGGTCTTGTCCAGCCCGAGGTGCTGCCAGGTGCGCCCGCCATCGAGCGTCTTGTAGATGCCGTTGCCCACCGAGATGCTATTGCGCGGATTGCCTTCGCCGGTGCCCACCCACACCACGTCGGGATTGGTCTGGTCGATCGTTACCGCACCGATCGCCGCGACCGGCTGGTCGTCGAAAATCGGCGTCCACGTGGTGCCGCCGTCTTCCGATTTCCACACGCCGCCGGTTGCAGCGCCCACGTAGATCACATCCGGGTTGTCGATCACGAGATCGACCGCCGCGACGCGGCCGCTCATCCCCGCAGGCCCGATGGAACGGGCCTGCATCCCAGCCAGCTTGGCGGGGTCGACCTGGGCGAGCGCAGGAGCAGTGGCGGCCAGAGCAACGGTGAGGGCAAACAGGATCGTGGCGCGACGCATTGGGCAACCTCCCGGTTCAAACTCGGACTATCGGCGGCTGCGAGCTTGTCACCAGAGCATCGCTTGTGCCACCCGCGTGCGCGGTCCCGGGGGGCCTTTTCTGTCCACGACCCGGGACCGGAAGCGGGCCGTTTCTGAACGTGACGTCAGTCCGACTGCAGGCGCGACTCGATCGCTGCGAGTCGCCGATCGAGTTGCTCCAGCTTGTGAAGGATCAGCACGTGCGTCTTCTTGGCATCGATGCCCACGGGACTGGCGTCGCTGTGGATCAGGGCCGCGATGCGTTCGCGATCGCTCTCGGGTATCTCCATCCCGTTTCTCCCTCCAGGTGGATTCACTCCGTGCCCGCCCCAGCCGGGGCGACACCCTCCAGACCGGCCTTCGCCAGGCCCTCGAGCAGATGGTCGGTGATCGCGGGTGCGGTACCGTGCCGCTCGATCAACTCCTGGCGAATCTCGGCGAAGGGCCGCGTCCAGCGCGCCCGCAACTCGTCGAGCGCCAGCCTGGCATCCTGGTCTCTGCCGAGTTGTCCCGCGGCGGCGGCCACGAGCAGCGGGCCGCGGAAGTCCTCCTCCATGACCATCGCCTTCGCCTCTACGAGTGCCTCCTCATAGCGACCCTGCTGGTAGTCGTCAACAAAGAAACCCATCCTCCCCCAACTGGGTGGACTGCTGTTGAGCTCAAGCGCCTTGGACACCATCGGCAGGCCGTTCTCAGAGTCCTCCTGGAAGACGAGGTCGTTCCCCAATATCAACAGCCACAGGGCATCGTTCGGGCTGAGATCAATCGTCAGGAGGGCCTCGATCCCGAAGCGGTCATACTCCCCACGATACAAGTGAATCTTGGCCAATGCGCCGTGCGCCACCTGGTTCGCCGTGTCTAGCTGCACGGCCGCCTCGGCGTTCTCCAGCGCACGGTCGAGGGCGACGTACTCATCCAGGCGCTCGTTTCGACGGTGGTGATACTCCTCCGCATACAGGTAGCCCAGCCAGGCTCTTCCGTCAGCGTACTCGGGTTCGACGGCGATCACGCCTTCCAGGCAGGCGCGCGCCGCGAGGTGGTTCTCGTCCGTGTGCACCTGCAGGTATTCGTACACGCGCACGACGCAGTCGTAGCTGTCCAGACTGGCGGGCGCCTTGCGCCTCGCATCGGGCAAACGGGCCCGGGTAAGGGCACCGTAAGAGCCGGCAATGGCGTTGACGACCTGTTGCGTCAGCTCGTCCTGGAGGTCGAACAGAGCATTTGCCGTGAGGTCGCGGTCATAGGTCGTGCCCCACACCAAGGTGCCATCGCGAGAGTCGGAGAGCTGCACGCTGACCCGCAGACGGTCTCCGTCCTTGCGGACGCTTCCCTGCAGGATGTAACGCGCGCCGAGCGATGCGCCGAGTTCACTTATGTCGCTATTGCTGCCGCCCAGGGGCATCGAAATCCGCGCGAGCACGGACAGTTCGCGGTAATGAGAAAGCTCCGTGATGATGTCCACGGTCAAGCCGTCGCTGAAGTACTGCTGATCCTGATCGCCGCTGGCGTTGGTAAACGGCAAGACTGCGATCGACGGCCCGCTCGACACGGCGAGCTCTTCACCTGTGCCACCGGCGGGCTCGGCTCCGGGGACCGCGCCGCGCTGAGTCCACCACACTGCCAGCACGACGGCCACGGCCACCACAGAGGCGACGGCGAGCCACGGCCGTGAGCCCGTCTGTCGCCGCTGCCTGCCCGCCGACTGTTCCTCCAAGAGATCATCGAGCGCGGTCCGCGCATCCGCCATGTCGGGCAACCGCTCCGCCGGATCCTTGCGCAGGCAACGAGCAACCAGGTCGCGCACGCCGTCAGGCGTGTCCGTTGGCAGACCGTCGAGACCGGGTTCAGCCTCCAGAATCGCGCTCAGCGTGTCCGCCACCGTCTCGCGCACGAAGGGGCCGCGTGCCGCCAGTAGCTCATACAGCAGACAGCCGAACGACCAGATGTCACTGCGCTTGTCGATCGCCCCACCCCGCACCTGCTCCGGACTCATGTACGGAGCCGTCCCCAGAATCACGCCCGACCCTGTCAGCTCCGTCGGCAGCGTGGTGGGACCGGATACGTGTCGGGCTTCCATCTCCTTGGCGATGCCGAAGTCGAGCACCTTCGTGTCACCGTCTGCGGTGACGACCACGTTCGCGGGTTTGATGTCCCGGTGGACGATCCCCGCCCGGTGCGCCGCCCCGAGAGCGGCTGCGACCTGTCGCGAAATCGCCAGCGCGTCGGCGATAGACAACGACCCGTGCCGCAGTCTCTCCTTGAGAGTCTCGCCTTCGACGAGTTCCATCACGATGAAACGAACGTCCCCTGCCTCCTCGAGTCCATAGATCGCGGCGATGCCCGGGTGATTGAGGGCTGCCAGCGACTTCGCCTCGCGCGTGAAGCGCGTCCGGCGCTGCTCGTCGCCGGCGAGGTCGGCGGGAATCACCTTGATGGCGACGTCGCGTTCGAGCTTGGTATCCCGCGCCCGATACACCTCGCCCATTCCACCAGCACCGAGCTGGTCGATCACTTCGTACTGGCCGAGGCGCGTTCCACTATCCATGCCCGGAGAGGCTACGTTGACTCGGCACCCGGCCACAAGTCAGCGCACGAGCGCCGCGTGGGGCGGGGCGCCCGCCCTCCGCGCCAGCCTCCGCGGCACAGCGGAACTCAATTCTCGTCGCGAGCGGATTGCGGTATCCTGCCTCTTCTCCGCGAAGCCTGCCCCGGCTTCAGACAAGGGGGCGAGACGCACATGCCAGAAGTCACGTTCACCCTCAACGGCGTCCCGCAGACGGTCTCCTACGAGCAGGGAGCGCATGTACTCGGGATGCTGCGCGAGGACTGCGGCGTGACCTCGCCGAAGGATGGCTGCGCGCCGCAGGGCTATTGTGGCTGCTGCGCGATCCTGGTAGACGGCCGCCCGGCGCTCGCTTGTCTGCGCGACCCCGAGACTCTCAGCGGCAAGACCGTCACAACGCTCGAGGGCATTCCCGAGGGTCAGCGCGAGGTACTGGCACGGGCGTTCGTGAAGGACGGTGCGGTGCAGTGTGGTTATTGCACGCCCGGAATCGTCGTCCGGGCGAGTTCATTGCTCGAACGCGGTCACGCCACCGACCCGGACGCGGTCGCCAGAGCACTTTCAGGGCATCTGTGTCGATGCACCGGATTCGCTCGCATCGTCGATGCCATCTGTAGCGCCGGCGATGCCTGGGCCGACGGCACGTTGCCAGAAGGTCCACCGCTCCACTCTGACTTCTTCGGCGCCGGCAGCGGCATGGTCAGCTCCACCGACCCGGCGAGCGATGGCGTCGGAGGCTGCGCGGATCGCTATCGCGGCCGGGAGCACGCCCTCGGCACCAAGGCCTACGTTGCCGACATGAAGGTCGAGGGGATGCTGCACGGTGCAGTCGTGCTCAGCGATCACGCCCGCGCGAAGGTCCGCTCGCTCGACCCCACCATCGCCGAGACGATGCCGGGGGTGGTGCGCGTCGTGACCGCCGCGGACGTCCCGGGCGAGCGCTTCGTCGGTCTGATCCGCCCCGACTGGCCGGTCTTCGTCGCCGTCGGCGAGACCACGCGCTGTGTCGGCGACGTGTTGGCGCTCGTCGTTGCCGATACTCAGCTTCGCGCTCGCCGGGCCGCCGACGCGGTGGCGGTCGCCTACGAGGTGTTCGAGCCAGTGACCGATCCGGCGGCGGCACTGGCGCCCGACGCACCGAGGGTACATACAGGCGGCAACCTGCTCGAGGTCTGCGCCTTCTCCCGCGGCGACGTCGACACCGCTCTCGCGGCATCTACCCACGT
>Ga0255048_10003193_pt1 | contig 10070 bp, 7 predicted proteins | sample JV7_2_2_MG_FD_183619 | JGI IMG/M metagenome (GOLD analysis project Ga0255048, IMG submission 183619) | Seawater microbial communities from Jervis Inlet, British Columbia, Canada - JV7_2_2 | ecosystem: Environmental > Aquatic > Marine > Inlet | place: Canada: British Columbia | collected 2016-10-06
CCGGGTTCGACCCCCGGCAAGCACATTACATATCCCCATGTCAAAAGCATGGCCACATAACGGAAAGCCGCTTGAGCAGCATGACAACATCGTCGTCGCCGGCTATCCGAAGTCAGGAACGATCTGGCTGTCCACGCTGCTCGCGGAAGTTCTCAGTTGCCCTAGCGTCGGCCACGTCTTCTACGAAGACAACAAGTCGGTCGCCATAGAGGGTTTAGATCGTGGCGGGGACAGGGTCGTCTGGAAGACCCACTATCCGCCGGCCCTTACGATCAAGGGGCCGATCCGCAAAGAGCGGATCATTTACGTGGCGAGAGATGTTCGGGATGTCATCTGTTCGCAGACGGCCTCGTATGTCCATCATGGTAGGGGGGAAGAAAGCTTCGATGCGCCTGACAAGACGTTGAAGAAACATGCCCCCAAGATTCTGGGGCAAGTTACCACGGGCAAACCCTTCGCGGAGCCGTGGTCACGGGGGTTCATGAAGCCCACTGACAACACGTCCTGGCAGGATCACCTCAAGCAGTGGTCCGCCCAGGGCGTGTTTCTGTGCAGGTACGAGGATCTTCTGACGCACACAGCGCAAGTGATTTGGGGGTTCCTCTATCACATCAACGTCGAAGTGGACCGTGACCACATTGCACAGGCGATCCACAACCAGTCGTTCGAGGTCAAGAAGAAGAAGCTCGGCAAGAACGTCGCGGCTGCCAAGATGCGCAAGGGGAAACACGGAACTTTCAGTTCAGTATTGAACGAAAAGCTGCTGTCCGTGATTCAAAAGCGTTGCGGAACTGTGATGAAGGAGCTTGAGTACTGTTAAGGGGCAGGACGATCCGGTCGATCTGTGGAGTCTTATATGCTCCGCGTGCTGGGTTCGACACCCAGATGCCCTACCATCGGGCGTGTAGGCAAACTGGCAAAGCCGGCGGCTTTAAGTCCCGCTGTTTGTGGGTTCGACTCCCACCACGCTCACCAACTCAAGAGAGACAGTGATGAACATTCTCGATCAAGACGTTTTGATCCTCAACAAGAACTGGCAGTGGATCGCCATGACCACGGTCAAAGACGCCATGACCAAGATCATGAGCTACGACGCGGACGGTTACCGTGCCGTCGTCGTTGACGGGGATTACCAGACGCACGATTACGAGTCTTGGATCGCGCAGCCGGTGCGGGGTGACAGCGGGATCAGGACTTCGCGCAAGCTCATCCCGGCCCCCGAGATCATCTTGATGCTCCGGTACGGCGAGGTGCCGCATCATTCGATCCGGTGGGCTCGCATACGCCTGCTCAAGCGAGACAAGTTCACCTGTCAGTACTGCGGGGCGCAGCCGGGCGTTTCGAGCCTCACGGTTGACCACGTACTTCCGTCGAGCCGTGGCGGCAAGACCTCCTGGGAGAACACGGTCGCCTGCTGCGAGGACTGCAACGCGAAGAAGGCCGACAAACTTCCCAGTGAGGTCGGCATGAAGCTCAGGAAGCTGCCGGCCGTCCCGTTCGCCTCCCTGGTCAAAGAGGTCGAAACCAGAGAAGATGTCCTGGAAAGCTGGAAGCCCTTTATCAGGGCCGGCAAGTAGGAGACGGGGATGGGGCAAAGGTGGATTCGCTGGGCGATGTACCAGAAGTTGCGTCCCATCGTGAGCAACTTTGAAACCCCGTCAAAATGTTTGCTCCTTGGTGGAGGGTCGAAGCTAACCCATGTGATGCCCAAGGGCATTGAAACGCTGGTTACCTGTCTTCACCCAGGTCGCTCGCAAGCGATGAAAGTGGACGCCGAAGATACGCCTTTTGACGACAACCAGTGGGACTACGTCATAAGCGATCAGATGCTGGAGCATGTGCGTAAGCCGTGGAAGGCCGTTGGCGAAATGCACAGGATTGTCAAGCCTGGGGGTGTTGTGATTTGCACCACATGCTCATACAATCCAGTTCATCGGTGTCCGATAGATTGCTACCGCTTCATGCCGGACGGAATGAGAGCCCTGTTCGAGGACTTCAGTTCAGTGCAGGTTGGCACCTGGGGTGACCGAGACGCGATCATGTACGACGTTGAAACCGGCGGTAACGCCAGGGGAAACTACCCGAAGGAACGGATGGAGAAGGCGATAAGAGCCAATGCCAGAAGATTCCCGTGGTCCATTTGGGCAGTGGCCACTAAATGATAGTAGGGTGACGATCCGGCTGGATCAGGGGCCGCTCTCGAAAAGCGGTAAGGTCGAGAGGCTTTGTGGGTTCGAGTCCCACCGTCACCGCCAGGAAGGCAACCGAATGGCTAGGAGCCTGTTTGGAAGACAGGTACGACAGAAATGTCAACGGGGTTCGACTCCCCGGCCTTCCGCCACGGAACAGAGCCAGATACTGGTTAGCTGGGGCAGTTTGCTAAACTGTTGACCGGAAACGGTCTGTGGGTCCGATTCCCACCTGTTCCGCCATACTTTTTGGAGCCTCCCTTGGAACGCTTGAAGTTCGATAGAGCGGGTCTCCCGGCGTACCTCAAGAAGCTGAACCTCGACGGAGAGGGCGTTGAGATCGGCGTCAACCTCGGTATCTTCTCTGCCGCGATACTGGAAGGCAGCGACCTCAAGCTTTTGCACTCTATCGATCCCTGGGTTGACGTTCCCGGCTTCGTGATGAAGACGAAGATCCCGCTCGAAGAGCGATATGCCGAAGCGGTGGAACGACTGTCGGCCTTCGGCGCGCGGTCTGAAATCATACGAGAGTTCTCGGTCGATGCGGCTGATCATTTCTGCGAGCAGAGCCTCGACTTCGTCTATATCGACGGCGATCACAGATACAATCAGAACAAACAGGACATCGAACTCTGGTGGCCCAAGGTCCGAAGGCATGGTATTCTGTCTGGCCATGACTTCCGAGAGGGCGAGAAGTGCGGGGTGAAGCGAGCCGTCCTTGAATTCGTGGAAGAGCATGGCCTGACACTCAGGCTCACGTCGGAGATCGGGAATCCATCGTGGGTCATTTTCAAAAGGTAGGCCAATGGGCATCTCTCATCTGAACTTTGATTTGCTTGGCGTGGCCCTGGATGAACTGGGCGGCACCTACGAAGGCTTGAACATAGTTCAGTTTGGGAACCTCTTTTTCACGATGGATTTGGAGAAACAGCCACCTCCTGGAGGTGACAGGGTCTTCAAATTTACCCGCGATTTCTTTCAAACCAAAGGTGCCGCTCGCGTCGTTGATATAGACTTGGGTTTCAAACAACACGCGAAGTGCCGGCAGAAGCTGGATCTTGGCAAGCCGCTTGGCAAGTGGGCCGGCGAGTTCGATCTGCTCACCAACTATGGAACCAGTGAGCATGTCCACAATCAGTATCACTGCTTCAAAAATGCACATGATCTGGTCAGGACCGGTGGGGTGATGGTTCACGCGGTGCCGGCTGTGGGAAGCTGGCCGGGCCACTGCCTCTTCTGGTACACGCTGCCCTTCTTCTCTCTGCTGGCCGGATTGAATGGGTACAAGGTTCTCTGTCGGGAGATCCGACCGAAGCCGAAGCCGGAAAGAGAGTTGACTTGCGTGGTCCTCCTGAAAGAGACTGACCAAGAGTTTTGCAGTGAAGAAGATTTTGCCAAACTATGGGATGGAAGCGAACCTGCTGGATCGGGGTCCGGTCTTGAAAACCGGTAGGGCAGAAATGTCTTGTGGGTTCGAGTCCCACCGCTTCCTCCAAAAAACATTGAGAAAAGTATTGACATAGTTTTGTTCCTTCTGTATGATGCCTCCTAACTGCTTTGGGGAGCGCATCCGTGGCCAAGAAGAAAATCGAAGAAAAACCTGATGAGCCGTCGCAGAGGGGACTGACTCTCTACGTTCGACCCATCACTGGAAGGTCGGTTAAAGATGCCAGGGATGCCAGGGCGGGGAAGTTGGGCGAGGAAGCGAGGAAGCGTCTACTCCGGGACGAGTATCTCCTCAAGAAACAAGCACAAAAGGCCATTGATAGTTACCGCTTTATTTGTCAGAAAATCGCCAACACCGTGATCCTAGCCCTCCAATCATCAGCCGCTTCAAGGGCAACAACCGAAGATGACGAGAAACGGAAGAAGCTTAGGAAAGCTGGCCGATTCCCGAAGCAGGATGCTATCGATAACTGTGTGCTGACGGCAGAAGAGAAGAAAGAGATCGGTGTCTTACTCACCAAAGGCAAGAGAAAAGGCGAACCGAAGACTGAAGAAGACGTGAAGAAGGAGAAGCTCAAGAGGGACGGAGCCAATCCAACAGCCGATGAGATCGAGAAATGTCAACTGACAGAAGCAGAGAAAGACGCCATCGGCGACATTTTACTTTCTGCCAATAGGCCGAATACGGTAGAGACACTGGAAAGAATCTTTGGCAAACTTACGTCTGGGGGCAGGTACACCTATCCCATGCGCAACTGGGCCAAGGCCGAAGTCAAACGACTGGGCATGGATTGGCTTTCAGTAATGGTTGACGGTCCTCTGGAAGATGTTGACAAATATCTTAAGAATCCTTCGCAGAGCTTCCACGGACTCCCCCGCGACATCATGTATGTCTTGAAGGAAGGTGCCATCCCACCTCTATTCAGGAACATGGGGTTTCGCTTTCGTGCTGCGGAACTGAGAGACAAGCAAGTCTTTAAGAAAAATGGAATTGACCTGGAATGGGACAAGGGTGTCGGGTCAATTCATTTTGTCATTGTTGGAGAGAAGAAAAAAGACGGCTCGCGACAGGTCGATAAGGGCCGAAGGATCACTTGGAATAAAATTCGGAACGGGGAATATTCAGTAGGCGATGTACGTCTGAGTTATGAACTCAAAGACGACGGTAGCGGAAAACTGAGAACTTATTTCAAGATCAATATCTCGTACTCTATGCCCAAAGCACCCATTGTGATGGATAAGGGTCGGGACTTGGAGGTTTCGTTCAGACCTCAGATCAGGCCGGGCGTGGCAGTCGGGAAAGATCTTTTCCATGTCGAGCTAATAAGCGACAGCAAGGGCAAGAGGCATCTGGACTTCATCAAAAAGCATGACTTGAGTGCTGCGGCTGCTGTTAAGGACATGAAGAAGAACGAGAGAAACAAGAAGCGTCTTGCCGCTGCACTATCTTCTTGCGGTAACAAACGTGCGCGGAACTCTGGGCAGGGCCACAAGAAGGCACACAAATCTACCAGTAGGCAAAGTCAGAGCAATGCCAAAAAGAAACAGAATGTTTCAAAAGGTTGGAACCAGAAATGGACCACGTCCATCATACATCTCTGTAGGCGCTATCGGGCTGGTACATTGTATATCAGAGATCTCCCTGATGATCTTCTCGGCTTAAGCTGGCCCTGGGAGCAGTTCAAGCATGACTTGCGATACAAATGCAAGCATGCAGGGATAGATCTTCACATCGAAAGTCAAGTGGTGCCGCCGAAAAAGAAGAGCCAGAAAGACGCGGAGAAGGAAGCCTGTCTGGAAGATCTTCCAGATGAGGTAGATGAGGTAGATGAGGTAGAAGACGTTGATCCACTAAAGGAGGCTGGAGACTAAACTGTGGGGTCCGGGGTTGGATTCGCGTAAAGCGAGTTCGTCATGGGAGTCTGGGGGTTGTAATGATCCCCTGCGCGTCTGGGGGGTTGTAATGGTCCCCTGCGCTTGTCGCCAAGCAAGGACGTTTGACCGTGCGTCGGCTACTACATGGCCGTAAGCTGCGCTTATATTCTAGCGCAGTAACTTGGGCGTAAGGCTCAATACCTCGCCCCCGGACCTCGCAGTTTTTTGTCTAGCCTCTAACACATAGGAGAGGGACGATGCCGAAAGTAGCAGCAACAGTAACAATAGAGACGCCGGCGAAAACAACACGTATCGGATTGACGAAGAAAGGTTTTGAGGCTTTCAAAAAAGCTTTGGCGAAAGTCTTCCAGGGCAATCGAGATCGGCTCTTCAAGACCATTCCGAAACTGGCCAAGTGCGGCTCCGCGCAATTGCAAGAGGTCCAGAAACTCTTCAAACAGAACGGGTTTACCATCGATCACTTCAAGCGTCTTGTTGCTCATGCTCGCGGAGAAATGGCAAAGCACTTGGCGGCTCCTGAGCAATCTATCCGACACCAGACGTTCCAGGGTCTTTCGGAAGAGGACCGGGATCGCCTGAATGATCCCAAGGCGACTTTTGAGGTCGTCAGCAAGGGCGGCTATCCTCACGAAAAGCGTTCCACCGAAATGACCAGAGAAGACTGGGATCTGTTGATCCAGTCAAGAGGTGGAAAAAAGGAAATCTTGACGGTCGCCCAGCAAGCATCTGCCTTCAAAAAGAAAAAAGTTTCAAGAGAATTCCGTGCTGTTGAAGGTCGCCGGCTCAATGACAACGTCGTCGTCTTGACTCTCAACAATGGCGACAAGGTGAACGTGGACCTGTCGATTTGGAAAACGGCCTTGCGCCGGAAGTGATCAGGAGGTAAGTGTAGTAAGCTGGACATCTTGGCGCTCTTTGACAATTCAGGACGAGAGGTAAATGTAGCAACATCAACGATGCATTGAGGTAAGTGTAGCGGCTGAGTTTGGATGTCTCATTCGATTAAGAGGTGAATGTAGCGGTTCAAGTGCTACGGGCCGGTCATGCCCATCCGACTAAGAGGTAAATGTAGTAAATCCCGGCGCGGCCCCGAAGGGCTATTAGTTAAGTGAAAGCGCCTGTTTGACCAAGGGGTAAATGTAGTCTGCTCACCGCCGCTACAAGGGCACGGGAATACCAAGAGGTGAATGTAGCTTATAAGAGCTATAAGATTCGACTAAGAGGTAAATGTAGCCACCACAACATCATCTCCTGGTCTACGAGGTAAATGTAGTACGGAGACAGCCATGTCAACCAAGAGGTAAATGTAGCACGGCGAGCCATCGACCTGAGCCTCGCACTGAGGTAAATGTAGTAGCAAGTATATCAATGTTGAGAGGTAAATGTAGCGACGGAGTTTCCGATCCAAGAGGTAAATGTAGCCGTATTCATCGCAACGAGTCTGTCCGGCTGTTTGACCAAGAGGTAAATGTAGCGAGCTTACGAGAAGGGGTAAATGTAGTAGCAAGTCAAGAGTAGTGTCGGATCTCAAGAGGTAAATGTAGCCATGTGTTCCATCCGTTCAAGAGGTAGATGTAGAAACATGAACGATGCATTGAGGTAAATGTAGCGTCGGCTATCTCGGTCTGGGCGAGATGAGGTAAATGTAGAGGTAGAGTTGTGGGCAGTTTGGCAAAGCGTCTGTTTGATTAAGAGGTAAGTGTAGGGATTACTGGCAAAGAAATTCGAGAGGTAAATGTAGCTCGGCACGCTTGAGGAATGCGAGGTAAATGTAGCGTCTGGGAGGATCATGGCCAAGAGGTAAATGTAGCCAGATGTCATGTCTGCTGGGCACCGTTCATTCGACTAAGAGGTAACTGTAGCGATCCAAATGACAGAGGTAAATGTAGAACCCAGAAACAAAAAGGATGAAAAAGATTTGACATCCTTCTCAGACCTTGTATGATTGCAGAGTCGAACCGAAACGGAGCTTTGCTTACAGTGTCTCTCTTCACCACACCAATGACCGGCGAACCGAAGCCCGGCACGTCCTGTGTCCCGGTGGGGACATGGGATATGTGCTGACTTTCGCCGTCGAGCGGTTAAACCCCTCCCGGCGAAAGTCGGAGAGGGGTTTTTTTGTGGAGTAACTTATAGGTTGTCCGACAGCTTCGGCTCTGGGTCTCCAAAACCCGGACACAGGGGGCAGCACCCTGACAACCTGCCAAAAATGGTCCAGAGGCCGAAGTAGGTCGAGGCGCTACCCTGTCACGGTAGAGTAAGTCGGTTCGAGTCCGATCTGGATCGCCAAAGTTTAAGCCGCTACTCCGTGGGGAGACGCCTGTTTCGTAATCAGGCAGAGGAGGTTCGACACCACCTAGCGGCTCCAGAATGTGGGTGAGGTCATAATGGAATGACGCCAGCCTTCCAAGCTGGAACTAGCGGGTTCGATTCCCGTCACCCACTCCATGCCGTTATAGCTCAATGGCAGAGCGTCTGCTTGGTATGCAGGAGACCAGGGATCGTAACCCTGTAGCGGCTCCAGGAGGAACATCAGGAACGAGGGAGATGTCGGTTCGATTCCGGCCCGAAGCCCAGTGCTTCGGTAGCTCAACGGCCAGAGTACCCTCACTGCGCCTCGCTCGTCTACTGGCTAGGATCTCTGCTTTTCACGCAGAAGGACGGGGATCGAAACCCCGGCGAGGTGCCAAAGCGCGAATGGTCTAGCGGCTAAGACGCCACCGTGACAAGGTGGAAATCGTTGGTTCGATTCCAACTTCGCGCACCATGAACGAACGAGCGGTAGTGTAAACGCGCACGGCCCCACAGGGGTTAGTCCAGGTGTCGCGCCCTGGCTTCTCGACCATGCTCGGTTCGTCTAGCGGCCAGGATGCTGCCCTCTCACGGCAGTGACACGGGTTCGAGTCCCGTACCGAGTACCATCTGGACGTAGGGCAGTTTGGTCGTCCCGCCTGCTTCGGGAGCAGGAACACGCTGGTTCAAATCCAGTCGTCCAGACCAAACGGGATGTGGCGCAGCTTGGTAGCGCGTCTGACTGGGGGTCAGAAGGCCGCAGGTTCAAATCCTGTCATCCCGACCAACCACCCAAGGTGTTACGGAAGCACGCTGCCTTGCCATGGCGGAAGACCGAGTTCAATTCTCGGTGGGTGGTCCAAAAAATTAACGGGCTGTGGCGCAGCTTGGTAGCGCGCTTGCTTTGGGAGCAAGAAGTCGCCGGTTCGATTCCGGCCAGCCCGACCAAAAAAAACAATGGCTGGGCGGGGTGTTGGTTCCTCACCGTCTCTCATAAGGATGGCCACGCCGGTTCAATTCCGGCCCCAGTCACCATGGCTCCAGGGCGCGAGTGGCAGCGCAGCCGGCTCTTAACCGGAAGTGTCGGGGTTCGAGCCCCCGTGGAGCTACCAAAATTCGTACATAGGAGAAACTATAGCGGGGTGGAGAAGTAGCAACTCGTCAGCCTCATAAGCTGGAGATCGACGGTGCAAATCCGTCCCCCGCTTCCAAAGCCCTGTCGTCTAACGGCAAAGTCGCTTGGTTTACACCCAGGAGATGGGGGTTCGATTCCCTCCAGGGCTACCAAAAATTCATACGTCAGAAATGACGTGCGCCAAAATTGACGTATAAGCCACTGAGGCCAAAAGGTGAGGCACCAGTTTTGTAAACTGGAGTAGCCGGATCATTACCGGCCAGTGGCTCCATAATCAAGCCCAGGACTTCAATGGTTGAGAAGTTCACCAAGTGGTTCGTCGCGGTCTCGGTCATCATCTGGATCATCGTTGACATAGTTCTGGCGATCAAGTGGGGAGCCTACGCAACCGAGAGCGTCATCATTAGCAACTGGGCCATTCGCTTGGGTACGATTCCATTCGCTTGCGGTTTCTTGTGTGGCCATTGGTTCGTGAACGTACCAGAGGAATATTGGATCAGACCTCGTGCTGCTATTTCGGTTCCGGTCGTAGCGGTTCTGGGTGCGAGCGTTGATTACGGCATGTACGTGACCCAGACGCTATATCCATGGTGGGCCACGGCATTGATGGTTCCCCTCGGCATCGTACTTGGCGCATTGCTTTGGACCATGCCCAGAAAAACGTAATGGGACTGACCTGTGATTCAGACATAGATGATTTTATCGCAAAGCATTCGGCTACATAGCCCTGGAGGGCTGTGCGGTGAGCCATAACAATCCAGTTCGTGCCCCACATCCGGTAGTCAGCCAGTTCCTGGGCGAGGCCAAGGTCAGGCTCAAGGGTGTCCAACAGGGCGACAATGAGCCCGTTGAGGCACCGCTCCCGCCCACGCAAGCCCCTTCGATCAGCAAACACGATAAAAAATTCACGCAGTTCCACCGTACCCATCCCCAGGTCTTCGAGTACTTCAAGCAACATTCCCTGAAGGCCATCGAGAGAGAGTTCAAGAACTATAGCGCCACGGCAATCATGCAGGTAATCAAATGGCAGCTTTTGGTCGAGGCCAAGAGCAGTCGCTACAAGGGCTTACAGATTGACTATGGCGTGAATTATGCGAAAATGTTTGCGGTTC
>Ga0255048_10003196_pt1 | contig 10064 bp, 7 predicted proteins | sample JV7_2_2_MG_FD_183619 | JGI IMG/M metagenome (GOLD analysis project Ga0255048, IMG submission 183619) | Seawater microbial communities from Jervis Inlet, British Columbia, Canada - JV7_2_2 | ecosystem: Environmental > Aquatic > Marine > Inlet | place: Canada: British Columbia | collected 2016-10-06
CAAACTTGTCGACACCGAATGCGTCGATCATTTCGAACGGGCCCTGGATCCAGTTGTAGCCGAGTTTCATCGCGTCATCGACGGCGACGAGCGATTCATTAGTGTCGGGTACGAGCGTAGCGGCGTAGCACAGCGTACTCGACAATACGTCCCAGTAATATTGCCGATGCTTGTCGTTACTCTCGATGTCAGGCTCGCAAGCTGCATAGTCACGGTAGTTGGAGCTATCGAAATCCAGGGTCTTGCGGCTGACGCCATTGGCCGTGTCGGCGGGCTGGTAGAAGCCGCCTTTGCCGCCCTTATTGCCGATCAGGCCCTGTTCAATCATCCACGCCATGATCGGGACCTCGGCAGACACGTCGTGGAATGCATCGTCACCGGGCAGAATGGATTGAAGGCTTTTCGCGACGTCAGACATCAGGTCGATGCCGATAAGGTCATACAGTCCGAAGACGCCTGTCTTGGGAATTCCCATCGGCCGGCCGAATACGGCATCCGCTTCTTCGGGCGTCAGCCCCATGCGAAATGCCGTGTGCAGCGCTTTCTGAATCGCAAACACGCCAACGCGATTGCCCAGGAAGCCGGGCGTGTCGTTGCAAACGACAACGCCTTTGCCGAGCTGTCGTTCGCAGAAATCACTGAGGCAATCGATAACTTCGTCACGCGTTTCCGTACCACGTACGAGTTCGAGCAGGCGCATGAAACGCACCGGGTTGAAAAAGTGGGTGATTGCGAATTCTTCCCGGAACGCCATGGGCATATCGGCGACGAGCAGCGAGATCGGGATGGTCGATGTATTCGACGACACGATGGATCCGTCCTTGCGTACCGCATCGATCTTCTCGTACAGCGCTTTCTTGATGTCGAGACGCTCAACGACAGCTTCTGCAATCCAGTCGACGTCAGCGAGCTTCGCCATGTCGTCCTCGATATTGCCAATCGTTATGTGCTTGAGCTTGTCATTGTGCAACAGGCCCGGCTGGTTCTCGTCCAGCAGGCGTTCGAGTGCACGTTCGCAAATTGCATTACGGTTGGGACCATCGGCGGCTATGTCGAGCAGCAATACGTCGATGCCTGCATTGGCGAGTTGTCCTGCAATACCGAGGCCCATGGTGCCTGCCCCGATAACGGCGGCGCTGTTGATTTTGTACATTGTTGGTTTCTACGTTGCGGGGTTATTCGTGAAGATAAAATCTCGTAGCAGGGTGCGGCACTTGTTCGGCACTTCCTGGGGCACGATGTGCCCACTCTCCGGAATCAGCGCCACTTCCGGTTGACTCAGGCGCTTGATCAATTCGTCGGTCGCTTTCCTCGGCGCCATGCGGTCCTTGCCGGCGACAATGACCTGGACGGGACCGGGAGCCTTTTCAGCAGCGGCCACACCATTCGTATAGTCGTTGCAGGCATTGAGATCTGTTGCCAGCGCCTCCGGTGTATTGCCACGCATGATCTTGCGCCCTGCTGACACCATCGAATTGCCCGGAATCGGCCCCTGGTGGAGGTGGCCTGCGGGCCCGAAGCCCCAGCTCAACATCATAGCAACGGCAGATTCCGGATCGTCCCTGGCGGCGTTCAGCAGGAAGTCGTTGACCGGGGTGGCAAGGCCACTTGTGACAAGTGATATCGATCGCAGGCGTTCCGGGTAGCGTGAAGCGTACTCCAGGGCTACAAGGCATCCTTGTGAGTGAGCAACCAGTGAGAGCTTATCGGCGTCGAGAGCCTCGACAACGTCCCGCAACCAGTCCGCCATTGCTTCGATCGATTCAAGTGGTGGACCTTCCGACCTGGTGTGGCCCGGCAGATCGAGGGCAAGCACCGAGTAATTGCGAAACGCGAAGAAACGCGACTGCAGGTTCCACACTGTGTGGTCGAAGCCGCTGCCGTGGAGGAAGACGACAGTTGGCTTGCTGTTGTCGAAGGGTTTGCCACCCGTCGTCGCAAAAACCTGCTTACCGCTAGTCTCGAAATACATGTCCTAGCCCTTCGCGATGCGTTTGGCTGCCCGGAACCCATTCTCAAAGTCAGCCTTGATGTCGGCGACATCCTCGAGGCCTACGGAGAGGCGGACCATGTCTTCGGTAATGCCGGCGGCGACAAGTGCGTCGGCATCGATGCGTGAGTGCGTCGTCGTGGCCGGGTGAATGATCAGCGTCTTGGCGTCACCGACATTTGCCAGGTGAGAGGCCAGTTCGCAGTTCTCGATAAATGCCTTGCCCGCCTCGCGGCCGCCCTCGACGCCAAAGCTGACGATGGACCCGGCGCCTTTGGGCAGGTATTTCTTCGCGAGCTTGTGGCTCGAATGCGAAGCCAGCGAGGGGTGATTGACCCAGGAAACCTGGTCATGATTTGACAGGTAGTCGAGCAGTTCCATCGTATTGGACATGTGTTTGTCCATGCGCAGCGACAGCGTTTCGATGCCTTGCAACAAAAGGAATGCGTTCATCGGGCTCATCGACGGACCAATGTCGCGCATGGCCTCTGCGCGGATACGTGTAGCAAACGCGCTGGGGCCAAACTCTTCCCAGAGGTTGATGCCCGAGAACGGCGCATACGGTTCGGTAATGGTCGGGTATTTGTCGGTTGCGCCCCAGTCGAAGTTGCCACCATCGACGACGACGCCACCTATCGCCGTACCGTGACCACCCATCCATTTTGTCACCGAGTGCACGGTCATATTGGTGCCGTAATCGAAACAACGGCACAGGTAGGGCGTGTTGAATGTCGCGTCGATCATGACAGGAATCTTGTGGTCGGCCCCGATTTTCCCGATGGCTTCGAGATCAAGGATGTCGAGCCCGGGATTGCCAATCAGTTCACCGTAAATCAGCTTGGTGTTGTCCTGGATGGCCGCGCGGCAGGCATCAGTATCGGTTGGATCAAAAAACGATGCCGTGATGCCAAAGCGCGGCAGCGTGTTTTTCATCAGGCTGATGTTGCCGCCGTACATCTGCGTAGACGCCACAATGTGATCGCCTTGCCCGAGAATGGCCGTAATTGCACAGAATGTTGCAGCCATACCCGAGGCGGTACAGACCGCGGCCGAACCGCCTTCGAGTGCAGCGATGCGTTGCTCGAGAACACCCACGGTTGGGTTGGTGATGCGCGAATACGCATGACCACCACGCTCCAGGTTGAAGATCGACGAAGCCGTATCGGTGTCGGGGAATACGTACGACGTCGTTTGATAGATCGGCGCCGCACGGGCGCCGAACTCGGGATCGACCACCTGGCCAGCATGTAGAGCCAGCGTGTCGAAGTTTAGGAATCGCGACATGGCGAATACTCGCTTGTGTGAATCAGACCTGGTTTAGCGCGTCCGAGAGGGCCTTGATCAGATCGTCGGTGTCTTCGAGACCAACCGACGCGCGGACCAGGCCATCAATAATGCCGACACGCGCGCGTTCCTCGGGCTCGACATCGGCATGCGTCATCGTAACGGGGTGCGTGATCAGCGATTCAACGGAACCGAGATTTTCTGCGAGGCTCCACAACTCGATGTTGTCCATGAGTTTCTTGCCGGCCGCGAGTCCGCCCTTGACCTCGAACCAGAGCATGGCGCCGTAGCCTGATGCCTGACGGCTGGAGAGTTCGTGCTGGGAGAAGGACTTGAGACCAGGGTAAGCGACCTGTTCAACCTTGGGGTGAGCTTCGAGAAACTCCGCAATGGCCATCGCGCTGGCAGACTGCGCATCCATCCTTACCGACAATGTCTTGCAACCCTGCAGGGTCAGCCATGCGACCTGCGGTGACATGATTGTGCCCGTGCTGTTCTGAATAAAGCGCACGGCCTGGGCATGCTCGTCGGAGTTGCTGATGACAGCACCGCCGACCGTCGCGTTGTGGCCGTCCATGTACTTGGTCGTGCTGTGGATCGAGATATCCGCACCGAGTTCGAACGGACGCTGGTAATAAGGTGTCAGGAAGGTGTTGTCGACGGCGTGCACGGCGCCGGCTTTTTTGGCGATTTCGGAAATAGCAGCGATATCCGAACACTTCATCGTCGGATTCGCCGGCGTCTCAGTCAGAATCAGCGCCGTGTTGTCGCGGACAGAATTGGCGACGTCATCCGGGTTCGAGGTATCGGCGAAGGTGTAATCGATGCCGAAGCGGCTCAGAATCTTCGTGCTCAGTCGATAGGTGCCGCCATAGGCAACGTCTGAAACGATCGCGTGTTTGCCGGCTTCAAGGAATGCCAGCATGGTCGCGAGCACGGCGCTCATGCCAGTGCCGAAACAGGCGCAATCCACACCGCCTTCGAGGTCGGCGAGTTTCACTTCCAGCGCCTTCACGGTTGGGTTGCCCGAGCGCGAGTAGGTAAAACCTTTGCTCAGGTACTCGTCCACTGATGGTTGTACGTAGGTCGTGGACTGGTATATCGGCGTGAGGATCGAGCCGGTGAGCGGGTCGGGAGTTACGCCCGCGTGAATCTGCCTGGTTCTGAAACCCATATTCGTCTGTCCTTGGTTGAAATTAGCGTAATTGTAGCGGGTCATCCGGGTCGACGCCCGGCATGAATTGTTGTTTGCGATCGAGGTTGGTGAGTTGGTAGACCAGGCCGAGCCAGTTGTTGACGATGGCCTTGCCGGTGTCGCCCCATGTATTATCACAAAACTCCACAAGCCTATCTTCGGGAAAAACAGGAGTAGAACCGCCGGCATTGTTCTCAAGTGATGCGATGAGTTCGAGAGCGATCTCCTCGCCCTCGGGCGTGAAGAAATTTTCCGGGATGCCTGGCAGCTTGTCCCGGGCGCCACCTAAATAGCGGTTGTACTCGCGTTTGAATTCCTTGAGCAGGCTGATCGCGCCGTATTCAGGATGGCCCTGGAAGTAGACGACACGAAACTGGTCCGGGCTGACGGCAAGATGTACGCCTATGTCGGCGCTTTCCGCCAGGACCGAACACCCTGCTGCTTCAAACTGTTCCCGTGACACATCGTTATACCGAGAGTGCGGCGCCTCGAAACGCGTATTGACGTCGCGCAGCAACGGGTGATCCCGACGCGTCGCCTTGTGGGTGTAGACACCCCATTGTTTTTGCTCGAGATGGCGCCGGTCGATGTCATGGTAGTGCTTGACCAGCACATGCGTGGCGAGACAGGAGCAAAAGGTCGACGCGACATTGGTCTCGGCCCAACGGACGATATCGATCAGGGGCTCCCAGAACGCTTCCTGGTTTAGCGAAGGGTTGATCACATTCGCTCCCGTAATGATCAGCGCGTCCAGACCCTGATCGGCGAGATCTTCAAATTGGAAATAGTGCTTGCGGATGTGTGCCTCGGCCTGCTCGCCACGATTGAGCTCCGGCAGCGAAAATGGATACACGAAAAACTGGGCGATCGGATTGCTGCTGCCGACCAGGTGAATGAACTGTCTCTCGGTCGCTTGCAGCGCGGCGTCCGGCATCATGTTCAGGAAGCCGATGTGCAGTTCGCGGATATCCTGATGCTTCGCCCTGTCCAGCGACAACACGGTGTGGCCGTCATTGCTCAGGGCCTTGAACGTGGGTAAGTCGTTGTGGGCGACCAGCGGCATAGGGTCTCTTATCTGCGGTATGCTTGAAAGAAGGTGATTATGCACAAACTCCTTACCCAACTTAAAGAACGGCGTATCTGGCGCGTCCTGATCGCCTATCCCAGCATGACGTTTGTGCTGCTTCAGGTTGTCGAATTCTTCATCAATAACTACGAGCTCGACGCTCGCTACCTGACAGCCGGCATCATCCTCGCGGCAGTACTGCTGCCGGCGGCAGTACTCTGGAACTGGCGCCACGGAGAAGTTGGGCAGCAGCCCATCGCCAAGACCGAGGTTGGCACCTACCTTGTTTCGGCACTCACCGCGGTGGCGGCGGTCGCGTGGTACTGGTCGGCAACGCCGGCCGATCTGCGCACTGCCCGACAGGAGTTGGAGCCGGCGCGCTCGGTTGCAGTCATGCCGTTCGAGAACATTGGTGGCGACGCCGATGTGCAATATTTGTGCGACGGTATTGCGGAAAGCCTTATCAACTGGTTGGCCACGATTCCCGATGTGCGGGTCGTATCGAAGGGTGCAGCCTTTCGTCTGCGAGACAAGACGCACGACATGGCCGCACTCGCAGCTGAGCTTGGTGTCGATAGCGTCATCTTCGGCGACCTCAAGATGGATGGTGACAAGGTCCTGGTCTCGGCATCAATGGTCGATGTTCGTAACGACAGCCAGATCTGGGGCGCGCGCATGGTGCAGCCCAGCGAAGACGTCATTTACCTCGAGCGCTCGATCGTTGCGGCAATCAAAGACGGGCTGCGACTCAAGGTAACTGACGATGCTGACGCCCTGATCGCATCGGGCGGCACTGACAATCCAAAAGCGTACGAGCACTACCAGCGCGGTCACTACCTGATTCAATCGACCAACGGAGAGTCGATCAATCAAGGGCTTGATGAGCTTCGGTTGGCGATAAGGGCGGATCCCAAGTTTGCCAGGCCGTATGCTGATATTGCAGACACGTTGTCGCAAATGCTGTCTTACGGAGTGCTGGAGGGCGGCGAGCTACTCGGCGAGGCGCGAAATGCGGCCTTTACGGCTGTCGCCCTGGCCCCGGACCTGGCGGAGGCGCATACGGCCCTCGCAACAATTCACCAGTACTTCGACTTTGATTGGGAAGCAGCTGACGCAGCGTATGAATCGGCCATCGCGCTGCCTTCACAGAACCCCGCGCCATTTCATCGCTATACAGACTACCTTGTACTGACGTTTCGATTCGAGAAGGCCAAAGAGATGGCTGCGCGTGCCGTAAAGGTGGACCCTCTTGATGGCAGTTCGATGCATGCCGTCGGATTGGCCTACCTGAGTGCCGGGGACTTCACCGAGGCGGCGGAGGCATTTGGCAAGTGGAATCGATTCCATCCGGGCAGTCGTTGGTCCTACGTCAAGCACGCACTCGCGTTGTCGCTAGACGGTCAGTGCGATGCTGCGTTAGACCAGGCAGAGAAAGTCGAGGCGATGAATAACGGCAAAGTCTATACGCTGCTCGAGTCATGGCTCGCCTGGGGCTACAAGGTGTGTGGCAATGATGAATGGTATGCGCGGTCGAAACAGCGCATCGAAGACGCACATGAGTTGAATCCGGATCCGTATGATCCGGGATTGGCCTACCTGCACGCGCTCGAGGGAAATGCCAAGGCACTGACTGAGCAGTTCGAGGCCATCCTGGACGAACGAAAACCCTTCGTGCTCTTCGCCAGGCTCTTCACGATCGATTATTTGGGTTGGGGCATATCCGGCAAGATGTCGAGCAATTCACGATACGCCGCCATGATCGAAAGTCTAAATTTCCCACCGGGCGATTCGGAATAAAAAAAGCCCGCCGTTCGGCGGGCTTTCTCTGGTACGTGTACTTCGCTGTTCTATTCTGCTGTAACCAGACCGTCGGCAAGCATCTTTTCGATGCCGTCACGCAGGATCTGTCCCCAGCGGCGGCCGAGGCGACGGACTTCTGCGCGGTTACGCGGCGGGCTGGATTCGATCATCGTTCCCGTACTTTCTGCAGCGCGGCGGTCGACGGCGCGTGCCAGGACTGTATGGCTGATCGAATCCCTGAGTTCGAGGACCAGCGTCGCTTCGCCAACGCGGTCAATGAAGACCCGACTGCGGCCAACCGATTCTGGCGGAACCATTGAAACCACGTCCAGCAGTCCGACATGTACATCAAGTACGTCAGGACCGGCTTCGTCAGTTAGTGTGAAAACGGTGCTTCTCTCGATTTCTTCGCGAAATGCGCCACCAATTTCCTCTTCGAACAGCGCACGAGTTGCCTCGTCGAGCTGGAATTCGGAGCTGCTGGAGCGAGTACGCATTGAGCCCGTGCCGGCACGGCCGCTATAGGGCCCGTTGACGTTGCGATACTCGACGCCCAGGTTGTGAAAGCGCACCCGCTTAATGCCACTGAGGTCGAGGTCCGTGCGTGCCCAGGCAGCATCCATGATAGTGCGATCGATGCGGGTAAGGCCATCGTGGGTCATTTCGGCGTCTTCGCCTGTCTGGAACGCTGGCGTTGAAGAGCAGCCGGCTGCAATGGCAACGGCAGCAACGGCAGACAATATTCTGAATTTCATTGTTTTCCCCTGTAAGGATTTTGTTCTTAACTTTCTTATTCTAGACCACACTGAATTGTTAGCCAATGCGAAAACTACTGTTCTTTGGTGAATACCCATTCGGTGACACGATTTTCGAGGACCGAATAAAACGGGTTGAACCGGAGTCGCAACAGCCAGTCATTAGACAGCTTCATCAGGCCGCGTTCACCGCGAATGGCAATTTGTCCCAGGTAAAGAGCATCTTTCTCCTGCGGCCGAAACTGTCCGTACAGCGGGTCGTCCGGCGCAAAGGGCAGGGCAACATGTGACAAGGAGATGATTCCCTGCGGCCATTCGAGATCCAGGTCCTCGGAATGCGTAACCTCGGCAGAATACGCCGGCTTGAATCGCGTCACGATCGATGCACTCGTCGGGCTGTCGTTTGCGACCAACGTGATCGCAAATGGCAGGCTGTCATCCTGCATGAGTCGACTGGTAATTGGACCGGGGTCGGACACAAGCAGTATCGAGTGAACAGCGGAACGGTTGATATCGAACAGCACCAGCTCGTTGCCGTTGTCCGGAAGCCGAGCCAGTAATCGATCTACCACTGCATCAATCGAGACTGTGGCGTCTACGGCGGACTTGAAGACGAGTACCGGTGGGAAATTCGCTGCCTGGTCTGTCTGCGACAGCTTGGCGATACGGCTGGCGACTGACTGCGTGAGCCTGCGTGCGATTGCGCCGCCATTTACGGGAAAGGAATTGTATTTGTAGGGGTCGAACTCCAGCGTCGTTTGCGTCCAGGCAAACCGTCCAAGGCCGGGTACCTTGCTGGCTGTCGCGGTTGGCCCCGCCAGGGCCGCAGCCGCGGACACGCCGATGGATGGCGAAATCAGAATCAGGCTGGCCGGTTTCGGCAATTCCGGGTCATCGATCGACGCGAGTGCGTGGTCGAGTGCGAGTGCGGCACCATTTGAGTAGCCGGCGATGTGAATGGGTCCCTGACCGACCTTTTCGGCAATATGTGCCATCGCCAGGCGAGTTGCAGCCGCCATATCCTGCCAGCGTGCAAATTTAAGCGCAGACGGGACAGTGCCGTGGCCCGGCAGTCGCAATCCAACCACCCAGTAGCCTTTCTTGTTGAGTAATTCGCCAAGCGCCCGAAGGCTATACGGTGAATCCGTGAGCCCGTGCAACAACAGTACTCCGCCGCGCGGATTGTCGGCACTGAGTTCGAAACTACGGTTGAAGTTCGGTGTGCGCGTCTCCGGGTCTGACAGGCTGCCGCTGCTGTAACGCACCAGCGCAAACTCAGGACCTGTCGGTACGTCACCATAGATTTCATCGAGCACTTCCTGAAAAAGACGGTCTTCCAGTGCAAGGTAGTCTGCAAAGGTTCTGACCTCGTCGATGTCCTTCGCTGTAAATTCACTGGAGAGCTTGACGGTGTGCCAGGGTTCCAGCGGCTGACCGTTGCAGGCGACTATGCCAAAAGCAATGAGCACTACAGGAATCGCCAGCCAGCGCCAGGTCAGGTAAGGCTTGAGTTTGCTGAACATCCTATCGCCCTCGGGTCAGTACCCAGTATTCGGAATCGTCCGGTGTTCGTACCCGGTACAAGCGGCGGCTGCGCGGCGCACGTTCTTCGGTCGTCAGGCGTAAATACAGGTCGTCGTAGAATTCCGGCGTCTCGAGACTGAAATTGTGAAAATTGCGGGTGCGGTTAACGGGTGTTACGTCGACGAGCGAGATCAGGTCACTGTCGGGATCCACCAGCCTCGAAATCATCACTGCCTCGTCCAGCATGTCGGGGCTCAGCGTGCTTTCGCCGACGCGTTTTTCACGATTGATCAGGCGGCTGATCAGCAATGCGCGGTCGTTTGATGACACATAAACGGTTAGGTCCTCGGCAAACGCCTTGATCTCGTGCTTGAACTGCTCGTTGAATGCCGTGTGATCGACGTCGGGTGCTGTGAGTACGACATGGTCGATCTCGACATCGCTGTCTGC
>Ga0255048_10003197_pt1 | contig 10063 bp, 7 predicted proteins | sample JV7_2_2_MG_FD_183619 | JGI IMG/M metagenome (GOLD analysis project Ga0255048, IMG submission 183619) | Seawater microbial communities from Jervis Inlet, British Columbia, Canada - JV7_2_2 | ecosystem: Environmental > Aquatic > Marine > Inlet | place: Canada: British Columbia | collected 2016-10-06
GGTTGATCAGCACTACGGTGATCAGGGTCGGGTCCGCGCGCACGCTGGCCGCCTCGCCCAGGCGGTTTTCGACATCGATGCGCTTGGCGTCGATCTCGGCTTGCAAGCTGTCGATGATTTCATCGACCAGCGGGCGCAGCGCGATCGCTTCGTGCGCATTTTCGATCGGCTGATCGCGGGTTACCGCGAGCAGCGCATGAATCATGTTCGCCATGTTGGCGGAGGCGCGCTGGATCTTTTCGAGGTGGGCGTCGATGGCGGGGTCGTCGTGGCGGCTCGCGATCAAGTCGGCCGAGGTACGGATGATGGTCAGCGGCGAGCGCAACTCGTGGCTTGCCATCGCCGCGAACGCCATCTGCTTTTCGACGTAGCCGTCCATTTTTCCGGTATAGGAATCGAAGGCCTGCGCGATACGACCGACTTCATCGTCCTCGAACTGATTGCTGAGTTGAACGCCGCGTTGGTCGGGATTGATGCGCGACAGTTCGTGGCTCAACTGGGCGATAGGACCGGACAGCTTGCGACTCAGGATGTGCGCGATGAAGTACAACGCGACAATCAGCACGATCCAGGCGATCAGCAAAATCGTGCTGAGCAGGCTCTCGGAACGTTCGATCTCGGTGACGTCGCTTTGTATGTAGATATGATCACCGTCGAGGGGGGCAACCAGCATGTGATAGCTCTTGTCGCCGATCTTGATGTCATGGTGCACGCCCTCGGGCAGGTCGAGCAGGTGCTGCGGAATCGGTTGAGTCGCCGCGCGGCTGGCCAGATAAATGCTCAGGCTGGCGGAGCGGGGCAGGCTCGCGTCGGGATTCCCGGCCAGCAACGCGCGCGCGTTCTGCAGTTCGGAATTGGTCAGCCTGGTGAGTAGCTCGTCTTCGAGGACTACGTTGGAATAGTACACCACCATCGACAGTAGCGACAAAAACAGCACCGCCGCCAGCAGGATGCTGGCCATGATCTTGCGAAACAACGGCGAGTCGCCGCGCAGGGATTTCATTGTCGCTCGCTGCCGACGCGATAACCGACGCCGTGGACGGTGTGTATCAGCTTGTTGTCGAAGGGTTTGTCGATTTCCTGGCGCAGGTTATGAATGTGTACGCGCAGCGGATCCCCTTCGGGCGGGTCGTCGGACCAGATGTAGTCGATCAGTTCCTGGCGAGTAACAACACGGTCTTCGTGTTTCATCAGGTATTCGAGAATACGGAAGGCGCGCGGCCTGAGGCTGATGCTGTGGCTGTCGCGGGTCACCTGCATGGTGTCGTGGTTCAGTTCCAGGTTGTCGATGCGGACGATGCTGGAGTGTGACTTCACCGGGCCGCGCCGGGTGATCGCGAGCACGCGCACTTCGAGTTCGCGCAGCGAAAAAGGTTTCACCAGGTAGTCGTCGCTGCCGGCTTCGAAGCCGGTGATCTTGTCTTCCAGGGTGTCGCGCGCGGTCAGCATCAGTATCGGCGTATCGTGGCTGGATTGCTCGCGAAACTCGCGGCACACGCTGATGCCGTCCTTGCCCGGCAGCATCAGGTCGAGGATGATCAGGTCGAAACGCCGTTCGATCGCAAGCGCCAGCCCCTGGGTGCCGCTATAGGCAAAGTCGAGCTGATGGCCCTTGTCTTCCAGATACTGCCCTATGTTGGAGGCGATATCGGCGTCGTCTTCGATGACCAGAATTTTCATATCACGGCAGGCTAACCGATTGCATGTCAACGGGATGTTAACACGATGCAAGGCGTTGTTGCGGTAGCGCTCCCGCCCGGGTTTGTGGCCCCGCACACTGGTTTTACAGGGATCATCGAATATACTCGGTGAACTCGTGGCCCGGTGTGTGGTCATAAGGCCGAACTAGAGGCTTACTCAATGAAAAAACTGTTACTCACGTTACTTTTTGCCGGTCTTACGGTGAATGCCGCGGCTACCCATGCCGCCACCGCGGTGCTTGCCGGCGGCTGTTTCTGGTGCATGGAATCCGACTTCGAAAAACTCCATGGCGTCAGCGACGTGGTGTCGGGTTTTACCGGGGGGACGCATCCCGACCCGACCTATCGCGGCGATCACAGCGGGCATTACGAGGCGGTTGAGATCACCTACGACCCGGCCATCGTCGACTACCAGGGCATACTCGATCATTTCTGGGTCAACCACGATCCCTTCGATGCGCGCGGGCAGTTTTGCGACAAGGGGCATAGCTACCTGGCCGCGATCTTTGTCGCCAACGACGCGGAACGCACACTCGCGGAAAAGTCGAAGCAGGAAGTGGTCGAGATGTTTCCCGGAAAGACCGTGGTGACGCCGATCCTGCCGCAGGCGACCTTTTTCCCGATCAAGGGTGACGAGGAATATCACCAGGATTACTACAAGAAGAGTCCGATACGTTACAAGTATTATCGTTTCGGTTGTGGGCGCGACCGGCGCCTCGAGGAAATCTGGGGCGATCGCGCCACGCACAGCTGACGCCGTCAGGCGTCATCCCGGCGTAGGCCGGGATCCAGTGCCGAAGGAGCATCCCCAAGGGCCTTACTGGATTCCTGCTTTCGCAGGAGTGACCCTGATAGTAAGATAGCGGTATCCCTCACTATCAAGGATTCCCCGCCATGGGTTGTCAATATTTCGATCCCTGCGATCACGGCGCCGATAGTTTTACCATCGCGATCCCGAGGATTACTTTCGGGCGTGGTTGCCTGGGCGAGGCCGGCGCGCGCGCGCAGGGACTTGGCATGAGTCGGGTCGGCGTGTTTACCGATCCCTGGATACGCGACAGCGCATACTTCGCGACGGTAATGGATTCGCTGCGCCAGAGCGGACTCGATTGCGCTGTTTTCGACGAGATTACGATAGAGGCCGATGATGCCAGTGTCATACGCGGCGCCGCGTTTATCGCCGATGGTTTGTTCGATGGCGTTGTCTCGGTCGGCGGCGGCTCGGTCATGGACACCGCCAAGGCCTCCATGCTTTACGGATTGCATCCGGTAGCGGATTTTCTCGACTATTTTGCGCCGCCGCTGGGAGCGGGTAAGCCGATTTCCCCTGATTTGCTGCCGCATCTCGCCTGTCCCACCACCTCGGGCACCGGTTCCGAATGCACTTCCATCTCGGTGTTGCGTATCAATGCGCTGGAAACCAAGTTTGTACTGGCGAACCCGGCCTTGATGGCGGAGCAGGCGCTGATCGACCCGGCCTGTTGCGCCAGCCTGCCGCCCATGGTGGTGGCGTCGACCGGCTTCGACCTGCTGTGTCATGCGCTGGAATGCTATACCGCAAAGGCCTACACGCGCTGGGATCGCATCGATGACCCGATGAAACGGCCGTTGATCCAGGGCGCCAATCCGTGGAGCGACCTGGCGGCGCGCAAGGCGCTCGAAATCGTCGGTGAGTACCTGGAGCGCGGGGTTAACAATGCCGATGACCTCGAGGCACGCGACCAGTTGATGTGGGGCGCTTCGCTCGCGGGCATGGCTTTTGGCAATAGCGGCACTCATCTCGGGCATGCGCTCTCTTACGGGGTCACGCACCTGATGCAGGACGTCACCACCGATGGTTATACGGTGAAATCCCCGTTCGTGCCGCACGGCATCAGTGTCGCCGTGTCGGCGCCAGCGATTTTTCGTTACACCGCCGAGGCGGCGCCCGATAGGCACTTCGAAGCCGCGGCTTACCTGCAGTCGGATTTGAATGGCGCATCACCCGAGGATTCGGGTGAAGCACTGGCCACACGGCTTATCGAATTGATGCGAAAAACCGGAGTTCCGAACGGACTGAGTGGCGTCGGCTTTGCTCTTGAAGATGTGCCGGCGCTTGCGGCGTCATCGTCGCGGCAGATTCGCGCAATCGCGAATTCACCGCGCGAAACCAATCTTGTCGATATCGAGAATATTTACTCGGCTGCGATGAGCTACTAGGCCCGGCTTCCCCGGCCTCGGCTGCGCGTTGCGCCAGTAACGGCACCAGGAAGACGAAGCAGGCGACGAGGAACAGGAAACCGCCAGCGAGGCCGAGAAGGTCGCCGCTGCGGATGCTCGTGATCATGAAAAAAATCGCTGATCCGATAAAAAGTATCCAGCCCCACAGTTGAAAGCGGTGTTGCGTGTTCTGTGACATGGTTGGCTCCTGGAAAAGTAGAATATTCAGATGATCGAATAATAATAGCTTATTCATATCCCAGTAAATCAATCTTTTTCAGGGTAAATTGATAATCATTGCTTATGCAAACGAACTCTCAAGTCTCTTCGCTGGACCTGAGAGCCAGCAGTAGCGCATCGATTACCGGTTGGCGCGCGCTGTCGTTCGGGGTCACCAGCACGACCTTGCGGCAGTAGCGCTGGTTGCCGATGATTTCGACGTCGAGGCCCGCGCGGTCGAGGTCGAGACCGGCCCATTGCGGCACCAGCGATACACCCATGCCCTGCAGCACCAGCTTTTCAATGGCCTCGAGCGCGTCCAGTTCGTAAAAGGGTTCGATGCGGATCTTGCGATCCTTGAGATACTGAAACGCCTTGAGCCCGCCCCAGGACTGCGCGTCGTAGCAAATATAGGGATTCTGTTCGAGCTTTTCGCGCGCACTGTTACCCTCGGCATTTCGCGACAGCAACACCAGCGGCTCGACGCGCAAGGTCTCGACCTTGAAACTGCGCGGTAGCGCATTGGGCGGTAGCGCGATAATGGCGGCATCGATCCTGCTTTCGCTCAGATCGGAAAACAGCGAGTTGGAAGTGCCGGGCTTGATCTGCAGCAACAGCTTCGGCGCCACTTGCGCCAGTTGGCGGATGGTGCCGGGCAAAATACCGGTGAGCGCGGTCGAGATTGCGCCGAGGTTGAACTTGCCGGCCAAGCCCGAAGCCTCGATCTCGGAACTCATGCGATTGAACTCGCTGACGATCTGGCGCGCTTTCGGTAACAGGTTGAGACAGATCTCGGTCGGTACCGCCTTGTGGGTGTGGCGATTCAGCAGGGCGGCGCCAAAGTGCTTTTCAAGTATCGCGATGCGTTGCCCGACAGCAGCCGGGGTCAGGTTTTGCACGCGCGCGGCGCCCGCGATCGAACCCATCTCGGCGACGCTGATCAGGCTTTCCAGGTAGCGGATGTCCACTTTTCGTTGATCCGGGTTAGCTAAAGTAATTCTTTATAACATATAAATTATTAAACGTTATCTATTTACTAGCCCGGGTGCTAGCCTGCCATTAATCATATCCACGGAGATATCATGTTTGACAATGAACTGATGAGCCAGATACGTGACCGCTTCTGTCACGTCGATACCTGTCCCTACCAGGGTCCTCGCATCTTTTTCGAAAACGCCGGCGGTGGACTGACGCTGAAGGCGGTCGTCGAGGTCAACACCGAGCTGGCGGGTATCCCCGACAACCAGGGGCGCGACAATCCCGCCTCGCATGAACTGGTGCGTATCATCAACCAGGCGCGCGACAACATGCGCTGTTTTCTCGGTGTCGACGATGGCCCGGTGTTTACCGGTGAAAGCGGTACCGAATTGATTTTCCGCATGGTACGCGCCGCTGCGCTGGGTTCACCCGCCGGCGGCAACATGGTCGGCAGCACACTTGAGCATCCGGCCACGGTGAGCGCGAGCAAGCGCTGGGCGCAGATCGCCGGCAAGGAGTATCGCTGCGCGGTGCACGACAACGAGCTGGCGACGATTACCGCTGCCGATTACGCGGCCATCGTCGATGCCGACACGCGTGTCGCCACCATCATTCACACCAGCCCGGTAACCGGGATGACGGTCGATATCCCCGCGGTCGTGAAAGTTATCCGCGCGGCGTCTCCCGATTGCATCATCATCCTCGACGGCATCCAGCACGCCGCACACGGTGGGCTTAGCATTGGCGACTATGATATCGACGGCTACGCGGTCTCCGCTTACAAGGTATTTTCACGCCACAACTACGGCTTTGCGTGGTTATCGCCACGGCTCGCGACCTTGCCGCACGATCATCTCGACGGTACACCCGATGATTTCTGGGAAATGGGTACGCGCGATACCTCGGCCTTCGCCTGTACCTCGAAGGTGGTCGAGTATTTCGACTGGCTCGGGTCGCACTTCACTGACGCCAGCGACCGGCGTAGCCGCATACTGGCGGCCGGCAAGGCCATCGGCGAACACGAACACGATATCGTCGATTTGATGATCAACGGTAACGAGACCCAGCATGGCTTGCGTGATATGCCCGAGGTCTACGTTATCGGCGGGCACGACAATGAAGCGCGCGAGGGCATGCTGTCGATCATCGTCGAGGGCAAGCCCTGTGCCGAGGTGGTGGCCGAGCTGAACGCGAAGGGAGTTCGCACGCACGTGCGCAAGGCGGATTATTTTTCCGGCAATATTCTCGAGCCGCTGGGCCGGCCTACCTGTATCCGGGTTTCCATGTGCCACTATAATACCGACGTTGAGGTGCTCACCTTCCTGCGCGAAGTGGAGGCCATCATCGCCGCGCACACCGCCTCGGACGCCAGCGCCGCCTGAATGACGGCGCAGATGGCCGTGGAGAGAGTTCATTGAAAACACATGCACAGGCGGTAGTCATCGGCGGAGGGCTGGTCGGCTGCTCGATTCTCTACCACCTTACCAAACTGGGCTGGAGCGACGTGGTGCTGCTCGAACGCAACGAGTTGACATCGGGTTCGACCTGGCATGCGGCCGCGGGTATACACGGCCTGCACGACCACAACAATATTTCGAAATTACAGTACTACACCATGCAACTCTACGCGGACCTGGAAAAGGAGACCGGGCAGGGTTGCGGCATCGTACAACCGGGTTCGCTTTACCTCGCGCAAACCCGTGAGCGTGAACACCAGCTGCGCATGCAGGCGGCCAAGGCGAAGTATTTCCAGGTCGAATTCCACGAACTGAGCCGCGACGAGGCGGAGCGCATGCACCCGCTTACCGATTTCGACGGCATCCGCTGCATCATGTTCGAACCCGACGGCGGTAACGTCGATCCTTCGGGGGTTACCTACGCTTACGCCAGGGGCGCACGCCAGCGTGGCGCCGAGGTACACCGTTTCACGCCGGTCATCGCCACCACCCAACGCGCGGACGGCGGCTGGGATGTGGAAACCGACAAGGGCACGATTCATGCCGACGTGGTGATCAATGCCGCCGGCCTGTGGGCGCGTGAAGTCGCCGCGATGGCGGGCTTCGAATTACCGTTGATGCCGCTCGAGCACCAGTACCTGGTCACGGAAACCATTCCCGAAATCGAAGCATTGGGGCGGCGCCTGCCCTCTATTGCCGATCGTGACGGCGAATATTACCTGCGCCAGGAAGGTCTCGGCCTGCTGGTCGGCGCCTACGAAAAAGACGGCCGCTACTGGGCCGAGCAGGGCACGCCGATGGATTTCGGTCACGAGTTGCTGGACGAGGACCTCGATCGCATCGAGGAAAACCTGATGCGCGCCTTCGAACGTGTACCGGCGCTCACCGAGGTTGGCGTCAAGCGCGTCATCAATGGGCCGATGATCTGGTCGCCGGACAGCTCGGCGCTGTTCGGGCCGGTGCCCGAGTTGCGCAATTACTTTTGCTGCTGCGGCATCATCCCGGGCTTCTCGCAATCCGGTGGTCTCGGCCTGACGCTGGCGCAGTGGATCATCGAGGGAGAGCCCGAGATGGACATGTTCCCGTGGGATCTGGCGCGCTTCGGCAGCTGGGCCAACAAGGACTTCACGCGTGCGCGCACGCTCGACCAGTATGCGCATCGTTTCAAGATTCACTTTCCCTACGAAGAGCGCGAGCCCGGCCGACCAATCAGGACGCGCCCGGTCTACGAAAGGCAAAAAAAAATGGGTGCGGTGTTCGGACTCAGCTACGGCTACGAACATCCGCTGTGGTACGCGCCCGAGGGAATGGAGGCGGTCGAGACCTATGGTTTCGAGCGCCAGAACTGTTTCGAGCCGGTCGCCGCCGAATGTCGTGCCTTGCGCGAGTCGGTCGGTATCATCGATGTGTCCAACTTCGCCAAGTACCGCATTCGCGGTGCGGGCGCGGCCGACTACCTCGATCGGCTGGTGGCGAACCACGTGCCCAGCGAGATCGGACGCTCCTGCCTGACGCCGATGATCGGCTTGCGCGGTGGTATCGCCGGCGATTTCACCATCACCAGGCTTGACGAGGACGATTTCCTGATGATCGGTTCGGGTATTGCCGAACGTTATCATCAGCGTTTCTTCGACATGGTGGCGCGCGCCGACAGCGTCAGCTTCGAGAGTTTCACCGAGGCCTGGGGCGGCTTCAACGTTGCCGGGCCGAATGCGCGCAAGCTGCTCGAGCAGTTGACCGATGCGGACCTGTCGAACGACGCGTTCCGCTTCATGCGCAACCGCCGCCTGCAGGTGGCCGGAATCGATGCGGTCGCGATTCGCGTCTCCTTCAGCGGTGATCTCGGCTGGGAAATCTACGTTCCGCTGGAATATCAGCTGGCCCTGTACGACGCATTGCTCGACAAGGGCGCCGCCTTCGGCGCGCGGTCGGTCGGTGGGCGCGCGTTACTGTCGCTGCGCGTCGAAAAGGGCTACGGTAGCTGGAGCCGCGAGTACTCACCCGAATACTGGCCGCAGGAAGTCGGTCTCGATCGCCTTATCAAGCTCGACAAACCCGAGTTTCTCGGGCGTGACGCCTATCTCGCCATCAAGGACAATCCACCGCGCGAAAAGCTGGTGGTGGTGCGCATCGAGCAAACCGAATCGGATGCCAATGGCGGTGAACCGGTGTTTCTCACCGACGGCACGCCGGTCGGCCGCGTCAGTTCGGGCGCCTACGGTCACAGCGTCGGCGCATCGATCGCGCTTTGTTTTATCAAGAGCGAAAACGCCGCTGCCGGCACCGAACTCGATATCGCTATCCTGGGTATTCCCCATCGCGCTGTTATTCTGCAAAAACCACCCTTCGATGCACAGGGCGAGCGCTTGCGAGCATAGATTTCAGGGCATACAACGAGAGAGAATTCATGGCTAACAATCCCTATTCCATTCCCAATCCGAAGGTCGATCCGAGTCGCAGACCCGCGATGCGACCCGACAATACGCCCGACGATAACGACCGTATCGAAATCGGGCCGACGCCGTTGGCCTATGCCGAATGGGAGCAGGCCGGCCTGCAATGCCCGGATCTTCCGGCGATGCGCCAGTTCCGGCTCGACCGTATCGTCGCCGGGTTGATCGAACGCGATCTGGATGCGGTGCTGTTGTTCGATCCATTGTCGATTCGCTACGCCACCGACACCACGCACATGCAACTGTGGAACGCGCATAATCCTTTCCGCGCCTGCCTGGTCACCAGCGACGGCCACATGGTGTTGTGGGAGTACGGCGGTTATGCCTACATGTCGGAATACAATCCGCTGGTGCGCGAGGTGCGCATGGGCGCTTCCTTCTTTTACTTTGCCACCGGGCAGCGGACCGAGGAAAAGGCCGAGAAATTCGTCGGCCAGGTTAACGATGTGCTGCAGCAGCGGGTCGGCAAGGGGCGCCGTGTCGCGGTCGACAAGATACAGATCGCCGGTCTGCGCGCACTCGACGAGGCCGGCATCGAGGTCATGGACGGCGAAGAATTGATGGAGCGCGTGCGCGCGATCAAGGGGCCGGATGAAATACTGGCGATGCGCTGCGCGATTTACGCCTGCGAGGCGTCGATCGCGGAAATGCGCGAACTCACCGAGCCCGGCATGACCGAGAACGACGTCTGGTCCGAGCTGCATAAATCCAATATCCGCCGCGGCGGCGAGTGGATCGAGACGCGCCTCCTGTCGTCGGGGCCACGCACCAATCCCTGGTTCCAGGAGTGCGGGCCGCGCATCATCGGCAACAATGAAATTGTCGCCTTCGACACCGACCTGATCGGTTGCTACGGCATGTGCACCGATATATCGCGCACCTGGTTCATCGGCGACGGCCAGCCGACGCAACGGCAAAAGGACCTGCACCGCGTTGCCTACGACCACATCATGACCAATGCCGAGCTGGTGCGGCCCGGCGTCAGTTTCCAGGAGTTGACCGAGCAGGGTAATCACCTGCCCGATGAATTCATTCCGCAGCGTTACGGGTCAAAGTT
>Ga0255048_10003198_pt1 | contig 10063 bp, 9 predicted proteins | sample JV7_2_2_MG_FD_183619 | JGI IMG/M metagenome (GOLD analysis project Ga0255048, IMG submission 183619) | Seawater microbial communities from Jervis Inlet, British Columbia, Canada - JV7_2_2 | ecosystem: Environmental > Aquatic > Marine > Inlet | place: Canada: British Columbia | collected 2016-10-06
TTCACGTCTTCGGATCGCCGGCCGTCGGCGATCGCGAGTTCGCGGAGAGTTTCGAGCGGACGCTTGGCGGGATGACTTGGCGACACGTCTTCCGATCGGACGCGGTCGCTCGGGCTCCGTGGCTTCTTCGAGCTCTTCGGAAGTATCGAACCGTCGGCCGGCTTGCCTATCACTCTCCGGGACGGGCGATCTCGTTCTCTCCGGGGGTTCGGTATTGGGCGGATTCAGTTCGAGCGTTCTCTCGGCTTCGTGGCGGAGAAGATCACTCGATCGACAATTACATCGGGGGACTACGATGAAGGGGATCATTCGCGTTCTGATATTACTGGCGGAGCTCTTCGGAGCGATCGCGTCGGCCGGCGACAACTTCACGGGACCGTCGATCGCGGCCGTAAGAAAGGCGGAGAGCTCGCGAGACGCTCTCTCGCGTTATTGGTTCGGCCGTGGAATGCGGAATTGGGCGAAGCCGTGTCCGATCATCGTCACGGCTGGATCCGCTCCGTCCGGTCAAACGTCGATGAAGTTCGATCGCGGTGAGGTTTTCGGCTGGCGAATGAACGTCTCCGGGAAGACGGCCGGCGAAGTCGAGACGGCGGTCGCTCACGAAGTGAATCACACGGTCTTCGCGAGTGAGTTCCGTCGTCGGCTTCCGCGATGGCTCGACGAAGGGGCGGCTCAGTTCGTCGAGTCGGAGAGCGAACACGAGAAGAGCCGGGCCGGGCTCCGGATGAATATCAAGGCGAAGCTCTTCACTCCGTTCCGGGAGCTCTTCAAGGGGGGCGGATATCAAAGCGGCTGGCGGCTCGCGAATCAGTACAACGAAGGGTTCGGGATCGTCGAGTATCTGATCAATCACAAAGCCGGCGGACGGAAGACGTTCGTCGAGTTCGTCCGCGACGTGAAGGTCGATCCGGACGGCTCGTCGACTGTCGCGGCTCTCCGCAAACACTACGGATACAAGTCGGCCGACGAATTCGAAAAGGCGTGGTGGAATCACTGGCGGGCTCGTGGTGGCGATCGCTGTGATCACTTCGCTTGCAAGGCACCACATGGAGCGATGTTCGATCCGGCGATCGCCATTACGGACGGACGGGGGAACGGGCTCGGGCTCCGCTCTCCGATCGTCGGGATACTTGGCGGCGGCGGAGCTCCGCCAGCGTGTCGCGTCGTGATGTTCAGCGGGCCGTTCTGCGGGCCGTGTATCGCGTGGAAGCGATCGGAGCTCGGGAAGATGCGAGCGGCCGGGATCACGGTCGAGATCATTGAGAACGACGCTCGGGCGAAAGCGGCTCGGGTCGAGTCGTATCCGACGTTCGTCTTCCTGCACAAAGGGAAAGAGACCGGGCGGTTTGTCCAAACTTCGACCGACTTCGGAGCGGCTTCGAAGCTCGTTCGGCTCTTCGGGAACTGCTCGACAGCGTCGACGGCTCCGACTCCCGTTCTTCCGGATCGGGACTTCGACGCTATCTTGAAAGAGATCGCGAGAGCCGGCGTCGATCTTCGAGCTCGTGTCGACGCTCTTGAGCGGAAGCCGGAACCGTCTCCGACCGATCTCTCGGGGATCAAGGCGACGCTCACGACACTCGCGACACAATTGAACGGGATCAAGCCGGCCGACTTGTCGGCGATCGAGAGACGTCTCGGAGAGATCGAAGCGATCACGATTCCGATACGTATCGAAACCAGTGAAGGGACGGTGATCCGACAGCGGGAGATCAAGCTCGAACGGAAGGGCGGTCGGCTGGTGTTTACACCGATCGTCCTGAAGTTCGACGAGAAGCTACTTCGGGGGAATGCTCCGAAGTGAAGGCGAGCCGGCGTGTAGATCGGCTCGGGGGTAATTACTCAAACGGGGAGAAGCAAACATGACGACAGCAACAGCGGCTCCGGTCGATCCAACGGTCGCGAAAGTTCTCGATCAAGGATTCGCCGAACGGTCGGAACTGATCCGGCAGACCGGGATCCGTGGGAACTCGTCCGCGACGTTCATTCAAGAGCAGAGCCAGCTTGGTTTCTTGAACGAGTCTCGACTCGTCGGAGCTCTCGCGGCTCAACGGCTTGAGAAGAACGCTCTGGCGGATGCGATCTTGCAAAACCGGGCGGCGGCGGGACAGCCGGGGAACGCTCCATCGGCAGCGGACGAGTAACTTGAACGACATCGATCGACGCTTCGTCGAGCGGGTCGATCGCCAGCGTCGAGAGTTTCTCGACCTGGAGAGAGACCGGCTCGCGGAGCCGTTCGGCGAAGTTCTCACGCCAAACGGGGGACAGCATGAGCACGACAACACAAACACAACCGGGGGAACTGACGGAAAGGGAACTAGCGGAGCTCGGGGAACCGGACTCGCCGAACTATCGGAAGGGATCGGAGACGATTCGACTCGCTCACTCGATGGCGACTCAGGGAGCGATGGCACGACAAGCGGCACACAATGAAGACTTGCGGCAAGCGGTGAACCGGGAATCGATCCCGGAACTTGATCGGGGGGAGCCAGTGGATCAGCAACTCAACATCGACTCGCCGACGGTCATTCATAACCACTACGAAGCGACGAAGCCGGAGCCGACTCCGGAGCCGAAGAAGATGAAGACAGAGAAGCGGAAGAAAGGTCTCGGAACTCTGGCGAAGCTCGCGATCGGTGCGGGCTTGATCGGAACCGGGGCAGGGATTCCGGCCGGCGTTGGGTTCGTTATCGACGCTTTGAAAGAGAAACCTGCTCCGCCAGTTGTGAAGCCGGCGGAGCCAAACGACGCGACGCGATACTCGCTCGATCTGGGCGAGTGACTCCGGGAGAGAGTCGGCGGAACTTCTACGATCACTTTGAAAGGACGAAACGATGGGAAAGCAAGTCGGACTCTCTTGCGAACTGAATTACAACACGGGGACGTTCGCCGTTCCGGTGTGGAGCGAGATCGATCTCGTTCGGGATGTGACACTCTCGCTCGAAGCGGCGGAAGCCGACGCATCGACGCGGGGATCTGGCGGCTGGCGTGAAACGATCCAGTCGCTCAAGGATGCCGGTCTCGAATTCGAGATGGCGAACGATTCGGCGGACGCGGCGTTCACGGCGATCAAAGACGCTTTCATCAACGGGACGAGCGTCGATGTTCTGGTTCTCGACGGACCGGTTGCCACAACCGGATCGCAAGGGCTCCGGATGATCTCAGCCGTGTCGGCGTTCTCTCGATCGGAACCGCTCGAAGAAGTCGTGACCGTCTCTTCGACTCTCAAGCCGACTCCGAACGCGGACTCCGTTCCGGTCTGGTTCACGGCTCCGTAAGTCACGCGGGAGAGTGGCAAGCGAACGGCTCGACAGTCTCGGATTCAATCACTCAAAAATACGGAGACAATCATGAAACCAGCAGAAGTGCGAGCGGCTCTCTTGAAGGGCTGCCAGAAAGCAACGAAGGCCGAAGTCACGGTCGAGATCAGACACGTCGAAGCGGCTCTGGGTCAGAAAGCGGGAGACGTGATCTCGACGGCTTCGAAGAAGTCGAAGAGTCACGTTTGTCTGAATCGGCTCGCTTTGATCGAAGCTCTCGGAGCTCCGGCAGCGGCTCCGGCCGGGTAGAGAAGACGGCGTTCAAATCTGAGCCGGCTCGGGAGACCGGGCCGGCTTTCTTCAATCACAAAGGGGGAACGGAAGCGTGTCAAACTTCAAGGATACGGCGGGGCGGAATTGGGTCTTCACATGCAACGTCTTCACTCTGGCTCGATGCAAGAAAGAGACGGGAATCGATCTCGCTCGATCGATCGAGAAAGGGGCGACAGTCGTCGACTCGATCACGGGAGATGTGTCGATCTTCTTCGACGTCTTGTGTTCGCTTCTTCAAGAGCAGATGGAGAAAGTCGGGATCGATGCTCAAGGGCTCGGGGAAGCGATCAACGACGAGGACGTAGTGATCGAAGCGACTCAGGCGTTGGTTCGAAGCGTGATCGATTTTTTCCCGAAGAGCCGATCGAAGACACTCCGGACGGCGTTCGATCGGCTGTGGAATCTGACGGCTCAGAAAGCGGAAGCGGAGCAAGACAAAGCGATCGCGACGATCGAAGCGATGGATTGGGAACAGATGGCGAACAACATCGTGGGGAACTCGATTCATTCTTCTTCGGAGAGTACGTCGACAGGGACGGATTCGTAGTCGATGCGTGGGGTCTGATCTACTGGCTTGCAGGTCAGATTCCGATCGATCCGGGGAGCTTTACTCTTCGGCAATTGTTCATCATGCAAGCCGGAAACGACTTCGGGAAGTGGAGTCACACGGCGAGCGTCGAAGCGGGGCTCGCGAACACGGTTCGGGATCAGAAGAAGCGGAAGCGGCCGTTCGTGATGCAAGAGTTTCATCCGCATCTTCTGTACGCGAAAGAGAAAGCGAAGCGGGCGAAGAGTCGCGGCGAGAATACGGCGGACATCTCGATCTTGCGGGATGTGTTTGTTCAAGACTCGTCGTTCGGAGATGTGATCGAGAAGCACGGAATTTGAAAGGACGACGAGATGCCAAGCACGGGAGCAATCAAAGCGGGCAAGGCGTTCGTCGAGCTTTTCGCGGACGATTCGAAACTCGTTCGCGGGCTCCGTCGAGCTCAGAAGCGGCTTGTCGCTTTCGGCAAGTTCACGACCGGGCTCGGGAAACGACTTCTCGGCGGGGCGGCGGCTCTCGCGGCTCCGTTCGTCGCGGCGACGACGATCTTCGCCGGCTTCTCGGATCAAATGCTCAAGGTCCGGGCCGTGACCGGAGCGACGGACGAAGAGTTCAAGAAGTTAAACGAGACGGCGAAGAAGCTCGGGAGGACGACAAGCTTCACGGCTTCGCAAGTCGCGGCCGGGATGGTCGAGCTCGGGCGGGCCGGGTTCGACTCGACTCAGATTGACAACGCGATCGAGTCGATCTTGTCTCTCTCACGAGCGACGGACACGGAGCTACCGCAAGCGGCGGAGATCGCCGGCGGTGTTCTTCGCGGATTCAATCTCGAAGTCGATCAGATGGCTCGTGTCGTGGACGTTCTCACGGCGACAGCTAACGGCTCAAGTCAAACGCTCGGAGACTTGGGCGAAGCGATCAAGGTTCTCGCTCCGATCGCGGCCGAAGCCGGTCACTCTGTCGAAGACGTTTCGACGGCCGTCGGCTTGCTGGCGAATAACTCGATCAAGGGATCGCTCGCCGGAAACTCGCTCGCGAGAGCGTACAAGAACATGGCGACGAGCAAAGTTCAGAAGATGCTCCGGGGGATGGGAATCGAGGTCGCGGACGCTCAAGGAAACATGCGGAATCTCGGAACGATCATGAGCGAGCTCGGGGAGCGAACGAAGGGACTCGGGAGCGTCGCTCGACTGAACATCTTCGAGGAGATATTCGGTCGCGGACAAGCGGCGGCTTTGAAGCTCGCGAACGCGGGAGCGAAGTTCGAAGACTTGAACGCGGTGATCAAGGACTCTCAGGGAGTGGCGAAGAAAGCGGCCGACGTGATGGACTCCGGGATCGGCGGATCGCTTCGCCGGATGTGGTCGGCCGTCGAAGGCGTCGCGATCGCGGTCGGCGAAGCTCTGGCTCCGACGATCGATCGATGGGCGAAGAGTCTATCGGCGGCGGCGGCTTGGATCGCGACAGTCGCAGAGAAGAACAAGGGCTTTCTCGTTTCGGTCGTGAAGACGATCGCGGTCGTCGCCGGCGTCGGAACGGCTTTGATCGTCGCCGGAGCGGCCGTCGTCTTCTTCGGAGCGGTTCTCGGGACTCTGGCTTCGGCGTTCTCACTCGTCGCGTCGGTCGTCGGTACTTTGCTCTCCGTGATCGGAGCGATCGCCGGAGCCGTCTTCTCTCCGATCGGTCTTCTCGTCGCGGTCGTCGCGGGAGCGGCTCTCTTGATCTGGAAAGAGTGGGCGACGATCTCCGCTCTCTTCGCGGATATGTGGGCGGGGATCGTCTCAACGACTTCGGCGGCTTGGACCGGTCTCAAGGCGATCGTGTCGGGAACCGTGTCGGCGATCGTCGAAGCGGTCCGAAGCGGTGTCGCGGCGATCCCGGCCGTCTTCGCGGCCGTCGTGAGTGCGGTCCGGGCGGCTTGGGCCGGGCTTGTCGGCTTCTTCGTGGGAATCTGGAACGCGATCGACGGAGTCTTCGGCGGAGCTCTGTCGACGATCGCCGGCGGGATCGGGAAAGTCGTCGGCGGGATCGTCGAGATCGTGTCGAGTGTCTTCGGAGCGATCGCGGCCGTCGTGAAGCCGATCGTCGGAGTGATCATCTCGATCGTGAAGACGGTCGTGTCGATCGCGGCGACGGTCTTCACGACGCTCGTCTCTGTCGTCGCGGCCGTCGTCTCGACGGTCGTGAAGGTGTTCTCGACGATTGTGTCGACCGTCGCTCGCGTGATCGGCTCCGTCGTGTCGGTCGTCGGAACGATTCTCTCGAAGATTGTGTCGGTCGTCGCGGCCGTCGTCTCGAAGGCGATCTCGCTCTTCGGTTCTCTGGTCTCTGGTGTCGCTCGTGTCGCCGGCGAGATCGTCTCGATGATCGGTTCGGCTTTGTCGTCGCTCGTCTCCGGGGCGGCTCGTGTCGCGACGTCGGCCGTCGATGTGATCGGCTCGATCTTCTCGACGATCGGCTCCGTGATCGGATCGGCGATCGCTGGCGTCTTCAAGTCGATCGTCTCCGGAGCGGCTTCGATCGTCTCGGGATTGATCGACATTGTTTCCGGAGTGATCTCCGGGATCTTGAATCTCTTCGCCGGCGTCGTCGATGTCGTCGCGGCCGTCTTCTCGTCGATCGTCTCGACAGTCGGGTCGATCGTCTCGGGGCTGATCTCGATCGTCTCGTCCGTCGTCTCGACGATCTATTCGGTCGTCGCCGGCGTCGTCGACTTCTTCGCCGATATCTTCACGGCCGTCGTCTCGACGGCGAAGTCGATCATCGGCGGGATCGTCGGCTTCTTCTCGAACATCGTCGCGAACGTGAAGGCGATCGTCGTCGGGATCAAGGACACGGCCGTCGGGGTCTGGACATCGATCGTCGAAGTCGTCAAGTCGACGACGGCGGCGGCGGTCTCGTTCTTCTCGTCGGCTTGGGCGACTGTCTCGAATTGGTTTCTTCAGACGTGGGCGGCGGTCGGGAATTTCTTCGGCTCGATGTGGAACGGGCTCGTCTCCGGGCTCGGTTCAGTTTGGGAGAGCTTCGCGGGCTTCTTCGGGAGCTCCGTCTCGACGATCACGACGACGGCCGGCGATGAGTTCGGCTCGTTCCGCGATCGAGCGGTCTCCGCTTGGGGCGGAATCAAGGACGCGATCGCGGCCGGCGACATCGGGCTCGCGTTCCGGATCGTCGTTCTCGCTCTGAAGGCGGAGTGGATCAAGGTCGTCGGCTTCCTGAAGAGCAAGTGGAATCAGTTCACGGGCTTCTTCTCGTCGATCTGGACGAACGCGGTCTTCGGAGCGGCGGCGATAATGACGAACGCATGGAGCGGACTGCAAAAGTTCTGGTTTAATCTGGTCGACGTTCTCATGGACGGCTGGTCGCTGTTTACGGGCTTTATTCAGAAGACGTGGAACAGCACGGTCGGCTTTCTCAAAAAGGCTTGGAACGGACTCAAGCGACTCGTCACGGGAAAGAAAAGCGGGCCGACGTCGGCCGACATCGACAAGGAAACGAAGCGACAGAACGAAGCCGTCGACGAGAAGCGAGACGCGGCGATCATGCAACGGGAACGAGAACGACGGAAGACGCTCGCGGGCATCGAAGAGCAACGGCAGGGAACGATCGAAGAGCTCAACTCGGAAGTCGCTCGACGGGAGAAAGCTCGACAGGATTCGGACGAAGCCGACATCGCGGCGAACGACGACGCTCTGGCGGAAGCTCGGGCGGAGCTTGCGAAGGCGATCGCCGAAGCGAAGAAGAAGCGAGAAGCGAAGGAAGAAGAAGAAGCGAAGAAGTCGGACGACAAACAGAAGAAGAAGACCGAAGACGAGAAGAACAAAGTGCCGGCGATCGAGCAGATTAAACAGCTTCAACTCAAGGGACTCGGGGGGAAGGCCGGAGCGAAGGCCAGCGTCGAAGGTACGACGACCGGCTTCGATCGATTCTCCGGACTCGGGCGAAGCTCCGAAGCCGACGAGCGGGCGAAGATGCTCGCGGAGCTCCGGGAGATCAACAAACACACGAAGAAGACGTCGAAGGCTCCGGAGAGAACGGTTCCGCTTCTGTAGAAAGGGAAGCCGATGGCAGTACGACAAGCATGGCAAGGGGCGAATCCCGTTCTCGAAGAGTCTCCGACGATCGAGTCGGAATACATTATCGACGGGACCAACGACGAGTTCGTCGCTCATGCTGATCTGAACGCGGCGACGTCTCTGATCGTCTTCGGTCTGATCAAGAAGAGCGTCTCGATCGACGAGCGGCTCGGCGAGAATGCTTGGCGTGGGACGGTCAAGTGGGGGAAGTTCGAACTGAACGAAGTCGGAGACTCGTCGTTCTCGTTCGACACGGGAGGCGGAACGAGTCACGTTCAGACGAGTCTCGACACGGTCTCCGCGACTCCGGCTCCGGGGATTCCGGCGGCTCCCGACTTCGAAGGGGCGATCGGCGTCACAGACTCGGGCGTGGACGGCGTCGATATCACGACTCCCGCGTACCATTTCGAAGAGACTCACTTCTTCGATGTGGCGTTCGTCACGGCCGGATACAAGGCGACGCTCTTCAGTTTGACCGGAGCGTGGAACACGTTCGCGTTCAAAGGATTCGCGACCGGCGAGTGCATGTTTCTCGGAGCGAGCGGATCGCTTCGGGATTATGTGACGTGGGAGATCACGTACAAGTTCGTGGCACAACCGAACCGGACGAGCTTTTCGGCCGGGCCGATAACCGTTCCGCTCAAGCGGGGCTTTGACTATCTCTGGCTCCGCTATCGAGAAGTGGAAGACGCGGCGGCGGGACATCTCGCGAGACGACCGATCGCGGCTTACGTCGAGAAAGTTTCGCCGGATGGCGATCTCGCTCTGATCGGAATTTGAAAGGGGGCGAAGGATGCCAGCGGGCGGAAAGAAACAACCGGGCGATCCGTTTCAAACAACGGCGGCACAGTGGAACGATATGGTCGCGGCTTCGGAGTGGGTGAAGTCTCAACGACAGGTCGGAACGTCGGCGGCTCAACGACAGTCGTTCACGAAGCAAGCCGGAATCGTCAAAGTCAAGAACATCGGACCGGATCGATCTCAGTTCGACATCGTCGGCTTCCCGGAGACGATCTTCGATCCGGGGGTCGCGGACGAGCTCCCGGAATTCAAACGAGAGGTGACATTCGAGGGACGTCGTCCGCTTTGCGAGCACGTTTGTCGCTTCGGTGTTCTGATCGAGCCAGTGAACGAAGACGCGATCGGGCTCGCGGTCGTGTCCGGCGTTGTTCAATGTCTGATCGAAGTCGAAGAAGAAGAGCACGGGTTCGCGGACATAACTCCGCTCGATGCGAGCAAGCTCACGAGTCTCGCGGCCGGCGGCTCCGCTCAGATTCTCTTCAAGGAATCCGGGCTCGGCGAGAAGTGGGCGATCGTGAGAATATCGAACGCGGCTCCGTTCGATGCTTGCGTGTCTTCGAGCTCGACGACGACCGACGGGACGAGCGACACGACAACCGGAACGACTCAGGGAACGACGACCGGAACGACTCAGGGAACGACGACCGGGACAACCGACGGAACGTCCGACACGTCCGACACGACGACCGGCACGACTCAGGGTACGACAACGGGAACGACCGACGGCACGACAACCGGCACGACTCAAGGGACGACGACCGGCACGACCGACGGGACGACAACCGGGACAACCGGGACGGGAACGACCGGGACGGGAACGAGCGACACGACCGGCACGGACACGACCGGAACGGGGACGAGTGACACAACCGGGACGGACACGACCGGGACCGGAACAAGCGACACGACCGGAACGGACACGACGGACACGACCGGGACGGGGACGACGGGGACGACGGGAACGACCGGCACGGGAACGACCGGTACCGGGACAACCGGGACCGGCACGAGCGACACGACCGACACGACGGGGACCGGGACGA
>Ga0255048_10003201_pt1 | contig 10056 bp, 8 predicted proteins | sample JV7_2_2_MG_FD_183619 | JGI IMG/M metagenome (GOLD analysis project Ga0255048, IMG submission 183619) | Seawater microbial communities from Jervis Inlet, British Columbia, Canada - JV7_2_2 | ecosystem: Environmental > Aquatic > Marine > Inlet | place: Canada: British Columbia | collected 2016-10-06
CTGCCCTGAGTTCGCGATCTTCACCCGCCAACTCACGCCCGAGGAGGTCGACCGTGCGCGCGTCGTCGGATAGGAGGCGCGTGCGATCCGGCGACCACTTCATGATCGGCGACGTGGCGTGCGCCGAAGCGGCGCTGGCCGCTGGCTGTCAGGTCTTCGCTGGTTACCCGATCACGCCCGCGACCGAGATCGCCGAGCACATGAGCCACCGGCTGCCGATGGTCGGCGGCTACTACATGCAGATGGAGGACGAGCTGGCCAGCATGAACGCCATCCTCGGTGCCTCCTGCGCCGGCGTGCGCGCCATGACGGCCACGAGCGGGCCCGGCTTCTCGCTGATGGCGGAGAACCTCGGGCTCGGGATGATGATGGAGGTTCCGTGCGTCGTCGTCGACATCATGCGCGGCGGCCCCTCAACAGGCATGCCAACGCTGACTTCCCAGGGCGACGTCATGCAATCGCGTTGGGGCTCGCACGGCGACTACGAGCCGGTGGTCTACGCGCCGGCATCGGTCCAGGAGATGTTCGACCTCACCATCCGCTGCTTCAACACGGCGGACCGCTACCGGGTTCCGACGATCCTCCTCGGGGACCAGATGCTGGGACACATGACCGGTCACCTGCGCATCCCTCCGGCGGATGAGATTCCGTGGGTCGAGCGGCCGACCCGGCCGCCCCCCGAAGACCCCGTTCCCCCGCCCTCATCCGGCAACGGCGCCCCGCCCATGGCGCACGCTGGTGAGGGCCATCGACTCCACTTCACCGGGCTGACTCACGATGAGCGAGGCTACCCGGCCATCGACGCTGCGGGCTCGCGACAGCTTCTTGACCGGATCGTCGGCAAGATTCGCGATCATCACTCCGAGATCGTCGAGGTAGAGGACTACAGGCTCGATGGGGCCGAGATCGCCGTCGTCGCATTCGGCTCCAACTCGCGATCGGCCCGGGAGGCGGTGCGCCGCGCCCGTGCTGACGGCATCCCGGTGGGCATGTTGCGTCTCGTCACGCTTTGGCCATTCGCCGAGGAGGCTATCGCGGAGCTGTCACGGCAGGTGCGATGGATTCTCGTGCCAGAGATCAACTATGGGCAGATCGTCCACCCGGTGCGCGAGTACGCCGAGTGTCCCGTCAGTCTCCTGCCGCACGCGGGTGGGGCCCTTCACCACCCCGACGATATCGTCTCTGCCATTCGCAGGAGGTGGCTGCATGAAGACCGCCACTGACGGGCAGTCGGAAGCTCTTCTGCGCCAAGGCGCGGCAATCGAGGCGGCCCCCCCGGAAGCGGCCGATCCCGAAGTTGCCCTGCCGAGCGAGGGCCACCCGGCCGACAATCTTCTGCGCGAGGACCGACTGCCCCATATCTGGTGCCCTGAGTGCGGCCTTGGCATCGCGCTGAAGGCCTATTTGCGCGCCCTCGAGCAGGTAGCGCCGGAGATGCCGCTCGATAAGCAGGTTTGTGTTTCGGGAATCGGGTGCACTGGCCGGATCGCCGGCTACGTGAACCTCGACTCCTACCACACGACCCACGGCCGGGCGATCCCGTTCGCCACCGGGCTGAAGCTGGGGAACCCGGAGCTTTCCGTCACCGTCTTCACGGGCGACGGAGATCTGCTGACCATTGGCGGCAATCACTTTGTCCACGCAGCGCGGCGCAACTTCGACATCAACGTCTTCCTGGTCAACAACTTCACCTACGGCATGACCGGCGGCCAGTTCGGCGGCACCACGCCTCAGGGTGCGGTTTCCAGCACCACCCCCTACGGCAACGTGGAGGATCCGATGAACGTGCCGGCGCTGGCGGAGGCGTTGGGGGTGCCCTACGTGGCGCGCTGGACGACCCTGCACGTGCGTCAGTTGGCGCGTTCCCTGGAGCAGGCACTGCGAACGCCAGGCTTCACGCTCGTCGAGATCATCTCTCCTTGTCCGCCCGGCTTCGGCCGCGCGAACGAGTACCGGACCGGCACCGAGATGATGAAGGCGTTCAGGGACGTCTGTCGCGTCGACCCGGAGGCTGACCTGCGCACCGTGGGACTGCCGATGCGACCTGGTGACCCGATCGTCTGCGGCGATTTCATCTGCCGGCCAAGGCCATCCTACCTGCAGCGATACGCTGAGCAGATGCGGAACGCGGGGGTGCACGAAGCCGCCGCGGAGGCCGCGGCCTCCGCAAGCGGGGAGGGCGTGAGCCCGGGGTATAGCCGTCGTCTGGAGTCTGCCCCATGAAGCGTTGGGAGCTGCGCTTCACGGGGTACGGGGGGCAAGGCGTGATCACCGCCGGCCTGATCTTTGGCCGCGCCGCCTGTATCCACGCCGGCCTCGACGTGGTCATGTACGAGTCTTATGGTCCCGAAATCACCGGGGGGTTCTCACGCGCCGACCTGGTCATTTCCGACACCACCATCGAATACCCGCTGGTGAGCCAGGCCGACATTCTCATCGCCTTCAGCAAGAACGCCTACGAGACCGATCGGGCTTCCCTGAAGGCCGGTGGCCTGCTGCTCGCCGAGCGGGACCTGGTCCCCCTGCCCCCCGACGAGCAGGAGAAGATCCAGGTATGCCGCGTCGCTGCCGTGGATGCCGCCGATGAGCTCGGCCGCCGCGTGGTCGCCAACATCGTCTTGCTGGGCGCCCTGGCCGAGGTCACCGACATCGTGCCGGCCGACGCGGTCGAGCGCGCCATCTTGGATCGGGTGCCCAAGGGTACCGAGAGGCTCAACCTCGAAGCATTTCACCGCGGGCAGGCCCTCGCAGCTGCCGAGGCCGACCCGCACAACCTGGGGCCCGACCTCGTGGACCAGGCCTCGGAGGTGCAATAGCCGCATGAGTAACAGCGTACTGGTCATCGGCGGAGGGATCGCCGGCATGCAGGCCGCCCTGGATCTGGCGGATGCCGGAAGCCAGGTGGTGCTGCTCGAACGTTCCGCCTCCCTCGGCGGTGTGATGGCGGGGCTGGACAAGACCTTTCCCACCCTCGATTGCTCTATATGAATCGAGGGACCCAAACTGGGTGAGGTCACCCAGCAGCCCAACATCGAGCTCCTGACCCTCGCTGAGCTGAGCGAGGTCAACGGCGGACCCGGGGACTTTCACGTCCGCATCCAGCAGCGCGGCCGCTTCGTGACCAGCGACTGCACGCGCTGCGATCTCTGTGTGGACGCCTGCCCGGTCAGTGCGCCCAATCCCTTTGACGTTGGTCTCGGCACTCTTCACGCAATCGACACGCCCTTCGCCCAGGCCGCCCCCGGCGCCTACTTCGTCGACTCGAGCCTGTGCCTGAACGAGCCTCCCAACTACATCCCCTGCAACCGCTGCGTGGAGGTCTGCGAGCCCGACTGCATCGCGTTCGATGAGCCATTGCTGACCGAACACGAACGCCAGTTCGGCTCCATCGTCGTGGCCACCGGTTTCTCGCTCCTCGACCCGAGCGTGTTGCCCGAGTTCGGCTATGGTGCTCACCCCGACGTGCTCACAGCATTGGAGTACGAGCGGTTGCTGAGCACCAACGGCCCGACCGAGGGCGAACTCGTAAGGCCGTCCGATCGCAAGCATCCGCAGAGTTTGCTGTTTGTCCTCTGCGTCGGTTCCCGTGACCAACGGGCGTGCCGCTACTGCTCCCGAATCTGTTGCATGTACTCGATGAAGGAGGCGCTGCAGGCCGTCGAGCACGGCGTGCCGGAGGTCACTGCCCTGTACATGGATCTGAGGGCTTACGGTAAGGGTTTTGACGAATTCTTGGGTCGGGCGGAGGAGAGTGGCGTCCGGCTCGTGCGCGGCAGGCCGGCACGGGTGGCGCCAAACGGCGATGGCCTCGAGGTGCTCTACGAGGATACCGTCCGCGGCCTCCGGGTCACCGAGAACTACGACATGGTCGTGCTCGCCCCTGCAATCACCCCGAGCCCTGGCACCGAGGCGCTGGCGGCCACGCTGGGCGTTGATCTGGACGAAGACGGTTTCATCCGAACCCTCGATCCAGACAAGGTCCGCACCAGTCGCGAGGGCATCGTCGCGGCCGGTTGCGCCAGCGGCCCCAGGGACATCCCCGATAGCGTCTCGCAGGCCAGCGCCGCGGCGGCGTTGGCGATGGGCTTCGTGACCGAACGTGGCTGGCCGGCCCCGCCCGACCTCGAGCCGGTGGATCCGAGTGCCGACCCGCGCATCGGCGTCTTTCTCTGTCACTGTGGCGCCAACGTCGCCGGCGTTCTCGAGATGGATGACCTGCTGCAATACGCCCGCTCCCTGCCCGGCGTGCACTACGCGGTGCGCCAGCCGTTCTCCTGCGCCGGCACCGGCGTCGAGGAAATCGCCGCCGCCATACGCGACGAGGGTCTCAACCGCGTCGTGATAGCGGCTTGTTCTCCCAAGACGCACGGCGACACGTTCAAGCGTGCCTGTGAGCGGTCGGGGTTGAACCCGTATCTGATGAGCATGGCCAACCTACGGAACCTGAACACGTGGGTCCACCGCGACCAGCCAGAGGAGGCCAACGACAAGGCGCGAGAGATGGTGGCCATGGCGGTTGCGAAGGCGCAATGTCTGACGCCGCTCGAGCCCGTACGCCAGGAGATGACGCAGTCCGCCCTCGTAATCGGCGGCGGGGTGGCGGGCATGGCCGCGGCCGCCAACCTGGCCTCCCGAGGATTCCCTGCCCACCTGGTGGAGCGGCGCGATCAGCTCGGCGGCCTGGTGACGCAACTCGAGCACCTGGCCCTCGACGGCACCTCGGGCAAAGGTGTCGTAGCCGAGCTCGAGCGGCGAGTCGAAGCGGCTGGCGTCAACGTCTATCTCGGCGCGGAGGTCGAGACAATCGATGGGCATGTGGGCAACTACCGAGCCCGCCTGAACGACGGTCAGCAGCTGCACGTCGGGGCGCTGATCCTCGCCATGGGCGCTGATCCGTATCGTCCAGAGGGCCTGGGCTACGGCGCGAACGGCAACGTGGTCACCAATCTGGAGTTCGAGAAGCAAGCGGACACGATCCACGACCAGGCGGTCACGCTCGTGGGCTGCGTCGGCTCCAGATTCGACGGCAAGGGGTGCTCCCGATACTGCTGCCAGACGATGGTCGCGCAAGCGTTGCGGCTGCGTCGGCAAGGTAACCGTGTGCGCGTGGTGTCGAAGGACATTCGTACCTACACGCAACAAGGCGAGCAGCTATACGAGGAAGCGGGCCGGGCGGGCGTCCAGTTCTTCCGCTACGCCAGTGACCAGTCCGCCGAGGAGGCCCTCGTCTTCGAGGACGGCGCCCTCACCGTCCATGACCAGCACTCGGGTCTCGAGCTGTCGCTGCCGACGGATCTACTCGTCCTTCAGGTGGGTCTCACGCCACCGGACCTCTCGTTACCTCAACAACTGGCAGTCTCCCGCAGCGGCGATGGCTTTCTCATGGAGCGGCATCCCAAGCTCGGGCCTGACGAATCGACCGTTCGAGGCGTCTATCTCGCCGGGAACGTGCAGGCGCCAAAGACGATCGACGAGGCCATCACCCAGGGGCTCGCTGCGGCCTCCAAGGCGGGAATTCTCCTCGCTCACGATTCCGTGGAGTCGGAACCGTTCGCCGCGGTTCTGGATCCCGACGCCTGCATCGGCTGCTGGCGCTGTGAGCCGGTCTGCCCCTTCGGCGCCATTCTCAACCACGAGGAACAGAAGGTGGTCGAGATCGTTCAAGCCGCCTGCATGGGCTGTGGCGGCTGCGCGTCCGAGTGTCCGACGACGGCAATCGAGATGCCGTACTTCACCGACGATCAGCTGTTCGCCCAGATCGACGCGGCGCTGGCCGAGGAGCCGATCGGCAAGGCGATCGTCTTCGCATGCAACTGGTGCTCGTACCCGGGCGCCGATCTGGCGGGGATCGCCAAGCATCAGTATCCGCCGTCCTGCCGCATCATCCGGACGATGTGCTCGGTGAGAATCAGCCTCGAGCACATTCTGCATGCCTTCAAGGCAGGTGCCGGCGTCGTCGCGGTGACCGGCTGTCACATGGGTGATTGCCACTACAACTTCGCCAACGAGAACACCGAGAAGCGCTTCGCTTTCTGGCAAAAGAAGGTGGAGCGCAAGGGCATAGCCGCGGAGCGCCTGCAGTTGGCGTGGATCTCCGCGGCAGAGGGCAAGCGCTTCGCAGACGCCATGAAGCGTTACGACGAGATCGCGCAGCGCACGCTGCAAGCCGGAGCCGCTGCCGGCCCCGAGACACGGGAGGCTACGCCATGAGTGACACCGAACCGGTCCGTATCGATGACGCCCGCTGGGATCGCATCGTCGAGCTCGTGGGGGATTCCGCAAACGTCTGCTACCAGTGCGGTGTGTGCACGGCGATCTGCCCCTGGGGGCTGTTTGGCACGGCGGGTCCCAACGTCAGACTGCTCATGCGCAACGCCCAGCTCGGCCTCGACGATGACAAAGCGACGGAGGAAGCCCTGTGGCTGTGCACCACCTGCGGTGCCTGCGAGGAATTCTGCCCCCGTGCGGTGCCCGTCACCGATGTGATCGTTGGGCTCCGTAGCCTGGCATTCGAGGAGCGGCGGGCTCCGGAGCGCCTGGAAGGGGTGCTATGGAGCCTGTACGAGAACGGCAACCCCGACGGCTTCCCACCCTCCGGGAGAATGGCCTGGGCGGCCGATCTCGACCTGTCTCCGGCGAGCCCGAGCAGCGATTGCCTTGTCTACTTCGGCTCCGCGGCATGTTACGACCCGCGCCTGCAGCGGATCGGGCGCGCCTTCCGGCGCGTACTGCAGGCGGCGGAGGTGAACTTCGGCGTGCTCGAGGATGAACCGGACTCGGGCGATGTGGTGCGTCTGGTCGGCGAGCAAGGCTACCTGGAGGAGTGCATCCACGCCAACTTGAAGACACTCGAGGCTTCCGGCGTGCACGAGATCGTCACCCTCTCCCCGCACGACTACGACATGTTCAAGCGCATCTACCCGGAGCACGGTGGTGCGTTTCGCGTGTTCCACGCGACCGAGTACGTCGCTCAGCTCGTCGCGCACGAGGCACTGGGTTTCGCAGAGGACAAGCCGCAGCGCGCCCTGTATCACGATCCCTGCTACCTCGGTCGCCACCACGACGTCTACGATGCGCCGCGGCAGGTGCTCGGTGCCATGCCGGGGCTGGAGCTCGTCGAGTTCGCCGACTCCCGGGAGAACGCGCTCTGCTGCGGCGGCGGCGGCGCGCGAATGTGGCTGGAGACGAAGGCGGGGGAGCGTTTCTCCGACCTGCGCGTTCAAGAGGCCAAGGAGCTCGGCATCGACCTGATCATCACTTCCTGCCCCTACTGCATCCAGATGTTCGAGGACAGCGTCAGGAGCTTGCGCGTAGAGGGCATCGAGGTGCGGGATGTCGTGGAGATGGCGGGCGCCTGGGGCCCCCACGTGCCAAGGCAACCACCGAACATCTACGAAGTCTGCGACTTCGAATGAAGGCCTGCTAGGTAGAGCGCGCTGAGAAGTGGCGAAGAACAAGGAGGCAGGACGTTGAGTGACTCCACTGCGGCCACCGCCCCCGTGGCCGAGCATGAGTGTGCCGAGCATGAGTGTCTCGTGCTGCTGGAGCATGAGAAGGGCCGCCTGGTCAACGTGTCACTGGAGATCCTCGGGCAGGCCCGCCGCATGGCCGACCTACGTGGCGACGAGGTGGTGGGACTGATCCTCGGCGAGCACACGAAGGATCTCGCCCGGGAGGCGCTTGCCTACGGTGCCGACAGAGCGCTCTGCGCCAACTCTCCGTTGCTCGCTCAGTACACCTCTGATGGTCACGCTCATGTGGTCGGCGAAATCCTGGCGCAGCGCAGGCCCAATATCGTGCTGTTCGGCGCCACCCACAACGGCCGCGACGTCGCCGGGCGCCTGGCGGTACGGTTGCGCACCGGGCTCACCGCCGATGTCACGGCGCTCGAGGTGGAGCCGGAAAGCGGGCTACTCATTGGTGAGGTGCCCGGTTTTGGCGGCGGTATCCTGGCGCTGGTCAAGTGTCCCGAGCGCCGCCCGCAGATGGCCACCGTGCGCCCCGGCATCTTCGAGGCGCTAGAGCCCGGGGAGCCCCGCGGCGAGATCGAGCCGGTGACCGTCACCCTGACTGCGGACATGATTCGCTCGGAGGTTCTCGAGGTCGAAGAGGTCGAGCGCATCGACCTGACACGTGCCCCCGTGATCGTCGCCGTAGGTGGCGGAGCGGGCGGCGATCTCGAGCCGATCGAGCGTCTGGCGGAGCTGCTGGGCGGTGCTGTGGGCGCGACGCGGGTGGCGGTGGACAATGGCTGGATCTCCCGTGATCACCAGATCGGCCAGACGGGTGTGAGCGTGCGGCCAAAGGTCTGCGTCTGCGCCGGCATCAGCGGCGCGGTGCAGTTCACTTGCGGTGTGGCCGGCGCCGAGACGGTGATCGCCATCGACAGCGATCCCCAGGCCGCGATGTTTGATCACGCCGACTACGGAGTCGTCGGTGATCTGTTCGAGGTGCTCAACGCGGTGAACAAACTCCTCGCGGAGGAGGAGTCCGTCGCGTCCGACGGGCACGAGATACCTCAAGCCGGCACCGGTGGCGAAACGGAGAAGGGGGCCGTGCGTGCAACATCTGCCGGTCTGGACACGTAGGGGGAGGCCGGTGATGCCGGCGCAACGGACCAGACGCCGACTACCTGCACTGGCCGCGTAACACAGGAGCGAATGCAGATGCGAACCGTCGTTACCGTGAAGGTGGTGCCGAAGTCGGAGGAGGTGAGCATCGACACGGTTACCATGACGCTGGATCGCGAAGGTGCCCGCAACGAGCTCAACCGGCCAGACAAGAACGCCATCGAGATGGCACTGCAACTGACCGAGACTCACGAAGGTGAGGTGATCCTGCTGTCGATGGGTCCGCCGCTGTTTGAAGAACACCTCAGAGTCGGCATCGGCATGGGGGCGCACGACGCGGTGCTCCTATCGGACCGACGCTTCGCCGGTGCGGACACGCTGCCGACCTCCCGCGCCCTGGCCGAGGGAATCCGGCGGATCGGCGACGTCGACCTGGTGCTATGCGGCGAGGAAAGCTCCGACTCGGCCACCGGCCAAGTACCCCCCGGCATCGCCGAGTGGCTCGGCTGGCCACAGCTTACTTACGTCACCGAGCTGCGCCTACTCGACGACGGACGCCTGGCGGGCAAGCGCGACCTGTCGGGCGGTCACGAGTGGATAGCGGTATCCCTTCCAGCTGTGGTTTCCGTTTCCCTGGGGTGCAACAGCCCCCGGTTCCCTGACTTTCGCCGCACGCGCTGGGCCGAAAAGAACCTCGAGTTGAAGATCTGGAGCGCCGACGACCTCGAAGTGGATCCGGCCGAGCTGGGGATTGCCGGCTCACCGACGATTGTCGATGGGGTCAGGCAGGCGCCTGCGCCAGAGCGTAGGCGTGAGCGCCTGGAGGGACCGACCAGGCAAGTGGCGGCCCGGCTGGCAGAGCACCTCCGACAGTTCCTACGCCCGGAAGCCTGATCGAGGGACCACGCCTGACGACCTAGCTGACGTCCGGGCCGGTCGCTACCATCTGGCCGTCCACGTTCCGGTGCGAGTCGGTGGGTCCCAGCGCGACAGCGTCCAGCTCGCCGTGCCCTCCTCGACATGCTGCCCGACGATGCGCCCTTCGTAGCGCGCTCTCAACCCCTTCGACGGTCCGGCGGTGTCACTTCGTGTCACTACGATCCGTATGGCGTTGATGACCTCGAGCTCCAGAGTCGCGGTGGCGCCGTTATCCCAGCGCGCATCGTAGCCTTGACCGTTCCACGTCCAGGTGCCGCAGTAGGTGCCAAGAGTCGAGGTCTCGCACATGCGGATCGTATCGGGGATCACCGCTACTCTTCCAGGATCTAATCTTCCGGAATCAAACAGGTCAGCCAAGTCCTCCGAGAGGTCAGGAATGCGGCGAGGCGCCCTTTCGACGCCCGAGGAGACCGGACCTGTGAACACCACTGTCCCGAGCAATGTGTTCGCCGGGACTCCCGTAAGTTCCTCGACGTGGGCATTGTTCAAGCCCACCGCCGAATCTCGAATGAGCCGCCCAAGGGCGTCCATCATATTCTGATCGGGT
>Ga0255048_10003202_pt1 | contig 10054 bp, 8 predicted proteins | sample JV7_2_2_MG_FD_183619 | JGI IMG/M metagenome (GOLD analysis project Ga0255048, IMG submission 183619) | Seawater microbial communities from Jervis Inlet, British Columbia, Canada - JV7_2_2 | ecosystem: Environmental > Aquatic > Marine > Inlet | place: Canada: British Columbia | collected 2016-10-06
GAGAATCCGAATTCGTCAGCCTCGACAATGACTTCAGCTGCGTCGAGCATCGGATCGCTGGCAGTACCAGATCTGCCTGCCCCTGACCACATCATCTGACGATGGGAACCCATGAAGTTCGTCCATCCGGCACCACGTCATCAACTCCGAGATCGAGCGGATCGGCACGGAGCGGAACCCATTTTGGGGCTGTGTTTCGCGGACGCCAACAGTCGGCAAGAAAAGCACTAGTCAGCTGAGACTCATTGGTATATGGTGCAGTCACATACATTACGGAGTCCTTAACTATGTGACTATGTGACTCCGTGATCAGCTCCGTCCGTCGCAGCCACAGGACGTGGGAGTGTCCTCGGCCGGAGCAATGAGTCCAGACTTCGTAGTGGGAGGAGAACAGATGGACCCGGCCGACACGCAGCAGGAGCAACCCATCCCCAAGGGGCAGACCCTCTTCGACAACATCTTCTTGTGGGCCGTCCTGTCGATAGCGCTCAGCGTCCTCCTCTACAACGTCTGGGGCCTCATCGATCTGATGAGGGTTCCCCTCGCCCCGTAGGCGACTGACATGACGGCCAGTCAAAACCACCGCCAACAAGCAAGGAGAATCTAGATGTTTGCACCAGAGCGGGTGTGGTGGAAGCCGATCCACCGCATCGAGAAGAGCTGGGTTGTGATCGCTCTCATTTGGAGCCTCTTCCTCACCGTGATGATGCCCCTGTGGTTCATCGTTGGGAAGCAGAACGTTCCTGTGGAGACCTACAGCGTCACGACGGAACAGTACCGCCAGACCGTTGAGGCATTCACCGCCGAGTACCAGGTCGACACCCTCGCAGGCGTACCGGTTGTGGAAGCTCCCCCTGGGGACGTCTACATGACTGCCCAGAGATTCAGTTTCTCACCGATCCTGCGACTCGAGAAAGGCGAGGAATACCGACTTCACATCTCCTCACTCGATGTGCTCCACGGCTTCTCGCTCCAGCCGGTGAATCTGAACTTCGAGATCGTTCCTGGCTACGACTACGTAATCACGTTGACGCCCACCAGCAGTGGTGAGTTCGCCATCGTATGCAACGAGTACTGCGGGCTTGGCCACCATGTCATGGTCGGCAAGATGCTCGTGACGGAGTAGGGAGAGATCGTGACAGACATGCAAGACCGGAATGTGGATTTCCGCACCTGCCCCGTAACCACCTATGAAGTCGATCTCGCGGCCGAGCGCCTCATCAAGGCCAACGCCGTGGCGGCCATCGTCGCTCTGCTGCTCGGCGGGATCGCTGCGATCCTGCTCGCGCTCACGCGTTGGGAGGCCATAAACCTGCTCCCACCTGAGTGGTTCTACCGACTCCTGACCGCACACGGAATCGACATGCTCGTCGTGTTCATCGTGTTCTTCGAGATAGCAGGGCTCTACTTCGGTGGGTCCGTCATGCTCAACTCACGACTCGTTGCGCCGAAGATCGGCTGGGTCGCGTTCGGGATGATGGCATTCGGAGCCGTGCTCGTGAACATCATGGTGCTGACAGATCAAGCGACCGTCATGTTCACCGCATACGAACCGCTTGGATCCGACGTGGCCAGTCCGCTGTTCTACCTGGGATTGATCCTGTTCGCTGTCGGTGCTCTCGTTGGCGTCGGGCTGTTCTTCGTCACCATCTACGTAGCAAAGAGAGACAGAACATGGGAGGGATCCTTCCCACTGGTGGTCTTCGGATTCGTGGTTGCGGGGATTATCGCGGTGTACACGCTGCTCTCGGGAGCGGTTGCACTCGTCCCTGCCATGGCGAAGTCGTTGGGTTGGATCGACACGCTAGCTCCAGCGTTCTACCGCAACTTCTTCTGGAGCTTCGGTCACCCCGCCCAGCAGATCAACCTCGCTGCGATGGTTGCGGTCTGGTACGCCATTACGTTCGTCGCCTTGAGGGCGGACCCGGTGAGCGAGAAACTGTCGCGGTTCGCGTTCGTCCTGTACCTGCTGTTCATCAATCTCGGGTCTGTGCACCACCTCCTGGTCGACCCGGGGCTGAGCTTTGGATTCAAGGTGTTCAACACATCGTATGCGATGTACCTGGCGGTTCTTGGCAGCATGATCCATGCGTTCTCCATCCCTGCCGCAATGGAGGTCGTGCAGCGAAAGCGCGGCTACACCAACGGGCTGTTCGAGTGGTTCCGGAAACTTCCGTGGCGTGAGCCGGGGTTTGCAGCGCTCGCCGTGTCGATGTTCCTCTTCGGTTGGATCGGTGGCGTCACAGGCGTGACCATGGGTACAGAGCAGATAAACATGGTCTCGCACAACACGCTGCGAGTGCCGGGACACTTCCACGCCGCCGTCGTCGGAGGCACGGCGATCGCGTTCATGGGCTTCACCTACTATCTGATCCCGCTCATTTTCCGCCGGAAGCTGTTGCTGGTCGGATGGGCGAAGCTGCAACCGTACGTGTTCGGCTTCGGCATCATGTTGGTGTCGCTCGGGATGATCACAGCCGGCGTACAAGGTGTGTCGCGTCGCAGCGCCGACATCTCCGCCGCTGGCCCTGCATCGGGAACCGTCGACCTGAGCCTCGCGGTCCTCGGCATCGGCGGACTCATCGCCTTCACAGGGCTGGTCATGTTCCTGACCATCGTGTTGAGTTCGGTCTTCTTCGGACCGAAGCAGGAGGCCAACTCACTGACACTGATCGTCGAACCGGCGCCCGTGCCGGAGCACATACCTGCGGATGTCGATCTGCGGCCACGCGGTACGTTCGTGATCGTGCTCGTGTTCCTGGCGTTCTTTGCAGCGTTCTACCTTGCGAACTGGTGGATGCTGGGCAGGACGTGGTTCGTCGGCTGATCTCGGGAATTGCACGACAGATCGTTAGGTGATCGGAGGTGGCATGAGCTCCGGCTTGCCCATGGCGTTCCTGCTGGGTTTGACCGGCAGCCTCGGCCACTGCATGGGGATGTGCGGCGGGATCGGGATCTTCCTGAATCTTGGAAAGTCCCCTGGCCGCCGCCTCTCGGTGCGGGGCCGCCTCGTCGTCACGCACGCCGGACGCATCACCACGTACATGCTCATTGGTGCGCTTTCAGGGATGCTCGGAGGAGCGCTGACCGTCGCATTCGCGGGGATGGGATTCGTGCAGGGTGCACTTGCGATCATCGCGGCCACGTTTGCCGGCTACACCGCGCTCGCCATCGTCGGTCGTGTCCCATCACCGGATGTCATCTTCGGTGGTGCGGCGCATCGGTGGGGCGACACGATGGCACAGGTCTCGTCCGTTTCGTCCGGCTTTCCCTACGCGATCGGACTCGTGTGGGGCCTTCTACCGTGCGGCCTCGTCCTACTTGCCGCCACTGGCGCCGCCGCCTCAGGATCGCCGCTCACGGGCGCCGCGCTCATGGGGGCATTCGGATTCGGAACCCTTCCTGTGTTGTTCGGCATCGGGTCGTTCGCAGGGATCTTCCCCAATCGCAAGAACGGAGAGGCATCGGGTCGCACATCGCCATGGCGTCATGCCGTGGTGGTGGTCATCACAGTCTTCGGCGTGCAGATGGCGATGCGAGGCCTGGCTTCATGGGGTCTCGTCGAACACTTCGGTATCGGTAGGGTGATGCTGTGGTGATGACCGACACAGCTACGTGTTCGCTCTGCGACCTGCCTGTGGCGAGGCCGATCGAAGGCGATGGTGGGCGGCTCTTCTGCTGCAACGCGTGCGTTGCAGTTGATCAACTTCTTCGCAGTTCGACAGAAGCACGAGACGATTCCGCAGACCCGCTCAACGACATCGAAACGGAGACCGTCTCCCTCTCGCTCGGTGGCATGTGGTGCTCATCGTGCTCGTGGCTCATCGACGAAACGCTGGAACGAGCCCCTGGTGTCGAATCGGCCCACGTGAGCTTTCTCCGGCGCGAGGCACAGATCGAATACGACCCCGAGCTGACGACTCCCCGCGCTCTCACCCGCCGTGTGCGTCGTCTCGGCTACCGGGCATGGCTCTCCGGCGACAAGCCATACGACGAGGAAGAAGCCGTGTACTTCCGGCTTCTCATAGGTCTCGTCCTCGTGATGAATGTCATGATGATCAGCCTTTCGTTGTACGCGAGGAAGTGGTTCGGCTGGTGGGACTCCCCGAGCGGCGAAGCACTTGTCGATTTCTTCGAGATGGTCCTCGTCCTTGGCGCAGCACCGGTGGTCCTCCTCCTCGGGATTCCCATCCTGCGTGCGGGAATCGCTGGCCTCATACGACGTCGTCCCAACATGCATACCCTGATCGCGATCGGAGCGTTCACCGCCTTCGGGCTCTCAGTCCGCAACCTCGTACTCGGCATCGACCGGCTCTACTTCGATACCGCCTCGGCGCTGCTCTTCCTCGTCACACTCGGACACTGGCTCGAGTTACGCGCCCGCAAACGCGGCACAGAGGCCACCGAACGCCTCTGGAAGCACCTACCCCAGACCGCAACCTGGATGAACGTCGACGGGGAGCAGGCCATCGCGGCGGACGACGTGCCGATCGGCGCCCGCATCCTCGTCCTACCGGGGGAACGGTTTCCTGTCGACGGTATCGTCGCCACAGGGAGCGGAGAGGTGGACATGAGTCTGCTGACCGGTGAGTCCGTTCCCCAGTACCACGAGCCCGGCGAAGAGGTCTTTGCCGGCACTGTGAGTGTCGACGGAGCGTTCGAGGTCGTGACATCGGCGGTCGGTACCGACACAAGTGCGGGCCAGATCGGTCGAATTCTGCACCAGGCCCTTTGGCAGCAGTCTCCGCTCGAGCGCCTCGCCGATCGCCTTGCTGCCCTCATGGTTCCCGTCGCGCTCTCCATCGCCGTTGCCACATTCATCGTCTGGAATGCCCGATCCGGCTTCGAGGCCGGACTCCTCGCGGGGCTCTCGGTCATCGTGATCGCGTGTCCGTGTGCGCTTGGCATCGCCACTCCCCTGACCCTGTCGATCGCCGTCGGACGCGCTGCAGACGCAGGGGCGATACTCCAGAGTGCCAATGTTGTTGAACGCCTCGCGCTCATCGAAGCAGTGCTCTTCGACAAGACAGGGACGCTGACCCGCAGGCCGATTCAGGTTGTCGACATCGCTACGGCTGAGGATGTCAGTGAGACAACCCTGCTCGCTCGCTCGCTCGCCGTCGAGACACGCTCCGAACACCTCCTCGGAGAGGCAGTCGCTGCGTACGCGTCTGATCGTATCCCAGACAGCGGTCCGGCCGATGATGTGCGCGCCCTTCCCGGACTCGGGATAACCGGACGTGTCGACGGATCGGTCATCTGGGTCGGCAACGCACGCCTCATGCGCAACAAAGGGATCACGGTTCCACCGCTGCTCGAGACGAAGGCATCTGGGTGGAGGGCGAACGGACTCACCGTGGTCTATGTGGGCTGGGAGCACGCGGTTCAGGGGATCTTCGGCCTCGGGGAGGAGATACGACCCGAGGTCGCCACAACCCTCGAGGGACTCGCGGTGTCGGGCATCGAGGTCGGGATACTCACCGGCGATACGGTCGATGCAGGCGAGCGGTGGAGCAAAGCGCTTCGTGTTCCTGTTCACGCCGCGCTCACACCTGATGACAAGATGAATCACCTGGAGTCGATATCGGTCGACGCCGCGATGGTTGGTGACGGGATCAACGACGGGCCGGCCCTCGCCTCCGCATCCGTGGGAATCGCGGTAGGACAAGGCACCGACGTTGCACGGTCTGCCGCTGATGTTGTGCTGCTGCGAGATGACCTTCGTGTCGTGAGCGCGATCATCCGTCTCTCCCGCGCTGCGATGAAGAAGGTTCGTCAGAACCTCGGCTGGGCGTTCGTGTACAACATCATCGGCATCGGCCTCGCGGCCGCAGGGATTCTGCAACCTGTCGTTGCCGCAGGTGCCATGGTCCTGAGCAGCACCATCGTGACCACGAACGCCTACCGCCTCAGACGGCATCCGATCGAGCTGAAGGAGCTCAGTCCTTGAGCAGCACCGTCCCCTATGCAAAGCATCGAGTTCTCCGCGTCTTTGACAAGGCATGGGCACGGATCGAGTCACTCGTCGACCGAGGATCGGGGGTGCGGTGGAATCCGATCTATCACACCGGCCAGATAGCGATCTTCCTTCTCGTGGTCCTCCTCGTGACCGGGTTGTACCTCACCGTGTTCTATCGGCCGGGTGCGGAACGGGCGTTTGCTTCGGTCGCGGGTATGAGCGACACCTGGCTTGGATCGCTCATGCGGACCGTCCATCGGTACGCCTCAGGGTCTCTGATCTTCGTATCGGTCGTGCACGCGCTCAAGAGCCTCCTGCGCGGGCAATTCCGCGCAAGTCGTTGGCTTGCGTGGGTGTCAGGGTGGGTCCTGGTCGTGTTGTTCTGGATCATCGGTGTCACCGGCTACTGGCTCGTGTGGGATCGCTCGGCCCAGTGGCTCACGGAGTGGGCAATGCAGTTCGGGCGAGGCGAATCGATTCTCACGTTCATTGCACCGGACGCGGCGGGGCGCACATTCATGTTCTTTGTGATCGTCCTGTTCGTGCACATCTTCCTTTCGGTGTTCATGCTGTTCTGGATCCTCATCCATGTCATCCGGGTGTCGCGCGTCAAGATCTGGGCGCCAAGGTGGATAATGATCGGTACGAGTCTGATCCTGTCCATCGTCGCCGTGTGGCGACCCGCAACCCGAGGGATGCAGGCGGACATGGACTCCCTTGTCGGCACCGTGGAACTCGATCACTGGTATCTCGGACTTCTCCCGCTGTCCGATCGATGGGGAGCGATGCTCGTTCTCGGCGTCATGGTTCTCTTCTTCGTGCTGATGATCGCCGTTCCATGGATCGGAAGGAGACGGTTGCCTGCCCGAGCAGTCGTGGATCCGGATCTCTGCAACGGAAACGGTCGCTGCTACACGGCCTGTCCATACGGTGCAATCGAGATCGTGCAACACGACGACGGACCCCACGAACGCATCGCGGTGGTGAATCCGAAGCTGTGTGTGAGCTGTGGCCTCTGTGTCGGCGTGTGCCCCACGTTTGCGATTCAACTCCCAGACACGGCTACATCCGACATCAGGGCAGGCCTGCAGACCGCGCTCACATCCACCGAGAAACCGATCGTGACGTTCGCGTGTGCGCGACACGCGACGATGGGAACGCCGCCCGGAACACCGTCGTCGCCATCGCCGATCGAGATCGGTTCATACAGCGAGCCCGGAGGAGGTCAAGCGTCCCTCGTCACGGTGACAGCCGCGTGTGCGGGAATGGTGAATGCCCGCTGGCTCAGAGATGCCACCGAGGGAGGGGCAGAGCGCACAGTCGTCGTGACGTGCCCCGCCGCCGACTGTCGGTTCGAGGAGGGTCCCCAGCAGCTCTCGGAGCGAATGGGACGCGGCTGGCTCCGCAACAGCGACTCGGTGCACGCCCTCGATGTCTCACCTGCGGACCCGAGGCCCCTCAGACGGCTCATGGCCCGCCTGGTCAGCGGCCGACCTCGGGAGGATCAAACGGACCTGCCGCGGTGGAGGTCAGGACTCGCCATTGCGGTCGGAACTGTCGTGTTGGCCCTCCTCGTGGCGTTGCCGGTTGGCGCCGTGAGAGACTCGACAGCGATCTATCCGGCGGACGGAGGCATCCGGATCGGCTTTGCACATGGTGGCCAGTTCATCGACGATGGCGCAAGCGTGGACTTCGAAGGCACGTTCCCCGAGGGTGTTGACCCTGGTCAGATTCTCGGGCGCGCCCGTCACCCGGTTGGTCTCCGCGTCTCTGTTGATGGAACCGTGCTGATCGATGACGAGCACGAGCCATCAGGTATTCGCGGCCAAGGAAGGGCTTCGACGATGGAGATGTTGTGGTTGGGTCCCGGCACCTATGCCGTGTCGATCTCGATCATGGACGACGGAGAGAATTGGGATGAGGTGTTCACGGGTGACGTACCGGTGGAGCCCGGCCAGATCGTAACGCTGTACTGGGACGATTCTGAAGGCATCTTCGTGAGGTAGGGCGTCGGTATCCACCGGCCTTCGTGGACACGCACCGTCCAATTCCGGAGACCGCTGCCCCACCGCCGATAGACTCGCGTCGTGTTGAGATCGTCTGTCCTCGGTGCAGCGATGATGCTGGTGTTTACCGCGTGCACAGCGGACTCACTGACATCTCCTGGCGGGACGGCCCCCGTCACGAGCGGGTCTGTGTCGGAGACCACGACATCGGTCACTGCCTCTTGGAGTCCCTCGGCACAGGCATGCGTCGCTCCCGGCGCTTCGGGTTCCTGTGACCTCGAAGCGTATCCGGAACGACCCTATGAGGTCTTCGTTCCCGGCTCCTATGAGTCCGGGACGTCGATGCCGCTTGTGGTGGCGTTCCACGGTGGCGGCGGATCGTCGAGCAACGGCGCAACGATGAGCTGTCCCGATGGTGACATCAGTGATGCCGGTTGTCTGCACGGTCTCGGTGAGAAGGAGGGCTTCGTGACCGTGTACCCGAATGGCTCTGGGTTTCTCCCCCTGAAGAGGCTCCGCACCTGGAACGCCGGTGGTGGGTCCGATGGATGGAACTGCGCTTCGGGGAAGGCCTGCACGAACAACATCGATGATCTCGGCTACGTCGACTCACTTCTTGGAGATCTGAGATCGTGGCTCAACATCGAACCAAGCCGTATCTACGCAACAGGGCTCTCCAACGGCGCGGCCTTCACTCACCGTCTTGCATGTGAGCGTGCCGATACTTTCGCCGCTATCGCCGCGGTAGCAGGCTCGAATCAGTTCGCGACCGGGACGACATGTGATCCGGCGGAGCCGGTGGCTGTTCTCCAGGTCCACGGCACCGACGATCCGTGCTGGACGTACGAAACCACGGATTCCAGATGTATCGGCACCGGCGGGAGGAAGCTCGGTGCGGTGGAGAGTGTGGCTGGCTGGGTTGACGTCCTCTCCTGTAGCGGGACACCGACCGAAACCGACCTGCCGGACGATTCCGATGACGGCACGAGGACGGTGTCCACCCGATGGACCGGTTGTGACGGCGGGTCGGACGTTGTGCTTCTGACAGTGATCGGAGGCGGCCACACCTGGCCAAGCGGGAGTCCGGCGCTTTCTGAACGTCGCGTCGGGTTGATCACCCTCGACTGGGGCAGCGACGTCCTGTGGAACTTCCTGAGCACGTACACACGAGACGCGCCGGCTGCACCCTAGGGAGTCACCATCGGCGCACCGTGAATCGTGTCGAGGACCAACCGCCTCAGATCCGCCGGTCTGAACGGTTTCGTCAGGTACTCGTTCGCACCTTTCTCCTCGGCCCTGTCGGTGTCGGCTGCATCGACGTGACCGGTGAGCATGATGACCACGGTTCCGTCGAAATCAGGGCGGCTCCGCACGAGGTCGAGAATGTCCCACCCTGAGATGTCCGGCAGTCCGACGTCGAGGATCAACACGTCCGGAGCACCCTTTTCCAGTGCCTCGCACGCTTCAACGCCGTTCGAGACAGAGACGACATCGAGCTGGATCTGCTCGAGCACTACCTCGACCAGCCTTCTGATGACATGTGAATCGTCGACGACGAGTACTTGTTTCACGTGCGGTTCCCCCTTGCGGTTCGCAGTGATGTTCTACCCAACACCATCGGACATGGCCCGGACAAACTTGAGTGCGCGAAAACCGCTACACGCCGACACGGGGCCTACGTGCAGTCGGCAGCGTTGCGCGTTCAACGAATGCTTCGAGCTGACGAAGAGTTCGAGCCTGGTCGACACTGTCACAGGCGATGCTGTAGCCCGACATGACGGAGTCGCCTGTGTCCCAGAAACGCTGCGATTCCGGGTTGAGCCACATGGTGGCCCTTGACCGATCAACGATACGTTCGAACGCCTCAAGCCCCGGGTCCCTGTAGTTGTTCCGGGCATCCCCTGTGATGATCACGGTCGACCTCGACGTCACTGCGTCGGAGTATCTCTCCCACATCTCGGTGAAGGACCGGCCGTAGTCCGAATGACCATCCCTCCTCACGATGTCCGCTTCTCGACTCATGGCGACCAGACCGTCACTGAAATCCGTGTTCGTTGAAAAGTAGCCGGTCACCTCGTCGAGGCCGTCG
>Ga0255048_10003203_pt1 | contig 10048 bp, 10 predicted proteins | sample JV7_2_2_MG_FD_183619 | JGI IMG/M metagenome (GOLD analysis project Ga0255048, IMG submission 183619) | Seawater microbial communities from Jervis Inlet, British Columbia, Canada - JV7_2_2 | ecosystem: Environmental > Aquatic > Marine > Inlet | place: Canada: British Columbia | collected 2016-10-06
CGGCAGGAATTAGTGGTATTTTAAGTTGGGACACTTCAAATATCACTAATATGAATTTATTATTCACTAATACTTCTGGCGCAGGAGATCTTGATTTTACAGCATGGAATATTTCTAGTTTGATAAATGCAGGTAATTTCTTAGGTAGTGGTGGAATATCGGTAGCTAATTATGATGCAACGCTTATAGGGTGGGCATCTCAAGCTCCTGCATTATCAAGCACAACTATTGGATTTAATAACAATCAATATACATTAGGTGGAGCAGCAGAAGCAGCAAGAAATACATTAATCAACACATATGGTTGGACAATAACTGATGGTGGTGGCATATCTATTTTAAATAATTTAGTTTCTTATTTTAAAATGGATGACGATATGATTGATACAATTGATGGTCAAGCCCCTACAACTAATGTTTATTCAACATACGAAGCAGGTGTAGTATTAGATGCACGGAGTTTCAATGGCGCTAATGAGTATGCAATATATTCAGGGAATGAAAAATATAATATGTCAGATGGTACTTCTGATATTCCTTTTTCTATTTCTTTTTGGTTAAAAATAAATGATGCAACTAACAATCAAGCAAGAATATTGAATGTTGCTCGAAGTAATCAAGGATGGCAATATCGTATTCAATGTAGCGGAACAACTATTTCGTTAGACCTTTTTTCTCAAAGTAATATATACGCAGGACATTATAAAGCTATATCAGTGTCAGCAGGTAGTATAGGTGACTATCACCATTTTGTATTCACTTATGATGGCAGTTTAAGTCAAGGGATGAAAGCATATCGAGATGGGGTTTTAATATCTAGTTCAGCAGGCGTAATTGGAGCATATACTGGCATGAGGGATATAACGCCTGATTATTGTTTTGGAAGAAGAACAAATATTAACGCAGGGTACTTAAAAGGAAGCTTAGATGAATTTGGCGTTTTTAAAAATAAAGTGTTAGAAGCAACTCATGTTCAAGATTTATATAATAAAGGCTTTAATGGCGTTGCTTTAAATGAAGTCTATGTTCCTTCTTTATTAGACACTGCTACAGTAAGATTTATAGTAAGCAACGCATCATCTTTAACAGCAGAAGATACATTTATTAAAAACATATTAGATGCACAAGTGGGGACTGTATTGGTGTCTGGTGCAAGCTCAGGAGAATATGACGCTATTACTACACATGATTTTACTGTAATAGCTGAAAGTATTTTTAGTAATATGGTTGCTTCTTTAAAATCAGAAACAAAACCAATACTAACTCTTGAAGCTTCAAATCACGATGAGTTTTATATAGGTGTAGGCGTAGCAGATAATACAAATAGAGTGGTAACAAGCACAATTATAAACAGCGCACATCCAATATTAGGAACGTTAACAGCACCTATAACTTACAATTTAACAGGGGCTACTGTACAACAGGGTGCTATGAGTAAATCTGCAAATATGCTTAACTCAAATTATGTGTTACAAGCTACAGATAATAATACACATTACCCTCTTGTTGTTGTAGATTCTGGAGATACTTTAGCAGATTTAACAATAGCGGCAGGTAAGCGTGTTTTTTTAGGTGGCAAAACATCTAGTCAATGGAGCGCCGATGTTCAGACTATTTTTGTTAATTCTTTAAAATGGATGTATAACGTGCTTTAAGAAATTAACAGATAGCGGTTATTATAGAAACAATATTAGGAACACCAACTTACAAAAAAATAAAAATATGTTACAAAAAATAGAATATCCTAAACAAACAACGTATTTCATTTGTAGAGAAGATGAAACGTTTACAATTACAGCTTATGGAAGTGTAGAACCTACACAAGTGATGGAAACAGGCCAACCCATATTGGATAGTTATTTAGACGAAGCTGAATGGGCTGCAATATTAATAGCGGGAGGCATCAACCCTTACCCTGTAGAAGAGGTAGTAATTGAATAAGTTAGTTTTAATATTATTGTTTATACTTATACAAGATTTAAGAGGTATTCCTTCAATAAACAGTGTGTTTTACAATGTAGATTGTAACGCAACTGAGGGCATGATAATTGAAAATGGTATAATAACTATTTATGGTAAAAATTTACTTTGTCAAGATGATACAACCTTGTCAGTAAATAGTGTAAGCAGTAATGAAATAAAACTATACCCAAACCCAACTAATGATGTGTTTTATATTTGTAGCAATCAAAATTATGATGTAGAGATATACGATGTAAGTGGTAGGTTTGTATCTAATTCTCAAAACCTTTTAAATTATACAAATGGTATATATTTTGTAAAAGTTAAAACTGAAAATAGTAGCAAAACATTTAAGGTGATAAAGAAATGAAAAAACTAATTTTAATATTATTAATAACATCAATTTGTTATAGTCAAGATAGGGTTGGTTTTGGAATATTTCAAGATGCTAAATTATTATTAGGACAGGATAAAAAGTATGGTAATGACAAACCAACTTTAGATGGTGTTTTTTATTTTGAATTAGAGGGTAAACAATTAAACAAATATTATTTTTCGGTTCAAAACTTTTACCAAATAGCAGAATTAAGTGGAGGTAGATTACAAAGATATGGAGTTAATGGTGTGTGGAATTTTAACCAATTTAATAAAACAACTGCATCAATTGGTTTAGGTGTAAGTTGTTTAAATAGGTTTGGTTATTCTTTAGGCAGTTATCAATTTGTATCAGAACTATCATATAAAATATATAAAAAAATAAAAATATCATTAAGATACGAATACGTAAGAAGAAGTGATATTGAACTTTTTAGAAGTAATGGTTCGTTTGGTATAAAAATATAACAAATACTAATAATAGCTAAGTATTGATAATAGCACGTAATTAATAATACAATTAACATAATCAATTAAATAAAATTAAAATGAAAAAAAAATTAAGCGAAAGTGAATTAAAGGCTCTGCGAGACGCGGTTGAGAAGACTAATAGCCTGCAGTTAAAAATAGGTGGTATTGAGGTACAAAAGCATGAGCTGCTTCACGAAATAGAGAGCGCTAAAAAAGAATTTAATAGTGTTCAGACTATGCTGCAAAATATCTATGGAATGGTTACTATTGATATATCAACAGGTGAAATACAAGATGATGGAATTGATACGCAAGATTAGCATCGGTAGAGACTATAAAAATGACGCAATGCACTATTCTGTTAATCAAGAGGTGTATGGTGGGCATATTATAAAAAATATAATTGAAGAAGAAAATAAGTACTCAATATATATAGAGAAGAATAATGAGTTAATGCTGTGGAAAGAATTCAACAAGAATATGGCTATAGCTGTTGAATATGATTTAGAGTATTAATGAAAGCTTTATATAATTTTATTATTGAACCATTTGGTGAAAGATATAACAATAAAAAAGAAGTAAATGGTAGTGAGCTTTTATTGAATACAGAAATGCACAACCATAGTTACTCTAATAGAATAGCTAAAGTACTATCTGTGCCATCTGAAATTGAAACAAATATAAAAGAAGGCGATCAGGTTATAGTCCACCACAATGTATTTAGACGCTTTAAAGACATTAGAGGTGTAGAAAAAAACAGTAAATCTTATTATGACGACAATAAGTTTTTTGTAAATGAGGATCAAATTTTTGGGTATAAAAAAGACAATGAATGGCATAGCTGCGAAGGTTTTAATTTTATTAAACCTTTAAGAGAAACAAAAATGTTTTCAATAGATTTTGAAAAACCTGGTATTGGCGTATTGTATTTTAAAGATGAAAATCTTAAAGGAGTGGATAAAGGTGACTTAGTAGGTTTCAAACCAGGGGCAGAATACGAATTTGTTATAGATAAAAACAAACTTTATAGAGTTCCGACAAAATCAATTACAATTAAATATGAATATCAAGGAAACGAAGAGGAGTATAATCCAAGCTGGACATAAAGCTGTAGAGGAATTAATAAAAGTAGCTGAGGAAAAAATAGTAGATTCTGGTGATGATATATCAGCTGACAGGCTTAAAAATGCAGCTGCTACAAAAAAGTTAGCAATATTTGATGCTTTTGAAATTTTAAATAGGATTCAAGAAGAAGAAAATATGCTAGATAATAAACCTAAAGAAGATAACGCGGCTGCTCCATTTAAAGGTTTTGCTGAAAAAAGATCTAAGTAATGTACGAGCAATCATTATATACTGTAATTACACCAATAAGGGAGAACACAATATCTAGATTAAATAAAGCAAAAAAATGGGAATACGGTTATAATAAAGAACATGATATTGTTGTAATAAGCAAAACTGGCCAAATTGGTGAAATATATAATATACAAAATTTAAAAATAGCTTTACCAAAAGCGCCAGACAAAATAACCAAAGGTAATAACAAATGGGTTGTTGAAGAATATCCTAAAGAATTAAAAGCTATAAAAAGCATATTTGATTGGAGAAACTACCCTGAAGAATTTCAAAACAAATGGGAACCATACATAGATGAACAATTCAAAAGGAGAGAAGAAGGCCATTGGTTCTATAATAGAGGTCTGGCTACTTACATTACTGGCACTCATTTTATGTACTTGCAGTGGTCAAAAATTGATGTAGGAAATCCAGATTTTAGAGAGGCTAATAGATTATTTTTTATATTTTGGGAAGCGTGCAAAGCTGACAGCAGATGCTACGGGATGTCTTACCTAAAAAACAGACGTTCTGGATTTTCTTTTATGGCTTCCGGTGAAACTGTTAATCTTGCCACAATATCTAGCGATTCGCGTTTTGGTATATTATCAAAATCTGGTAGCGATGCTAAAAAAATGTTCACTGATAAAGTTGTACCTATATCTGTAAATTATCCGTTTTTCTTTAAACCTATACAAGATGGTATGGATAGGCCTAAAACAGAACTAGCTTATAGAATACCAGCTTCAAGATTAACACGAAAATCTATAACGAACAAGCAAGGGGTTGAATTATTAGAAGGCCTTGATACAACTATAGATTGGAAGAATACTGGGGATAATAGTTATGATGGAGAAAAATTAAAATTATTAGTACATGATGAGAGTGGTAAATGGGAAAAACCTGATAATATATTAAATAACTGGAGAGTTACAAAAACCTGTTTAAGACTAGGATCTAGAATTATTGGCAAATGTATGATGGGTTCAACATCGAACGCTCTAGATAAAGGTGGTGAAAATTTTAAAAAACTATACAGAAATTCTGATGTAACTAAAAGAAATAAAAACGGACAAACAGCTTCTGGATTATATTCTTTATTTATTCCAATGGAATGGAATTATGAAGGTTTTATTGATCAATATGGACATCCCGTTTTTAACACACCAAAAGAAATTGTTTTAGGACCATTAGGAGACGTTATAGACGTTGGGGTCATTGAGCACTGGGATAATGAGGTTGAAGGTTTAAAAAGCGACCAGGATGCTTTAAATGAGTTTTATAGGCAATTTCCAAGAACAGAGGAACACGCTTTTAGAGACGAAGCAAAAAATAGTATATTTAATTTAGTTAAAATATACGAACAAATAGATTATAATGAAGATCTAGCAAATAGTAACGTGCTTACTACAGGGAGTTTTCAGTGGTTAAATGGGATAAAAGATACAACGGTTATATTTACACCAAATCCAAACGGAAGATTTAAAATATCGTGGGTACCAGGAGTAAGCTTACAGAATAATCAAATACTTAAAAATGGTTTAAAATATCCGGGTAATGAGCACATGGGGGCTTTCGGGTGTGATAGCTACGATATATCAGGTACAACAGATGGGCTGGGCTCAAAAGGATCATTGCACGGATTAACAAAGTTTAGTATGGAAGACGCTCCTGCTAATACATTTTTTTTAGAGTATATAGCTCGACCTCAAACAGCAGAAATATTTTTTGAAGATGTATTAATGGCTTGTGTATTTTATGGGATGCCTTTATTGGCTGAAAATAATAAACCAAGATTGTTATACTATTTTAAAAGAAGGGGTTATAGAGGATATTCAATGAATAGGCCTGATAGGATATGGAATAAGTTATCTATTACAGAAAAAGAAATTGGCGGAATGCCAAACTCAAGTGAGGATATAAAGCAAGCTCACGCGGCTGCAATAGAAACATATATAGATAGGCATTTAGGGTTGTTAGAAGATGGTACATATGGAACTATGTATTTTAATAAAACATTAAATGACTGGGCTAGGTTTGATATAAATAATAGAACAAAGTTTGATGCTGCTATTAGCTCAGGGTTAGCTATTATGGCTTGCAATAGGCACTTATACCACCCGCACCCACAAGTTAATAAAAATAAAATAAGTTTAAAAATAGCTAAATACACCAATTCTGGTGGGTTTTCAAAATTAATAGAAAAATAAAAATATGGCTGAGTCAGTTGTAACAAGTTATTTTCCAAGTCAAATAGCAAGTGATGAAGAAAAAATGTCTATCGAATACGGAACTACAATAGGTAGGGCTATAGAGAATGAATGGTTTAATAATGACACTGGTAATGGTCGTTTTAAAAGCAATCAAAATACTTTCCATAATTTAAGACTATACGCTAGAGGAGAGCAAAGTATACAAAAGTATAAAGATGAGTTGTCAATAAATGGCGATTTATCTTATCTTAATTTAGATTGGAAGCCTGTACCGATTATACCAAAATTTGTGGATATTGTTGTAAATGGTATTTCAGAAAGATCATTTGATATAAAAGCATATTCTCAAGATCCATATGGTGTTGAAAAGCGTACTAGATATATGGAGTCTCTTATTAGAGATATGCAAACAAAAGAACTTAATGATTTCGCGGCCGCTGAATTTGGTATTAATTTATTTGAAAACAATCCTGAAACATTACCTAAAAATAAAGAAGAACTTGACTTGCATATGCAATTAAGTTACAAGCAGCAAGTTGAAATAGCTGAAGAGCAAGCTCTTAATGTTTTATTAAAAGGAAATAAATATGATTTAATAAAACGTAGATATAATTATGATATTACGACTATAGGTATTGGAGCGGTAAAAAATACATTTAATAAATCAGAAGGCGCTAAAGTTGATTATGTAGATCCGGCTAATTTAGTTTGGTCATACACTGAATCCCCTTATTTTGACGATATATACTACGTTGGTGAAATAAAATCTGTTCATTTAAACGAATTAAAAAAAGAATTTCCTTGGTTGACTAATGATGACCTTAAAAAAATATCAAGTCAATCTTATCATAATAATGGATTTTATGATAGAACATTATCAAATTCTGATGAAGATGATTCTAATACCGTACAAGTACTATATTTTAATTATAAAACATTTACAAACGAAGTCTACAAAGTAAAAGAGACTGCGACTGGAGCGTCTAAAATAATACCTAAAGACGATCAGTTTAATCCACCAGAAGAAATTATGGCGGAATATGGTGTTGCAAAATTATCGCAATCTTTAGAAGTGTTATATGAAGGCGTAAAGATATTAGGTGGTGAAATGCTTAAGTGGGAATTGGCTAAAAATATGATCAGGCCAAAGAGTGATTATACGAAGGTTAAAATGAATTATAGCATCGTAGCTCCAAGAATGTATAAAGGTAGAATCGAATCTATAGTAAGCCGTATAACTGGTTTTGCAGATATGATCCAACTAACGCATTTAAAGTTGCAACAAGTAATGTCAAGAATGGTGCCTGATGGTGTTTACCTTGATGCTGATGGATTAAACGAAGTTGATTTAGGTAATGGTACAATTTACAACCCTCAAGAAGCTTTAAATATGTTTTTCCAAACAGGTTCTGTTATTGGTAGGTCATTTACACAGGACGGCGATATGAATCCTGGAAAAATACCTATACAGGAAATAACAACCGGGGCAGGTGGTGCAAAGATACAAAGCTTAATCGCGAATTACAATTATTATTTACAAATGATAAGAGATGTAACGGGATTAAATGAAGCAAGAGATGGAAGTACTCCTGACGCTAGAGCCTTAGTTGGTGTGCAAAAATTAGCTGCTGCAAACTCAAACACAGCTACGCGACACATATTGGATGCAAGTTTATTTTTAACAGCAGACTTGTGTGACGGTTTATCTTTAAGAATATCTGATATATTAGAATATTCTCCGACAAGAGAAGCATTTATACATAAAATTGGAAATCAGAATGTTGCGGTTTTAGAAGAAATGAGTGATCTTTATTTATATGATTTTGCAATATTTATAGAGCTACAACCTGACGATGAAGAAAAAGCTGTTTTAGAAAACAATATACAAGTAGCTGTTCAAAGCGGCATGATTGATCTATCCGATGCTATTGACCTTAGAGAAATTAAAAATTTAAAATTAGCTAACCAGTTGCTTAAAATAAGAAGAACTGAAAAGCAAAATAGAGATCAGCAAATGCAACAGCAAAATATACAGGCTCAAGCGGAAGCAAATGCTCAAGCTCAGCAAGTAGCAGCTCAAGCTGAAATTCAAAAGAATCAAGCAATTACGCAACAAAAAATACAATTAGAGCAAGTTAAAGCGCAGATTGATCGCGATAAGCAAATGCAAGAAGTTGCGTTTAAGAAAGAATTAATGCAATTAGAATTTCAAATGAATATGGAGCTTAAAGGGCTTGAAGTAAATAATAAAAAAGAAGAACTATCACAAAAAGAAGATAGAAAAGATGACAGAACAAAACTACAAGCAACACAACAAAGTGAATTAATAGAGCAAAGAAAAAATAATACACCTCCAAAAAACTTTGAGTCAGCCGGTAATGATATACTTAGCGGAGGTTTTGACTTAGGTTCATTTGGACCTAGGTAATAATAATAGTAACAATTATATAATATTTTATCATGGAACAAGAATTAGAGCAAGCAGAACAAAATCAGGAAATTGTAAGCGTAGAAGAAAAAAAACCAATGGCTTTTGAAGATGGGGTTATAAAAATAAACCTAGATGAATTAAATAAGCCTTCGGTTAAAATAGAAGAACCTATAGTAGACAAAGTAATTGTTGAAAAAGAAGTTGAAAAAGAAGTTGAATCTTTAGACGAACCTGAAGCTATTCAAGAAACAGTTATTGAGGAAATAACAGCAGAAGAGATTACTGAAAAAGCTATAGATTTAAAAGAAGATATAGCGGAAGCTGTTGAACAACAAAAAGAAACTGGCGTACAATTACCAGATAACATACAAAAAGTTGTTGATTTTATGAATGACACTGGGGGTTCTCTAGAAGATTATGTAAAATTAAACACAGATTATTCATCATTGGATGAGTATCAATTGCTAAAAGAATATTATCAATCTACAAAACCTCATTTAGATAGCGAAGAAATTGATTTCCTTATGGAAGACAGTTTTTCTTATGACGAGGATATGGATGAAGATAGAGAGATTAAAAGAAAAAAATTAGCTAGAAAAGAAGAGTTGTCAAAAGCAAAGAATCATCTTGAAGGCTTAAAAACTAAATATTACGATCAAATAAAATCTGGTTCAAAACTTACACCAGATCAACAAAAAGCGGTTGAATTTTTCAATCGTTATAACAAAGAAAGCGGAGAAGCTACAAAATTAGCTGAAAGCCAAGTGTCTACGTTTAAAAATAAAACAGAAAGTCTTTTTTCTAATGATTTCAAAGGTTTTGATTTCAATGTTGGTGAAAAGAAATTTCGTTTTAAGGTTAACAACGTAGATCAGGTTAAAGACACCCAAAGCGACATCAATAATTTTGTCAAGAAGTTCTTGAACGATAAAAATGAAATGAGCGACGCAGCAGGTTATCACAAGTCTTTATTTACAGCTATGAATGCAGATGCAATTGCTAATCACTTTTACGAACAAGGTAAAGCTGATGCTATGAAAACCAGTATTGAGAAAGCTAAAAACATAGACATGTCGCCACGAGGTGTGCATGAGGACGTTGAAGCCTCTAATGGATGGACTGTAAAAGCAATTAACCCTGGAGTAACTTCTAAGTTTGGAATTAAAACAAGAAAATAAAAACTTAAAAAATTAATATTATGGCAGGTTCATTTACAGGTAGTGCAGCCGCGTTAGCACATTTAACGCCGCGCCCTACA
>Ga0255048_10003204_pt1 | contig 10044 bp, 18 predicted proteins | sample JV7_2_2_MG_FD_183619 | JGI IMG/M metagenome (GOLD analysis project Ga0255048, IMG submission 183619) | Seawater microbial communities from Jervis Inlet, British Columbia, Canada - JV7_2_2 | ecosystem: Environmental > Aquatic > Marine > Inlet | place: Canada: British Columbia | collected 2016-10-06
TCATGAAGTTGTGTAGAGCAATTCCTTGCCCTTTTATTGAGCTCTTCGGATATTAATGCCCTTAAGGACTCTACACGAAACCCCATGATTCAACTCCATCAGACGCAGTTATTTAGCGCGTAAACAACAGCAACGGCAGCGCCGACACATAAAAGACCCTTAGGCGAAAAGACCCACTGGCCAAGACTTTTAAGTTTTTCTAACATCATTTTTCTCCTTTATCGATTTGATCGATGTACCGCTATAAATATCAGCGTAATGATCAAACACTATGTTTTAATATGATTTCTAAGAGCTTATCCCACCCATCAACCCTATAGTCATAGAAGTCATTTTGTGCTCGATTATAGGGATGATCCCATAACACAGCGGCACCCTCTGGGTTATGCTTTTTCCACTCGCAAACGAATTCTGGTCTATCATCAACGAATATATCACCCCGCACTAAGTGCTTACTGGCTGTATAAATAATCCTATCAGCTGGGATCCTATAATGCCTATTAAGCCACCAGGTCCGCTCATGCACCCACGTGGGGCTGATATCAGCAGGCGCCGTAACAATATACAGATTCGTAAGGCCTTTTAATCTATCCACCCACTCTATAGAGCCAGGATATGGCTCTAGGCCGGCTGCAAATCCTGGTTCGGCTATTCGTTCCAAACAGCCTGCTTTAACATTAAGCGACTTATGTTCAAAGAATTTGAATATATCCCACTGTGTTATTTCTGACTTAACAAATGACTGGCCCGTAAGCTCTTTAACATGGCCCAACATCGCAGACATAAAATCTGCCAAAACGCCATCTACGTCAAGCAATAAAACGGGGCGTTTTTCATCCATAAAAAAGAATAAAATACCCAGTTAAGCTTGTACAACATTAGCCATTTATCTGCTGTATTGCCCAATCGATCGCTGGCCTGAGGTAAGGCTTTAAAACGGGTACAGCCATCTCTGGGTCCATCCATTCATAGCCCGTATGCTCATATGCATCCGTTTCAGGATTTTTTTGAACCATAGGTTCATCTTCTGTCATACCCACATACATCCTGCATTGAGAACACCTTATGGACTGCATACCCCATGGAAACCTTATATCAGACAAGCCTGATTCTTCTTCTGTCTCACGTAGGGCCGTTTGCAAACAATCCTCTCCGTCCTCTATACGACCCTTAGGTAAGTCCATGAATTCCTCATCAGTCTTTAATATAAGAACCTTAGGAGCGTCATTAAACATTCGTAAGACAACAATACCGGCAGCCTGTAGGGGTGGTTGTCTCACTTCTAAAACAAGCTGACGGATAAGGTGTCTAAACTGTTTTGGCCACATTTTTATGACTTCTTACGAGACCGTCGAGCGCGCTTTTTGCACAAAGGTGAACCTAATAAGATACCACATAATTCCTGCGCACTATTAAAGCGCAATCCACCTGTTGGTCCTTTTCCGGGAGCAGCCTTGGTGCCCAAATCAAATCCATAATTTCTACCCTTCTTACCACCCCCGCCGCGGAATCTTAATTCTATAGCAGCAATGCCGTTAAACGGCGGCGCGCCTAGAGCGAGGGGGTCAGCACCAAGGCTAAAAATCTGTCCGGAGACGGAACTCTCATTATCATCACCCACTATGATGTATGATGTATGAGCGCCATTAGGCCCCGGCTTAGAAGAAATTAGGCGTGCTATAGCCTCAGGAGATATTGTAATTTCGGCTCCTGATGTTAGCTGTTTTTTTGCAATCCTCATGGATGATACCTTATTGCCCCTAGAATCAAGCTCAGGCAGTGGAAATCTTTCTTCTTCATTTCTAATAAGTGCATAAACAATATATTTGTCATCATTAGGGATATCTTCTCCCTGGCTTATTCTAATATCTGCGTCCCCTGGGCTATAGCCAAATGTTGCGCCTGACCCGCGGCCACCTAAAAGATTCCATGGCAATGGCTTATAAGGTTTAAGGGGATCCAGCCCTCTCATCACAGAAATAGCACTCTTTGAAGCTTTTAAAGCCCTTAAAATTAAGATAGCGGTGTCAGCCAATGGATGTTCTTCGTTAACTGCGCCATTAAAAACGCTACCATCCCAAGTAAGTGAAGCGAATGCGCTCTTTTTAAAAGAGCCCAATAAATCTGTGCTACTTAATTTAACCTCGGCAGCTGCAGATACCCCACATACCGCAAACCCTAGATCAGAAACTGTTGTATCATTGCCCGCGGGCGGAACAACAGTAATATTCTCACTACAGAAATCGAGCGCAGCTATAAGCAAAGCTTCATATGCAAACCCGCGCGCTCCTGTCTCCACAATTAAAGACTGCATGCATTCTTTTACTAACCTTCTTAATCCACTTTGTGTAATTAAATGCCCTTCATCTTCATTAAGAAATCTAAACGTTTTTATAAACTCGCGCAATAAACACTCGTCCATATCTTCTTTTTTTGGCATTCGGCGCGCGCCTCCTATGATTTGGTTAACCATCGCAAATGCTCCGGTAAGCTTGTACAGTTGTTCACTCCCAGGAGGATATTCAAATACGATACCCTCCATCGTAGAAGCAATATTTTCTATAGGACCAAGCTTTGCCAGCTGCTTGTCTAGTGCACTTTGTAGCGCCTCAATATCACTACCTTGAGCTGACTGTATGGCAGCAATGGATGATTCAACTTCTTTACGCATACGTTGGATTTCTGCGTCATGGTCACTCACAAACAGAGAGCCCATCCCGCGCAGTACCTCAATGGCAAAATCACTTATCACTCTCTCTATAGGCAAAAGCATTGTGCTGATAACTTTATAACGATTTGCCTTTGTGGCCAGCTGGCTGATCAGCTTGTGCAGGTCTTTAGGCATACCCTTCTTAAATTGTCTTAAGGTAGGAGCATCTTCATCACCCATAATCAGCTTAACTAGTTCATCCTGCTGGTGTTGTGATATCGGGAGCCTCCCCACAGGGCCCTCATAAAGCCGCTCCTTAACATATTCCCCCAGGGTCATCCCGTCGGATGATCCAGGAGCCGCAGCATCAAGAGCTGTAACGAAATCCCCATAAGCCGAGCCGTCCATTATGTTCTGAAGGGCAACGACCTGTGGGCCCATAACCTGCCAATCATTCTTTTCGCCTTGTTTTTCTGCAGATTCAATCGCATTTAAAAGCTTGGCGAACGAATTCTTTGTATTCGTGGGCTCAGGATCAGGATCATCACCGAAATACTGGGCACCATGCATGACTATGTAATTGCCATTGTAGTTTATAATATTGGGATTTGCTGGGTACATGATCTCTACATTAACATACGTGTCAGCCTCTTCCCCAAATATGTCAATCAATTCTTCTTCTGAAAGGCCCTGTACGGCACTTTCAATAGCTTTAAAGCCGCCGATAAAAGCACCCTCAGCAGGATGACCTGCAAATTTAGCCGTCAGTTCTTGGGGTGACATACCGCCTCGCTTAATATCACCACTATTTCTGGCCGCCTTTACAGTACCGGTATTAACATCATACGTAAAAAATATGTTCTGGCCATCGACCTTTTCAACAGCCTCCATTTCGCCCGAGGCGACATCCTGAAGCACAGCCTTTATGTCACCAAACGTAAAGTCCAGATTTTCCTGGAGATGGCTAAGATGACCTGCGACACCGCCCATAGGTTAATCCTCAGTTTCTAGTGCGGCAGCAGCCTCACGCCTTTCTGCGTGTCGTCGAGCGGCTGCTAATTGTGCTTTGCAACGTTGGTGAGCGGCGCTATAGGTCTGCCTAGAAGCCGTGCGTGGCCTCTGTTGGCGAGCAATATTTTTAAGCATTGCGCACCTTTGCTCAAGGTCTTTAATATGTTCTGGTGTTGCCCACCCTGCTGTTGAACCATCCAGGGTTTGAATACGGCTTTCATAAAAATCTTTTTGGTTTTCACAAATTTGATAACGAATAAGATCTCTAAGCGCTGATTTTTTATTCTTCATTTTTCACTCTCATCACTAAGTGAAGGGGTCGCATATTCACCCTTTAACAACTGCAGCTCTACCTCGTCTACAAGATCATGCAGCTTAGCCTCAACATCATCAACGGCACTTTGTACCTGCGCCTGCCAGACTGTTAGCCCGCCAGGTGTTTTATTTGGGTTAAACATACGTTCCCATGTTGCAGTTAGCGCATCAGCATATTCTATGGTGTGCTGATCACGGGGGGTACCAGGAACAGTAAAATCGGTTTCTTCTTCTGTAAATGACTGCTTTATTTCTTCTTCAACAAGCAGCCGAATAATATCCTTAGTATTCATTATCCAACCCTATGAGGTGCCAAAATCTTTGAACCATGATATCGGGCCACTGCAAACGTGGCCGTCACTGGCTTAAGTACATTTAACATTTCTTCAAGCTCTTTAATAGTAGCTGCGTCACTTTCTTCTTCAAGTAGTTCTTTTAACCGCTTGACACTTGGTGCAACTATTGCTTCATAACTCTGAAGCTCTTTAAGTTCCTGCTTTATGCCCTCAAGCGTTTTTTTGCTTGGCTTAGAAAATACTTTGCCTACGCCGATTTTATATCTGTCATCTTCACTCAATAGCTTCATTTCTTTTGCTATAAAATGACGAAGTTCATGCAGCTTTAATCTTATCATCTGTATTACCTACGCTCTCCAAACAAACATGTGGCAGAGATAAATATCGTATACAGGCTGATATTAGTAAAAAATGCCTAGACTTATTTTTCAATCTTTTCTAAGGCAGATTTTAATGACCCAAAAATAAACATGCGAATATGTTTATCGGTTGGTTCTGTGTCCAGATTAAATTGCTGCTTTATACGCTCAATAAAGGCTGGGCTACATTCAACATCTAAATTATTTCCATTGGATAATTGAATTGTGCGTGGCTTTAACAATTCATTGTGATCTGTCATGATCTTACTGTAACCTTAATTGGTGCCATTGTATCCTCAACACCCCTAGATGTACCTGAAGAATCACCGGCCCTAGGCTGTTCTCTGTCTGTTCCGTGCGCAGGGTGAACCGATATCTTTTCCCCGGCCGACTGTGGGTCGGTTGCGTCCTCACCAGGTACAGACCCTGCAAGTATCTGTGATAACCCATTAAGATACGTCCACAAAGCTAATCGCTCATCATCAGACAGACCGTTAAAATACTCTTGCATTTCTCCCGCAATTGTAGCATCACGCAGCGATCGACCGCTTCGGAGCATGTTAAGCTTTTGATTAAGCATATCAAGTGTTACATCACCTACGTTTGGTATTACCGCAGGTTCCTGTGCCGGAGGCTCATCTGCTTTAGCTTCTGTGTCAGCCTTGGTTTTTTTAGGCTTTTCTGAATCATCAGGCTTATCAGCTGTCTTTTTTGCATCTTTTGGCTTAGCCTCGGCCGTATCTTCTGTACCTTCTGCATCATCTGCATCATCTGCAAAAAGCCCGTCGTCGGTGTCCTTTTCTTCTTCTTCATCCTCTTGCTCGTGCAGATAATGACCAAATTCAACAAGAGCTGTATTTGCCTCTGCAACACTTTCGCGCACTATTTTGCTAAGAAAATGATGTAACTCATCTTTTGTTTGAATAACAGCCATAACGTTTTATTTTTTACGCCAAACAATTTTGTTACAGGCGCGGTCAGTGTATTCTGCGCCGCGGCGTTGTCTCAAAAGCTCTGCTTCCTTTGCTTCCTGTAACGTCTGCTCAGAACATTCATCTTTGCGTTCACTGCCTTCACGCATAACAATGTCGTCCATAAACTTATCAAAGTTTATTTCATCATCTTCTTTAACAAGCTTTAATGATTCGTAGTCGGTTGAAAATAACATACCCATAAATATACATCAGCAAAACGACAACTTTAACAAAATTTGTTTATCAGCCAATAGTGTCATACAGCTGTATGCTGTGCGCTGTATAGCGAATCGCTTTTTTTGAAGTGTGCTTAAGGTGATATCAACAAATTTGATTTCATTATCCAGCATAGCAAAAAGATATTCACGCTCAAATTTAAGCTCAAGCGTCTCGACAGCTTTTTTGTCATCAGCGTCTTTAGAATATGATATAAAGGTACAACCAGATACAACAAAATCGTTGTTCAGCGTGAGTTGACAGCGCAGCTTCTGTATATCAAGTGCAACGGAGACATCCTTTTCTCCACTCAGCTGAGCAGCTAATTCTTTTTCACTTATACGTGCCTTAAGGCTATCACTGATGAATAACCTTTCTTGGGGCTTTGCCTCCATTATATTACCACTGTGCTCTTTTTTTGGCCAGCATATTTTTTCGATTCATTATATCGATCGCATCTTCGTATATGCTGTCAACCATCCGGGCATAATCTCTGTCAACATCGGTAACATCATTTAGATCGTGTGTATATACCTCTACGGTTACGTGAGTACCCTCGATCATGATTTTGGCGTTATGGCTTGCCTGTGTTTCATAATCCAAAAGCTCTTTGACAAAAAATTGCAGTGTTGCACTATCATATAATTCAATGATCTTTCTGAGGCGTCGCGGACTCTCAAGGGTGTGCCAATCAACGGTTACCTCAGAGTCTATAGGCTCAACAACCTTTACAAGGCCTGACAGGTGCTCCAGGTGAGGGCCACCATAGCCTTCGTCTAGAACACTGGCTTTAAGTGGCTGAAGGCATTCCTTTAACAGGCTCATTTATACGGCTCCTTTTTTATACACCAAGCGCTGCACGGACCTGAGCGCCGAAAGCAGCTCGAGCGTCATCATCAAAATCCTTTTCCCAACCAAGATCAATACCCTTTTCTTTTGCCGAGCGTGTAACATTCTTACGCATATGATCTCTAAAGCCCTCTAACTCCTGCACCAGATCCGGATTCTGCTTTAATTCTTGGACTTCCTCATCAGAAAGCCCACCACTTCTGGAAAGATAAGTGATATAATCATCGGTTGCATTAGCAACAAGTGTAGCATAATCATCCTGTGCCACATCTGCAAGGTTCATAAGAAATATATACCTTTTAACAGCTCTTACTTCTTCTCCCCTTGCGCCGGATGTACTTAAACCGGTTGCCTGAGCAATATCCTTATAAATTTCTTTTTCGCGGCGAGCGCTTTGTTGCGCTCGCTGGCGGTCATATTCTTCTTCTTCGGCCGCGGCCTGGTCTGCAGGATCTATAATACTATACCCGGACTCGTCCTCGTCCCACGCCTCGCGAATAAGCTTTCTTATTTTCTTTCTAAGTAACGCTTCATTGGTTTCATTCCATGGATCAATATTCATGACGGTTCCTGTATCTTTAAGTGACAAAAATAATTCTTTAACATCTTTATAAAACTTCCCAATATCATCCGGCGGGACACTCTTTGATATTGTAAAAAGGCTTTTGGCTAGCTCAACTTTATTGATCGGCACAAAGTCAGGATCCCCAACAGGTGGTTCAACAATAATGTTTTCATCATCAATTTCAGCGTTGATGGCGACTAGCGGCTTAGAAGATATCGACGGCTCATAAACAGCAAGGGGAGCATCAACCTCTCCATGATCCATAAGCTCAGCCAAAAATTCTTCAAGCGCAGACTTTTTGATGTGAATGTTATCCATTTTAACCGTTCAGTGCTTCTGGTGTATCAACGGGCTCTGTGCCATCGGTATATTTCGCTTTCGTCCATTTACGGCCGGCATACATTGTAAGTATCGGGATGAAATATGTGCTTGTGGCGCTAACGTCAAACGCCCTAAGTTTAACTGGGCCAAGTGCTTCAAACATTGATACAAGATATGCGATTGTTGTTACAGCAAAGGAAATCCACAACAATGTTACCGACGCGGAGCGTTTTCCTAAGGAATCACGCATCCAAAGCTTAGAGTGTTTAATGTCACCGTCCATATATCCTCGCCTGCTTACTAAACGTAAATAAATATACCCATGCCCAGCAGGTATCCTAGGTTACTTTACGGTTTCTGTAACTGCATGCGCTATAACAACGGTTAAAACAGCGCCTAAGATAAAGCCTCCGCCAGCACCAACAGCAAACCATAATTCAGTATTTGGGTCATTAAGCTTTTCTAATCTTTTGTCCATGAACGCTATAGTATCATCTCTGTTTTTAATTTTTAAGCCAGAGCTTTTCTTCTGCGCATCTAACTCTGCCTGAAGCTTCTGAAGCTCGAGTTTAGCGCTTGCCTCACACTCAGCAACCTTTTTGCCGACAAGGAGCTTACATTCTTCTTCTTTATTCTTAAGCTCAGCAATTACTTCTGCAGTTGCCTTTGAGCTAAAAAGCACACCAGAAAATGGCGCAGTTTGCCCCATTTTAATCGGGGCTATAGTACTACCAACATCAGGCTCATCTGGATCAGCAGGTGGCGGTGCAGGAATATCATCGGATGATGCCGCGGTGGAAGGAACGTTCAAATAAACACCCCCAGCCACAGGCTGCATGGCTCTTCCGTGCCCATTAAATGAAAATCCGGGTGTACAGCCGGCCGTAAAAAGGATTATACAGAAAATCGACAGTATTTTTTTATACATGCACAATTATACCATACATAAACACTGCATGATAATCATTTGTCGGCTGGCACTTCAACGACCTTGAACCCCATTAAACCCGAAAGATCATTTGCCAATTTTTTGGGATCCTTTTTCAGAAGCTTTTCAACTTCCTTTTTCTTTTTATCATCAAGCCCTTCTTTTGCTTGGTCATATTCTTCCTGGATTCTTTTTAGCTCTGCAGCAGCTTGGACTTCAGCCTGCCGTTGTTTTTCAAGCTTTTCTTCTTGTATCTTATCTAGCTCTGCAAGCTCTTGCTTGTTTTTCTCAACGCGATGTTGCAGTATCTCTACAAACATATTATTCTTCTTCCGCATCAGAAATAGCAATATTGCACCCGCTATTACAAGCGGTATATACCAATAGTTTTTGATTACAACAAAGATTTTCTTAAGTGCCAACATCAGTTTAGCTTTTTATCATCTTTACTTTTAACGTCAGGAAGTGAAAAGGGATCTTTCTCTTTAGCGGTAGGGCGCGCCATTGCAGCACTGGCAATTATTTCTTGTACATTATATAGCTGCACTATCATCTGCCGGTTCTCATCAATTAGCTTTGCAGACTCAACAGCCTGATCAGCTATAGTTTTAAGAGCGCTCAGTGCAGTATTAACGGCCTCGAGTTCATTTTTTACATCTTTTAATTCATGCTCTAACAAGATTATCTTTTCTTTAAGACCAGCTTCTATGACATCATCGCCTAGTTCATCCAATAGCAGCTTAAGAAATGACATTAATCGCTAGCTCCTTCATCTGGCGAGCCAGAAGAATTTTCAATAGCATCAAAAATAGAATCGGCGTCTGCCTTAAAAAACTGCCTCAATTTTTTTGTTTTCTTATTTTCCATCAGCTCGTCTAATATGTCTGTGATCACAGGATCTCCTGTAATAAGACGCTGGGCAAACTCTTCAAAGACCTCTTGGATCGAAAGCCTCCGCTTAAAAAGCTCTATTCTGAGGTTTGAATGCGTATCCTGTAATAGCTTTACATGTATACATTTTCTATCTGTTATAACATCCTCATAGCGCCTGTGTGCCACATTATACACCGCCACCACCGCTGACGCCTAGCGCGCCGGCCGCAAATGGCCGTTCAGGATCGTCATATGTCTTACCCAATGTTTTCAATTCTATATCGAAGCTTACTGAAAGTATTTCTTTAAACTGATTAACTGTAGTTTGATCATAGTTTTTAAGAAGAAAATTAATGGCGCGGTTTACAATAGTGCTTGGTACATCTAGCAGGTTATCATAATTTTTAGTTAATCTAGCAACGTCCTGTGCAAAAACCTCAACATCAAGCGGGGGTGTAACCTCAGCAGTAGCTTCTTCTTCACCTTCTTCTTCTTGCTCATTTAATAAAGGCATACCAATAAGACGTGAAACACGCTCGGCACTAATTTCTTCTTCTTCATCTTCCTTAGCCACTTCATTGGCATCCTTTTCCGCGGCCATTAAAAAATCATCTATCTGGCTGTCGAGAGATCCCGCTACTAATAGTGGCTCTGGGAGCTCTAAAATCTCTACCTTTTCATGAAGAA
>Ga0255048_10003205_pt1 | contig 10043 bp, 8 predicted proteins | sample JV7_2_2_MG_FD_183619 | JGI IMG/M metagenome (GOLD analysis project Ga0255048, IMG submission 183619) | Seawater microbial communities from Jervis Inlet, British Columbia, Canada - JV7_2_2 | ecosystem: Environmental > Aquatic > Marine > Inlet | place: Canada: British Columbia | collected 2016-10-06
CATGGCCACCTGCAAAGTGAACATTTTCATGCCCCGTCGATTCGAGTGCAGTTCGGATAATTTGCTGTGTTGCCTCATCAATCTCTTTTTCACTGACGATCATGACGCCTTCCATGCCCATCGCCATCGGTGCCATGCCGTCGTGCATGACGCGGACGTCAAAATCGACGTCGGGCGCGAAATCACCTTTGCTTACCCAGACATTGCCGCCATCATGATCCTCAAACGCAGGCATTTCGATGGTCTTTCCATCGACCTCAAATGTGAAGTTTTCTTCACCACGTGTGACCAGGATTGAACGGCCCTCCTTGTCAACGATCGAACGATTTTCGCCAATCTGCATGTCGTGCAAATTGAAGCCCAGATCGTCGCTATCGAGCTCAATACGCGTTTCACTGCCGCCGTCCAGGTCAATGATGGCTATTTTCGTTTCATGATGTGCCTTTTCGCCAGACCAAACGGTCGTTGCGAACAAGCCGATCACCACAAACACTGCGAGTTGTTTGAATTTCATAATTCTGTTCCCCAGGTTTAGTTGCTTCAGCCCTAATGATGCCCGAAGTGATCAATTCGTCGCATTTGATCCGCATGCCACTCCGGCGCCACATTCTTTTGTTATATTTTCGTCTCCAAGCGGAGCCGCCGATGCAAAAATTACTCAAGCTTCCGATGCTGATTATCTCGCTCGTGCAGGGACTCTTCCTGTACGCCCTCTATCACGCCATTGAAAACCACTCATGGCCCAGCGAGTCACCGCTTTGGTCATACCCTCTTTGGACCGTCGCCCTTATGGTTCCGCTGTTACTCCTGTTATCGATAGACCGGGATAATTACAAGAGCGTATTGCGACACGTCGCCTTGCTTGGCACCGTTCTAGCTCTACTTGCAATCTACACCGGATATCAGGCGGAGCCATACGGCGAGTTCCCAATTGCTAACCTGTCACTCGTCTTTGCTTGCGGCATAACGCTGGCCTGTTTCAAAGCGCTGATGTATTTGCAGCAACGAGCCGGCAACGTTGCTCTTAGCTATCAGGTCTTGTTCACGAACTCTTGGCGTAATTTTCTGGTTGGCGCTTTATCTGCCTTGTTTGTCCTCGTTTTCTGGCTGATTCTTACGTTGTGGGGTCTGCTCTTCAAAGTCATCGATATTGATTTTTTCTGGACGCTGTTTCGGGAAGAGTGGTTCTTGTATCCGGTACTGAGTGTCGCGTTTGGCACCGGCGTCATAATCTTTCGCGACCTGACGAAGGTCATCGACAACATAACTCGCCTGTTTCACTGGCTCTTCAAGCTATTGCTGCCTTTGGTCATTGGCATTGCCGTCATTTTCGTTGCTGCCCTGCCATTCGTCGGCCTGGACGCGCTCTGGTCAACGGGCCGTGGCACCGCTTTGTTGCTGTCGCTGCTGGCGATCGCCTTGTTCTTTGCCAACGCCGTCTACCAAGATGGCCGCGAAACAAGTCCCTATCCATTGTTTATCCACCGCATGATCTATGGCGGACTCTGTATCCTGCCTATCGTATCTGCGTTGAGTTTCTATGGGCTGACCCAGCGGCTATTACAGTACGGCTGGACCATCGAGCGATGCTGGGCATTCGTAGTTTGGCTGGTTTTCTCGCTGTTCGCAGTTGGCTATGTTGTCGGAATCATTCGGCGTCGTGATGAGTGGACTCGCGGGCTCGCACAGGTCAATACCGTAATGGGCATCGTTGTTCTCGTCCTCATGCTCCTGGTCAACAGCCCGCTGCTGGATTTCCGGAAAATCTCTCTTGCAAGTCAGCTGAACAGGGTGGAGTCCGGCGAGATAGAGCTGCGTGAATTCGATTTTTGGTACGCACGCAACCACCTTGCGCGTCCCGGCTACCTGGCGATGGAAAAGATCAAGGCTGATATCGGCGACAGCGATCCTGAGCTCTTGGCATCGGCAACATCCCCGACACGGACCGCACCAGGTATTGCACTGGTCGATGCGTCGAAATTCTGGGAACAGCTCGATTATCGGCCGCAGGCTTTTGAGGTTCCGGAGAGTTTGCGAACGATGATAGAACAGGTTGCCAGGCAGCCTCATCAGGCAGGGGTAAGCGCGATTCTGTTTCAGATCGATATGGACGAAGACGGACAGGACGAGTATCTGCTTGTTTCACCCAATGAGTACGGTTTGGGTGTTTCTCAGTTTTATTATCGCGACGCCAATGGATGGCGCAGCAGTTACCTTCAACTCGCCGCAACGAATGGTGTCGAGGACGTGGCCGAGCAACTTCAGCACGGGGATATCGAGACAGTTGCGCCACGTTTTAAGGACGTCAATGTCGGCGATATTCGTTTGTCCCCAATACCGTGACTACAAGGAGCCTACTTTCACAAGAGCACGGCGAAAAAGCAGCGCCTCAACTACGCCGCAAATGATAATCTCGGGCTATCTTATATAAGAGGCTAATCCATGCGCGCGCTAATTTTAGTGTTGTTTCTTACCATTCTCACCACCACTGCCTGGGCCGATCTCGATAGCCTGCGCAGCGAAGCACAGATTGCTACCGCAGCCGGTGAAGTCGATATCGCAACCAGCAAGCTGCGACAAATACTTGAACTAACACCCGATGACGGTGCTTCCCACTACCAGATTGCTGTCCTCTTGATGGACAACAGCGGCGATATTTTTGACACGGTCCAGCACTTTGAGCGCGCACGCGACCTCCAGTTCCAGCCGTTGGGCGTGGCTTACCGGCTATCGAGATTGTATGCGCGCGCTGGTCGCGACAATGATGCACTGGAGCAGCTTGAAATAATGGCCGCCGGTGGCTTTGGCTCGCTCAAGCTGGTCGAAGAGCAGGTCGACTACGACAGCATTCGCAACAACCCCCGCTTTGTTACAGCTCTGGAAGCCATTCGGACAGCACGCTTCCCGTGCGCTGCTGACGAGCGTCACTCGGCGTTCGACTTCTGGATCGGTGAGTGGACCGTCACGCAGAACGGTCAGTTTGCCGGCACCAGCAGCGTCCAGCCCATGCTGGGGCACTGTACGATTTTCGAACAGTGGGAAAGCGCTAACGGAACCTTTGGCAAGAGCTTCAATTACTACGACCCGGGCCATGATCACTGGCGCCAGATCTGGATCGGGGACAGCGGCTCGTTTATTGAATTTACGGGCGAGGCGCGTGACGGCGGCATTTTCTTCACCGCAGAAACGACCGATCCGGCTGATGGCGGCGTGACGCATCACAAATTCGAGTTCACCGTGATTGGCGAAGATGGCGTAAGACAATACTGGGAGACGTCCACTGATGGCGGTGAAACCTGGCAATCCATCTGGGATGGCCGTTATGAGCGCAAGGCGCCCTAAACCCTAGTCTTGCAGGTCGATTTTAGACTTGATAATGACGTGTTGGCCCGTGCTGTTGTACGGATCACTGCCTTGATCGCAATCTTCAGATACCGAGAGCTCGGTCGCCTCGACCCGGCGCGACCCGGTAGCCCTTACTGCTTCGTTTTCCGATCCTGTACGGACCGGCCCATTTCCGACGATCGACTCCGTTTTTGCATTATGTGAATTCATGGTCTTTTCCTGTGCTAACGCTGGTTCATGAGTATTTTGAACCGTACGGCACAGGAAGTTCTGTCACATATCGGGCGAATTCGACCGTCCATCGGGTCGTTACCGCTTGTCGACTCGCAGCGACCGCTGGTCCCAAGTCAGGGCATCACAGCGTCGAAACCCCGATTGATAACCATGTGCAGCCAGATACTCAAGCCGTAGCCAAGCGCAATAGCTGGCGTCCAGCGAAGATGCGTGAAGAATGTGTAGTGACCTCGGGCTTGCCCCATCAATGCGATTCCGGCCGCCGAACCAATAGAAAGCAGGCTACCGCCAACACCGGCCGTTAGCGTGACCAGCAACCATTGATGCACACTCATCTGCGGGTCCATTTCCAGAACGGCAACCATCACCGGGATGTTATCGACCAGCGCTGATATCACGCCGACCAGAATGTTAGCGATAGTCGGGCCGAGTTGGCCATACAGGTAAGCCGAGGTTTGATCCAGGTAACCTATGAAGCCCAGGCCGCCGACACACATGATCACACCGAAAAAGAACAGCAAAGTATCCCATTCGACTCTCGCAACCTCACGAAAGCTATCGAACGGCGATATATCGCCGATCTCTCCGTAGAGTTTTCGATCGAATTCTGTCGGTCCGAATGTTATGCGGAGGTAGTAACCGAAGAATTTGAGGAGGGCCAGTCCTGTCATCATGCCAAGGAATGGCGGCAGATGCAGAAAGTTATGGAAGGAAACTGCGGTCGCGATTGTGCAAACAAAGAGGAACATGATGCGCCTTGCGCCGCGCTTCATCGGCACCGCATCGTTCAAGCCGGGTTGAGATGGCATGCCGCTTGGTATTGCCAATGACATGATGGCGGCGGGAACCACGAAATTGATCACACTTGGGACAAAGAGCGCGAAAAATGTTTCGAAACCGATAATGCCTCGCTGCCATACCATCAGCGTCGTAATGTCACCAAACGGGCTGAACGCGCCGCCCGCGTTCGCAGCGACGACAATATTCACGCAGGCGATGCCAATAAAGCGCGGATTGCCCTGACCGATGGCCATTACCACCGCGCACATAACAAGAGCAGTAGTCAGGTTGTCGATCACTGGCGAGAGAAAGAAACTCAGTACCCCGGTAATCCAGAACATCGTGCGGTAAGTAAATGCACGCCGCGCTAACCAATCTCGAAGTGCCAGAAACACATTACGCTCACTCATGGCGTTGACGTAAGTCATCGCGGCGAGCAGAAACAAGAACAGCTGAGCAAACTCTGTGAGGTAGTCGTGAACTGCATCCGCGACCGCATCCGGTTGCTCGCTCCCTGCGTATTGAAACGCGATCAGACCCCAAATAAGGCCCGCTGCAAGCATGACGGGCTTTGACTTACGGAGGTGCGTAAACTCTTCGGTAATGACGAGGCTGTATGCCGTAACGAACAACCCTATCGCGACAACCCCTACCCAATGCCCAGTAAGGTCCACAGACTGTTTCTCCCTCGATGGTATCTGGCGGACGCCAGTCTATTATCGGTTTGCCTCAATCGCTATACGTAGCATGCCCAACTAGCAGAATTCATGCGTCAGCTCATTAACTCATCAATGACGGGACACTCATGCAGCGTCTCATCGATGCACTTCTCCTCAAGACGCAGCAAAGAAGCCTCCATCTTTTTCAGTTCCTCCAACCGCGCCCGCACATCACGAATGTGATCGAGAATGAGTTCATGCACGTCCTGGCAGGTTGATGAAGGCGCGTTTGCGAGATCGGTGAGTCGGCGAACTTCATTTTGATTAAAGCCGAGCGCTTTACTACGCAGGATGAACCCAAGCCACTTCTGGTGCGACGACTCATAGTCACGATAGCCGTTGTGTTGTCGAATGGCCGGCGGCAACAGACCGATCTTTTCGTAATACCGGATTGTCTCCGGAGAACACTTGCAGGTCTCAGCGAGTTGTCCAATGCGCATTTTTCTCTTGACCATGTAGTAACTACAGGCCTTAGTCTAGCAGACTTCTGCTGTCAGGAGCTGCGTCCAACCATGGCCAGCACATCGAAGCAAACCGTTGAACTGAAGTCCGTAATCAAGTGCCCCGCATGCGGCCACGAGGAGACGGAGTCCATGCCAACCGATGCCTGCCAATTCTTTTATGACTGCAAGGGATGCGTTGAACTGCTCCGTCCATTGCCCGGCGACTGCTGCGTTTACTGCTCTTATGGCTCTGTTAAATGCCCACCGATCCAGCTTGGCGATGGCTGCTGTTGATATGAACGAAGATAAGCAGATTGCTACAACGACCGGTGGCGCGATTGGCATCAGCGTATTCGCATCGTTCATCGGACTCTGCTGCATTGGCCCCTGGGCTGTCGTTCTTTTTGGTGTTTCCGGAGCAGTAATGATGGCCCGCTGGGCTCCGGTCCGACCCTATATCGTCGGTGTGGCGGCAGTGATGCTCGCATGGGCATTTTGGCGTGTGTATCGACCGCAGCCTGTCTGCGAGGACGGCTCCTGCCCGACCGGGCCGTCGAACTGGCTAAAGGCCATGCTTTGGGTCGCAACAATAATGGTGGTGGTCGCCTTTTTTGCAGACGATCTGCAATGGCTTGTCGACGCAACACCAGAGGCACTTCGAAAATGAAAAGCGCTTATTTGTTCTTTGTCACGTTGCTGGTGGCATCCTGCGGCGACAGTGCTGGTCCGGTAACGAGCACAGAATCTTCCGAGACGGCATCCACTTACACGGTCATCGAACAAGACCTGCAAGTTTTGAAAGACGCGTTCAACGCCAATCAAGGTCGAGTCCGTCTGATGTTCTTAAGTGGCCCGACCTGCGGTATATGCCTTCGCGGCATGGCCGATCTCAACGACGCTTTTCTCGCTGAGCACCAGAACGACGATCGACTGATATCGTTTGTCGTTCATGTCCCGACAATGGGTGCCAAGGAAAAGCACGTTGCCGAAACGATTCCTTTGCTCAATGGTCCACGAATTCGCCACTACTGGGAGGACAGCGGAATTATTGGACAACATTACCGAGAGGTGATGGATGTCGAGCATTATGTATGGGACTTCTGGGCCGTTTACGGACCAGGCATTACCTGGGACGGCCTGTTACCACCGAAACCCGAATATTTTGAGCACCAGCTCGGCGTATCGGCCGGGCGCTACCGCACATTTCCGGAAGGTCTCGTTCTCGACGCTGATCGATTCGCTACAAAGACATTAGAGCTCGTTAACTCCATTGATGGTAGCAACGTGCCAAACCCGGTAACTGGCCGTGCCGACTTCTCCCATCTGGTCGCCGACGGTACCGAGATCTCCGTCGTCGGCCAACCGCGGAACGTCGCCGTGCGACAGCACATACTGGGCCGTGGCGGTTATAAGAACCTGAAGCGAATTCAACGTGTTGTTGCCAACGGGCATCTCGAGTCGAGCGGGCAACGCTACGAATTAACTATCACCGCCACCCGGCCTGACAAGGTTCGCCGTGAACTGATTATCGATGGACCGCATTTGATCACTACGCGGTCCGATGACGAAATTTCAATGGAGTCTGCTGTCGATCGTGGCATACCCATAGATGTAGAGCAGCAACTCCTCAAGACCTTCGAGTTTGATGGCCTGTTTGTAGAATGGCCGGACAAGGGGCACGAGGTGTCGATGGAAGGCATGCGCAAGTTCAACGACATACTCGCCTGGAAGCTCAAACTCCAGCAAAAGAACGGCCCCACCTGGAACCTCTTTCTTAATAGTCACAGCGGCAATCTCATACAGAAACACATGCTGGATGAAAGCGGTGAACCGACACTGATCATCAGGCAAAGCGATTTTCGCGACGTCGACGGCTTTCGGTTTCCGTTCAGGATTGAGTATATGGATGGAAACAGCAACTCACTCGCCGTCGAAATGATCGATTCCGTCGCTATCGAGGTCGATCCCTTCGAAGTAGAAAGCGAAGCTATTTCTCACTAGACGTGCTCGAATACGTCATTCAGCACGCGGAGTGACGATGCCATTTATTGACAAGAGCGATCTTGAACAGGCTGCGCACCTGGTTCACGCACACATGCCGCCGACCCCGCAGTTCGTCTGGCCTCCGCTATGCGAAAAGGTGGGCGCAACTGTTTGGGTAAAGCACGAGAACCATACGCCGACCGGAGCGTTCAAGATTCGTGGTGGCATCACTTTTGCGGACTGGCTGCGACGCACACATCCCGATGTTCAGGGCATTATCACAGCTACCCGTGGCAATCACGGCCAAAGCCAGGCAAGAGCTGCCACAGCAATGGGGCTGCGTGCCAAGATACTTGTGCCACGAGGAAACTCGCCGGAAAAAAATACAGCGATGCGCGGGTTCGGGGGTACGGTCATTGAATTCGGGGAGGATTTCGATGATGCACGCGTAGAAGCTCAGCGTCTCTCCGAGCAAGAAAATCTGTTCATGGTGCCGCCCTTTCACCGTGAGCTTGTCCGTGGCGTCGCCAGCTATGCGCTTGAGTTGTTTTCTGCGGCGGCAGATCTCGACACTGTGTATGTGCCGGTCGGTTGCGGTTCGGGTATATGCGGCGTAATTGCAGCACGGGATGCGTTGGGTCTGCGTACTGAAATCGTTGGTGTCGTTTCAGCAAGAGCGCTCGCTGTGAAGCTGTCGTTTGAATCCGGTGCTCTGACCGAAACAGATTCGGCGGCGACCTTCGCCGACGGAATCGCTGTCCGCGTCCCCGTTAAGGAAGCGTTTGATATCTACTCCAAAGGCGCAGATCGAATGATTGAAGTAACTGACGACGAGATTGCGGCGGCGATACGAATCTACTTCAGCGACACCCATAATGCCGCCGAAGGTGCCGGTGCCGCTTCGCTGGCAGCTCTTCTAAGTGAAAGAAATCGAATGCGTGGCAAAACCGTCGCTGTAATTCTGACCGGCGGAAATATCGATACAGAAGATTTCGCAGCGGTGTTGCAGGGAAAGACGCCACACATCGCATAGCCGGAGAAGGTCTTGATTCAGGAGCAGGGATTCGAGCGTGTTATCTACCTTGCCTTTACAGACAACGATACGGCCATATTCCTGTGGACTGGGAAAATCCCACACTTGCTGGCTTCAATACATTTGCGACTGTAATGGGAAGCGAAAACAGCGTAAAGACGCTACTTTATCGACTAATGCACCGACTACTCCATCGGCGTTATTAGCCACTCCCGACCTTTAAGCAGGAAGTCCCAATACACGGGCGGCAGTAGATTCCTCTTCAACACCCAGGCTACACGACTGGGCTCGTAGCTGTTGATTATCCACTGTGGGAACGTTGGCAGGTGCTTGCCACCGTAGCCGAACTCCGCCAGCACGATCTTGCCCCGCTCGACGATCAGCGGACATGAACCATAGCCGTCGTATTTGCGCTGCGGATCACTGCCCGACAACGTGCTAATGACGTTCTCCGCAACCACTGGGGCCTGGTTTCTGACGGCCGCCGCAGTCTTCGCGTTCGGTGCGGAATGAGCGTCACCGACGGCAAAGACATTGCCAAATTTTGTGTGCTGAAGCGTATCCTGGGAGACGTCTATCCAGCCCGCCTCATTGGCCAGTGGACCGTCTTTGATGAAATCAGGCGCCGTCTGCGGCGGACAGACATGCAGCATGTCGAAATCAACCTCTACCTGGCTAGTCTCTCCGTTTTCTGACGTTCGATCAAACCATGCTTTCTGAGCGGGCCCGTCGACCGCAACCAGGTTTTCGCTAAAACACAAGTTGATGTCGTATTTTTCGACGTATTTCATTAGCGGTGGCACATATTCCGCAACGCCGAACAGAACCGGACCTGCGTTTCGAAAATCGACGTCGATCGCGTTCAGGCGATTTCGTTTGAACCAGTGATCACATGACAAATACATCGCCTTTTGTGGTGCACCGGCACATTTGATCGGCATGGGTGGCTGAGTGAATACGGCCCGCCCTGATTCAAGGCCTTCCACCAGTGACCATGTGTATGGCGCCATTTCGAAGAGATAGTTTGAGGTCACACCATTGCTGCCAAGACTGTCGACCAGTCCATCGACCGCATCCCAATCCAGCTTGAGGCCGGGTGCCGCGACCAATACTCGGTAGGCAACGCGAGTCCCGTCCTCGAGTACCACACAATTTTTTTGCGGCTCGAAATCAGCAACAGCTGCCTTCTTCCATTTCACGGCGCCTGGCATCACCGAGGCCATCGATCGCTCAGTTTTCTCCGGCTCAAATATGCCGCCACCAACCATCGTAAAACCTGGCTGGTAGTAATGTGTATCCCGCGGTTCGATGATCAGAATGTCCAGTCTGGGATCTCGCTTGAGCAAACTGGCTGCCGTCGCGATTCCACCTGACCCTCCGCCAACGATGACAACGTCATGACTATCCGGTGTAATGGGGGCAGCATCCGCTCCCTGCAATTCGCCAGCTCGTGATTCCAGTCGTGGTCGTAAGCCCTTGAGGTCGTACCCTGCGTCCATCGCAGTC
>Ga0255048_10003206_pt1 | contig 10039 bp, 9 predicted proteins | sample JV7_2_2_MG_FD_183619 | JGI IMG/M metagenome (GOLD analysis project Ga0255048, IMG submission 183619) | Seawater microbial communities from Jervis Inlet, British Columbia, Canada - JV7_2_2 | ecosystem: Environmental > Aquatic > Marine > Inlet | place: Canada: British Columbia | collected 2016-10-06
AATGGGTCTTCACCTGAAAAAACAGAACTCAACCCTGCCAAACTCCTATAAGGGCGTGTTACTTCATCAGCAACCCTAGAGGCTATTGGGAAGTTTGCTTCCTCATACACTGCCCTAGATGTCCTAGGATTCACCGCTACACGCTCGTAAGCTTCTTGGTAAGGGATACCCTCTTTTTGTGAGATAGCTTGAGCTAACTCTTGAGGGTCATCTAAGTTATATTGTAACTCAGGAGGTGTATATTCACCTTGAGTCTCTACCACCTCTTGAGCTTCTTCTTTAGGTTTAAGAGTTCCGTCAGTAATTGCTTTATTTATACTGATTTTGATTTGCTCTTGACTTGTTCCATCAGGAAATTCAAGTTCACCAAATCCTTTAATGTTTACCTTCATTACTTCCTACCTTCTTAAAATACAATTGCGTGAAGCCTCAAAAAGAGTGCTAGAATTATAAAAACTTTCTTTGCATGGAGTAGCAAAAGAACCCACAAAACTAATTGTAGGTTTTACACAAAAAATAAGGGCAAGTAAAAATGCTCCTATTGCTATTTGATGTATATTATCAATCAATTGAATTTGCCTGTTGCAGGGTCAAAAGTGAGAGCTTTTGTAGGCTCTGTCTTTTTAGACTCTCCTGCAGATGGTGACTTATATTGACTCTTAGAAATTATATCTCTAGAAGCTTTAATCCTATTATCTGCAAGCTCACCTATAAGTGATTGGAGTTTAATAATCTTATCCTCAGGTGCTCCTGTTAATTGATCAACCCACTTGCGAATAGAAGAATCATCTGCCCCCATAAGACCTCTAACTTCTCCCTCGTTAACAGCCAAACCTTTTTCAATTATTTGTGAGAGTAGTTTAGCAAGGATAAATGGATTTTTAGCATTAGCAGATACCATTGCTTGGCTTTTAAGACCTTCATAATATTCAGGCTTTGCCAAATCCAAATCAGATAATTCTTTACGAAGTTCAGCTCCACGCTTAACGTCATAATCTAAATCCTCTTTTCTTTTTTTCATACCTTGATTTTGTTCTGCAAATCTTAACTTTTGCTCTGCTGATTTTTCTTCTAATTCTAACTTCTTAACATACCCCTTGGCTTCTTGACGAGTCATACCAGCCTTAGCCATCAAACTCTCAACAGTTGCGTCTGTTATCGCTTTAGCGTTTCTTTCTTTAGCCCCACCAGCTACAGCTTTAGACCATTCGTATAGCTTTTGAAAGTTATGACTTGAAGATTCAGGATATCTACTCAAGACTGCCATAGCTTCCTTTTGCTTTCTCCATTCGTCCATGTATCTAGCTCTAAATTGATTTTTAACGTCCTTAGTGGCCTCTTCCTCTAGATTGAAGTATTCATCAAGAATATTTAAAGCTTTTTCTTTAGCAGTAGTTTGGTCACGAACAGCTTGCTCAATCAATGGTAGCTCTCTACCTTTTTTCTGTGATTGTGCCAATCTATCCCTACCTAGTTGCGTTTTCCCAAGTGGGTCAGCTTTAGCCTCAGCAGATTCAATTTGCATTTGAGCTTTTAAATCACCTGTTAGCTTGTCATATAACGGAATATCTTGAGCATCTAAAGCTTTAGTTTGCGCCTCTCTAATGCCTTGAAGTTCAGCACTTCCACCTTGTCCATCCATGATAGCTTCAGCTCTTGCACTACCTAAAGCGTTCAAGGTTGCTCTGTCTTCACGTTGTCCTAATGCTTGTTGGTTTCGATTCATTTGACCGAAAAGTTGGCTATAATTACCACTTGTCGGTTTACTCATTTTTACTAGCTCAGGTGTTTTAATGGCTCCGAGTGCGCCTAGTTGATAAGCCATTAACTTAAAGCCTTATTTGCGCCAAACATACTATAATCTTTGTTATAAGGGTTTGATACACCTTTTGGAGCATCACCTCCACCACCAAGCGTACTAGCCATACCAGTCATACCACCAGAGTAAATGTTAGCACCTAACTCAACACCCTCATCAATAGCACTCCCAACATTGTCACTCATGCCTTTAATAAAGTTTGCATTATTTTGATAAACTTGTTGCTCTAATTGTCCTAGACCTTGCTCTGTCTGCATACCTAAGTTAGCTTGACCACCTTGAGCGCCAAACATATTTTCACGAGCGCCACCGCTTTGCTTCAATAGGTTTCCATAACCTTGCATTTCTAAAGCATCATTTTCACGCTCTTGTTTAAATCTATTTAGAAAGTCATTGTACCCAAATTGGCGTTCCTCTTTTGCCAAATTAGTGGCTCTATCTCTAAATTGTCCAGCAATTTGTTGACTTCTATCTTGTAAAGCTTTGGCAGTTGCACCACCACCCGAGAACATACCACCCCGAGCCGCAGCACTTTGTTCAATGGCCTTTGCTTCTTGCTCTTGAACATAGTCTTGGTAAGGGTCTAAGAACTTTTCAACATTTAGATCACTATTGAACTGCCCCATTTGTGGAAGGTCACGAGTTTGTGCTTCACGATACCTAGCTAAATCATCACCATAAGTTACAGCATCTTGACCATAGGCATCAATCTGCCCACCATAGAACTCATCGCCTATTGCCTGTGCATCTCTCATGCCTTGTTGTTGCGCTCTTATTCCACGCCTATTTTCATCTCTTATAGAGTCACCAGTAAATATACCAGCTAGACTTTGACCTAATCCCATAAAAATTCCCCTTCTTAATTAAATATACTACTTCTTTGTACTTAATGCACCTTGAAGTATATCACCCACATTTGATGTGTATTTAAAACTTAATCCATCCACTAAAATATATTCCTTGTGAATGAGTCCACTTGTTAAAACTTGCAATATTCCCTTGTAAGCTTTAGGCATATTCAGCGTATATTCTTGAGCTTTTTCAAACTCTACAAATATATTAGCACTCCAAGGTGTCCAACAGCAGGAGCTATTAGCTTCCTTTGTTGGGGCTGTCCTTACCCATTTACCCGCCATTATTTCAGTAATATCCGAAAAGGCTTGATTCCAACCTTGTGTCAGCAAATGCTCTGTATTATTAACTTTGTTGTTAAATTCGTCAACGTGTTCCAACATTGAATGACTTGGAAAGGTGTAGAACTTAGCCATTATGGTAAACTACTCATTGAATATCGAACTCTTGCTTGGCCTGCCATAAATTGCATATTTTCCGTAATTGTAACACGAAAAACAAAAGTCCTAGAAGCTCCTAACCCAATCCACTTTAAAACCCCAGCATAGTTACCTGTCTTTTGAAGCTTTGCGGGAATCTTACCGCCTGGATAAGTATTACCTCCATCATAAGAAACTTCTAAAACAGCTTCAGCATCTGCACTAGGGCCAGTAAGAGGGGCTATTCCCTGCAAAATATCCCAATTAAACTCATGGCAAACAAAGTTTTGCAGATTATTAAACATTTGTGGGCCAGCGTATTGCCTTATAATTGGCTTTTGATTGTCTATGGCGTTATGATCATAATCTGTGTAAATATCGTTTCTAAGTTCCATTAATACAGGGGAAATAAGATTACCTACCACTATTTTACCCCAAGCAAACGCAGAAAACAAAGGTTCCCAAGCTTCAACAAAACCCTTATTAGGATCTCTTGAAGCACTTATGTGCCATTCACCCGTTAATGTGTTGTATGAATGTGTTACACCCCTAGAGGTTATTGTTTTCCCTTGAAATACATAGTCACCGCTTGGAATAGTTACGCAGTAAAACTGATTACCACCATCTTGATATGTAAAGCCATAAGCAAAAGGTGTTAAGTCTGCTAGTTTCTCTAAAGCATCTTCAACACTATGGTCAGAAATACGAACTGAGCCATTGCCTGCACCCTTAAAAATCATATTCCTACCGCTTGCATTAGAGCCAAGCCAAAATATATTGTTGCCAATTGTTGCAACAGTATCAGGAGCGCCTACACCAATAGAAGTTCCGGAGCCACTTGTATAGGCTAAGGGTTCGTCTGGGTTAGCTGTTGTTGTAAATATTTGATAGGTTCGTGTGCCATAAGCCCACAAGTCACCCTGTCTTACTTCAATAGCAGTAATAGGATCACTACTTAAATCAGCAGGGATGTAAGATAGTGCATCCCAACCCTTAGAATTAGCAAGGTCTGAATACCAAATGAGGTTGTTTTTTATTGCATCCCCCAATGTAGCACTTGAAGTTATTGAAGGGTCTGCTGTGATTGCGTATAAGCGCCCAAGCAAGAATTTAACTTGAAGAGGCTGTGTGAATGGCAGTTCTGAAGTTATATCTACAACTTTATCTGTAAAAATATCAATAGAAAACATTGCAGAACCTGTTGCAAGTACTACATCAAAACCATTATCTGCAAATGACACACGTTTTGTATCTAAACCAATATCAGCAAGAACTACACTTATAAGCTCTCCGTATTGGTCTTTATATGTGTAACCAACCTTAGAGCCATAAGCCCAATAAAGGTTGCCACCCACATAAGGGCTAGCGCCTGTTAGATGTAAACCTCTACAAGAGCCAACACCATCAACAAGGTATTCTTCCAAGTCTGAAAGTAAAGTAGTGCCAGGTGTACCAATTAATAAAGCTTCATATTTAGCTTTACCTTCACCGCTTTGCATAAAGCAGTTAATAGCCTGCCTTGAGGCCATTGAATTGCCTTGAAGTGTATAATTCGGGCCAATCCAAGGAGCCATCTGTGCTTCTTGCATCATAAACCCCCATTAACTATTGAATCGGAGTTAATATCATACCTTGATTTTGAAAAATAGTTGTTAAGTCTAGGAACAGGAGCGCCAGTCACTTCTTTTATTCTCATTAAAGCACTTGAAAACTTCGAGTTTAAGCTTCTAGCTTTTTCAGTCAACCCATAATATTCAGCAATAAGTTCAGACAAACCATATAAAAGCCCAGCATACATTCCGCTTGGTAAGTTTACATCATCATCTAACTCATAAGCTTTAACTTCACCATTTACAGCTATCCTTACATTATAGCCTGCTAGATTAGGGTTAGTAAACACTAACTCGTCAAAAGGGTTTCTTGTTCTATTGTACATAAATTGAGAAGGAATGTTAGTTATTGAATCATTGAGAGTCATTCTATAAAAGTCTTCTGGTGACATTTGACTTAGGGGAACCCATACATTACCCACGTTCACTTGTGATTGTAATATTTGTATGATTTCTTGATTAACCACTATATCGGGTTGTGGTTCTGTTATTATAGGGTTGGCCAAGCCAATACTATAAGAGCTTGTATTGTTTGTAGTTGTGAAGTTGTATTCAGTAATAGATGGCGACCACAATCTTTGTAACCTAAGCTGTGGAATTAAATGTAAGTTTAAAAACCTTAAACCAATATCAGTATCTTCAGCAGTTACAGCTTGGCCTATACCCCTTACTCCACTTGTTTGGAACGCATCAATTATCAAATCACTAGCTTTAGGTATTTCCATCACTTACCCCTTTTCCAGCCTTTACTGATTAAATCAGTAAGCATTGGGTCGTTTTCTAAAAAAGTCATGTTACCATTTCCACAAGGGGAAATAATTTTAATATTCTTAGGTTGCTTAGTCTTTGTAGCTTTTGGTTTTGGCTTCGGTGTTTTTAAATTTAACTCGTTCATAAATGCCTCTTATATTAAAAAAGGGGTAGAGCCTAAACCCTACCCCATTAAATGTAACTTTAAAACCTAAACTTTAGGCACTAAAACAACAACACTGTATTCTGGGCGCTGAGAAATTGCTTTTCCCCACACATCAAAACGTGTTGTTTGGTTGTCATTACCAATTGCATACTGAGTAGCAACACGAATTGACATACCCTCATAATCAGCACGTTGAGCGTTTGCACCCTCTAAGTCTGTTCTAAGTGGTAAGCATACCGCAGTAAATGCTTTTTCATTGTACATAAGTACACGATCAAACACTGTTACTGTATCAGTTACAGCACTGTCTTTAGCACCTAAGATGCTTACAACAGTTGCAGTTGTTGGCAAAGAAACAACGTTTTGTCTTCCACCTGGATCACCAGCACCGTAAATTTTAGCTGAATCATCAACAGTTATAGCAACAGTTGCACCGCCAGCAGGAATTGTAAACGCTGTTTTAGCTGTGAATGTGTAATCTGTACCAATTGAATCTCTAGTTTCAGGGTTTACACGTTCAACACCTACAAAACTAAGAATAGTTCCAGCAGGAAACACTTTGTTTGCAGTTTGATTGCTAAATGTTACACTGATTGTGCTATCACCTTCAGCTACATTAACCGCTACTAGACCTGTACCACCAAGAGCAGGAACAGAAAGAGTTGGGAGCATATTGTAAGAATGCATTGAAGAACCTGCATATTCAGCAATATAACCTTTTTTAACGATAGACTCGTTAATGCCAGGAGTGAACAATGTTGCGTTTTGTCCTGAAAGTTGCGCTCTTGCAAATGGAGGGATTAGCATTGTTCTGCTATCCATTGGACAAGTTAGAGAGTCAAGAGTAGCTTGAGCATAAAGAACATCGTCAACAGAAATTTTAAATGCACCTACACCAGTTGCAATAAATCCATTCTGTACACCTACAAGACATTCACCAATCATCTTGCGTTCAATATCATTTGACAATTGCATACCTTGAGGATCACCATAGCGTGACTTCTCATTAGTAAGTTCTAATTGTAGTTGCATTGTGTCAAACTCATGTGCTACTTTCAAGCGACTATAAGTGTTATCCATTGGGAATGTTATAGGGTCTTCCACAAAGTCATTTAATGTAATAGCGTTACCATTAGCATCAAGTGTTAAACTTGCACCATTAGTAGATTTAACACGAGCAGGACGATTAATTGAAATCGCTGTTCCTGTTTTGTAACCATTTGAAGCTTCTGTTCCAAATTGGTCTTTAAGTTGATTGTCAATTGTGCGTGGGAATACCGACTCATTGTGCATTACTGCTAAAGCGTTCTTAGCAAGCATCGAGTTAATTGCGATAAAATCTGCCATTTTTAATCCTTTTTAGCTTGTGGCTACTTTCTTAGAGTGCCTATTTCAAGCCTATGTTTTATAAAATCATCCATCCCTAATTGAGAAGGTCTAGTGATTCGGGGTTTAGTTTGTTGTTGCGGTGTCAAGCTAGTGCTTGGCGTTGCTTGTACAGGAGCCTTTACAGGTTCTTGCGGTGTTTCTACGCTAGGTTGCACCACAGGGCCACCTTGCTGTTGTAAGCCGAAAAGAATCATTGCAACATTCATAGGTGTAGAATTTGAAATTCTTTGAGCTAGTGCAGGGTCTTTGGCCAACTTATAAGCGACTTCAGCCCCGTTATCCATCTCTTTAATTGAATTAGCAATTTCTAAAGGAACCGCTAAAGACTTAACAACGTCTTCATAGTCAGCGTGTACCTCTCTAAATTGAGCGACTTTTTGATTCCAGTCTGCTGTTTGCTCTGTTGATATTTCAGTTTGAAGCTTCTCAGCCTCAGCCTTCATTGCAGTTTCTTGATAGCGGTCTTCTGCTACCTTAGCCACTCTATCATCAAAACTCATAGAGTCTAAATCTTGTTCGCCCTTAGCCTTTTCAAATTCTGCATAACGCTTTTTAAGTTCGTTTAACTCAGCTTCTGCTTTGTCGGCTCTTCTTGCCTCCTTAGCTTTTTCTTTATTAACCTTGCTTATCTTGCGTTCAACCTTGCTACCTTCTTCTCGTCTTTCATCCTTGCTTTTATTTTCGGGATTCTCAGGAGCTACCTTTTCATCCGTACTTTTTGCTTCGTCTTTTACAACGGGGTCAGAATCACCCACAGCCAGCCCTTCTGTATTTCCCACACCTTCGGCAGTTAAAGGTGTTTCGGTTTCAACAGGTGCAATCGGAGCAACAGGTGCTACCTCTTGACTACCAGTTACCACTATTGAATCTTTTATATCAGACATCTAAGCCCCTATCCCACGAGTAAAGAAAAAACTATAAGATGCTCTCGTGTTAGCACCTTATAGCTTAAATATATATTAATTAATCTTGTAAATACCTTGGAATTTTTGCAGTCTGTTCTATTCCTGTTGTAATTACTTCGTTTTTAGTGTCTTGAATAGCTTTTTCTTTCTGTTTGATAAGGTCGGCTTGAAACTCATCAACTTGCCTCTGCTCGTCTGCTGTGAGCTTTGCAGAAAGTCTTTGGTCTTCTGAACCTTGCTTAATAAGTTCCTTTCTAATATTGTTATCGTTTTGCATCTCCCTATCCATAATTTTAGTTTGAGCAGAAATGCTTGCTTTTTCAAGTTCAACCTGTGCAATAACTTCTTGACTCTCTACTTTAGCCTGTAATTGAGTAATCATTCCTTTAAGTGCTTCAATGTTTTGTGTTTTCTGTGCTAGTGCTTGCTCTGCTTCTTGCATCATAGCCATAGCTTCAGGAGGAATGTCACCTTCTTCTTGATCTTGTAACTCTGGAGGCATAAGTTTTTCCATACGCTTCTTAATTCTTTGCTTGTCGCTAAGAGGTTGTGAATCGGCCCAAATATCCATAAGACCAACTCCACGCTCTGGACCAAGTGCAGAAACCATTGTTTCAAGTGCTACACTTGAGGCTTTTCTTTTCATTTCCATGTGAGGGCCTGCGCCAATCTCTACATCTAACATCTGTACGATTTCGGGAGTCATTATCAAGCCAAGGTCTAAACCCATTCTTGAGCTTTGGCCATATTCATCAATTATAACTAAGTCACGCATACCATTGTAAATGCTTGGCATCATTTGAAGGCCTATTCTAGCAAGTTGTGTTATTGAACTCATTAAGTTATCAACAAACATTGCAGTAGCACTTTCTGCTTGTTCCATTCTTGCAATCAATGACTTTCCACTTTCCATAGCAGTTTCAAGACCACCCAATGAAGCATCACTTATGCCATTTGTGCGACCTATCAAACTTTGTAACCAATCTGCTACACTTTGAAGCCCTTGAGTTTGTGCTGTATTGTCTAGCCTATAAGGAGCCATGATGGGCTGTTGTGTAGTTGGGTCTATTGTTCTGTTTCTCAAATACGCATGGTTTCTTGAGTTTGCTGTTTCCCATTCACTAAAACCTTCGATGCCTCTAGGATCAACAACAAAGGGAACTTTAGGAGCATAAGCTACAAGCATCATAATATTAGAAGCTGTAAGGTTTAAGTTTTCATTAATCTCTCTACCTCTAGCAATAAGACCAGAGTATCTTCTAGTTGTGTCACCTAGTAGTTCTTCACCAATTACAGGAACAATAGGCAACCCATCCAAACCTTCAAACAATTGGTTATAAGCTTCATAATTTCCTATCATGCGTGTAATTCTTACACCAGTTTCTTCTTTAATGTACCAAATACAATCAAGCACAGCAGAGCTAGGAACATTAAAAGTCATTTTTGAACTAAAAGCCATTTCTGAACCTTGGCAAGCTTCTTCACCATAAAGTTCTTTGGCTTGGTCTTTGTCCATGTGGCTACAATTAACAGCGTATTGTGCATCTCTACCATCTAAATAAGTTGCTAGTGGGTCAATCATTATAGCAGTAGGGTCTGTTGTAGTCTTCAATCTTAGAACAGGTAAACCGTTTTCAGTTTCAACCGCCCAAAATAACCAACCTAAACCTGCTGTCACTGCACACTTCATAGCACCAACATAAGCACTTGAGGCTGTACTAGCCTTTTCAATACCACGCAAGACACCGTTAATTATTTCTTGAAGTTCTTGGTCTTCAGTTTTAACAGCCATTGAAGGAGGTGACATTCTTACACCACTAACTACTTTGTCAATGTAAGGAGGCAAAAGAGGCAAAGAAATATTTGTCATTTCTTCCGCTACTCTGCTTGCGTGTAAGGTGGAATCCCACATACCTTCGCCACCACTTGCAAAAGTAAAATCACTAGCCATTTGTGAGTATGTACTACCCCAAGCGGACTCTAAAACCTTTAATTTATTATCATGTAAATTTTTCATAGTTTCTCCATTATATCCTTAATATAACATTTTAACCAATAAAACCGCCTACCCTTCTTAAAGGCTGTGCAATCTGTTGTGGCTTCTCTTCGTCACCTAGCCACAAACTCAT
>Ga0255048_10003210_pt1 | contig 10035 bp, 11 predicted proteins | sample JV7_2_2_MG_FD_183619 | JGI IMG/M metagenome (GOLD analysis project Ga0255048, IMG submission 183619) | Seawater microbial communities from Jervis Inlet, British Columbia, Canada - JV7_2_2 | ecosystem: Environmental > Aquatic > Marine > Inlet | place: Canada: British Columbia | collected 2016-10-06
TCATCGTCGGGGAACCACGACTCGAACGCTGGCCAGGTCCCCGGATAGTCCACCCCGGCCTTCGGATGCGTCGCCTCCATCAACACAACATATCGTGTGTGGTTGAGTTAAGCAGAGACCCCATACACTTGTTCGCTATCATTTGTGGCGAGTTCCCTCTCATCCCGGGTCGGTACCGATGCGTACGGATGGAGCTGTCAACTACCGGCGAGTGCCGCGACCACCGGTGCGAAACCTTCCGGGTCACGAATCACGACGTGTGTGATGCCGAGTTGGTCTCGCAGCCGTCCGAGCTTGTCGACGACCTGCTCGAGCGAACCGAACAAGGCGAACGGGGTGTTCTCGACGACCTCCGCCGGGAGCTTGAAGCGATCTGCCAGCGCCGATGCGACGGGCGCCTCAGGGCCGACCGAAGTGAACTGCACCAGCGCCGAACGTTCGATGTCGCCATCACGACCGACGGCTGCATCAGATAGCCACCGGGCCCGCTCGACGACCTGATCGAGGGCAAATCCTCCTCCACTGGGGGTGCCGTCCTGGGCGTGTGTGAGGCCGGTGAACTGGAAGATGTCGGCGTACCGAGCGGCAAGACCGACGACCCGTCGACCGTGACCACCGATCAGGAACGGAACCCGTTCCTGGATCGGCCGAATACCGACGTCATGGAAGTGGACCGACTCGTGCTCGCCATCGTGATCGACGGCACCGGTGTCGAGCAGCGATCGCAGAATCGCCAGCGACTCGCCAAATCGGGTCACCCGCGGACCAACGGGGCGGATCGGCGAGCCGATCCAATTGTGCTCATGTTCGGCGTAGCCGGTACCGAGGCCGAGCACAAGGCGGCCGCCTGTCATCCGATCGACCGTTGCCGCGGTACGCGCCAGGAGCGCGGGCTGATGGAACTCATTGTTGAGTACCAACGGCCCAACCCGTAGGTGCTCAGTGGCCCCGGCGGCCACCACGAGCGGCGCGAACGGGTCGATCTTGGCGTCGTACAGGGCACCGCGCACCTGACCGATGTGATCGTACGTGAACAGCTCGTCGTAGCCGAGCGACTCGACGAGTTGGGCGTAGGCGCGAAGCGCTACGGGGTCATCGAACGGACCGCCCTGTACGGCGAAGCGAAACGGTCGGGTCACCGTTGCCTCCGCAGGAGGGTTCGGTACAGGATCGTTCGGTCGTGGCTGAGGTGGACGGCGTCGGGAGCGAACGACTTGAGGTGCGTGAGCGGTACCGCCGGAACCGACATCCCGGCATGCTAGAGCACGCCCGGTCAGGCCTCGGTCGCGGTCTAGCGCGTCAGTTGGACTGCATCCGCCTCGCCGTCTCACGCAGCCGCCGGTTGTTGCGCGGCTCGGTGCGGGTCTTCGCATCGGTCAGCTGTCTGATCATCTCGTCACGGACCTCGTTGAGGCAGTGGCTCAGACCGGTCGCCGACGACTTGGCGATGAACGGCTTGAAACCACCGATCTGCACATCGAGCGTGACGTGCTGGCTCGGCGTGTCGCGTTCGCTGATGTGCAGATCCAGATCGATCGACCGATCACGAAACGACTGCAATCGTTGATCGAGCTTGGCCCAATGGGCTACCAGATCGACGACCTCATCGGTCTCGAGATGACCGTGGACGCGAAGGTTGTCCGCAACGATCGGCGGGTGGTCTGACATGGGGGTGCCTCGATTCGAGGTTGGAGACTTCGGTGACACCAATAATCCAATCTTGGACTGGGCGGAAACGGAAGAGTCGGAGGTCCCTGACCACCTAGGAACCCACCTAGAAACCACCTAGAAAAGCGTCGGTTGCTCGGCACGAAACGTCCGCGGGCAGCCTGGCCATGGCACGAAATGGTCCATGAAAACCCAGGTTCGGCGGTGGATTGCCGATGGGCCATAGCCCTGCAACGCGAACTTGTGCACCGGGCAGGGATAGCCCTTGTTGGTATCGAACGACCAGTTCGGATAGCTCTCGGCGAGGACCCGCATCTGGCGGTCACGGACCACCTTGGCCAAGATGCTGGCGGCCGCCACGCTGAGGCAGTCGCGGTCGGCCTTGACCCGCATCTCTACATCGGCCACCGCGGGAGTGACGAAGTCCCACTTGCCATCGCTGACGGCGACATCGGGCGTTACCCCCAACCGCTCGATCGCCCGCCGACACGCCAACCGTTGGGCGTCGGCCATACCCATCTCGTCGCACTCTTCCTGGCTGGCGGCACCGGTTGACCACGCCACACACCACTCGGCGATCCGGTCGAAGATCGCCTCGCGGCCCGCCTCGCTGAGCATCTTCGAGTCGCGCACGCCGAGCACCCGTTTCTCACGGGGCAGGATCGCCGCACCAACGGTCAACGGGCCGGCCCAGGCCCCGCGGCCGACCTCGTCGATCCCGACCACCGTCTCGTAGCCCTTTGCCCAAAGCTCCTGTTCGATCTTGCGGGTCGGAGCCCGGCCGCGCGCTGCCATCGCCGGCGACGCTACCCCACCATCTCGGTTGCCGAGCTCGGGACGAGCGTCAGCGCAGCGTTACGCCTGGTTCGCCGGCCTCGATCGTGCCGACCTGTGAGAAGCCCTGCGACAGCAGCGCCTCGGCAGCTTCCGGAGTGGCCGCGGCCAACAACCCGCCGGAGGTCTGGGGATCGAAGCACAACGCCTCGGGACCCGGAGCTGCCGTCGAGTCGAGATGATCGACAAGGTACTCGCGGTTGCGCGGATCGCCGCCGGTGCGCGTGCCCTCGTTGGCTGCCTCGAGGGCCCCTGGGTAGGCCACGATCGAGCCGGTTTCGATAACGGCGCGGACGGCGCTGCGCTCGGCCATCTCCCAGCAATGTCCGGCCAGGCCGTACCCAGTGACATCGGTGACGGCGTGCACGGCGTCCCCCGCCGCCATCAGCGACTCGGCCGACTCCCGGTTGAGCGTCTTCATACCGGCGATCGCGACGGCCTTATCGTCGTTGGTTCCGGCCGCCAGCGTGAGGCCGGTACCGACCGGCTTCGACAGCACCAGCACATCACCGGCAGCGGCCCCCGACTTGCGGAAGATCCGATCGGGATGCACGACACCCTGGACGGCGAGGCCATAGATCGGCTCAGGGTTGCGGATCGTGTGGCCACCGGCCACGGCCCCACCGGCATCGGCGACGGCACGGGCACCCGCTTCGAAGATCGCCGCGATCGCCTCGTGTGGGAAGTGCTCGGGGAACGCAGCAATATTGACCGCCATCACGACCCGGCCACCCATCGCGAATACGTCACTGCAAGCGTTGGCGGCGGCGATCGCCCCGAAGTCCGCCGGATCGTCGACGAGCGGCGGGAAGAAGTCTGTAGTCGACACGATCGCTACGTCAGGGCTGACCTGGTAGATCGCCGCATCGTCGAATGGTGCCAGCCCGACCAGTAGCGCCGGATCGACCGACACCGGGAAGTCAGCGACGAGGTCCTTGAGCAGCGAGGCGCCCCACTTGGCGGCACAGCCGCCGCATGACGTCCATTCCGTCAGCTTGAGTCCGTCGAGGGCCGGAATGTCGGTGAGCGCCATAACGTCTGAGCCTACGAGCAGCCAAGGCGGCTGTCCGACCGGTGTCCAGGTGACGATTCAGAACTGGCCGTTGATCCGACTCGTCAGCGATGCACCGGTCCACGGGTCGCTCAGCTGAACGAAACGGGGCCGTCAGTGATCGCTTGGGCGCCCGGCGTTGCCGGCCACAGGGCCTCTCCGTTGGCTTGGGTGGTCGACCAATCCGGGGCGACGCACGGTGCCGTCAACTCGATCGGACTGCCGGTCTGCTCCCACAGCACCGCTGGACGGTCACCGTGCCAGCGGATCGCGTACGACACCGCCGAGTCTTCGCCGCTCGGAACGCCGTAGACGTCGATCGGCCGACCGAGCCATGTGCTCGGGATTCCGTGCGGCAGCAGCGCCCCGCGATCCGCCAGCTGCGTTTCGAGCCACGCCACCGCTCTCACCCCCGACGGTGGATCGCTCGGACGCTCGCACGGAGTCCGGCCGGCGATGATCCGCTCGAGATCACGTTGTCCGCGCCGCTCGCCGGCCGCCGCCAGCACCCTGCCAGCGGCGATCAATGCGATCTCGGAATACCAGCCGGGGAGCGGGCCGATTTGCTCGACCACATCGACCAGCTCAGGGATCCAGTGCTCGGGCTGCTCACCCATCCGCACCAACTCGCCGAGCGCCAGTGCGAAGCCGACCGGGTCGTCGTCGGCGTGTGAGATCGACCCGAGCGCCAGCTCACAACGTTCGGCCGTGATCGCCTCGGCCAGCGACCCATCCCGCTCGCCGTCCGGCAACACGAATCTGCTCGCCCGCCCTGTCAGCGTCAGCCATCCGCCCACGACCTGCGTCGATCTTGGCAACCCGGCCGGCAAGAACCCCGAACGTTGCGGACCGTGCGCGATCGCGACCCGCAGCATCGACTTGTGGCCGAGCGGAAGCACGAACGCACCGTGTGGCAGATCGATGCCCTCGATCGGCACGTCAGCAATCTGACGCTCGGTGAGCACATCGCGCCGGTCGAAGGCAACGGCGAGCGGCTTCGTCGATTCGTTCTCGACCTCGACGACCGTCAGGCCATCGGAATCGGCGACGCTGTACACCCGCTGAACTACATCGCCACTCGGCACCCGCATCCGCGTCTCGACGACGGGCGTGCCCTCGATCCGATGCTGGCGCAGCGCCGGCTCATCGGCGGGCACGTGCCAGCGATCATCGGCAGCGACAAACCAATTCAGGGTTGCGCTCGCGCCCCACGGTTCGATCGCGCCCGACGGCATGATCGAGGCGCGCCAGGGCTGGCCGGTAACTCCCGTGGTGATCATGAAGCTGTCAGCCCAGTTCGCTCTTGGTCGAGCGCGACATCAGCAAGGCGAGCGCCTCGCGAGCGATCTGACCGTGGTGACAGACAGCGACGACCTGCTCGGTGATCGGCATCTCGACATCGTGTTGACGAGCAAGGTCGAGCACACTCGGCGAACTCTTGACGCCCTCGGCGACCATCGTCATCGACGCCAGGATCTCCTCGATCGACTGACCGCGGCCAAGGGCCAGCCCGACCGAGTTGTTGCGGCTCTGCTTCGACGAGCACGTGGCGATCAGGTCGCCCATCCCTGCCAGCCCGGCGAACGTGAGCGGATCGCCCCCCATTGCGACACCCAGGCGAGACATCTCGGCTAGGCCCCGCGTGATCAGGGTGGCGCGGGTGTTGTCACCGAATGCCATGCCTTCGGCCATACCGGCGGCGATCGCGATCACGTTCTTCACGACGCCGGCAACCTCGCAGCCGACGACGTCTGGGTTGGTGTAAACCCGCAGACTCGGCCGGGTCAGAATTCGTTGTAGCTCCAGAGCGATCGTGGTGTCCGGGATCGCCACCACGCTGGCCGCCGGCTGGCCAGCCATGATCTCCTTGGCGAGGTTGGGACCGGTCATCACACCGACGGGATGCCCTGGCATCTGTTCGGCGGCGACCTCGGTCATTCGCATCAATGTTTCGCGCTCGATGCCTTTGGTGAGGCTGACGATCGGTACCCACGGCCGCAGGTACATGGCGACCGCCCCGGCGATGCCTCGAAATCCATGCGACGGCACGGCCATCACGACGACGTCAGCGCCGGCAACGGCTTCCTCCATGTTGGACGTCACCACCAACTGCTCAGGCAGAGTGAACGCCGGAAGGTAGTCGGGGTTGACCCTGGTGGTGTTGATCTGTTCTACCAACTCGTCGCGTCGCGCCCACAGCGTGGTGGGCGTATTGACGCTGGCAAGCGCCGCCACCGTGGTGCCCCATGAACCTGCACCGATCACCGCGACCCGAATCTCCGACGAACGTGACATGCAGCAGCAGCGTACGCCGATCCTCCCAGCACGGACTGATTTTGCCAACAGGTCGTAGTGTGCAGACTGTGGAGACGGCGGTGCTCATTCCGATCAAGGCGTTCCACGCAGCGAAGGGCCGGTTGAGCGGTTGGCTGCCCGATCCCGACCGGGCGCGACTTGCACGATGGATGGCCGAACGGGTGATTGCGGCCGCTCAGCCGCTGCCGACCTTCATCGCCTGCGATGACGACGATGTCGCCAACTGGGCCGAATCGCGGGGCGCCCAGGTGTTGTGGGGGCCAGGGATGGGGCTCAACGGGGCTATCGATCAAGGCGTCGACAGGATCGCCGGCGAGGGGGCCGACCATGTGATCATCTCACACGGTGACCTGCCGCTCGCCGAGGATCTTTGGCGGGTTGCCCGACCAGGCCAGATCGTGCTGGTCCCCGATCGCCGGCGCGACGGAACGAACGTGCTCTCCAGACCGTGCGACGTAGTTTTCGCCGCCTCGTACGGAGGCGGCAGCTTCGGCAGCCATCTCGCTGCGGCGCTGGCCACCGGCGCCCGGGTCTCGATCCGCATTGATCTCCATCTCTCGATCGACATCGACACGATCGACGACTGCCGCCATCCGCTGATCGCCCCGGTGTTGCGCCCGATTCTGGGCGAGGTGTTACCGCTGTGAGCGCCAACGAACCCGGCCAGCCGACGGCGGCCTCGACCGGCATCACCAGCCGCGATCTTGCGGTGCCTGGAGTGGCGTTGGCGATCGGAGCCCATCCCGATGATGTCGAATTCGGATGTGGATCAACACTTGCGAAGTGGGCCGACGCCGGATGCCTGGTGCACCATCTGGTCTGCACCGACGGATCGAAGGGCACCTGGAATCCCGATGACGATGCCCAGACATTGGCGGCCCGACGTCAACTCGAACAGCGCGAGGCCGCTCGCCGGCTCGCCGGCCCACGGGCCGGCCAGGTGGTGTTCCTCGAGTACGTCGACGGCGAACTCGACAGCAACCTCAGCGCGCGCAGTCGTGTTGCACTGGCGATCAGGCAACTGAGACCCGACGTTGTGCTCGGCCACGATCCATGGAAGCGCTACCGCTTGCACCCCGACCACCGGCACGCAGGCCTGCTGGCGTGCGAGGGCATCGTTGCCGCCCGCGACCCGCACTTCTTCCCGGAGCACGGAATCGCGCATCACCGACCCGATCACCTGCTGTTGTTCGAGGCTGACGAGCCCGATCATGTCGAAGACGTCACGGACTGGATCGACCCGAAGTTGGCAGCCCTCGAGGCGCACGAAAGCCAGTTCGAGTCGACCATGAAGGCGGTCGACACGTCCCAACTCAATGCTTTCCGTGCTCGGATTCGCAATCGTCTGACCGGTCTCGGCTCAGATCACGGTGTCGGGGCCGCCGAAGTCTTCAAGCTGATCAGCGACTTGTAGCGCCGTCGATCCACCGACGTCGCGCCAAGACGCGACGATGGGACGAGGTCGTGACCTCGCCCCATCGTGCAAGTCGTTTCGTTACGCCGAAACTCAGCGCTTCTTCTTGGCGGCAGCCTTCTTCTTGGCTGGAGCCTTCTTGGCGGCAGCCTTCTTGGCTGGAGCCTTCTTCGCGGCAGCCTTCTTCTTGGCTGGAGCCTTGCGGGCTGGAGCCTTCTTGGCAGCAGCCTTCTTGGCTGGAGCCTTGCGGGCTTCAGCCTTCTTGGCAGCAGCCCTCTTAGCTGGAGCCTTCTTAGCGGCAGCCTTCTTGGCCGGAGCCTTCTTCTTGGCTGGAGCCTTCTTGGCTGGAGCCTTCTTGGCAGCAGCCTTCTTGGCTGGAGCCTTCTTGGCAGCAGCCTTCTTGGCTGGAGCCTTCTTAGCGGCAGCCTTCTTCTTGGCTGGAGCCTTCTTAGCGACAGCAGCCTTCTTAGCTGGAGCCTTCTTAGCGGCAGCCTTCTTCTTGGCTGGAGCCTTCTTAGCGACAGCCTTCTTCTTGGCTGGAGCCTTCTTAGCGACAGCCTTCTTCTTGGCTGGAGCCTTCTTAGCGACAGCCTTCTTCTTGGCCGGAGCCTTCTTGGCTGGAGCCTTCTTGGGACGAGCCTTCTTAGCCGCCATCAGGTCACCGCCGGTTCGGGTTCAGGGCCGACTTGAGGGTCGAACTCGCCGAGAATTTCATGGCGGTCGAAGCGGAGATCGCAACCGGGGCACCCGTCTGCGGGTTGCGGCCGGTACGGGCTGGACGGTCCGTGGTGCTGAACGAGCCGAAACCCGGCCATGCGACCTTGCTGCCACTCTTGGTGTTGGTGACGACGACATCGAAGAAGGCACCAACGGTGCGCTCGGCGTCGGTCTTGGACACGCCAGCGGCGCCAGCAACGGCGTCGATCAGTTCTGCCTTGGTCATAAGTTTCCTTTGGATCGTTTGTACGAGGCGGGATTCCCACGCCTCTTCGCCTCATCGGCTCATTTCCATCAAACGCAGCAAACTACAACGATGCAACTATGAATGTAGTTGCATTTGCAATCAAGGTTCGGCCGAAGCCTTATTCCACAACGGTCTGCGGCAGATCAGTCGAGATGAATCGGGTCGAGAACGCGCCGCAGGCGATCTGCGAACTCGTCAGCTTGGCCGGGGCTGTACTTTTGGCGCGGCCAGAAAAACCCGCGTAGCCCGTCGCCTTGAATGCGCGGGATCACGTGCACGTGAAGATGAGCGACGCTCTGACTGACGACGTTGTTGTTGGCGACGAACGAGCCCTCGACACTCAGCGCCGGTGGCATGTGCTTGACGATCAGCCGAACACGTTCGAAGAACGGGCCGACCAACGTCGGATCGAGGTCACCGAGTGTCACCACGTGGCGCCGCGGCACCACCAGCGTATGGCCCAGAAACAACGGCGCCCCGTCGAGAAATGCGACCGCTACGTCGTCGTCCCACACGACGTGGGCGTCGCGCATCCCGGAGACGATGTCGCAGAAAATGCACACGATCTGCCGATCGTGGACCGGGTCCGGATGATCGTCCGCCACAACGCCATCGACATAGCCCATCAGCGCACACTACGAGTCCGAATCCCAACCGAGCATCCACCACGACGCCGGTGAGGTCCGATACAACTTGGATCGTTGTTGTTGTAAGGACCGTCAACCGCCATCTATCAGGGGTGAACGTGACCAACCTCTCCACGCCAGACCAAGTGCGCACCACCACGGGCGCCGATGTCGAACGAAGGGAGGCAGCAACCGACACTGGATCGACCACCAGGATCGTGATCGACACATCGGTCCTGATCGCCGATCCGCATTGTGTGACGACGTTCGGCGGGGCGGCGTTGATCATCCCTCTCACCGTGGTCGAGGAACTCGACGGCCTGAAGACTCGCCCCGACGACGTCGGCCGCGCCGCGCGTACGGCGCTGCGAGCGATCGAAGAACTGCGTGTGCTACACGGCGGCTCGCTGGCCGAGCCGGTGCCGGTCGGTGACGGAACCGTTCAGATCGAAATCAACGGCATCCAGAAGCACCTCCTCGTCGAACACGGCCTCGATGTCGCCATATCCGACAATCGGATCATCGGAGCTGCGCTCGGCCAGATGGGCAACGGACACACCGTGATGCTCTCGAACGACGCTGCGTTACGGATCAAGGCCGCCCACCTGGGCCTCGGCGCAGCTGAGCATCAGCCCACCAAGGCAGCACGCCCGGACCGCCCGATCGGCTGGTCGGTGATCGAGGCCGGCCACGAGGTGATCGATTGCCTGTACGCCGCCGGGGCGGTCGATTCGGCCGCGATCGACACCGCCGACGAACTGAACGAGAACGAGTTCGCGGTGTTGAGATCGGGTTCACAATCGGCCCTGGCGCGTGTTGTCGCCGATGAACTGGTCTTGCTTCCCCAGTCGATCGCCTCGCCATGGGGTTTGCTACCCCGCAACAAGGAGCAGCGCTTCGCCCTCGAACTACTGCTCAATCCCGAAATCGCCGTAGTCGCCCTCGACGGCCGAGCCGGCACGGGCAAGACAATCCTCGCGATCGCGGCCGCGTTGGAACAGGTCGTCGAGAGCCAGCTCTACGAGCGGGTCGCTGTGTATCGCCCGTTGGTTCCCGTCGGGCACGCCGATGTCGGATTCCTGCCGGGCGGCCTGGAGGAGAAGCTCGATCCGTGGATGTCGGCGATCCACGACGCGATCGTTGCGCTCACCGATCGCAACAG